>Ga0308157_10000627_pt1 | contig 104942 bp, 89 predicted proteins | sample PhyBR1_FD_201035 | JGI IMG/M metagenome (GOLD analysis project Ga0308157, IMG submission 201035) | Phyllosphere microbial communities from UC Gill Tract Community Farm, Albany, California, United States - DLSLB.R1 | ecosystem: Host-associated > Plants > Phyllosphere > Unclassified | place...
TGTGTGCGGCGTACTTTGTGAAGTTGTACTGCCAGACGCGCAATATTCCCACGGAGAATATTCGCCTGTCGCAGAACAACATCGTCGACCCGGAAAACCGCTACAACCAGATTTTCAAGATCCAGGTCGAGCTGCCGGCGGACATCTCTGAAAAGGACCGCCAGGGCATCCTGCGTTCCATCGACCGTTGCACCGTGAAGAAAGTGGTGCAGGCCGGGCCCCAGTTCGTGATTGAGCAGGTGGAAAATCTCGACGCCGACGCGCAGGCGTTGTTGATGCCCAATTCCACGTCCGAGGCGGGCACCTACATTGCCGGCAAGGACCTGCCGCTGGAGCAGACCATCGCCAACATGTCCGGCATCCTCGCCGGGCTGGGCATGAAGATCGAGATCGCCTCGTGGCGCAATATCGTGCCCAACGTCTGGTCGCTGCATGTGCGCGATGCGCATTCGCCGATGTGCTTTACCAACGGCAAGGGCGCGACGAAGGAGGGCGCACTGGCGTCGGCGCTGGGCGAGTTTATCGAGCGGCTCAACTGCAATTTTTTCTACAACGACCAGTTCTGGGGCGAAGAGCTGGCCAATGCGCCGTTTGTGCATTACCCGGATGAGCGCTGGTTCCAGCCGGGCCCGGACGATGAGCTGCCGAGTGAAATCCTCGATGCCTACTGCCTGAAGATCTACAACCGCGAGGGCGAGTTGCGCGGTTCGCACCTGTTCGACACCAACTCCGGCAATGAAGCCCGTGGCATTGTCTCGTTGCCGTTCGTGCGCCAGTCCGATGGTGAAGTGGTGTATTTCCCGTCCAACCTGATCGAAAACCTCTACCTGAGCAACGGCATGAGTGCCGGCAACACCCTGGCCGAAGCCCAGGTGCAGTGCCTGTCGGAGATTTTCGAGCGGGCGGTGAAGCGTGAAATCATCGAAGGCGAATTCGCCCTGCCGGACGTACCCGCCGAGGTGTTGGCCAAATACCCTGGCATCCTCGCCGGTATTGAGGGGCTGGAGGCCCAGGGTTTCCCGGTGCTGGTCAAGGATGCATCCCTGGGCGGTGAATTCCCGGTGATGTGCGTGACCTTGATGAACCCGCGCACCGGTGGCGTGTTTGCCTCCTTCGGTGCGCACCCGAGCCTGGAAGTGGCACTGGAACGCAGCCTTACCGAGCTGCTGCAAGGCCGCAGCTTCGAAGGTTTGAACGACCTGCCGCAGCCGACCTTCGAAGGCCAGGCGGTGACCGAGCCGAACAATTTCGTCGAGCACTTTATCGACTCCAGCGGCGTAGTGTCGTGGCGCTTCTTCAGCGCCCAGTCGGATTACGAGTTTGTCGAGTGGGACTTCTCCGGCCACGGCGAAGACTCCAACGCCCAGGAGGCCGCGACACTGTTCGGTATCCTCGAAGGCATGGGCAAGGAGTGCTACATGGCGGTGTACGAACACCTGGGCGCCACCGCCTGCCGCATCCTGGTGCCGGACTATTCGGAAATCTACCCGGTGGACGACCTGATCTGGGATAACACCAACAAGGCGCTGTTCTTCCGCGAAGACATCCTCAACCTGCATCGCCTCAACGAGGACGAGCTGCAAGCCTTGGTCGAACGCCTGATTGAAAGCGAGCTGGACGACTACACCGACATCACCACCCTGATCGGCATCGAGTTCGACGACAACACCGCGTGGGGCCAGTTGACCATCCTTGAGCTGAAGCTGCTGATATTCCTGGCCCTCAAGCAGTATGAAGAAGCCAAGGAATGCGTGGAGATGTTCCTGCAGTACAACGACAACACCGTCGAGCGCGGCCTGTTTTACCAGGCGATGAATGCGGTGCTGGAGATGGAGCTGGATGACGACCTGGAACTGGCCGACTACGAGGCCAACTTCCGGCGCATGTTCGGCAATGAGCGCATGGATGCGGTGATCGGCTCGGTGGACGGCAGTGTGCGGTTCTACGGGTTGACGCCGACCAGCATGAAGCTCGAAGGGCTGGACCGGCATCTGCGCTTGATCGACAGCTACAAGAAGCTGCACAGCGCGCGGGCCAACATCACCGCAGGCTGAAATGCAGGCGGGGGCTGCCCTGGAGCCCCCCCTGTAGGAGCGAGCTTGCTCGCGAGAAACCCATAGGCGCCGCGTTTATTCAGGACGTACGCGTTATCGTTGACGTTTTTCGCGAACAAGCTCGCTCCTACAGGGGCCCGGGGCAAGCCCCTTCCACATTCCTGATCGTTAGATGTGTGCCAAGGCTTGGGCTAAGTCCGCCCGCAAATCCTCTACATCCTCAACCCCCACCGACAACCGCACCAACCCATCACCAATCCCCAACTGCGCCCGCGTGGCCGCCGGGATGCTCGCGTGCGTCATGATCGCCGGGTGTTCGATCAGGCTTTCCACACCACCCAGGCTCTCGGCCAGGGCGAAGATGCTGACGCTCTCAAGAAAGCGCCTGGCACCGGCCAGGTCACTGTTCAAATCCACCGAAATCATCCCGCCAAAACCGCGCATCTGCTGCTTGGCCAGCTCGTGCTGTGGGTGGGATTTGAGGCCGGGGTAATACACCCGCGCCACTTGCGGTTGCTGTTCCAACCAGGTGGCCAGGTCCAGGGCATTGCTGCAATGGCGCTCCATGCGCAGCGCCAGGGTTTTCACACCGCGCAGGGTCAGGAACGCATCGAACGGCCCGGCAATGGCGCCGACCGAGTTTTGCAGGAAGCCCAGGCGTTCGGCCAAGTCCGGATTGTCGCCGACGATGGCAATACCGCCGATCACATCGGAATGCCCATTGAGGTACTTGGTGGTGGAGTGCACCACGATGTCAAAGCCCAGCTCCAACGGACGCTGGATCCAGGGGCTGGCGAAGGTATTGTCGGCCACACAGATAATGCCTCGGTCCCGGCACAGGCGGGCGATGGCGCGCAGGTCGGTCAGGCTCAGCAGCGGGTTGCTGGGGGTTTCGACCCAGACCATCCGCGTGTCGTCTTGCAGCGAGGCTTCGAAGGCCGAGACGTCACTGAGGTCAACGTAGCTGAACGTGTGGCCGGCACTGCGCTGGCGCACCTTGTCGAACAGCCGGAAGGTGCCGCCATACAGGTCATTGCCCGAAACGATATGTGCACCGGCATCGAGCAATTCGAGTACGGTGGAAATCGCCGCCAACCCCGAGGCAAATGCAAACGCCTGGCTGCCGCCTTCAAGGTCGGCCACGCAGCGCTCCAGGGCAAAACGCGTGGGGTTGTGGGAGCGGCCGTAGTCGAAGCCCTTGTGCACACCGGGGCTGTCTTGCAGGTAAGTGGAGTTGGCGTAGATCGGCGGCATCAGCGCGCCCGTGGTCGGGTCGGGTGACTGCCCGGCGTGGATCACACGGGTGGCAAACGCGCTTTTATCGGGCTGACTCATGCAAGGGATCTCCGTAGGTGATTAAGCAGGTCGACGCGGGTGATCAGGCCATGGAAGCCCGAGGCGTCGGCAATAATAGCGACCAGGCCGCGATCCAGTTCTGCCTGCAGTTCGGCCAGGCTGGCGCTGGGGGGCAGGGTGTGCAAGGTGTCGGTCATGGCGCTGGCGACGGTCATGGAAAAGTCCGCCGCGTCATGGTGCAGGCCCAGCAGAATGTCCGATTCGTCGATCACGCCCGCCAATTGTTGGCCGTCTACCAGCACCGGCAGTTGCGACACATCCGCCAGGCGCATGCGTTGGAACGCAGTGAGCAGAGTATCGTCGGGGCTCACGCTGATCACACGACCGTCTTCGAAGCGGCGGGCGATCAGGTCGCGCAGGTCGCCGTAGTGCTTGTACTGCAGCAGGCCGGCGTCGTTCATCCATTGGTCGTTGTAAACCTTGGACAGATAACGCGTGCCGGTGTCGCACACAAAGGTGACCACGCGCTTGGGCTCGGTTTGCTCGCGGCAGTAGCGCAGCGCAGCGGCGAGCAGGGTGCCGGTGGACGAGCCGCCGAGAATGCCTTCGGCCTTGAGCAATTGGCGGGCGTGGTCGAAGCTCTCTTCGTCGCTGATGGAATAGGCATGGCGCACACTGGACAGATCGGCAATCGATGGGATGAAGTCTTCGCCGATGCCTTCCACGGCCCAGGAGCCAGGCGTTTCAAGTTGCCGGCTGCGGCTGTATTCGGCCATGACCGACCCCACCGGATCGGCCAGTACCATCGTGAGATCGGGCTGCACGCGCTTGAAAAAACGCGTCAAGCCGGTGAGGGTGCCGGCCGAGCCGACGCCGACCACAATCGCGTCGACGTCATGTTGGGTCTGCGCCCAGATCTCCGGCGCGGTGCTGGTTTCGTGGGCCAGTGGGTTGGCCGGGTTGTTGAACTGATCAGCAAAGAACGAGCCCGGAATATCCTTGGCCAGCCGTGCCGCCACGTCCTGGTAATACTCCGGGTGGCCCTTGCCCACATCGGAGCGGGTGATGTGTACTTCGGCGCCCATGGCCTTCAGGTGCAGGACTTTTTCCGTGGACATCTTGTCGGGCACTACCAACACCACCCGGTAACCCTTGGCCCGGCCCACCAGCGCCAGGCCCAGGCCGGTATTGCCGGCGGTGGCTTCGATGATGGTACCGCCGGGGCGCAAGCGGCCGTCGCGCTCGGCTGCGTCGATCATGGCCAGGCCGATGCGATCCTTGATGGAGCCGCCAGGGTTTTGCGATTCAAGCTTTAGAAACAGCGTGCAAGGGCCGGTATCGAACCGGCTGACCTTGACCAGCGGCGTGTTACCGATCAGTTCAAGTACGGCAGGGCGGGAAAGGGTAGGCATGTCGTCACCTGGTTACGGGATGGGCACAGGGTGGGGGACAGCAAATCACAGCATGGCTTGAAACATAGGCCGGTATCGTCGGGGTCGCAACCGGGCGTCCGTTGTTTGACTTTTTTTGGCGCATGGGGGAGGGCGCGCAATTCAGGATTGCGCTGAAGATCAAAGGTGGGAGTTGGCTTGTCGGATTGCCGACCCATACCTACCTGACGCCACGCGATCCAAATGTGGGAGCTGGCTTGCCTGCGATGGCGGCGGTGCTGTCGGCATTTATGTTGCCTGACTCACCGCCATCGCGGCCTCGCTAAGGCTCGAGCGCTCCCACAGTTCAGTTCCCGGCAATGGCAGCTTTGATGGTAGCGATGTCGATCTTGGTCATCTTCATCATCGCCTCAAACGCCCGCTTGGCCACGGCCGGATCTTTACTGGTGACCGCATCGACCAGCACCCGTGGCGAGATCTGCCACGACAACCCCCACTTGTCCTTGCACCAGCCGCAGGCGCTTGCCTGCCCACCATTGTTGACGATGGCATTCCACAAGCGATCGGTTTCTTCCTGGTCATCTGTAGACACCTGAAAGGAAAACGCCTCACTGTGCTTGAACATCGGGCCGCCATTCAGGCCGACGCAGGGGATACCCAGCACGGTGAATTCCACGGTCAACACTTCGCCCTGTTTGCCGGCCGGGTAGTCGCCAGGCGCATGGTGAACGTTCCCCACTTTACTGTCGGGAAAGGTGTTGGCGTAGAAGGTCGCCGCCTCCAGGGCATCGTTGTTGTACCAGAGGCAGATCGTATTTTTGTTGTTCATCGCAAGGCTCCTCGGGTTGAAAGGTGCGTGAAGTCTAGACGATAACCGCGGGCGTTCTGCCCCGTTCAGAACCGCTCATCCAGGATCGCCGGTAAGGTGATGTCCTTGACGAAACTGGCCGGGGACAAGTTCAGCGTCATGCGCACCACTTGCACCACGTCATGGACAGGAATTGACTGGCCTTGATCGCGTTGCGCCGCCACTGCGAGGGGTGTGCTCAACGGGTCTTCGGTGTTCAGGTAACCCAGGTTCAGGCAGGTCACGCCCAGGCGCTGATGCCGATAGCCTTCACGCAAGGCATCGGCAATCCCGCGCAGTGCAAACTTGGAGGCACCGAAGGCCACCTCCGGGCGGCCACTTTGCGGCAGGCCGGAGGTCGAGCCGGTCAGGATGATCCGTGGGTTGGCACTGTCGAGCAGCACCGGCAGCAGCCGTTTGATCAGCAACAAGGTAGCGGTGATGTTGCACGTGACAATGGCTTCGAGCTGCTCATCACCGTCGGCCAAAAAGTTGTACGCTGGGTCGAAGGCAAATTCTTCCCAGATACCCAGGTTGTAGATCAAGGTATCCAACCCGCTCTCGGCCACCGCGGCCTCAATGGCCTGGGCAGCTTTGGCGGGTTCGGCCAGGTTGGCTTCGATCCAGCGCACCTGCACATCAGCCTTGTGGTTGAGCTGTTCAGGACGGCTGCGGGATACACCGATCAGCGTATCCCCGGGTTCGCCCAACCCCTCGATCAGCGCCTTGCCCAGGCCTTTGCTGGCGCCCACTACCATGGTTTTCATTACGCGTCTCCTTGACTGAAGCGCGTAGTTATAAGGCAGTTGGGTGGGGCTTTCCAGCGTGGTGTTCAGGCTTGCACGGCTTCCCGGCAAGTGCGTAAACCCGCACGCCGCGAGCGCCAGGCCAAACCCAGCACCATCATCAAGCCCAGGCCCGCCATGATTGCGCCTGCCAGGGAAATGGCCGGGTAGCCCAGCCCGGCGTTGATCACCGCGCCACCCAGCGCCGCGCCAATCGCATTGCCAAAATTGAACGCGCCGATGTTCATCGCCGACGCCAGGTTAGGCGCATCCTTGGCGGCCTCCATCACACGCATCTGCAACGGCGGTACCAGCGCAAAACTGGCGGCACCCCATAGCAGGATCGACACGGCGGCAGGCAGCGGCCATTGCATCAGTACCGAGAAGGCCAGCAGCACGGCAATCAACACCACCAGCGAGGTGATCAAGGTACGGTCCACCGAGCGGTCGGCCGACTTGCCGCCCCACACGTTGCCCAGGGTCAGCCCGATCCCGAACAGCACAAGCATCCCGGTGACGAAGTTGGTCGAGGCGTGGGTGACGTTGCGCAGAATCGGCGCGATGTAAGTGAACACCGTGAACATCGCACTGGAGCCCACCACCGTCAGCGCCAGAGCGGCCAGCACCGGCCCGCGGCCCAATACGCGGATTTCCGCCATCAGGCTGCCGCCTTTAGGCGCGGGTGCATTCGGCAACGCCCACCACAGCGCCGCCATTACCACCGCACCGAGGCCGCTGATACCCCAGAACGCGGTGCGCCAACCAAAGTTCTCGCCAAACCAGGTCGCCAGCGGCACGCCGCCAATGGTCGCCAAGGTCAGCCCGAGAAACATCGCAGCGACCGCTCCCGCGCGTTTCTCCGGCGCTACCACGCTGGCTGCCACAATCGAACCAATGCCGAAAAACGCCCCGTGGTTCAGCGACGTCACCAGCCTTGCGATCATCAAGGTCTGGTAGTTGGTGGCCAGCGCCGACAATAAATTGCCCAGAGTAAAAATCGCCATCAGCCCGATCAGCAAATAACGACGCGGCACTCTCGCCGTGGCGAGGGTCATGATCGGCGCGCCGATCAGCACGCCCATGGCATAGGCACTCACCAGCAGCCCGGCGGCTGGAATGGATACGCCAAGATCGGCGGCAATACCGGGCAACATGCCCATGGGCGCAAACTCCGTGACCCCGATGCCGAAGGCACCGATGGACAAGGCTACAAGGGGTGGATTGATACGCATGGTTGACTCCTCATCTGTGTGCCGAATGCTACAATCCAGCCTTTTCAAGCAGTAGCCCTCGCTTGGGAACTACAGCTTTGCGCAGGAGGCACAAATGGACATCGGCGGTCGCTCGGGAGAGATGGAAGTGTTCGCCATGGTCGCCGAGCACGGCAGCCTGTCGGGCGCGGCGCGAGCCCTGGGGCTGACGCCATCGTCCATCAGCCGCATCATCACCCGCACCGAAAAGCGCATCGGCACGCGTCTGCTGCTGCGCACCACCCGCGCCATCACCTTCACCGCCGAAGGCGAAGCCTACCTGCGCGGCGCCCGGCGCATCCTTGCAGACATGGCCGAAGTCGAAGACGCCATCACCGACCAGGGCACCCCACGCGGCCGCCTGCGAGTCAGCGCCGCGCTGGCCCATGGCCGCATGACCATCGTCCCGCTGATCGCCGCCTTCAGCGCCCGCTATCCCGCCATCGTCGTCGACCTGATGCTCGGCGATGAAGTCGTGGACATCCTCGGCGGCCAGGCCGACGTCGCCATCCGCTTCGGCCCCCTCGCCGACAGCCCGCTGACTGCCCGCCCTATCGGCTCCACCGGACAGATGATCGTCGCCTCACCGGACTACCTGGCAAAACATGGCACCCCGGTAACGCCGCAGGATCTACTCCGGCACAACTGCCTGCGCTTCAACTTCCGCCGAGCGGCGCCGGATTGGCCATTCAGGGCGGATGGGCGTGAGTTTTCGTTGAAGGTGGCGGGGACGATTGAGGGCAACAGTGGCGAGGCATTGGCACAGTTGGCAAAGCTGGGGGCGGGGATTGCGCGAATTGGGGCGTTTAGTGTGGTGGAGGAGGTGAAGCGGGGGGAGTTGGTGGTGTTGCTAAAGGACTTTAACCCGGGGGATGTGGAGCCGATTCATGCGGTGTTCGTGGGGGGAGGGGCGATGCCGGCGCGGGTGAGGGCGTTTGTGGATTTTTTGGTGGAGCGGCATGGGGTTTGAGGATGTGTTGGTTTGGATTTATTGGGAGGGGGGCTGGCCGGCGGATTTCGGCCGATTGTGTTGAAAAAGTCGCTTTATGGCCCGATTTCAGGTGGTGTGCCGGACGTACAGTTGCAGTTCCGCTCGGCTGCGAAGAAAAACACGACAGATAGGCATGAAAGCCTCATCTGTCGCGTGCTCAAGGAAGGTAGATATTCAAGGCGCGACGTGGGTGTGGAAGATTTTGCTGACGACCGTCCACTTGCCATCAACTTTCAGCAAGTTGAAGAAATCTGTAAAGCAAAAGCCCGATACGTCATTGGTGTCGATGCGCGCGCTGGCAGCGGTGCCTACGATGTCGATTTTGACGATTACGCCTTGAGCTTCAGGAGACGGGCGGAACGCGCTGTCAATGCCATCGAATAATGTCTGAATTGGGCCGCCGGTCAGCTTGCCGTCGCCATCGACGCTGAACATCGTTGCTTGCTCACTGAAAGCTGGTTTCATGATGCTGCTTTTGGCCTGCTTGCAGCCTTCGTTGTATTTGTTCAGTACCTCGACGATGGCTTGATATTCCGGCACATAAGTAGGTTTGTTCATGTTTGTACTCCTGGCTATTAATTCGAGTCTTGTTAAAAAAACCAGCCACTGCTGGCTGGCATTGAGATCAATCCCTGAGACCATCCGCAGCGGCACCCACCGCTGAGGGCCCAAGGTCTCACTTTTGAAATGTTGCTCAGTTGGCTTATCCAGCGAGCGTAGGCCAATCGGTGTAACCCTTTGCGCCGTTACCGTAATAGGTTTCGCGTGGCGCAACAGTGAGTTCTGCACCTTCTTTTAATCGACGCACCAAATCCGGATTAGCAATAAACGGCCGGCCAAAAGCCACTGCATCGACCTTGCCTTCAGCACGGCGGGTAACGGCCAGTTCGATGTCGTAATTGTTATTGCCGATGTATGGGCCTTTGAACCCTGTACGTAACGCATCGAGATCTACGTTCTCGGGAACAGTGCGTGACGTAGCGGTGGCGCCCTCGACAAAATGCATATAGGCGAGCTGGAAGCGATTCAGTTGCTCAATCAGATAGCCATAGGTTTGCATTACCTGGCTGTCCAAGGGCGTGTTGCCGGCATCTGGCGTCACGGGAGAGAGGCGAATGCCAACACGGTCATGCCCCCAGATCTCGACGACTGCGGCGGTTACTTCCAGCGTGAGTCGTGTGCGATTCTCAATCGAACCACCATATTGGTCGGTTCGCTGATTGGTAGAGTCGCGCAGGAACTGATCGAGCAAATAGCTATTGGCAGAGTGCACTTCAACACCATCAAAGCCGGCGTGTTTTGCGCATGCGGCGGCGTGTCGGTACTGCTCGATAATGCCTGGGATTTCGGATGTTTCCAGCGCTCGCGGCATGGAGACGTCCATCATTCCCATTTCAGTGAACGTCTGGCCTTCGGCTTTAATCGCCGAGGGCGCTACCGGTGCCGTGCCATCGGGCTGCAGGTCCACATGCGAGAAACGCCCCACATGCCACAGTTGGCAAACAATAAGTCCACCAGCGGCATGCACCGCATCTGTCACCTGTTTCCAGCCTGCTACGTGCTCTTCAGTCCAGATGCCTGGCGTCAATGCATACCCACGCGCTTGGGCGGAAATATTGGTCGCTTCACTAATGATCAGACCGGCGCTGGCACGTTGTGCGTAGTAGAGAGCGTGCATTTCGTTGGGGACGCCTTTTGGCCCCATGCGGCTGCGCGTTAACGGGGCCATGACAATGCGGTTAGCCAGAGATAAGGCTCCTAAAGTCATTGGAGTGAAGAGATCCGTTGATGGGCTGTTGAGCGTCATTGTGATTCCTGAAGATAACTGTTCTGCCGGATGAAACACCTTGCTATATCAACTATGGAGGTCAATGATAATGACGTAAATAGTCATAGGCGTGGATACAGTATGAGCAAAAAGGTCATAATGCAGGGCGCTACGCGCGCTGAGGGCATAGCGAGTTCACTTCCTTTGCCACCGGTGCATTTCCCCGGTCTTTTAACCTTCGAGGCGGCCGCCAGACATTTGAACTTCGCTCGCGCCGCCGCAGAAATCGGTGTCACGCCAACTGCGGTATCACGCACGATCAAAAGTGTGGAAGCGCAACTCAACGTGCGGCTATTCAATCGAACAACACGCAGTGTCAGCCTGACCGAGGCCGGCGCGTCATTGAACGCAGCATTAGCACCTGCGCTGGCTTTGATCAGAGACTCCTTGTCACACGTCTTGCTCGCGACTGATCAACCATCTGGCACAGTACGCCTCAACTCTTCGTATGTTGCATATCGCATCTTGATCGAACCGCATCTAACCGCCTTCATGGAAGAGTTCCCGCTGATTAATGTCGAGGTATCACTGGATAACCAACTTGGCGATATCGTTAATGCCGGTTTCGATATCGGCATACGCATGGGGAAAAGAGTGCAAAACGACATGGTCGCGATACAGTTGGGAGCGGCACAAAACAGAATTGTGGTGGCCGCGCCGGATTACTTCCGCACGCGGGTTGAGCCGCAGACGCTGGAGCAACTGCTGGAGCACAACTGCATTCGCCAGCGGTATTCAGTGGGCGGAAGATTCTTTGAGTGGAGGTTCGAAGAGGGCGGGCAAATGGTTCAAATCGATGTTCAAGGGCGTTTTATTTTTGACGAAATGAGATCCGTCCTTGATGCGGCAATACAAGGCCAAGGCATTGGTTTCGTTTTCGAGGACTTCGCGAAGCACGCGTTAGAAAACGGTACGCTTGGTCAGATATTGAAGCAGCACAGCGGCATGGACGATGCGTTTCATCTTTACTACCCTCATCGTAAACACATGCCAGGCAAGCTGCGTGCGTTTGTTGATTTCATGCGTAGTGCCAATAAGATCGGAAAGTTATGATTTGGCTGTCCCACTGCCAGGGAAGAGGTGACGGATTGATTTTTCTAGTGTCCGATTTTGGCCGGAAGCAGCCGCTTATGAATGACTGCTTTCGGCCAAAAGCGGCCGATCGGCGTACTGTATGGGTGCGGAAAATTTCTTTGAGGGAAAACCCTCATTGCTGGGCCTGCGTCACGCTATTAGCATTGATTTCGACAATCGGCCCATTCGTAGGAGAAAACCATGACTACCTTGCAGAGTGACGACAAGCGCCCCACACCGGATCAGGCAGAGGACAATGCCTTTTTCCCCTCTCCATACTCGCTAAGCCAATTTACCTCGTCAAAATCTGATTTGAGTGACGCGGATTACCCTGATCCTTACCAAGGTGGCCGCTGGAAGATATTGCTGATCGGCGCCGACGAGCGCTATTTACTGACCGACAACGGCACCATGTTTTCCACCGGTAATCACCCGGTCGAGACGTTGCTACCCATGTACCACCTCGACAAAGCCGGCTTCGCGTTCGACGTTGCGACCCTCTCAGGCAATCCGGTGAAGTTTGAATTCTGGGCCATGCCTTCCGAAGATACCGAGGTAAAGAATTTCTACGCCAAATACCGCGAACAGTTCAAAAAACCCTTGAAGCTTTCCGATGTGGTCGAAAAGGCACTGGGCGAGGATTCGGATTACATCGGGGTTTTCATACCCGGCGGACACGGCGCGCTGATTGGATTGCCGGAGAGTGCCGACGTGAAAGCGGCTTTGCATTGGGCAATCACCAACGACAAATTTGTGATTTCCCTATGTCACGGCCCAGCAGCAATGCTCGCGGCGGGTATTGGAGAGTCGAGGGATTCCTACATTTTCAACGGCTACAAGATCTGCGCATTTCCAGACAGTCTCGACGCAAAAACGCCCGACATCGGTTATATGCCTGGGCATTTGACCTGGAAATTTGGTGAGCAATTGAAAGCCCTGGGAGTTGAGATCGTCAACCAGGATATTTCAGGTGCAACGCTTCAAGACCGCAAGTTGCTGACCGGCGACAGCCCACTGGCAGGCAATAATCTGGGCAAGTTGGCAGTTGAAGCATTGTTGAAAGAGGTCGCATCGTAGTGAGCGACGGGCCGGCAGAAACAGCGATGCGAGCTGCTCTGGAGATAGAGACGGCGCGCACACTTGAATCAATCAAGAAAGCCGTCAGGGGTTTTGCCACGCCCTACGGCTATGATCGATTCGTGTTGTTTTCTGCATCGCCGGCAAGTGAAGAAGTGGTTGAGCATATCTACTGGGTCGAAGGCGATTGGTTCGATAACGGTCGATCGGTGGATGCAGAGACTTATGTTCGACATTGTCCGGTGACTCGCCACCTTCTGAATGCTCGGCAATCCTTCTTCTGGCAGAAAGAGCAGGTCAAGGGAGAAGAGCGCTACCGGGTGATTCGTTCTCCAGGTGACCCAGGGATTCAGGGGTTGCAGGTACCAGTTTTCGGCCCGCAGGGGCTTGAGGGCGCGATGAGCTTGGGGGGTGAGCCGGTGGATGGAGGCGCGCGGGTTCGCTTGGGACTAAGCCTGGTTGCGACGGCCGCTTTTTTCGCAGCTAGGGGGTTGCTTGAGGCTCCACTGGACGAAGCGTTACAAAGCCTTTCCCCGCGAGAGCGCGAAGTCATGGAATGGACGGCTGCCGGAAGACGGCAAGCGGATATTGCAGCAACTCTCGGTTTGTCGGAGCGTACGGTTGAAAATCACCTGCGCTCAGCGCGCCGACGTCTGGGTGTGACAACGACAGCACAAGCCATCAGGATGGCCATCCGTAACGGCGATATCGATGGTTAAGGACGCGGCGAGATCGAGTGGTGGAACGTTTGGACCTCCGAGTAATTTCCTCAATGGGCTGATCTGAATGTCGGCTATTGGCCGTTAGCTGCCGCTCCTGACCGTCAACTTTCGGCCAGAACCAGTCATTCGGTCTCTGAGAAACTAGGAGCGATTTAAAGTGGTGGCCGGGAAAAGCAATTCCACTACATGATCCATGTGCAATTCTATTAAAAATTATGTAGTTACAGATTATATGGCTATGCATTTCACCGCCCTGTTTTTCCCAGATTGCCGCTCTGACGCTTAGTAGGATGGTCAATATGGCCATTTAATGCTACGTATGCTTCTGCCGGATTCGGACACTCGGCGCCCAGATTGCTCTGGGCGCTTGCACCCAAACGCATGACAGGAGTTGCTAGGCATGAGGGATACCTTTCCAGTAGAACACGGTCTGTCCGCATCTGTGGCCGATGGGTTGGTTTACCGATCCGAGGGGGCGATCTCCCTCACGGATGTTCAGTACCTCGCGTTGGAGTCTGGCGTGGCGCATGGACAAAGCATGCTGGTGGTTTCCCCAACCTCCACGGGAAAGACTCAAATTGGGCTCTGGGCTATTGCTGAAGGACTGCTCGCAGGGAATAAAACAGTTTATTTGGTGACCCATCGCGCACTGGCCAAGCAGAAATTTGAAGACTTCAAAACGTTGTTGTTGGACAGATATTTGGAGAGCGATGGTGCTTCCATAGTTGTTGCCACGGGAGACTATGTCGAAGATGCCACGGGACAGTATTCTGCGGCTCCTCTAAGTGCTCCTCTGGTAATTGCCACATATGAAAAATATTTAGCGCTACTGTCGGCATCTGGGGTGCCGAAAAGCATGCAAAATACGATTGTCGTGTGCGATGAAATTCAGCTGATGGGAGACGAAAACCGCGGGCAAAATGTTGAAGTCCTTTTAACACTTATGCGGAACGCGGGTTGGAAACAGTTTGTAGGATTGTCAGCAGTTTTAAAAAGCAAGGACGCCCAGGACTTAGCGAACTGGCTGCGGGTTCAGCTTATTTTCGAGCAAAAGCGCGAGAAACATTTACGGTATGAATGCTGGATTGGCGATCAGATTTATTCGGTAAGCAGTGCGAAACCTGATGTGATGGAATCGGACAAGCGACTGCCTGCTGGAGTCAAAGCGGAAACGATTTCAGCTTTAACATATCTGCTTAAGCAAGAAAATCCCCCGCTTCCAATCATAGTTTTTTGTATGAAAAAGCAAGATACTTATGATCTTGCTGAGGCTTTTGTAGCTTCGTACCACAAGGGTAAGCAAGGACAGATGTCGTTAGAGTTTGATACCTTGCCTGAAACTTCAGCTAACACGATGCTAGCGAAGATACTGGATCTCCGAGTTGCGAGTCATAATGCGGATTTGACTGACGAAGAACGAGGAGTAGTGGAACGTTATTTGTCAGAAAATAAGCTGGATGTTGTATTTGCTACAAGTACTTTAGCAGCAGGTGTGAATTTCCCTCTAGGGGCAGCAGTATTTGCTAATTGGGAACGTTGGGACGGCCAGCAAAGGCAGTATGTTGCAATAGATAGCGCAGAGTTCCACAACATGTCCGGGCGGGTCGGGCGTATGGGGTTTGAACATGCAGAAGGGCGTGTAATATATTTTGGTACCGGGCCGCAACGCGCACTAGCTACAAGTTATCTATCAATAGAGCAGCTTCCTGAAATCAAAGCGCGAATTGTGCCTGGTAGGTTCGGTCAGCTTTCACTGCAATTGATATCCTCAGGGTTGTGCAACAACAGAGCCGAGCTTGAAGAGCTTGTTTGCACAACGTTCAGTGCGTTAAGGGAAGAAGATAACAACTTAACTGCATTTAAGACGTGGCCGAGTAAAGTCGGTGTTGCTCTGGCCGGGTTGATTGATGCTGGCTTCGTCGTTGAAACATCTGGTGGGGACCTAAGCCCTACGCCAGTGGGGCGAGCGGTCGGGTTCAGTGGCTTGCTACCTGAAACAGGGGTGTTTTTAATCAACTTTCTGTCTAGGAAATCACTTTATTTGGCAGAGCTCATTGGGCATCTTGAATCGGCGGATCTCAAGTCCAGGCTAGAGATGCTTATCTTTTCCGCATGCTTATCCAGCCCTGAGTTTCGTCCGAGAAATGGAGTTAAACCTACTCGGTTCCTGCCTTATCAGTTGAAAGATCCTATTTATGATGCGCAGCACCTCGCAGATGACCTAATGGAATCAATTTGGCAAGTTGATCCAGTACCTACTAATGCGGCATGGTTGTGCCAGAAATAGACTAGCGGTGTTGAGATTAGGGCAATTGAGCGTGAAGTTAAATCTCTGAGTGCTGGCGCTGTCAAAGAAATGAACAGAAACCTATCCTGGGTCCTGCAGGGCTTAGCTGGGATAGCTATGTCCGCCGCCGATAAGCGCGTGCCGCCAGTTCTTCGTCCGCCCCAATTAAGAGTGGATGATACTTTGCTGCGCGCTATATCTAAGCTGACGCGCTACATTCGAAGATTAGCATACAGAGTCCAAGAGGGGTTGCCGGACGATATTCTCTGGATGACAGGGGTATCTGCGGCAGGTAGTGCTTTAAAGCTTTATAGGCATGAAATGTTGCTCTTGAAGCACCATGGAGTCACATCGCCGCAATTGCTTATGCTTGGCAGTCCTGAGGCGAATTCAGCAAGAGTTTTAGCTTTTCTAAAATCTAAGCCTAATGCGCAAGCTAAAGCAAATTGGGTACGAGACGCTTGTCGAGATTGGAAAGTTGACCAGCGGAAGCGAATGTCTGTTAGGCATCTAAAACGAGCTAGCAGATGCGACAGCAAGGTTCTAATTGAAAGCTACTACGAGGCAAAAGGCGATGCGTTTGAGGTGGCGTTCGAACAGGTGCTTGCTCAGCTAGGTGTAGCGTTTGAGAAATTAGATGACAAGACAAAAACTGGCGCGCCCGACTATCTAGTCAAATTCTTCGATTCGCCTTCGGTTGTAGTCGAGCTAAAATCGAAAGAGAGAGATAAGCTTGTCGATTACAATAAAGCGGTAGAGGTTTTAGCGGCCTCTGAAATACATAGCTTTAGAGATTGTTTTTGCGTGACTCTTTGCCATCCCGGAGTAGATCCGAGTGTGCCACAACAAATTGCATCCTGTGGCCGGTTAAGCGTAGTTGAAAGCGGGGATTTGGGTGAGGCTCTATTGCGATTGTGCGAGGGAAGTCTAACACAACAACAAGTGTGGCAGTGGCTCTGCACACCTGGTCAAGCCGTCGCTGAAGACCTACCATTTCGTTTGTACAATTGATTAGTTTCTAGGAGAAATTTGTGAGACCTATAGCCCTGCTATTTCTAGTAGGGCTGAAGGCTTTATCTTTAGTGCTTGGGCGATCTTGATGACGTTCAAAATTGTGATGAGTTGCCCATGGTTTCGTGGACATTTCCGACTGACTGCTTATGGCCGTTTACGGCCCGTGAGAAATACCCAGCTCCTCGTCCACGCGCTGGCCTGCTTGCTCCAGCGCGCGGAGCCCTTTACTAGCTAACCATTGTAGAGTGCGCTTCTACCTCCGAAGCCTGCTCCCGCAATCGACGTGCGATAACATCCATCAGATCACACCCATCCCGCAACGGTATCGCCAGCAGTTGAGCAAAATCCGAAAGCACCACGCAGTCAGCCTCCACCTCGCCCCGAAAAGCGATGTTTTCCAATACTTGAGTCACGGTACGAATGCGATAGTCAGCCATCGCTTGCAGCACATCGAGCGGTGCTTGCGAGTCAATGAGCAGGGACGCTGGAACCCGATCGATTCCAGTAAGAGGGATATATCTTTCCATTTTTGAAACTCCGATAAATGCAATGATTTACCGATAATCAGGTCGCCAAACCTGATCGCCACATGGGCGACCGGGAAACTATAAGCGTCGTTGCAGCCGACGATCAACGCAAAGGTTGTAACCGGCACGGATGGACTGAAGCTCGAACGCCGCTCACCCCACATTCTCGCTGCAGTCTGCTCCCGACTAGCCTCATTCTCTTCTTGATATTTCCCCGCCCCATCTCGCTTTTTAAGCTTGCTGAAACGTTTCATCGAGTTTATAAATCGCATACAACTCCAAGAAAGGCGACCGCCATGACCCCGCTAAAACTCCTCGTTGCCCTCAGCGCACTGTCCGCTGCCTCCCACGCCATGGCCTGGGATTACGTGCTGCTCGACACCGACAAAGCCGCCCAGAACTGGCAGATCACCAGCCAGCAGCTCGGCGTACAAACCGACAAGCCCTTCAGCATTACCCTGCGCACCTTGCACGGTGGTCGGCAGGAGGGGGTGAGCATCGTGGATATCGATAACGGCACGATGAAGCTTTCGGTGGTGCCGACTCGCGGTATGAACGTGTTGCAGGCTTCGGTTGGCGATGTGCGCATGGGTTGGGATTCTCCGGTCAAGGAAGTGGTCAATCCGTCGTTCATCGAGCTCAATGGCCGCGGTGGGCTGGGCTGGCTGGAAGGTTTCAACGAGTTGGTCACCCGCTGCGGCTACGAGTGGGTCGGCCACCCCGGCATCGACAACGGCGAACTGCTGACCCTGCACGGGCGTGCCGCCAATATTCCTGCGAATAAAGTCACGCTGCATATCGATGAGAAACCACCGTATGCCATCACCCTGCGCGGCGAGCTGAAAGAGCAGGCGTTCAAGAAGGTCGACTTCTCTGTCGCGACCGAACTGGTCACTCAACCCGGCAGTGTGGTGTTTGCCCTCAATGACACCCTGACCAACAACGGCGACTACCCGAAGGAATACCAGGCGCTGTATCACAGTAACTTCAGCACCCCGTTCCTGGAGCAGGGCGCGCGGTTCGTCGCGCCGGTGAAGCAGGTGTCGCCGTTCAACGACAAGGCCAAGGGCGAATTGGCCGACTGGCAAACCTATCGCGCGCCGACCAAGGACTACGACGAAACGGTCTACAACGTGGTGCCGTATGCCGATGCCAAGGGCGAAACCTTGACCGTGCTGCATAACAAGGCCGGCAGCCTGGGCGTTTCGGTCGGCTTCAATACGCAGACACTGCCAGTGTTTTCCCTCTGGAAAAACACCGACACCCAAGGCCAGGGCTATGTCACGGGGCTGGAGCCGGGGACGAGTTTTTCCTACAACCGTCGTTATCAGCGGCCACTGAATCTGGTGCCGACAATCGGGCCGAAGGAACACAAGCAGTTCCGCATCAGCTACAGCCTGTTGGCGGACAAGGCCGCTGTTGATAAGGCTTTGAAGCAGGTCAGCGAAATTCAGGATGGGCGTGAGACTGAGGTGCGGCAGACGCCGTTGGTTGATTTGACCAAGGAATGACGTCGCCTGGTGCATCATTGCGATGTTATTGATGTTGAGCACCCACGCTTAGGCGGGGTGCGACAACATTAACGACGGAGTGAAGCCGTCAGCCGACGATCAATCTGGCGTTGTCTGGCCAATCGAACGTCCAATGCTTGCAAGAAAAATCCGGGTATCCCGATTGGACCGCAGATGAACCACACGGCAGGCGGGTGGGGCAGCCGCCACGAGTTGTTGCATCTTTACTCGCGCTGATTCTTTGGTCTGCCACATGAATCTAAAAAACTCCGGCAGGTTCGCCAGTCGTTCGGGGCAGTTCTGCGGCAAGTCAGGCCGAGTCTGACCGCGTTTGAGCAGCGTCCTGAGCAATACGCGCCAGAATCGGAGCGTCGCCGAACGGTCAATCCATATCAACAGATCTGCGCGAGCCAGCCGGTTGTCCCAAGTGGCTGAATGGCCACCTTCGAATATCCAGCGTTCACGGGCCTCGACCTCCAGGCAAAGCTGCGTCTTCGCGTCGCGGCTGCGTTCGATCCACCCTGGCTGCCAGTGGATAGTGTCGATATGAACGACCGGCAAACCCGTGCACTGACCAAGCTTGCGCGCCAAGGTGCTTTTGCCTGACCCAGGTTGGCCCACAATCATCACCCGTCGCATCGAAGCTCCTTCTCGCTGTGTACGCTGATTTTTTGGGGGGGGCGATTCTACGGCAATGCCTGTCTGCGTCAACTTGTTCGCGGAAAACCCTGAACGCCACCTTTTATCCAGGCATCGCGTGTCAACGTTGGCGGTCTTCGCGAGCAAGCTCGCTCCTACAGTGGTTGGGTTACGCCCTGCGTGCCGTTAACAACACTGCCGCCGCCGCTGACAGCAACCCCGCGCAGCAACGATTGAAGATGCGCTTGCCCCTTGGCTCTGCAAACCAGCGGCGCATATGCAGGCCCATGTAGGCGTAGGCGCTGATGGCGATCCATTCCAGGACCAGGAACATCGCGCCCAGCAGGGCGAACTGTGCGGTGATGGGTTGGCCAGGTACCACGAACTGCGGCAGGAAAGCGGTGAAGATCAGGATGGCTTTCGGGTTGCCCGCCGCCACCAGAAACTCCTGCCGTGCCAGGGCCCATAAGCCGACCTGGTGAGCGGCTGTTTGTGACTCTGTCTGTGGTTGCGCACGCCATAGCTGATACGCCAGATAAAACAGATACGCCGCGCCCAGTATCTTGATCCCGTAAAACAACAACTCCGATGTTTGCAGCACCACCGCCAACCCGGCGGAGGCGAGGGCGATCATGCCGGCAAAGGCCAGCAAGCGGCCGAGACCTGCGAGGCAGGAGGTGCGGTAACCGTAGCGGGTGGCGTTGCTTACCGACAGCAGGTTGTTGGGGCCAGGCGCCATGTTCAGGGCGAAGCAGGCAGGCAAGAAGAGGGCGAGGGTGGCGAGGTCCATGGCGGCTCCGGGTTTGGTCGGACGAGAGCGTTGAGGATAGGGGCAGTTGGCAGGGGCGGCAATCAGGCTGGCAGTGCATCTGCGCGCCGGAGCGCAAGATCTTTATTTCGTCCCTGGCGAAACTGATTTCGTCATAAGCCCGCAGGCATACTGCGAAGACAAGATTCAGTGCACGAGGGAAGGAGCACGCATGATTCGCAGAGCATTACCCACCGACGCAAACGCCATTGCCCAAGTGCATATCCGCAGCTGGCAAGAGGCGTATCGCGACCTGATGCCCACCGACTACTTGAACGGGTTGCAAGCCACTCTGGCTCAGCGCGAAGCCTATTGGCGTCGCTCGATAGCCGCGGGCGAACCTGGTGTGTGGGTCGCAGAGGTGGACCAGCAGATTGTCGGTTGGATAGCCGTTGGCGCCAGCCGTGACGAAGAGGCCGCCGGGGCAAATGCAGGGGAGGTTATGGCCATCTATGTTCTGGCCAGGTATTGGCAAACGGGCGTCGGGCTGGCGCTGTGGAACGCTGGCTTGCAGGCGTTGGTTCAGCAGGGGTATGACTGCCTGACGCTTTGGGTCCTGGCCCGCAATGAACGGGCCATGCGCTTTTATCGGAAGGTCGGTTGTGTCGAGGACGCAGGCAGCGAACTCAGGATTGAGAGGGGCGGCGTCACACTGGTGGAGGTGCGCTACAGGTTGTCCTTTACCTGAGCCTTTGCTCCAAACAATTGATCCGCCAGTTGCCTGCTGGGAGCGGGCTTGCTCGCGAAAGCGGTGGGTCAGTCAACACCAATGTTTGCTGGGCCGACGTCTTCGCGGGCAAGCACCCTCCCACATTAGATCTTCGCTACTTTGAGCATTTCGTTCGCTTAACTGACGCGTATCAGGGCTTGCCCCTTCCCATCGGTTCAGGGTCGCGCCGAAGCGGTGTTGATACCTAGGCTATCGAATTGAGGGGAAGCCGCACATGAAACACCGTGCCGTGTTCGGTATCAGAGCTGACCTCAATCGATCCGCCATGGGACGCGACGATTTCCGAGGCGATGAACAGGCCCAGGCCCAAGCCCTCTGTGGGGCCGTGATTGACGGCAGTACGCTGAGAGAAGCGGCCCATCGGGTTGAAGATGAACGGCAGCACATCCTCAGGTATCGCCTCTCCACTGTTGTGCACGGAAAATACTGCGAAATCTTCCTGTAATCCCAACTCGACCTGGATAGGCCGCGTGGTGTCGCCATGCTGCACGGCGTTGCTGACGATGTTCGAGAACACCTGCTCCATTCGGGCGCCGTCGAACTGGCCCCAAGCCTGGGTCTTCGAATCGAACAGGATGATCGCTTCAGGATGAAACGTGCGGATTTCTTCAACGACCCGCTGGCACAGCGGTGTGAGCTCGATAGCTGCGGTTCTGACCGGAATGCCCGGCCCCATCTGGCAGCGGGTCAGGTCGAGCAAGTCACCGACGATCTGGCTCGCTCGGCGCACACTGGTGTAAATCTGGTTGGCCACTTTGTTCGCCTTGGGGCCTGCATCCTGTGAGCGCCGCAGCACGTCGGCACCCAGCAGGATCGCGCCGAGCGGCGTGCGCAGGTCGTGGCCGAGGATGCCCAGAAACACGTTGCGCGATGCCTCGACCGCGCGTGAATAGCTGGCGATGGACTCGGCGAGGGCCTGGTCAATGGCCTCGTGGAAACGGGTCATGTCGTCAACGTTGATCGGCGTGCCGTCCTTGATCTGGCGCATCCACTGGCTGACTACACTGGTGCGCAGGGCGCGGTATTCCGACACCATCTGATCGATGGTGAAGCCTGCCATCAACCGCGTGATGGCGTGGATTTCTGCCGCGGTCTCCTGCTCCTCCGCGGGGGCCAGGCCCTGGGCCTTGGCGATTTGCTCTTGGCGGGTCTGTTTGGTTCGCAGGTCGCTGACGATGGCTCGCAACATCTGCTCGGCATGGTCGCGCAGCGCCACGCTGTCGAGGTCCTCGCCCGGGGTGTCGAGGGTTCTGGCGAAATCTTCCCAGGCTTGCAGAATAGGTTCGAGGTGCTCAAGGATGAAATCGGCCAGGCGCATGTCTGTAATCCTGAAGGGTAGGGCACAAGAGCGAGGCTGCGCAGACGCAGGGAAATTCCCGGCAGTGTAGGAGGTTGTTCGCAGCTTTAAAAGCGCGGCCGGGGGGGGGCGATAGCATTGATCCCATCTGCATGCCGGCGGAATTCATCCCGCTGACGCTAAAGCCCGAGTGTCAGCGACCTCAGCTTGCGCTCTACAACGCTGTCAAAATGGCTTGCCAGTTGCTCACAGCGCTCGGATGTCAGCCCCTTGCAGCAGGTTATTCCCAGAACAAACCCCTGAGCTTTGGCGCCCCCTTTGACAGCAAGAATCATTGACCCCGCCAGTTCGATCTCGCGAAGGAGTCTGTCAGCCTGCCGCTGTATGGGGCCGGGCAAATCGTTGAGGGCTTCTTTCATGGCTGTCTCCGCAACGTTCATTACACACACAAGACATCTGAGGCACTATCGGCCTCTTGTAGCATCGACCGAAGGAAAGTTGCGGAGTTTCGCCGTGGGCCGGTGGGAAGCGATGACGTGCAGCCTGTTACAGTTTTCAGGGGCGCTACGGCCTACTTGCTCAGCCACTCGGCCTGTAGCTGCACGAAGTTCTCCTGCAACCATTCAATGAATACCTGCACCTGCGGCGCCAAGTGAGTACGGCTCGGGTACAGCAGCGACACCGGGCGTGGGGCAGGCCGATAGGCGTGCAGGATTTCCACCAGCGCGCCGCTGTGCAGATGTTCTGCCACGGTGATGCCGGGCGCCTGGATAATGCCGAAGCCCGACACACCGCACTGCACGTAGGCGTTTGACTCGGTGACGGTAATGCCCGCTTGACTGACCAGGGTTCGATTATGACCCTTGACCGAGAAATGCCACGGCAATATACGGTTGCTTTGGCCGGACAGGAAGTTGACGCCTCGATGGCCGGCCAGGGCTTCAAGGGTGTCTGGGTGGCCATGGGCACGCAGGTAGTCGGGGGCCGCGCAGGTCACCATGGTTGCCCGGGCGATGGGACGAGCGATGAGGCTGGAGTCAGGCAAGTTACCTATGCGCAACGCACAATCGATACCTTCGCCAACCAAATCCACGGCCCGATCGGTCACGCCCAGCACCAGGTTGATGCCAGGGAAGCGGTCGGTGAAACCCTTGAGACTATCAATGAATTTCATTTGCGCGAAGGCGGTCGGGATATCGATCCGCAGACGGCCCGCGAGCGTCGCCCCGGTGCGGTCGAACATGCTGGTGGCGGCACTGATATCCGCGAGAATGTCCTGCACGCGTGCGTAAAAGCGTTCGCCCTCGGCAGTGAGGGCGACTTTGCGGGTGGTGCGCTGGAACAGGCGTACGCCCAATGATGCCTCCAGCTCCTGGATATACCGGGTGACTTGGGGGCGACCGATGTTCAGTGATTGCGCGGCCTTGGTAAAGCTGCCGAGCTCCGCCAGCCTGGCGAATAGGCGCATTGATTCGAGTAACTGCATGACGGTCCTGAATATGATTGTTGTCTCAGGATAGAACAAAGCTGTCTTTTTCTGCGTATTTATTGCGCGCCGCCGCTGGCCAATGATGAGCCCCAGGCAAACCGATTGCGGTTTGCGGGTATTACCTGCATTTGGAGACTCATCATGAAAGCGTGGTTATTGAAAGACTTCGGCCTCGACAACCTGCAACTGGGCGAAGTAGCCACCCCACAACCGCGGGCTGGCGAGTTGTTGGTCAAGGTCGGCGCCGTCTCGCTGAACTATCGTGACAAGGCCATCGTCGACGGCATCTATGAGCCGCATAAAGTCCCCAAACCATTGATTCCAGTGAGTGATGCTGCCGGCACCGTGGTAGCGCTGGGGGATGGGGTGACTCGCTTCAAAGTCGGCGACCGGGTCAACTCCCATCTTTATTCACGCTGGCTGGATGGCGCGCCTGGGCCGCACGAACCGGATTACTGCTTTGGCTCGCCGCTGCCGGGCGGATTGGCTGAATACATGATCATCCACCAGGACAGCGCTGTGGCCGCACCCGCCAACATGAGCGATGAAGAGGCCGCGACATTGCCTATTGCGGCGCTCACTGCCTGGTATTCGCTGGTCGACTTCGGCCAGATCCAACCGGGGCAAACCGTGCTGGTGCAAGGTACGGGCGGGGTGTCGATATTCGCCGTGCAAATCGCCACCGCGTTGGGTGCGAAAGTGATTGCAACCTCAAGCCGCGATGACAATCTACAGGCCGTGAAACGCCGGGGCGCGGTGGCTGGCATCAACTATCGAACCACTCCGGACTGGGCTGGCGAAGTGCTGAAACTCACCGACGGCAAGGGTGTCGATCTGTTGCTCGACGTGGCCGGCGGCAGCGGTATCAATCAGTCAGTGGCAGCCACCAAGGCATCCGGGCGGATTGCGCAGATCGGCTTTTTGACCGGTCAGACGGCGGCGCTTGATTTGATGCCGCTGATCTTTCGGCAGACAACCCTTCGCGGTATTGCTGTAGCACCTCGGTCATCGTTCGACCGGATGAATGAATTCCTCAACCAACACGATATTCGTCCTGTTATCGACCAGGTGTATCCGTTTGAGCAGGCACGTGAGGCTTACGCGCATTTGGCGAAGGGTGCGTTTGGGAAGGTAGTGATCAAGGTGGGTTAACCGACCTTGATCACTGCAATGAGCACGTCTGTCGCCAATGCGTGAGCGGCATTTACGCCGATGTTCGGGTTGACGGGTCAAGGATGAAACCTGCGCCCCAACGCATCCAGGCGCACTGCAATCGGCGGCAGGCGTTCGCTGCTGCGGGCCAGGGTTTCCACATCGTCGGCGGTGCTTTGGGCGATGCTCTGCACCGACTGCAAGCGCTCGACGATCTCCAGGTTCGCCGAGGTCTGCTCGCGGGTGGTCGCGACGATGCGGCCGTTAAGTTGATCGATATGCGCAATGTCCTCGCCGACCGCCCGGAGCATCTGCACCGCCAATTGGCTGTCTTGCACGCAACGCTCCACGCCTTCGCGGCTGGCGTGCATGGCTTCGACGGCATCGCGGCTGCCATGCTGCAGGCCCTCGATGATGGTTTTGATTTCCTGAGTGGAGAGGGCGGTGCGCTGCGCCAGGCTGCGCACTTCGTCGGCGACCACGGCAAACCCGCGGCCTTGCTCGCCGGCGCGAGCGGCTTCGATGGCGGCGTTGAGGGCCAGCAGGTTGGTCTGGTTGGCGATGCTGCTGATCACTTCCAGCACCGAGCCGATTTGCTCGGCCTGCACGGCCAACGATTGCACGGTGGATTCAGTGCCGTTGATGCGTGAGGCCAGTTGGCTGATTTCATGTTGGGCGCGGCCGACGCTCTCCTGGCCGCGAACAATTTGCTGGCTGGCTTGGCCGGCGTGTTCCACGGCTTGTTCGACTTGCACCGTAATGTGGCCCATGGCGTCTTCCATGCGCTGCATCGAACCGTTCATTTCGCCGATCTGCACCAGTTGATGCCGCGCACCTTTTTCCAGGGTGCCACTGGCGGTGGCCAGTTCCTGTCCCAGTTGCCCCAGCCCGTGGGAGTCGCGGGCGACACCGTCGATCAGGTGGGTCAGTTGTTGCAGGAAGTGGTCGAAGCGCTTGGCCAGGGACACGCGTACCTTGTCTTCACCCTGCGCGCCTTGCTCGGTGAACTGTGAGGTTACAGCGAGCATCTTCTCAAGCATTTCCTGGCTTTCGACGGCTTCCGCCTGGCTGTGGACCGCCAGGTACAGCAGGGCGACGGTTTCCATCACCACATAAAACGCATGGACGAAGATCATCGTCCAGCCGCCGTGATGCTCCATCACAAACACCGGCAAACCCTGGTGCTGCAGCGCATGGAACACCAGGTGGTGCACGGCGATGGTCAACGCCGCCACCAGGATCGGCAGCCAGTCACGGTAGAAGGTCAACACCGCCAACAGCGCGAAAATACCGAAGTGGGATTCGATCACCCCGTGCGCCTGATTGATGTGCAACGCCGCCATCACCATCAAGCCGGCGCCCAGTGCGCAACGCATCACGCGGGTGCCGCCGATGACACGGTAGAGCACCGTCAGCACCACGCCAGTGCCGCCACCGACGACCAGCGCCTGGAGCAAGGTGTCATGCCAGAACGCCAACCCCAGGGAGAACAGGAACATCAGCCAGATCAATGCCAGCATGATGCGGTCGGCCTTGCGATAGTGCTCCTGAAAGCGTGTGCGAAGGGGCATTCACGGTTACTCCATATAGTTATGCCAGCATCCAAGCAGGTGGCGTGCCACGATGGCCGCTGGTGAGAGCAAAGCAGGTACAGCGATTTTTACCGGATCAGATCCGGCAATCGGTTATCGGCAGGAGGGAAGGGGACTTGAGTGGGAGGGCGCAGGCCCTCCCACGGTAAAGGCTGGAATCAGAAGCTGTACTTGGCGGTCAGCATCATGTTGCGCGGGCTGCCATAGGAGTCGCCGCCATATTCCACATCGTCGGCGATGGACTGGTAGTAGTGACGATCGAAGATGTTGTTGGCGTTGAGTTGCAGGTCCAGGTGCTGGTTGACCCGGTAGCCGGCCATCAGGTCGGTGACTGCGTAACCGCCTTGCTTGAGCCGGTAGGTGCTGCCATCGGCCAGCTTGATGTCGTTGTACATGCGGCTCTGCCAGGAGATGTTGCCGCCGACCCGAAGTTTTTCCAGCGGGCCCTGCAAGTGATAGCGAGTGGTCAGTTTGAACAGGTGTTCCGGGGTGTCGGTGTCGAACTGCTTGTTGACCTTCTGCGGGTTGGCGTCGTCCTTGATGGTGTGGGTTCGCGCGTAGGTATAGCCACCGCCGACTTGCCAGTTCTCGGTCAAGGCACCTTGCAGTTCGAAGTCGATGCCCTGGCTGCGGATTTCCCCCGAGGCCTGGTTGCAAGAGGCCTGTGGGCAGTTCGGCACAACGATCTGCACGGCGCGGTTTTCCTGGTCAACGCGGAACAGCGCCACGCTCGCATTCAACGCGCCCCCCAGGTATTCGCCCTTGAGGCCGATTTCATAGTTCTTGCCGACGATGGGCTTGAGCGGGGTGCCGACAGTGCTCTTCTCTTTTTGTGGCGTGAAGATGTCGCTGTAGCTTACATACACCGAGTGCTGGTCGTTCAGTTCGTAGATCAAGCCGGCGTAGCGGGTGAGGTTGCGGGTAACCTTGTAGTCGCCGTCGCCATCGCGGTTGTCATAGTCATACCAATCCAGGCGCCCGCCAAGGATCAGCTTCAACGGGTCGGCCAGGCTCAGGCGCGAGGTCAGGTAGAAACCGTCCTGGGTGGTGACTTCACGAGCGTTGTTGGTGCGGGTGAAGTTCGGTTTGCCGGCATTGATCGGCCAGTTCATCTCATACGGGCTGTAGTTATGAGTGGTCATGTCGTAGATGCGCTTGCTGGCGCCCACCACCAGTTCATGAGTGCGCCCGAACGCCTCGAACGGGCCGCTGGCAAAGGCGTCGACGCCGGCCTGGTTTTCATCATAGCGGGCCTGATACACCGTGCGGGCGAGGGTCTTGTTGGTCCAGCGCGATTGGTAGGAGCCGGAGAACAATGCGTCCTGTTCGGAATAATTGGCGTTTACCTGCAGGCTCCAGTCATTGGCCAGGCGCTGGCGCAGCTCGGCGAACACGGTATTGATTTCCTGGTCTTTGTTTTCCCAGCCGGTACCGGGGTTGTAAGAGCGCGACAGGTCCAGGTGATGGCCATCCAGGCCGACCATCGAAGCCCCCCAGAAGTAGTTGGTCTTGTCCTTCTGGTTCGAGTAGCCGAGGGTGAGAGTGGTGTCTTCGCTCAGGTCGGCTTCGGTGACGGCGTAGAACAGGCCGTGATCCTGCTCGGCCTTGTCGATAAAGCTGTTGGCGTCGCGGTAGGACGTGACGACGCGACCGCGCCAGGTGCCACTGGGGTTGAGCGGGCTGGAGGCGTCAAACTCGCCACGGTAGTCATCCCAGCTGCCGGCGGCGCCGGTGAGGGTGACTTTCTGTTCGTCCAGTGGCCGCTTGCGGATCAGGTTGATGGCCGCCGAGGGGTTGCCCGCGCCGGTCACCAGGCCGGTAGCGCCGCGCACCACCTCGACGCGGTCGAACATCGCCAGGTTCGGCTGGGCGCCCACCGACGCGCCGTTGTAACCGCTGGGGATGCCGTCATACATGAGGTTGTCGACATTGAAGCCGCGTGCGGTGTAAGCCTGCCGACCGGGGCCGTTGGAGTAGTTCAGGAACAACCCGGGCGTGGCGTTGACCACGTCGTTGATGCTGGTCATGGCCTGGTCATCCATGCGCTGGCGTGTAATCACGGTGACAGCTTGTGGGGTTTCACGCAGGGTCAGCGGCAGTTTGGTTGCAGTTTTCATCGAGCCGGTGGTGTATGAGTCGCTGCCTTCTGTGGTTGCGCCAAGCTGCTGGCCCGACACCTGGGTGGCGCCCAGCTCAATGGTGGCCGGGGCTTCGGCGTCGGCGGCGAGGGCCGCGTGCGAGGTTGTCAGGCAGATAGCCATTGCAATCGAGCCAGGTGAAAAAACGTTGCTGCCGCGTTGTTGCACGAACATGGATAGAGAGCTCCCAAAGGCCATCCGTGGCAAACAATAAATCTGTTGATAATTATTCGCATCAGTGTGGCAGATCCAAGCTCTGGGAAAAAGTCTTACATGGCCGTGTAGGAGCGAGCTTGCTCGCGAAAAATCTCAACGATAACGCGTGTTGGCTGAATGAACGCGGCGTCTGTGAGTTTTTCGCGAGCAAGGTTTTCAGGTCAGAACTTCATACTTACGCCAATCGTCCCTTGGTGGCCATTGAAGTTATTGCTGTCCAGGTTGCGGCCATAGCCGATCTCGCCGTACAGGTTAATATCTTTGGCCACCTGCAGGATGGCGCCAAGCCGGGCGTCCATCGTGGTGGATTTCTGTTCGGTGTCTATACGCGTCACATCGTTGAATATCACACTGTTGTCCCCGGCGCTGGAATGCCAGATATTCGCACGCACGTAAGGCTGCAGCGGCAGGCCATTGACGGTGTAATCGCCGCGCAGGCGCACACCCATGCGCGTAGTGACGTTGGTATCGGCGTCATAGGAAACGTCGGAAATACCGTCGTTCTGGCTATCGAGCTTGGTTTTGCCGACGATCAACTGCGCCTGGGGCTCCAGAATCCAGCGAGCGCTCAGTGCAAACGGCCAGCCGACTTCGGCAGAGGCGGTAACGTTATGCCCCCGGGTTTTCATCTTGACGCCACGCGCTGACTCGTTGTTGCCATCAAAGCGGGTGCCCATCAACACCAGGTCAAGATAAGCCTGGTTGGCGCCGATCAGTGTCCAGTACACCCCCAGGGTGGCGCCGCGCAAGGTGGTTTTGCCGGCGTCCTTGTCCTCCCAGCCGCCGTTGAAGCCTTTTACATTGCCTTTGAGGCGACTGTGACCGACGAAGAACCCGAGGCGCTGCAACAGGCCGTTGTCCAGCAGGCTGGCGAACACATCGGTGCCGATCTGGAATCCTGTCAGCGAACCGTCCAATGTCGGGTTGACCGTACCGGCAAAACTCTGGCGGCTGCTGCTGCCGTAGACCCGGCCCCAACCTGCCGGCATGACGCCGGTGTGCTGCTGCCGGCTCTGATCGCCCATGCGCTCGTGATAAGTACCGAGCATGCCCTGCACGATTTGCTGCGCGGCGGGAAACAACACAGCGTACAGCGGTACTTCGGGGCGATAGATCGGGACCTCCTTGTCAGTGGGGTTAGACGGCAGGGGCGGGGTTCCAGCCACCGGCTCAGGCAATGGCGTGACCGGCCCTTCAGGTTCGGGCAGCGGTGTGGCCGGAATCGTGGAGCGCAGGTAGTAACTCTGCTCGGTTCCTTTCGTGCCCGCGCCTTTGTACAGGTGGTAGTCAAACGCCCCGGCCGTTACCGTATTGCCCAAGGTAAAGGCAGTACCAGGCCCCTTGGCGCCATTGAGCGCCTGCACTACCTGGATGCCGCCTTGCAACGTCGCCGCGCCGGCGCCCCCAAGGTTGGTGATCAGCAGGGTGGTGTTGCCCTGCAGTGTGCCGCCGCTGACCACCAGTTTGTCGCTGGCCGAGTTGTCTGCTCCCAGCACGGTTTGCAGCGCCAGACGGCCGCCGTTGCCGGTGTAATTGCCGTTGATGGTCAAGGTGTCACTGGCGGTGGTGCTGCCAGTGACCATGTCGAGGGTGCCGCCGTTGGTCACGTTGACCAACTGGCCGGCGGTAAACGGATTGATCCCGCCCGTGTTGACCAGCAGCGCACTGGTGCTGTCAATGAGCAGGGCACCGGTGCCGGTCTCGCTGTCCCCCAGGGTCAACGTCCCGCCCAGGTTCATTTGTGAGCCGTTGTCCAGGCTAATGCTTTCCCAGTTGGTAAACAGGCCGGGATCAGCGGTTTTGGTGTTGTCCAGGGTCAGGGCGTCAATCCCCACGCCACCATCTATCAGTTGCGCCGCCGCCACTTGCTCAGCCACCAGCCCCTGAAGCAGCGCCGTATCGTCGCCGGCGCCCATTAACACGGAGGAATGCAGGTTGCCGCCGGACCAGATAAATTCATCGTTACCGAAGCTGAGCAACACTTGCCCGTTAACCTCACCACCGGAAATGATCACCTGATCGTCACCGCCGCTGACGCTGATATTGCCGCCAACGTACGCGTTGTTTGAAATCAGGATGGTGTCTTTGCCGAAGCCGGTCACCAGGTTGCCGATGATCCTGCCACCAGACATATCGAACCGGTTGTCATCGAGTTTCATGTTGACCCGGCCGATGGTGCCGCCGGTCATCGTCGCATTGTCGCCGTCGTCGAAGCCGCCGGTGATGATGCCGTCGCTCATGTTGAAGACGTCCAGGCCGTCGCCCTGTTCCAGCGAGGTGATGGTGCCGCCGCGCATGTCAAAACGGTCGATCCCCGAGCCCTGGTTGACAGCGCCTGCCTGGCCCCCGGAAATTTCCACCACATCAGCGCCCGCGCCTTGGCTGATGGATCCGGTGATACTGCCCTGGTTGAGCTGGAAAATGTTATTGCCATCACCTTGGTTGAGGTTGCCATCGATGCCCGCGCTCGGGCCGTTGACAACCACGTGATCATTGCCGCTTCCAAAGATCACATTCCCGCTCACTCGCCCCGTGGCGGTGAGTTCGAGGGTGTTGTCGCCGCCGGTATCGGTAAAGCCCGGCGCGGTGGCGCTGTCACAACTGGAGGTGTCGTTGCCTGGCGTGTTGTTGACCGTGCACGCCCCATACGAGGCAAACGGCCATGCCGTCAGAATAATCGCTGAGTACAACAAAGAAGTTATCCGCGTGCGCATGATCCGTCCTCGCTTGAGCACAATGATGTCCCGTCGCCCGCAACAGCGGGCGCGGTTCAAAACCATGGCAACGAAGAACGCGATACGGATCAGGGACTACGAGTTACCTGCATCTGAAAACACCGGACAATGCAATGAGTTGGCATGGCTTTCTCGACTGCACCTCAACTGGCGCAGCACTTGTCGCACCTTAGTTGCTGATCGAAAAGGCCGCCACTGTAAAACCTGACAGGTATAGACGAGCCAATGCCTAGGTAAACACGATCTCGTAGGGGTCACGCATACGCTCAAGCAACACCTGGGCGAGCATGGGCGGCAAGCCGATCTGTGGGTCGCCAACCAATTGGCTGGCATAGGCATGGGCAGCGTGAAGTTTGCGCGCCACGCTCCAGGTGTCCAGGCGCACCTTGCGTGCGCGTTGCCAGGGAATCACCGCACCTTCGCGTGCCGGCCAATGCCAGGCCCAGATCGCCAGTTCATACAGGCGCGCGCCCACCAGGCTACAGGCTTTTGCACTCGCCCGACCGACTGCATCGTGATCGTCATTGCCGTCATTGCGCCAGGTGGTAAACACCACGTCTCCGGGTTGCAGGTAGCGCGCAATGAACTGGCTCATCGGTTGCTCGTGGGCAGCTAGCGCGTCGTCGCAAAACCCACCGCGAATCCATTTGAGGCTGTGCAGCGGCATACCGAGGCGGCGCAATGCCTCGGCGCTTTCCTGGGGGCGCACAACGCTCAAGCGCCTGGCCGGCCACACCTGGGAGCCTGGATGGCTGGCGCTGCCATCGGTAATGGAGATCAGTTTCAGCGGATGCTCGCGGGTGCTGAGCAGTTGCAGCAAACCGCCGCACGCCAGCACTTCATCGCCGGGATGGGGCGCTATCACCACAACCCGGGCACCGGGCGGCACCAGGGTAGCCAGTGCGATGCAGGGGATTTGCGCCAACTGCGGCGCGCTGTTCCAGATTTGCGCGGGGCCGCGACGGCCTTCGCTTGAGGAGGCAGGCTTCATGGGGTGTCACGTCCTTGTCGGTGGGTAATGCTCTTGGCTTCAGCGCAGACTCCGCTGCGGTGAGTGCACGGCATTCCAATCCTGGGATGCTATGCAGGGCACTCTCAGCATAGACAAGGATGTGTCACAGGTTTGTCGTTTTTTTACGAAACCAGCATCAGGCTTTTCAGGTAATCGCCGAAGCCGCCCTGGGCGCGGCAATCCAGGCGTGCGCTGGTGACCACTTGCGGCGCATGGCTCCAGGCAATGGAAGCACCGCAACGTTCCAGTTCGCGCACCAATTGCACATCCTCGTGGCACGCCAGCGGTTCAAAACCGCCGGCCTGCACATAGGCACTGGCACTCACGCCCAGATTGGCACCATGGATGTGCCGATGGCCATCACGCGCCTGGTAAGCCTGGTGATAACGAATCTGCGCCGCGGGGTCGAACCCCTCACTCCAGGCGTCCACGGTCACGGTGCCACACACCGCGTCACAGCCCAGAGCCAGTTGAGCCACCAGCCAGTCGGGGGCCACGCGGCTGTCGGCGTCGGTACAGGAAATCCAGCGCGCACCCTGGTTCAACAAGTGCCGTGCGCCGACGCCTCGGGCTCGCCCTACGTTGCGTGCCTGTACCTGCACGCTTTGCACATCATGCGCCTGAGCGATCGCTGCACTGGCATCGCTGCAACTGTCGAGCACTACCAGGATCTGCACCGTTTCCCCGTGCAACCCCGGATGGTTGGCGGCGATCTGCGCAGCCCTCAGGCAGTCATCCAGCAGCGCTTCTTCGTTGTGCACCGGAATCAAGATGCCGATCATCGCAATCCCTCATGGCGCGCGACCGAGGTGCCATCGCGGCTCCATAGGTCGAGCAGAAAATCCTTGTCATGGTGCTGTACCAGCGCTGGCATACCCAGTCGGTGTTGGAGCAGGGCGTGCACCTGTTCGGCGGTTTGCGGGCAACCATCAATGGGCGGGCGCCAGTGGCAGGCCAGGAGTTGGCCGTTATCGGTCAAGGCCGCCAGGGCGTGATCGATCAGACGATTCAGATCATTCGCATCCAGGTAGTAACAAAGCTCGCTCAACACGATCAGTTCGAACTGACCTGCAGGCCATTCCTGGGGCAGCCGGCGCTGTTCTACATGAGCATGAGCAAACGCGGTCAGGCGCGCCTCTGCCAGTTGCACGGCGGCGCTAGCGGTGTCGCAGCACAGCAGGCGCTCACAACGGGTCGCCAGCTCGGCGCTCAGCTCGCCGTTGGCACAACCCGGTTCGAAGACCGAGGCATAGCGCGGTCGGGTCAGCACGGCCAGGGTCAGTGCGCGCTTGCGTTGTTCGTACCAGCGCTGACGAAACGCCCAGGGGTCGTCGTTGCCGGCAAACAGTTGATCAAAGTACGGGGTGGCCACACTCATACAAACACCACTTCAAAAGGCTGCAGCAAGCGTTCCACTACATAGGGTGCCAGCACCGGCGGCAGGCCGACCTGCGGATCACCCTCCAACTGGCTGGCGAACGCGTGGATCGCGTGGCGTTTGCGCGCCACTTGCTCGGGCGTCAATGCAATCTTGCGCGCCCGATGCCAGGGCACCCGGTGGTCTTCGGCAGTCGCCCAGTGCCAGGTCCATACCGGCAGTTCGCACAGGGTGGCGCCGACAGCCTGGGCCGCTTTGGCGCTGGCACGGCCCACCGCTTCATGGTCGCAATGGCCATCTTCGCGCCAGGTGGCGAACACGATGTCGGTGGGTTTGAGGTGGCGCTGGATGAACTCGCACAGTTGGGCTTCGCGCTCGGCCACCTTGCTGTCGGTAAAGCCGCCGCGCAGCCACTTCAAACTGTGCAACGGCAGGCCCAGGCGGTGCAGAGCCTGGGCCGACTCCTGCGGGCGCACCACGCCCAGGCGTGCCACCGGCCAGCGTTCGGAGCCGGGATGGCTGGCGCTGCCGTCGGTGACGGAAATCAACTGGATAGGGCGCTCCAGCGAGGCCAACCCCTGCAGCAGGCCACCGCTGCCGAGCACCTCATCGTCCGGGTGCGGTGCGATGATCACCGCGCGGTGCCCCTGCGGTACCAACTGCGCGGCGCTGATGTGCGGCAACTCGGCCAGCCGTGTCGAGGTTTGCCAATGATTGAGTGGGGTGCCCTGGCCGACAATCGGATTGGGTTTCATAACTGCCACCGCCCTGAGTCGTCGCCGGCGACCAGTTCGCCGAGGGCGGCCAGATCGCGTTCGGCATGGCTTTGCCGCACATACACCGGCAAATCCGCCATCAACCGGGCAAAGTGCGGGTCTTTGCAGTAGGGGCCGGCGCCTACCGCATGGCCGACATGACGCATGACCTGCTCGACGGTTTCTTCAATACATGCACGTGCCTGTTGAGCCAGCTGCCTGGCATCGGCGCGAGGCTCGCGGTCTATCTGTTCGGCGCTGGCGCGCAGCACGCAAGCAGCGCTGTTCAGTGCGCTGTCGACTGCCCCCAGGTGGGCCAGCGCATGAGGCTCCGGACGCTGCGCGCAGTGGGTGCGCAGCGCTTCGCCCAGGCGTTGCGCACCGCCATACCAGCACGCGGCGATGCCGACTCCACCCTGCCAGAAACCGGGGCGAGACAGGTAATCACCCGGCCCGCCCACCGCGATACCCTTGGCCGCGTCGAACAGAACGTCAACGCTGCCGGTGGCAGCCATGCCCACCGCATTCCAACCCTCGTCCGACACCGTGACGCCGGATTGATCCATCGCCACGGCCACCAGTTGCTGACGATCATCCTCGTCCCAGGCAGTCAGCAAGCCATGGCTGACCACCGCCGCGCCGGAACACCAGGCTTTGCGTCCATCGACGATCAGCCACTGACCGTCGCGCCGCACGCGCACCTTGGCCGCGGGTGGTTCGGCCGCCCACGTGCCCCACGTACTGCCTAGCGGCGGCAGGGGGCTGTCGAGTTCGGCAATGATCGCCAGCGCGTCGGTATGACCTTCGAACAACTTGCACAGGCGCAAGTCATGGCCGGCCACCTGGGCCAGCCGACTGAAGCGGGCAAGGGTTTCGCCGCTGCCCGGCAGCGGCAGTTGATCGAGGCCTTCTTCCTGAAGTGCCTTCAGTGCCGTACCCAGGGCGTACGTATCCGCGTAGCCCCGGTAGCCCTGAAGGAAACTGTGTAACGCCATCTCACACCTCGTCTTCACGCTGCAGTTCAAACAACAGCAGCGAGCGGCCCGTCACGGCGTACTCATGTTCAAAGTCAAAACGCTCCTGGCCGCGTATCGCCGGCTCATTGGTATCGAGCATGCACGTCCAGAATTCACCCTCCGGCACCGGCGGCAGGCGGAAATTGACCATGTCATGGTGGGCATTGACCACCAGCAACAGCGTAGCATCGGCACCCGCCCGGCGAATCCCGGTTTCCTGGGCGCGGCCATCCATCAACATGCCCAGGCAGCGACCCTGGCTGTCTTCCCATTGCTCGGTGCTCATTTCGTTGCCATCCGGCGCCAGCCAGGTGACGTCTTTTACGCCGATGTCTTCGTTGTAGTCGCCGACCAGGAAGCGTCCACGCCGCAGAATCGGGTAGGCCAGGCGCAGCTTGATCAAGCGCTTGACGAACTTGAGCAGGGCCTTGCCGTCATCGTCCAGGTCCCAGTTGACCCAACCGATTTCGCTGTCCTGGCAGTAGGCATTGTTGTTGCCGTGCTGGGTACGGGCGAACTCGTCACCGGCGACGATCATCGGAGTGCCCTGGGCCAGCAGCAGGGTGGCGAAGAAGTTGCGCATCTGGCGCAGGCGCAGTGCGTTGATCTCAGGGTCGTCGGTCGGGCCTTCGACACCGTGGTTCCACGACAGGTTGTTATTGCTGCCGTCCTGGTTGTTTTCGTCGTTGGCCTCGTTGTGCTTGTCGTTGTACGAGACCAGGTCGTGCAAGGTAAAACCGTCGTGGGCGGTGATGAAGTTCACCGAGCTGTAAGGCCGGCGCCCACGATGGTTGAACATCTCGCCCGAGGCGGTCATGCGCCCGGCAAAATCCGCCAGTTGGCCGTCGTCGCCTTTCCAGAACGCACGCACGGTGTCGCGGAAGCGGTCGTTCCACTCCACCCAGCCTGGCGGGAAGTTGCCCACCTGGTAGCCGCCGGGGCCGCAGTCCCAGGGTTCGGCAATCATTTTCAACTGACGCAGTACTGGATCCTGGCGGCAGGCGACCAGGAAGCTGTGGCGTTCGTCGAACCCGTCGCGGTAGCGGCCCAGAATGGTTGCCAGGTCGAAGCGGAAACCGTCCACATGCATCTCGGTGGCCCAGTAACGCAGGGAGTCGGTGACCATTTGCAGCACGCAAGGGTGGCTCAGGTCCAGGGTGTTGCCGGTGCCGGAGTCGTTGATGTAGAAGCGCTTTTCGTCGGGCATCAGGCGGTAGTAAGAGGCGTTGTCGATGCCGCGCATGGACAGGGTCGGGCCACGCTCGTTGCCTTCGGCGGTGTGGTTGTAGACCACGTCCAGAATCACTTCCAGCTTCTGCTCATGCAGGTGCGCGACCATCTCCTTGAACTCGGCGATCTTGCCGCTGGCCAGGTAGCGCGGGTCGGGGGCGAAGAAGGCAATGCTGTTGTAGCCCCAGTAGTTGGTCATGCCTTTTTCCAGCAAGTGCTGGTCGTTGACGAAGGCGTGCACCGGCAGCAGCTCGACCGAAGAGACGCCCAACTGGCGGATATGTTTGAGCACGTCGTCTTCCATCAAGCCGGCGCAGGTGCCGCGCACGGACTCGCCCACCGATGGGTGGCGCATGCTGATGCCGCGCAAATGGGTTTCATAGATGATCGTGCGGTCCCAGGGTACTCGTACGGGTTGATCGTTGCCCCAGGTGTGTGCCGGGTCGATGACCTTGCACTTGGGCACGAAGGGCGCGCTGTCGCGCTCATCGAAGCTGAGGTCGTCATCCGGGTGGCCGATGGTGTAGCCGAACAGCGCCTCCGACCATTTGAGTTCGCCCACCAGTTGCTTGGCGTAGGGGTCGATCAGCAGCTTGTTGTGGTTGAAGCGATGACCATTGGCCGGGTCGTACGCGCCGTACACGCGGTAGCCGTAGATCAGCCCGGGGTGGGCGTCGGGCAGGTAACCGTGGAAGATCTCGTCGGTGTATTCGGGCAGTTCGATGCGCTCCAGCTCGACTTCGCCGGTATCATCGAACAGGCACAACTCCACTTTGGTGGCGTTGGCCGAAAACAGTGCAAAGTTGACGCCCAGGCCATCCCAGGTGGCGCCGAGCGGGAAGGGCAAACCTTCACGAATCCGCGACGGTTCATGATCCGGCGTCGCTGTGGTGTTCTCGGGTTTGCTCATAGTGTTGCTCCTGCAAGGGGTCTTTTCTCGGGCCGAACGCGGCCGTGCTGACGGTGTTTCAGCGAAGGACATGGACGAAAAAGGGCCTGCAGCCTGGGATAACGGCTGCAGGCCCGAGAAATCATGGGGCGGGTGGTTTTGGTTTCTTCGGGGCGGTCGGTTTTTTCGCCGCGGGCTTGGCGGCTACCGGATTGGGTTTGGCGGCCGCCTTGGGCGCGGTTTTCGGCTTGGCGGCAGGCTTGGGCTTGCTGGGCGTCAGCGCCTCGGCTTCGGCCAGTTTGCGCGCCATCTCCCAGTGGCGATCGTGTGCACCGTCCGGCTTGCCTTCAGACTCCCAGATCTGATGCGCCAGTTCGCGAATACGTTTGTCTTCTTTACTCATCACAAACTCCTCACAGAAAATGTTCAGCTTTCTTGATTATCAGGATTGATAAAGACATTGACCGGGAGATCCCCCAGGGCAGCGCTGATCAACAGCTCCTTGTTGGGTGTGACTGCGCCTGTTTGAAAAAGTCCCTTCCAGTTTTGTGTTGTGGTGGCGAACGGTAATTTCACCCGGGTATCGCCCCACACCTGCGCATTGATGTGGGGAAATACACCGTTTTCCAGCAACGGATATGGCCAGCGCGGCACCACCACCAACAGCTGTTGGCCCTGGTGCTCACGGTAAAACGCAACCACGCGCTCCGAGTGCCGACCCACCACTTCGAGCGGTGTATAGCTGCCGTTGCGAAACAGCTCGGGACAGGCTCTGCGTGCGTTCAGCACCTGGGCGATCAACGCTTGTTTGATACGCCCATCGCGCCAGTTGAACACCAGCTCACCGATGTCGGGTGGGGTCTCCAGGGCACGCTGGCGCGCATCGAAATCCACCGGGCGTCGGTTGTCCGGATCCACCAGGCTGAAGTCCCAGAACTCGTCACCCTGGTACACATCCGGTACACCCGGCACGGTGAGGTGAAGCAAAGTTTGCGCCAGGCTGTTCAGCGCGCCGGCGGGGGCGATGGCTTGAGCGGCGCCGTCGAGCGCATCGCGCAGCGGTTGGCCGGCTTCGCTGAGTAATAGACGCTTGAGGAAGCGCTCGACACCCTGCTCATAGGCCTCGTTGGGCGCGCTCCAGCTGCTTTGTAGCTTGGCTTCGCGCAGGGCTTTCTGCTGCCATTGCCAGAGGCGTTGCTGGTAAGCCTCTAAGTCCGGGTTGTGCTCCAGCGGCCAACTGCCGAGCAGCACCTGATACAGGATCAGCTCATCACCCGCCGAGGGGCTGTCGGTACCCTCGCGCAAGGGCGCGGCGAGGCTGCGCCAGTGTTCGACCTGTTCGGCATACCAGGGCGCGCACTCGCTGAGCACCGCCAGGCGTGCGCGGGTGTCTTCGCCGCGCTTGTGGTCATGGGTGGCGGTGGCCAGCAGGTTGTTCGGGAAGCTGGTCAGGCGCTGTTGATTGGCCTGGTGAAAATCTGCCAACGGCGCACTGAATTGTTCGGTACTGAAGCCCACGTCGTTGCGCGACAGCAATACGGCCGAGCGATAGAACGCGGTGTCTTCCACGGCCTTTGCTGCGGCGGGAGATGTCAGTTGCTGGAAGCGCACGCAGGCATGTTTGAGGATCTTGCGCTCACGGCCCACCGGGCGATTGCGCCAAGGCTGGCCGCCCAGCCATTTTTCCAGGTGCTCAAGCACCGGCCAGTCGCCTTCGTTAAGGGTACTGCGCGCGCCGTCCATGGCCTGCTGGAACACCTTGTCGTCGGCGGCGCTGCGGCCCCTGGCACTGATGTAGGTGCGGTACACCGGGAAATGCACAATCAGCTCCTGCAAGGCCCGGCGGATCGCGCCCAGGGTCAGGTCGCGGGTCATTACATCATCGCGGGCCACTTGCAGCAGGGCCTGGGCCACGCTTTCGAAGTCGCCGCCCAACGAGCCATTGAGGATCTGCTGGCGCGCCAGGCGGGCTTCTTCGATAAACGCCGAGGGCCGTTCGCTGTGGCGCGTCCAGAGGTCGGCCAGCGAAGCAAAGCCGTCAGGGTGGTGTTGCAGCAACGACAGTTGATTCATGAATTCGTAGCCGGTGGTGCCGTCCACTTGCCAGTCTTCGCGCAGGGTTTCGCCTTCGCCGAGGATCTTCTCCACGAAGATCGGCAAATGGCGCTGTGGCGACAGCGCGTCCACGCGGCGGCGCAGTTTGCGGCAATAACCACGTGGGTCGGCCAGGCCGTCGATATGGTCGATGCGCAGGCCATCGATCAAGCCTGCGCTGATCAGCTCGAAAATCTTGCCGTGGGTGGCTTCGAACACTGCCGTGCGCTCCACGCGCAGGCCGCCCAGCTCATTGACGTCGAAGAAGCGCCGCCAGTTGATGTCGTCTGCGGCGGTGCGCCAACTGGCCAGGCGGTAGGTCTGTTGCTCAAGCAGATGATGCAAGCGCTCAAAACCCTCAGGCTGGCAACCGTCGAAGGCCGCCAGCCGTTGCTTGATGGCCGGCAAGACCTCGGTGGCGCGTTCGGCCAGCGCCTGCTTGAGCCAGGCGGCTTCGGTGTAGGCGTCGTCCTGATAGGCGAGGGCGGCGAAACGCTCGGCCAGCGGTTTGAGCACCTCATCGCCGCCCAGGATCAAGGCGTAGTCCCGTGGGCAGATCGGGAAGCGATGCTCGTAATGCTCGGCGTAGAAGCTGCCGTGAGCGGCGTCGAACTTGAGCGTCAACGTACCGCTCTGCAAGGCTTCGCCGTAATCGCTGCCCAGGAACGGCATCAGCAATTGGCCTTTGAGCAACGGGTCGGGCGAGTGCCACTGGATGTCGAAAAACTCGCTGTAGGGGCTCAAGCGGCCCCACTCCAGCAGGTCCAGCCACCAGGGGTTATCCGCACCACCCACGGCCATGTGGTTGGAAACGATATCCAGGATCAGGCCCATGTCGTGTTCACGCAGGGCGGCGACCAGGCGACGCAACGCCGCCTCGCCACCCAGCTCCGGGTTGACGCGGGTTGGGTCGACCACATCGTAGCCATGCATGGAACCGGCGCGGGCGCTCAGGAGCGGCGAGGCATATAGGTGGCTGATGCCCAGGCGGGCAAAATACGGTACCAGCGGCACCGCATCATCGAGGGTGAAGCCTTTATGAAATTGCAGGCGCTGGGTGGCGCGCAGGGGCAGTACGTTCATCGGTCACGCTCATAGGCTTGGTTACGCGCCACGGCCAACAGTTCGAGGCGGCGTGCAGCACTGTCGTGGTCGAGCAGGCCGGCGGCCTCGCCTGGCAAGCGTCGGCGCCAATTGGGGTGGGTATCGAGAGTGCCGGGCAGGTTGGCTTGCTCTTCGATGCCCAGCGCGTCCTCCAGCGGCAGCAATACCAGCGGCGCACGGGTGTGGCCCAGGTAGCGCACGCTGGCGTCGATCACGTGGTCGGTGTCGTTGCGGATCTCATCAACGAAATTCTGCGGGTCCTGGCTCAATGCCTGGCGCAGTGCATGACGTTCGCGCAGGCGGTGTTCGCTCCATTGCTCCACGGTGGGAGGGTCGATCAGGTCGAGCTGGATATTCCACTCGATATCACGGCTGTGCCACCAGCCATTGAGGGTGGGCAGGTCGTGGGTGCTGGTGGTGGCCAAAGCATTGTCGGGCCAGTCAAGAATCGGCGTGAACCGGCCTTCGTGGTCCTGTTCGAACAGCAATACGCGCATACCCAGAATCGAGCGGGCGCTGAGCTTTTCACGCAGGCCCTCGGGCACCGTGCCCAGGTCCTCACCGAGGACGATGGCCTGGTGGCGGTGCGATTCCAGCGCCAGCAAACGCAGCAGGTCGTCCACCGGGTAATACAAGTAGGCGCCTTCGCGGGGCGAGGCACCCAGGGGGATGACCCACAGGCGTTGCAGGCCCATCACATGATCGATGCGCAAGCCACCGGCATGGGCGAAGTTGGCCCGCAGCATTTCGATAAACGCGCGAAAGCCATTGCGTTTGAGACCTTCCGGGGAGAAGGCGGAGATGCCCCAACCCTGGCCTGCACGGTTGAGAATATCCGGCGGTGCGCCAACCGTGAGGTCGGCCAGCAGTTCATCCTGGCGGCTCCATGCCTGGCTGCCGCCACCGTCGGCTCCCACCGCCAGGTCGGCAATCAGGCCGATGCCCATGCCGCTGCCACGGGCGGCCTGTTGCGCGCGCGCCAGGCTGCGGGCGATCAACCATTGGGTGAAGGCAAAGTAGCCGATCTCATCGCGGTTTTCTTCAGCAAACCGCGCCAGCGCCGGGCTCTGTGGCGTGCGCCAGTCTTCGGGCCAGTGGCGCCAGTCGAGCTCCTCGCCGGCGGCGGCACGTTGCGCTTGCACGGCTTCGAAGCGGCAGTGGTTTTCCAGGGCCTCGCCGCCGGCCTGGCGGAAGCTCTGGAAGTCGGCATGTTGCGGATGTGCGCCGTGGCGGAAGTCTTCATACAGCGCACGCAGCAGGCGTTGCTTGGCCTTGGCGGCGGTGGGCCAGTCAATCAGCGTGAGCTGCTCCAAATCCCGCAGTTCGTCGGTCAGGCCGACGGCCTCGATAGCGTCGCGCACTTCACGTTCGCCAAGGATGCAGGCGGGCGAGGCGTACAGGCTGTTGAGAAACAGGCGGCTGGACGGTGAATATGGGCTGAAACGTTCGGGGTCGGCGCTGAACATCGCGTGCATGGGGCTGATCGCCACCGCGTCGGCACCGCGCTCGGCCGCCGAGCGCACCAGATGCTCCAGGGCCAGGGTGTCTGCGAAGCCACCATCGCCGAGGCGACGCAAGGCATACAGCTGGGCGCTCAAGCCCCAGGCGCGAGCGGGGCGGCTGTCCACCGCGTCGGCCACGCTGTAGCAGTGGCTGGGCGCAACGGCCAGGGTGAAGGTTTGTCCATCGATATGCACCTGGTGGTAACCAAGGGCAATCACCCCGGGCAGCACCGCATTGCCGTCCAGGCGCAGCTCCAGGGTTTCACCGCCTTCCAGGCTGACGCGGCACGGCGTGTCCGGGGCGAAATAGCGCGCCAGGTCCAGGCTTGCGCCGCTGTCGATGGTGATCAAGGGCGGCAGGTGCGTGTCTTGTTGCACCTGCTCCAGTTCCTGCAGGCTGGCGTCGATCTCGGCGTCGGTATCGGCCGGGTGCCCCAGCCCTTTGAGAACGGCGCGCAAGGCCTCGGGCTGCACGTGTTGCGGGCGACCGTTGGCATCGATCCAATCGACGGCCAGGCCCGCGCGACTGGCGAGTAGTTCCAGGTTCGCTTCGCTCAAAAGTGTTCTCCGGCAGGTGATAAGCAAACACGTGCGCTCAACGGTGGTAACTGCGTACCTTGCTGGGCAGGCGTCTGGAAAATAATGGGGCGTGGCGCGGGGTGATCCAGAGGCTGTTCACCCAGGTTCAGGTCGATTTGCAACAGGCTGCCATTGCCCAGGCGCCAACGCGCCGTGACAGCTCCCTCGGCCATCACCTGCGCGCCCAAGGCCACAGTGCCCGGCAAGTGCGGCACTATGTGTTGGTGACGCAGGCTCAACAGCTGACGATAGAGCTGGGTGTGCTCGTTCTCGACGAAAGAGGGTGCCGATCGCACAAAGGTTTCCAGTGCATTGGGATCGGGGATACGTTCGCGTTGTTCGGGGTCGTGAAACGCCGCGAAATCGGCGAACTCGTTGCGCCGGCCTTCGCGCACCGCCTCGGCCAGTTCGCCGTGATGGTCGGTGAAAAACAGAAAGGGTTCGGCCGCACTCACCTCATCGCCCATGAACATCAGCGGAATCATCGGGCTCAGCAGCAATAGCGCCGTCGCCGCGTTCAGCGCCTGGGGCGAACACAGTTGGTGCAGGCGTTCGCCCAGGGCGCGGTTGCCGATCTGGTCGTGGTTCTGCAAAAACGCCACGAAAGCGCTGGGCGGCAGATCCGCGCTGGGTTCGCCGCGTGCGTGGCCGTGGCGGGTGGTATCGCCCTGATAAATAAAGCCTTCGCCCAGGCAACGCGCTAGCTTAGCGGTGGGCTGTTCGGCGAAATCACTGTAGTAGGCGTCGGTTTCACCCGTCAGCAGCACGTGCAGCACGTTATGAAAGTCATCATTCCACTGGGCGTTGAAATCCTCCTTCAGCAGGCTGGCCTGGTTCAGCTCGTTCTCCAGCACCAGCCAGACGTGCCGTTCGTCGTGCACCTGCTGACGCACGCGGTGTGCCAGCTCCTGCAAGAACCCGGGATTATCGATGGCGTGTACCGCATCCAGGCGCAGGCCGTCGAAGCGGTATTCCAGCAGCCACATCAGCGCGTTATCAAGGAAAAAATCCCGCACTTCACGGCGCTCGAAATCGATGCCGGCGCCCCAGGGGGTATGCACGTCGTCCTGGAAGAACCCCTTGGCGTACTGGCCCAGGTAATTGCCATCGGGCCCGAAGTGGTTGTAGACCACATCGAGCATCACCGCCAAACCATGGGCATGGGCCGTGTCGATCAAGTGCTTGAGCTGCTCGGGCGTACCGTAGGCGGCGTGCGGTGCGTAGGGCAGCACGCCGTCATAGCCCCAGTTGCGTTCACCGGGGAATTGCGCCAGTGGCATCAACTCGATCGCAGTGATTCCCAGCTCAGCCAGACGTGGCAGGTGTTTCTCGACTTCGGCGTAGCCTCCCATGGCGCCCACATGCAGTTCGTAGATCACCGCGGTGTGCCAGGGGCGGCCTTGCCACTGGGTATTGCGCCATGGGTAAGCGTTGGGGTCGACGACTTGGCTCCAACCGTGCACGTCCTGGGCCTGGGCCCTGGAGGCGGGGTCGGGAACCGCCTTTTCCCCATCGATGTTAAAGCGGTAGAGCGTGCCGGCAGGGCAGGCTGCTTCGACTTCGAACCAGCCATCCGCCTGGGGCAGCAGGGTGATGGATTTACCGTGTTGCAATTCAACGCTGACATAAAAAGCGTCTGGCGCCCACAAGGCAAAACGCGTGTGTTGCGCGTCCAGCATGATTGCGCCGTGGGGCCAGGTGTCCAGAGTCCGTAACGGCATCTATGAAGACCTCCCGGGTTGGTTCAAGTGGCTATTTGGTTGGTTTCCCCAAGGCCTTGGCCACCAGTTGTTCGTAGAGCTCGGCGTAGGGTTCAACCGCCTGGCACCAGTTGAACGGTTGTGTCATGGCGCGGCTGCGCATGGCGTTGAGCAGGCCGGGGAAGGCGAATACCTTGAAGGCACGGCGCAGGGCTTCTTCGTAGCTTTGCACCGTCGATTCATTGAACAGGAAGCCGGTGACGCCATCTTCAATGGTGTCCGCCAGGCCACCGGTGTTACGCGCCACCGGCAACGAACCAAAGCGTTGCGCGTACATCTGGCTCAGGCCGCAAGGTTCATAGCGCGAGGGCATCAACAGGAAGTCGCTGCCGGCAAACATGCGACGGGCATCGGTCTCGTTGAAGCCGATGCGCACACCCACCTGGCCCGGGAAGCGCAGCGCCAATTCGCGCATGGCCTGTTCCTCTTCGGGTTCGCCACGGCCAATGATCGCGATCTGGCCACCGTTTTCGACGATAAAGCCGGCGACCGCTTCAGTCAGGTCCAGACCCTTCTGATAGACCAGGCGTGACACCACGGCGAACAGCGGGCCGTTGGACGCGTGCAGTCCAAACAGCTCGCGCACATGGGCGGCATTGATCGCCTTGCCTTCCCAGTCGCCGATATTGAAATTGTGGGTCAAGTGCGTGTCGGTGGACGTTTCCCAGCTTTCGTCGATGCCGTTGGGAATCCCGCTGAGCAGACCTTGTTGAGTCTTGCTGGCAAGAAAGCCATCCAGGCCACAGCCGAATTCCGGCGTGGTGATTTCCTGGGCGTAGGTGGCGCTCACGGTGGTGATGTGGCTGGAATACGCCATGCCGGCCTTGAGGAACGACATCTTGCCGTAGAACTCCATGCCTTCCTGCTGCAGGGCATGGGGTGGAATGCCCAGTTCGGGCGTCGAGGCCAGGCTCACCACACCCTGATAGGCCAGGTTGTGAATGGTGAACAGCGTTGGCGTGCGTGACCCACGCCAGTGCATGTACGCCGGTGCAAGGCCAGCGGGCCAGTCATGGGCGTGCACCAGGTCGGGGCACCAATGGATCTGTGCCAGGTTGGCGGCCATGTCGGCGGCGGCCAGGCCCAGGCGGGCGAAGCGAATATGGTTATCCGGCCAGTCGCGGCCGTTATTGGCGCCATACGGCGTGCCTTCACGCTCATACAGTTCGGGGCAGATCAGCACATAGATGACGAGGCCGTCCGCAAGGTCCATACGCCCGATCTTGCACGGCGGCAGCGCCGCGTGGCCACCCAGTTCACCGACGATATGAATCGGGTTGTCGCTTTCCATCACTTGCGGGTAACCGGGGATCAGCACCCGCACATCGTGCAAATGCGCCATGGCGCGGGGCAGGGCGGCGGACACATCGCCCAGGCCACCGGTTTTCACCAGGTCGGCGAACTCGGAAGTGACAAACAAGACTTTCTTTCGATTCGGATTCTGACTCACGATCGGCCGCACAGTGTTGGGCAGGTCGACCAAAGACGTTGGCCCCCCTACCGGCTGACTAAAACGCTCTCCCTGAGTATCTACTGCGGCACTGATCATAATGCACTCCCATTTGTTGGTTCGCTAATAGCCCGCTGCCATCAGCTCCAAGTGGCCGCATCCTGCGGCCAGGCACACCAGCGTTGTACAAGCTGGCAAGGCGTATGCCAGTTGCAACGTCGGCTGAAAAAGATTGGATGAACGGGCATTCGGCGTTAAACGCTCGCGCACGTCCTTACCTAAAACTTGACCTGAGGCGGAGTTGGAAAGTTTAGATTTTTTGCGGGGTTTTTGTTTTGGAACGGACCCATCGGTCATGAGTCTAGGCCAGATCCCAGCGCCTGCCGGGTTTAGCGCGGTTTTTTGTAGGACAAAATAAATCTAACGATATGCAGCGTGTTCTCTGTAAGAGCGAGCTTGCTCGCGAAAAACTCACAGACGCCGCGTTTATTCAAGAAACACGCGTTATCGTTGACGATTTTCGCGAGCAAGCTCGATCCTATAGGAGGGTAGGGTTGCACTTTTTTGGTGCGTCAGCCCAGCACGCGGATGGGCATGCCATCGGCCCAGGCCTGAATGTCTTCAATCATCTGTTGATAGAACTGCCGGTAATTGCGTTCACTCACATACCCCACGTGTGGCATGGCCAGCACATTGGGCAAGCGGCGAAATGGATGATCAGCCGGCAGCGGCTCCTGGGCATACACATCCAGCGCCGCCCCGGCCAGGCGGCCACTGTTCAATGCCTGCACCAGTGCCTGTTCATCCACGATCGGCCCACGCGCGGTATTCACCAGGTGCGCCGTGGGCTTCATCCACGCCAGTGCCTGGGCATCCACCAGCCCACGGCTGCGCTCACTGAGCACCAGATGGATGGTGAGGATATCCGCCTGTTCAAACAACTCGCGCTTGCTGACCCATGTCACGCCTGCTTCAGCCGCCCGTTGCGGCGTGAGGTTTTCGCTCCAGGCGATCACCCGCATACCGAATGCCTGGGCGAACGTCGCGACTTTCTGGCCGATACTGCCCAGGCCGAGCACGCCGAGGGTCTTGCCATGCAGGTCACCGCCCAGGCCCACCTGCCATCCGCCTGCGCGCAGCGAGTTGGCTTCGGCCAGCAGATTGCGCGTAGAGGCCATGATCAGCGCCCAGGTCAGTTCCGGCGCCGCGTGTTTATAGCTGTCGGTGCCGCACACCTGGATACCCAGGGCCTTGGCGGCGGCAATATCGATGGCAGCATTGCGCATACCGCCGGTGACCAGCAGTTTGAGCTTGGGCAGCTCTTGCAGCAGGGCCTCGTCGAAGGTGGAGCGTTCGCGCATGACGCAAATCACCTCGAAGCCCTTCAAGCGTTCAGCCATTGTCGCCGTATCAGCGGGGTAGTCGTGAAGAAAATGTACCTGACCCACGCCGTCCAGCGCCGACCAATCCACCACGTCGCTGGCGACGTTCTGCCAATCATCTATCACTGCGATCTGTATCGACATGCCATGGGCCTCGAAATCAAAGGGCATTCATACCCTGCAACAGCGCTTTATGAAACTGCTCCGGTTCTTCCATCTGTGGCGCATGGCCCAGGCCGGGGAATTCCACCAGTGTGGCGTGGGGAATCAGCTTGGCCACCTGCTTGCCCAGCACCTGGTAATTGCCAATCCTGGCCTTGACTGCCGGCGGCGCCACATCTTTGCCGATGGCTGTGGTGTCGCTGGTGCCGATCAGCAGCAAGGTGGGCACCTTAAGGTCCTTGAATTCGTAGTACACCGGCTGGGTGAAGATCATGTCGTAAATCAATGCCGAGTTCCACGCGACTTGGGTATGCCCCGGGCCTTTGTTCAGACCGACGAGCATATCCACCCAACGTTCGTATTCCGGCTTCCAACGCCCGCCATAATAGGTATCGCGTTCATATTTGCGCACCCCGTCGGCGCTCATTTTCAACTCGCGCTGGTACCACTGGTCGACGCTCTGGTAGGGCACGCCCAGGGCTTTCCAGTCTTCCAGGCCGATAGGGTTCACCAGTCCAAGTTGTTCGGTTTGCTCGGGGTACATCAAGGCATAACGGGTGGCAAGCATCCCGCCGGTGGAATGGCCGATCACCGTGGCTTTCTGGATGCCGAGTTTTTCCAGCAACTGGTGGGTGTTGGTCGCCAATTGCTGGAAGCTGTACTGGTAGTGATCGGGCTTGCTGGAGGTGCAGAAGCCCACCTGGTCCGGCGCGATCACGCGGTAACCGGCATCACTCAGGGCCTTGATCGAACCTTCCCAGGTGGCCCCGCAGAAGTTCTTGCCGTGCAGCAGCACCACGCTGCGACCGTTGGGGGTGCCGGTTGCGGGGACGTCCATGTAGCCCATTTGCAGGGATTTGCCTTGGGATTGGAAGGTGAAATGCTGGAGAGGATGGGGGTATTGGAAGCCTTGGAGTTCCGGGCCATAGGTGGCGGCTAACACGGGGGTGGCGCTCACTGAAAACAGGCCGGCTATGCATAACGAACGGATGAAAGGCATGGGCTGGGGCTCCGAGAAAGATGTCCGGATGCTCTTGGGAGAGGATTAACGGGGGATTAACACCCATTGCAACGTCAGCGCTGCGAGCACGCCATAACGTACGCCTTTGGCCAGGGTAACCAACAGCAAAAAACGCCACAACGGCTCGCGCATCACCCCGGCTACCAGCGTCAGCGGGTCACCAATGATCGGTACCCAACTGAGCAACAATGTCCAGTGCCCCCAACGGCCGTAATGGCGGCGGGCTTTGTCCAGTTGCCTGGCGCTCACTGGAAACCAGCGCCGCTCCTTGAAACGTTCCACCGAGCGTCCGAGCAGCCAATTGACCACCGAACCCAGCACGTTGCCCAACGTGGCGATGCCCAGCAGTAGCCACAGCTGGTACTGGCCGTTCAGCAACAGGCCCACCAACACGGCTTCCGATTGCAGGGGCAATAACGTTGCGGCGCCAAACGCTGCGACGAACAGGCCCAGGTAACCCGTCAGCACCGGTCAATGTGCCGGGTAGTCGGCTACTACTACGTCTTTGCCGTCGCGGGTCAGGCCAATGACTTGATAGGCCTCGCTGCGACCGTCAACTTCCATGCCTGGGGAGCCCAGGGGCATGCCCGGTGCGGCAAGACCCAGCAGGTCGTCGCGCTTGCGCAAGACCATTACTTGTTCGGCAGGTACATGACCTTCGACGAATTTGCCATCGATTACCGCCGTGTGGCAGGAGCCAAGGCGCGGGGCGACGCCCAGGCGCTGCTTGACCACGCTCATGTCCGCTTCCACGTGATCGTTGACCGTAAAGCCGTTGCTCTCCAGGTGGCTGATCCACTTTTTACAGCAACCGCAGTTCGCATCGCGGTGTACATCGATGGGAATCAGCTCGGCGGCCTGGGCCAGGGGCGCGGCAAACAGGGAACAGAGCAAGGCCAGTCGCAATGGGTTTTTCATCAGGGGTCTCACTGAAAGCGCAGCAATAAACCGCGCATTCTCCCTGCTTTTTACACGGAGACGCGGCGGTAATGTTTCTAAATTATACGAAGCCTGGGCTTTCCAACCGCTGCTTGAGCTGGTCCAGGGCGATGGCGGAGAGTTTGATCATGCGTTCGTGCAAGGTTGCCAGTTGCAGTTCGGTTTCATACGTCAATACGCGCTTGAACCGAGTGCCACCCTGATGGGCTTGCAAAAAATAATGGATACAACCGTCCACCGCCATTGAGGTGAACACGGTCTTGAACTCGTCGGGGCAGCGGGCGATTTGCACGCGGTAGCTCATGGATACGCGAATGCCCAGCAGGTCGATGTCTTCAGTAAAGCGCGAGCCGACCGGTAATGAGCCGCGGGTGCCGGTGTCGGCGCTGAGGGAGGAGGGGTGCCATTCGTGCCAGCGGTCGGGCTGGGTTACATAATCGTAAACAGTATGGATTGGGGCCTGGATGAAGCGTTCCTGACTGATCTGCTCCAAGCGGGTCGGCTGCTCAGTCGCGTGCATGACACACCTCCTGTGTGGCGGGTTTTTACACTGGGAGTTGTCAGAATAGTCCGACTCCCGCGCTTCGCACGGGAGTATTGCGACCGTTGGTTAACTTGGCTGCTCGCCGGCTTTGCCCGGTCAGGCCTCATTCAAGGCCGAGCCCTGGGTGAGTGTCCATTGATCATTGACCCGCGTGTGAATGCTGTCCGTGGGCTGATGATTGGCGATGCGGTCGTTACCTTCACCGGTATAGAAATACGTACGGTCATGCCCTGTCAGCAGATCATTGCCGTTGCCGCCTATCAGATGGTTGGTCCCGCTACCGGCATACAGTTTGTCGTTGCCGTCGCCACCGTCGAGCAAGTTCTGTTTATGTGCATCGCCAACCCCTGCATCCAGTCGGTCGTTGCCCCCGTTACCGTACATGAAGGTATTGCCACTGCCGCCGATGATCAGGTCGTCTCCATCGTTGCCTTCGGCGTAGCCAGAGTTGCTGCCCAAGAGCAGGGTATCGTGGCCGCTGCCGCCAAATAGCCCGGACATGCCACCGCCGGCCTGGAGGAAGTCGTTTCCGGCGCCACCCTGTACTTCCAGGCGGTGCTTGACGTCATCATCAATGATGACCCTGTCATCGCCGCCATTGGTTTTGATCAAAAGGCTCTGATCCGGGCCATGTGGTGCTTTGGCGTCAAGCACATACGGTCTGCCGTTGATGATGAACTGCAGCTTGTCGCCCGGCCAACTGCGCACGTGGACCTCGTCGGCGTCGTTACTGGTTTCTACCACAAGTCGGCTGGAGCTGATCTGCGGTTTTTCGGGGTTCCGGGTGCTCCAGGTAATTTCCCGGCTGAAGGTCACATCACCTTTTTCAAGCAGCAGGTGCGTCCTGATATTCGGTACGCCCCGCTGCAGGTCCGAGGGCGGGTCATAGGGTGACGGCCTGGACCGCTGCGGTTCGGTGGAAGCCGTGGAGTAATGGGGGACTGCTGAATGAGTGAGGGGTAATAGCATCAGGTGTCCTTCGGGTTGATCGTAGAAAGTCTGACAGTGCGCCATGACTACTCTTGCGTGGAGGATCGGCCCAAAGGGTTCCTGCGGGCGGTGACGCATTTGCGTCAAGGCATTTATGCCAACCTTTAATGCTCCCCCGGGCGATCAGATATCCAGCATGGCCAGCACTTGCCTGGGGTAGCGTAAACCGGCGGTTGCTTAGGCTTGTGCCCTGCGATAGGCGCCAGGTTGCTGCCCGGTGACTTTATGAAAGGCCCGGGTAAATGCGGCCACCGACTGATACCCGGCTGCCAGCGAGACCTCGGCCACGGTCTGGTCCGCCTTGAGCAGCCCACAGGCATGGCGCATACGTATCACCAGCAATATCTGCCCCGGCGACTGCCCACATAACTCCCTGAAACGCTTGAAAAACGCCGAACGGGATAACCCCGTGCACGCCGCCATGCTTTCCAGGCTCCAGGGCTCGGCCGGGCGCGCAATCAGTTGCTCCAGCAGGCCGGCAAATGCCGGTTGCCGGCCCAGCGCTGCCAGACCGCCCAGCTCGGTGTTGTCGATGACTTGCTGGCGCAGTACATATAAAAACAACAAGTGGCAAAGACGTTCGAGCAAGGCTGAGGAGGGCGCGGGTAGGCGCTCGCACTCCTGCAGGATCAATTCGAACAGATTGCGCGCAGCGGTCAACGATGGATCACCGGCACGCAGGATGATCCAGGCGGGCAGGCTGTCGACAATCATCGCCGACAAGCCGGATTGGAAATGAAAGAAGCCGCAAACCAGGCCCACGCCATCCATGGCACTGCTGTCGAGGGGCAGCATCGGCCGGCGAGGGCACTCTTGGGCGCTTGCCGCGGTACTTTCCCCGGACAACCGATAGGCCAGGTCACGCAGTAGAAACACGGCGTCACCATTGTTCAGGTGCCGGGGCGTTGGATCACCGTCGATATGCAGCCAGCAATCGCCCTGTACGATCAAATGGAAGCTTGCCTGGGCCAGGCCGTGCGTGCTGGCGTGCCAGTCACCGCAGTAGCGGCCGACGTGAAACAAATTGGTGTTGAGTTCAAGGCTATCTAATAACCAATCGACAAGAGTGCTGGACGAATTCATCTAATGGAAAGACTCAAGAGCAAGTAATCGCTACTTTAGCCTATTGAGCGATTTTTTTAGAACCAACAGACTGGCGCACTCGAACCCAACAGGAGACCACTCCATGTCCCGTGTACCGTTGCTCACCCCTGACACCGCCCCGGAAGCGGCGAAACCGTTCCTGGAAAATGCGCAGAAGGCCTCGGGTTTCATCCCTAATCTGCTGGCGGTATTGGCCAATGCACCGGCGGCGCTGGAAACCTATATCACTGTCTCCGGCTTGAATGCCAAGGCCGAACTGAGCCTGGCCGACCGCGAAGTGGTGCAGTTGATTGCTGCTACTACCCACGGGTGCGATTTCTGTGTCGCCGGCCACACCGCCGTTGCGCGCAACAAGGCCAAGCTGCCCGAGAACGTGATTGAGGCCCTGCGCCGGCTGGGTGAGCTGCCTGATACTCGCTATGAGACACTCGCCGCCTTTACCCGTGAAGTGATCGCCACTCGGGGTGATGTCAGCGATGCCGGCTTTGAGGCGTTTCTCGCGGCCGGCTATACCAGGGGCCACGCGCTGGAGGTCATCCTGGGCGTAAGCCTGGCAACCCTGTGCAACTTCGCTAACGTGTTTGCCCGTACCCCGCTGAACCCGGAACTGGCGCAGTACCGCTGGGAAAAACCGGCAAGCTGAATCGGCGTTGGTCCACCTGCTGTAAAAGGAGAGACATGAATGCTTGACCCAATCTTGAGCCGTTGGCTCGATGTTCAAGCGCAGGCCCTGGACGTGGGCAGTTGCGATCCACAGGAAGTGCTGCCGCGCCTGGCAGAAGCCAATATTCTGAAAATCGGTGTGCCCACCCAACTGGGCGGGCTGGGCGGTGATGTGGCGGGTGCCGTCGAGGCCATCGCCAATGTGGCCAGCCATTCCCTGGCGGCGGCATTTGTGTGCTGGGGCCAGCGCTCGTTTATCGAGTACTTGTTGCAGAGCCCCAATCAGCGCCTGCGCGAACACCTGATGCCGGACCTGCTCAGCGGCAAGTTGGCCGGAGCCACCGGGCTGTCGAATGCGATGAAGTTCATATCGGGTATCGAGTCGTTGCAGATCAGCGCCGAGCCCAACGAGCATGGCTGGACACTCAACGGTCGTCTGCATTGGGTGACCAACCTGCGCAAGAATGGTTTTGTCGCCGCAGCTGCTATCGAACACGCGGGCGGTGGTGCGCCGTTTATCCTGGCGATCCCGGATTCAGTGGCCGGCTTGCAGCGCTCCCGCGATCTGGAGCTGCTTGGGTTGCAATCAAGCAACACCGCTGCGCTGGGCCTGGAAGGCGTGGAACTGAGCCATGACTGGTTGCTGCACGAGGACGCGCGCAAGTTCCTGCCGGCAGTGCGCCCGGCGTTCCTTGGTTTGCAGTGCGGCATGTCGATTGGCCTGGCCCGCCGCTCCCTGGCCGAGGTGGCCAATCATCTGGGGGCCAGCCGCACGGTGTTGCGCGAAGAGCTGGAAGCCTTGCGGGCGACGCTGGACCATCTGGTCAGCGAGCTCAAGAGCGGGTTGCTGGCCGGGCGCTTTGCCGCCGAGCCGATCCCCTTGTTCAAGCTGCGCATTGCCCTGGCGGAAACCGCCGCCAGCGCCGTGCAGCTTGAACTGCAGGCCAGTGGCGGCAAGGCCTACCTCACCGCCCACGGCAGTGGCTTTGCGCGGCGCTGGCGCGAGTCGGCATTTGTGCCGATTGTGACGCCCAGCCTGGTGCAACTGCGCACTGAGTTGCAGCGCCAGGCCAACCTATGAGCCAGGCGGTCATGACGGCCCAGGGGATTTGCCTGGGGTATGCCAGCGGTCCGGTACTGCAAGGGTTTGACTTGCAGTTGCGGGCGGGCGAAGTGGTGTCGATCCTGGGGCCCAGCGGCGTGGGCAAATCCAGCCTGCTGCGTGTGCTTGCCGGCTTGCAGCTACCCCAGGCCGGCCGTGTGCACATGTTGGGCGAACCCTTGAGCGGTCCGCACCCACGGGTGGCGGTGGCCTTTCAGGACCCCAGCCTGTTGCCCTGGTTGAACCTGGAAAAGAACGTCGCCTTCGGCCTGGACTTCGCCCGCCAACCGCACCTGAGCGTTGAAGAGCGCCGCCGTCGTGTCGACCACGCCATCGCGGCGGTAGGCCTGCAACATGCGCGTCAGCAGTTCCCGGCGCAACTGTCCGGCGGCATGGCGCAGCGCACCGCGCTGGCCCGCTGCCTGGCGCGCCAGCCCCAAGTGCTGCTGCTGGATGAGCCCTTCGGCGCGCTGGACGAAGTGACCCGCGCCGACATGCAGCACCTGCTGCTCAAGGTCAACCGTGAGCAAGGTTCGGCGGCGGTATTGATCACCCATGACATTGACGAAGCGCTACTGCTGTCCGACCGCATCCTGCTACTGGGTAACCGCCCGGCGCGGACGTTGGGTGAATGGCATATCGACTTGCCGCAACCTCGGGAAGAACAGGTCGAGGCCATCGGCGCGCTGCGTATCGATATTCTGAAAACCTTACGGCAGGCGAGCCGCCCTCAACCCAACCCCCTTGAACAACAGGAGCTTAGCCATGTGTCTGGATGACCTGACGCACTCGCGCCGTGACTTTCTCAAACTCTCGGCGGTGCTCAGTGCCGCCGGCGCGTTGCCGCTGTTGAGCAGCCTGCAGGCCCGCGCCGCCAATGAGCCCGACGCGCCGGTGCGTATCGGTTATCTGCCGATCACGGACGCCACGCCGTTGCTGGTTGCCCACAACAACGGCCTGTTCGAAGCCGAAGGCATCAAGGCCGAACGTCCGGTGCTGTTGCGCAGTTGGGCTCAGGTGATCGAGGCGTTCATCTCGGGGCAGGTCAACGTGATTCATCTGCTGTCACCGATGACCGTGTGGGCGCGCTACGCCAGCAAGGTGCCGGCCAAAGTCGTGGCCTGGAACCATGTGGGTGGCTCGGGGCTGACCGTATCGCCAGGCATAACCGACGTGAAGCAACTGGGCGGCAAGTCGGTGGCGATTCCGTTCTGGTACTCGATCCATAACGTGGTGGTGCAGCAGCTGTTCCGCGACAACGGCCTCACGCCGGTGACGCGTGCGACCGGCAGTTCGATTGCCGCCAATGAAGTCAACCTGATCGTATTACCGCCGTCGGACATGCCGCCCGCACTGGCCAGCAAACGCATCGACGGCTACATCGTCGCCGAGCCGTTCAACGCCCTGGCCGAGAACCTCAAGGTCGGCCGCGTGCAGCGCTTTACCGGTGATGTGTGGCGCAACCACGCGTGCTGCGTGGTGTTCATGCACGAGCACGACCTGACCAACCGTCCGGAGTGGTCGCAGAAGGTAGTGAACGCCATCGTCAAGGCCCAGGTGTGGACCCGCGACAACCGCGAAGAGGCGGTGAAGCTCTTGTCCAAGGATGGCCCCAACCGTTACACGCCACACGCCGAGCCGGTGTTGAGCAAGGTCCTGGCCCCGGCTGCCAGCGACCGCGCCGCCTATTTGGCGGACGGTGCGATCCAGCACGCCAATTGGGACGAGCACCGCATCGATTTTCAGCCTTATCCATTTCCGAGCTATACCGAGGAACTGGTGCGGCGCTTGAAGGACACTCTGATCGAAGGCGACAAGAAATTCCTCGCTGACCTCGATCCGGCGTTTGTCGCCAGGGACCTGGTGGATGATCGCTTTGTGCGTCAGGCGATCGAAGCGGTGGGCGGCATGAAAACCTTCGGCTTGCCGGACGGTTATGAGCGGCACGAGGAGATTGGCGTTTGAACAACGGTAGAATCCTGGGCTGGTCGCTGGGGTTGAGCGGCTTGGCAGGTTTGATGTTGCTGTGGTGGCTGGGTGTGAAAGTGTTCGGCGAGGCCGATGGCCTGTCGGCGCGCTTTTCGTTGGCGGCCACCGCAAGCAGCCTGTGGGAATTGCTTGGCCGCAGTGAGCTGTACCTGCACATCGCCGTGAGCCTCAAGCGTATCTTTGTCGGGCTGTTTCTTGCGTTGTTGATCGGGGTGCCACTGGGTCTGCTGGTGGGCAGTTCGCGCAATCTGGAGGCGGCGACTACGCCGGCCTTCCAGTTTCTGCGGATGATCTCGCCCCTGTCCTGGATGCCTATCGTGGTGATGCTGATGGGGGTAGGGGACCAGCCTATTTATTTCCTTCTGGCCTTCGCCGCGGTGTGGCCGATCATGCTCAACACTGCTGCCGGCGTGCGTCAGCTTGACCCACGCTGGTTGCAGTTGAGCAAGAGCCTGAGTGCTACGCGTTGGGAGACCTTGCGCCGGGTGATCATTCCGGGCGTGGTCGGGCATGTGTTGACCGGCGTACGCCTGGCCATTGGCATCTTGTGGATTGTGCTGGTGCCGTGCGAAATGCTCGGGGTCAGTGCGGGGTTGGGCTATTACATCCTCGATACCCGGGATCGCCTGGCGTATTCGGAATTGATGGCGATGGTGGTGGTGATCGGGTTGCTGGGGTTTGCGTTGGATGCGCTGGCACGATGGCTGTACCAGCGCTGGGTGCATTAGCCTGGGTCAGGGCTTCATGTAGATATGCAGATTGCCCGGAAGGTCGCCTCGCTTTAACGGTTTAGTGGGGTCAGGGATATGCCGCGTATCGATGAGCCCCATGGACTGCGGCACATTGGCGTTATCAAAGACGCCAATGCCCAGTGTGCCGGTTAGTTCCGCCAGGCCCGTCACGCCCTCAGAGGTATTCATGTGCGCATTGCCGACCAGGGCGATCCACTTTTCGGTACCGGAGTTGGCCTGGATCGTTTCGGCTGCAAAGTAATTGAACTCTTTGAGGCGTATCTCGGAGTTGACTCCCGAGACGGTACGGCTGCGTACAAGGTCATCCTTATGTCGGGTCAGGTAGTAGTGATCGAGGGGTATGACATCGATGCCGTTCTTTTTGAACTCATTTACAAGTTCCTGGTAGGTAGGGTTGGTCCGACCCTGTTTCAGGTTGCCCAAACTACTGATGCCGTCGTCTACCGCACCCACCCCTGGGAGATCAATCACACCCTCGAAATAGACCTTTTTGACACCTTGTGCGACGAACGTTTGCATACTGTCCATCAGCAGTTTGAAGCTGGCCATCTGTGAGTGATGCTCTCCAAACACCACGCCTTGGGATACTTGCAAGGTTTCGGTAATCAGCTTTTGCGGACTGATTGGCTTAGGCACTGACGGGATAGGCGGTTGTGGGGGTAAGGTTCCAGGTATCTTCGCAGCATTGTGATAGTTCTCCATCTGTTGAGTGAAGTGTGCCTTTGTCTGATCCATTCCATTACCCGGAATAAAATGACCCGGTACCAGTTTGCCTCCTGTTTGTTCTACATAGTCTCCAGCAGGCAGTGGTTGTTTAGTAGCGCCTACGTGTGGGTGAGGGGGGCGTGACGGGTAGGGACGAGCGCGGTGAGAGGTCGGCGTGTAAGACTTCGTGGCAGCCGGCATCAGTGTATCGGTGGGGTTGAAATCAACCAGGGGTGGGCCGTAAGGCTTCAGGCTGTCTGCATTGAATGCATACCAATGGCCGTTATGTTTTACGGCATTCCCGATCATGGACGTGTCCCCCACTTTGATCGACCCTGTGGCTGCCGCGTCATAGTGCTTGTTAGCGGCGAGGAGAGCGTCGCGGTTTGCTGTTCCCTTGAGGGTTCGCAGCCCGTTTCGGGCCGCCTCGACCCCCTCGTAGGCCACCTTTCCTGCGCCGATTATCAGGTCGTCCACACCGTCAAACGGATTGAGTTCCTTGAGCAACGCGGGAACCATGATCTTTGTCACCTTAAGCGCCTTGCTCAGTGCAGAACCCGCTTGGCCCAACACTTTTCCGGCTTTGGCAGCAGCGCCGATTCCGGCGGTGATAAAGCCGAAAATATCAAATGCAACATCGGTGATACCCTCGCTGTAGTTGCCCTCCATAAAATTGACGATGGACGAACGGAAGGGAATAAGGTCGAGGAAAAATTCTCTCAAGGCCCTGGTTTGTCCGGCCCTGTGCTCGGAGGACGTCGTACCGGCAGCCGCGTTCTTGAGATCCGGGTTATCGAGATCCAATGCCTTGACAACCGAGTCGGCAATGTGAGCGGCACGGGGGTTGGTGAACATGTACGGCTCGGCCGTGGTGGCGGGTTGGGTGTCATCGTGGGGATTCCTTTTGAAATCATCCTTGTCTAACCATCTGATGTTGGAAAGCCCCGGGAAAAAGCTTGCGAAGGTCCAGACGCCCTCGACTGCTTTACTCTTGTTGACGTCGGGGAAAAACTCTTCCAGCTGGATGACTTCGTTATGAAATTTCTCAGGCTTGGACGATACAGCGGTGCTGCCTAGTTTATTGATGACGCCTTTTTCGGTATCGAACTCATATTTACTGAAAGTGCCGTTGTTTTCGGCGGTCACCAGGATTTTGGGGCTGGTATGGAATAGCGTGTTCCCCAACGTTCCGATCTTGTAGCTTTTCTCCTGGTAATAATTGAGTTTTCCATGGCTGAGGTTTTTTTGATCGTCAGGAGGGAGGTTGCTCAGCGCATTGACGATAGACAGTTTCTTGACGGACTTGTGGTTGGCGGTTGCCGTTGCAAATGCCTTATCAAAGGCTTGTTGAATATCGGACTCCGGACGTTGGGTGAACGCGACGAACGCATCAAAATCAACACCTTGGGTTCCCTTTATGATCGCCCATCGATCATCCATGACCACGCCCTCCATGACGATTTCCCGCATTGAATAGGGTTTACCGGGTCTGGGTGGCAGGCCTTGGGGCTTTTTGGCGAATATCTTGTCGTCCAGCGAAACGTTTTCCCCAAACTCTTTCTTGAGAAGTGCCTCTGCCATTTGCACACGGTTTGGTACGGGCGTATCAAGGAGCGAGGAGGCTTCCTGGAGTTTTTCTTGCTGGTGGTTGAACGCGGCCTGCGCTGTATCGATGTCGTCTTGTGTGTAAAGCCCATCGTCTTTTGCTGGGAGAACGTTCTTGGCCACGGCCCAGTCGAGCACTACCGCGGTTTGCGCAGGGGTTGGGGCTGCGGGTAGATTGGCGGCGGTGATCATCACTTCGGCAAAGGTCATAGTGGCCACCCTGCCCGGCGATTGGGCTTCGATCGCGGCTACCGCGATACAAAGATTCGCCCAGGCCACACTGCCGTAGACCACACTTTGGGGGATGTCTTTCACCAGCAATTGCGGCGCTGCCCGCATGAGCAACAGATACGCGCCCGCCTTGGCCAATGCAGGTGATGCCCGCTGGGTGTCAATCAAGTGCTGGCTCAGGCTCTCGACTACGGCTGAGAGGGGTTTGCCCCAGTGTTTTTTGTCCGCCAGGTTGTAGCCGGCCACCCAGTTTCGACGAGGCGCCGCGAGCGACTCTGGATCCAGCGCCAGGTTGATGGCCGCCAGTGTGTAGTCATTGACGCTGGTCGGCGTGGAAATGCCATTGAGGTGAGTTTGCATTGCCAGCCCCAACGCCTGCCCGTCAGCCGAGCTGACCAATGCTTCCAGCACCTTGAGCGGATCTTCAAGTAGCGTGGCCGAAAGCGGCCGGCGACGGTTCAGATAGTCCAGCACACCCAGTGCCGGGCTCTCTTGCGGTGAGTCAGGGTGTTGGGTCGCATGCTCAATCGCCGCGTCACGCAGGGTCTGCTGCTCGCTCAGGCTCAAGGGGATCGGCCAGGACAAGCCACCGCCGAAATTACCAAATGGGTGCTGCTGTGCCCGCGCCGCTGCCGTTTGTGCCAGGGCAAGCAGTTCGGCTCTGGTCTTGGGCTGCGGCAAGCCATTTTCGCTGATGAACGCCTCCAGGCTCACGGATTTTCCGGGCTCCAGGATGAATGGCAGGTATTGGGCCGAACCTGGGGAGAGATTCATCGGCGCTTTTTTCAAGGCGGCCGACACGTCCCGTTGCGAAGCGTTCTCCGCCAGGCTTTGGCCGGCTTGGTTAAGTTGTTTTGCCAGGTATTGCCAGTTTTTGCGGTCCTCCAGCTGTTGGCTCAGTGCTTGGCGACCGTCTTGGTGGGTCAAGCGATCCAGTAGTAGCTCAGTGCGTGCCCACAGCGCGTTGGCACCGTCGAAATGTGGCCGCAGGCTAGACGCTTGCTCAAGGTCCTCCAGGGTGTCCGGCTGCTGCCAGGGATCTGTGATCCTGTCGACACGCTCAGGCTCGTACAGCCCTTGCAGCTTGGCGCTCACCTGTTGCTGCTGGCGTTCCAATAGTTGCGGCACGCCAGCGGCGATGACATCGCCGGTCAGCGGCGAGAGGGTGTGGCTCAATTCATTTTGCCAGTTGGGCTTGAGGGCCTGCTGGATCGTCAGCGGCAGGCTCTCTTTGACCTGCTGCGCGGCCTCGGCATCGTCGCTGAGGCGTTGACGCAAGGCTGCCAACGCCTGGGCCGGGCTGTCGAACACCTCAAAGCCATCGCGGGGGGTATACAGCACCGCAAGGCCCCGCTGTTCGCCGGGCGATAAGGTTCTATCCGTTTCCGGGTCGCTGAAGGGACGCGCCGTTGACGAGCCGTCGCTGCCGGTGATCAGGAAGGCGCCCGCCAGAAGGGTTCCGCTGGGCGTTGGCACATCGAGCTTGAGCGGATAGACCCCTGGCCGCTCCCCGTCCTTCATGGCACTTTCGCGCTCCGCCAGGGTGGGGAATTGGATCGCGGTATCGATCAGTGCTTTGGCCGCCGGCGCCAGCGTGCCATCTTCCACCCGCAAGGCTGCCAGGGTGGACAACAGCTCCCGATGAATCCCCAATAACTCGTTTTGCGGTGACTCAGGGTTGGCTTCGCCAGGACGTGGCTCAGTCCAGAACCGGGCAAGGCTCAAAGGCAGCTGTTTTTCAATGGCTTGGGCAATCGAAAGCAACGTGCCGCTGGCGTTCAGCTGCTGACTGCTATCGGCCGACACTGCACTGGTGTAAAAGCCAGACTCCGTGGCGTTGTTGGTGAGGCCGGCGGCGGCCGGGGTTTTGAGTTTCAGCAGCGCGTTGAACAGGGCTTGCGTGATGGTTTCCACTGAGAGCAGCGTGCGCTGTCCATGTTCATCCGTGTGATAGTGATGAACAAAGAGCGACGTGGGGTCTACGGGAGGCGCTGTGCCGAACGCCAGGGCAAGTTGCTGCTCAATGATGTGCTTGAGCGTTGGCTGCCGCTGCATCAGTTCCTCGATGTTCCGGTTCAGTGCCTGGTATTGATTAAGCAGCAGGCGTTGATCGGTGATTTGCAGGCCGCTGATGAGGTCTGCGCGGTTCGCGCTGATCGGTGTAATCCCCTCCACATCGGGCAACGTTGAGGGGGGCGGCGGCAGTGATGGTGGCGTTGAAGGTTGGGCGGTTTCCTGGGCGGTGACGTCCCGGCGTGTGCGGTGGTGAGCGATCCCTGTAAGCAATTGATTGATCCCGAATGGCGTTGGCCCATGTTCCCTGATGACAAGACGCGTGCTGAATTCCTCCTGAGTGGGCCTCGGATGAGTGGGTTCAGAGCGTCGGAAGGTTCCGCAGGAGAGGCGCGAACGGTGTGGCCAAAGATCAATAGGTTGACTGCGCGATGTCAGCTGTTTCGTTGGCCAGCGTCAGATCATTGCGTAATGGTGGTACGGGTAGGGCAGGGAGGCTGCGGGGTCGATCAGGCGTGGGACAAGCCAAATTATTTCATCGCCTGTAACATGAGACCCTGCCGAGCCCTACCCATCCCCGTCACCGGGTATGTGCTTGGCATGTTCGGCGATACAAAGTGGATACATTCTTTAAGGTTCAGGAACTTCGTCATGACCCAAAAGCAACGCTTGAAATACTCGATTCTGATCGCCCTGGCCGTGCTGGCCTCGATGTTCGGCCTGTCCTACCTGCAGAACATTGGCGTGATCAGCGAAAAGACCTTCCAGTACCTGGCCATTGCGATTGCCGTAGTGGTAGTGGTGATCAACGGCATCATGCGTCGCAAGGTCAAGCCGCACTTCTGATCAGCGCGGCGTGACTCAGGCGCGACCTTCGAGCACTTTGGCAGCCTCTTCATGGAGGCTGTAGCTTTTATCGGCATTGAGGGTGATCACGCCCTCGCTGCACAGACGCTTGAGCACCTCGCGCACACTGAGAAACGACAATGGGATGCCCAGCTCCAGCAAGTGGCTGTGCACGCCCCGCACCCCCAGGGTGCGCTGATTGTCGGCGGCGGTGAGGAGGGCGTCGATGACCTTCAGCCGAATCAGGCTGGTGCGCAGACCGAAGCACTTGAGCAAATGGCGAATGCGCTGGTTGCCCTGCTGTTCGGGCGCCTTGCCAAAGCCTTGTGAACCGTTGCCGTAGTTGGCCTCGGCAGTCGGTGAATGTCCATCCGTGGGCACTTGCGGGTTGTACATGCAAAAACTCCTTATCAGAGCCTGATCAGGAAAATGATGGTGCTCTTATTCAATAAGACGAACGAGGGAGCAAAATCATGAAGTGCCGAATGTAGAAAATTTGTCGGTATCAGGTTTGTCACACTGTGGCCGGCCTGGATAAGCCCCGTTCGTGGCTAAATTCTTCCCGGTTAATTGCGTCCTTACGGTGGGGTAGTTGTATCTACCGAGGGTATTCAATTTGACTGCGGGGTCTGCGTGATTATTTCCAACGGGTTGTTCAGGGTCTGCGTGGCAGGGGTGTTGCTGGGGCTGAGCTTTGCAGCTTCGGCGCGCGAGCATGTGGCTCAGGCGTCGGCCGATATCCGCCGTACCACTTACGGCGTGCCACATATCCGCGCCAATGACGAGCGTGGCCTGGGCTTTGGCATCGGTTACGCGTATGCCCAGGACAACCTGTGCCTGCTGGCCAATGAAGTGGTCACGGTGAACGGCGAGCGCGCGCGCTATTTCGGCCCCGAGCAGGCCACCCTGGAGGAACGCGACAATCTTGCCAGCGATGTGTTCTTTACCTGGCTCAACACACCTGGCGCGGTGCAGGCATTCTGGCGTGCGCAGACCCCGCAGATCCGCCAGCGTATCGAAGGCTACGTGGCCGGCTATAACCGCTATTTGAAGGAGCAGGGCGCACCTGCACAATGCCAGGCGGCGTGGGTACGCCCTCTGGTTAAAGAGGATCTGGTCAAACTGACGCGCCGGCTGCTGGTAGAAGGTGGCATCGGTCAGTTCGCCGAAGCCTTGGTGGGCGCCACGCCACCCCAAGCCATCGCCGGTGTGCAACCCGGCGCGCAGGCATTTGCACAGGCCGCCGCGCATCAGCAACGCTTCAGCCTCGACCGGGGCAGTAATGCCGTCGCGGTGGGGCGTGATCGTTCTTTCAATGGCCGTGGGATGTTGTTGGCCAACCCGCATTTCCCATGGGTGGGTGGCATGCGTTTCTACGAAATGCACCTGACCATCCCCGGCCAGCTGGATGTAATGGGTGCCGCACTGCCAGGGTTACCCGTGGTGAATATCGGCTTCAACCAGCATGTGGCGTGGACGCATACCGTGGACACCTCCAAGCACTTCACCCTGTACCGGCTGACCCTGGACCCCAAGGATTCCACGCGCTATATGCTTGACGGCAAGTCCGTTGCTCTGGATAAAACCACGCTGACCGTGCAGGTCAAACAGGCCGATGGCAGCCTCAAGGACGTTGCCCACACCGTCTACAGTTCGCAGTTCGGCCCCGTGGTGCAATGGCCCGGCAAGCTGGACTGGGACGACAAGTACGCCTTTAGCCTGCGCGACGCTAACCTGGGCAACGACCGCGTGCTGCAACAGTGGCATGCCATGAACCGTGCGGGCAGCATCACTGAGCTGCAAACTGCGGTGCACACCCTTCAGGGCATCCCATGGGTCAACACCCTGGCTGCCGATGATCAGGGCCAGAGCCTATATATGAACCTATCGGTCGTACCCAACGTCAGCGCCGCCAAACTGGCGCAATGCAGCGACCCACGGGCCGGCCTGCAAATGATCGTGCTCGACGGCAGCCGCAGCGCCTGCGCCTGGGACATTGACCCCAAGGCTGCGCAAGCAGGGATCTTCCCGGCGGCGCAGTTGCCGCAGCTGCAACGCACCGACTATGTACAGCACTCCAACGACTCCGCCTGGATGGCCAACCCCAAGGCGCCGCTGAGCGGGTTCTCGCCGGTGATCAGCCAGGACAACATCGGCCTGGGTCCCCGTGCACGTTTCGCCCTGCAACGCCTGCAATCCCTGGACAAACAGCCGATCAGCGTCAGCGACCTGCAAAATATGGTCATGGACAACGAGGTGTACCTGGCGGGCCAAGTCATGCCGGACCTGCTCGATTTTTGCGCCAACCAACTCGGCACCGACGCCGCCGCGCTCCAGCCACTGTGCACCAGCCTGAAAGCCTGGGACCGGCGCGCCAACCTCGACAGCGGCATCGGCCTGGTGCACTTCATCAACCTGATGCAGCACCTGCAGCAAACTCCCGACGCCTGGCGTGTCGCCTTCGACCCGGCCCACCCCCTGACCACGCCCCGCGGCCTCGCCATTGATCGCGCGCCGGTGGCCACCGCCCTGCGTGAAGCCATGCTGGCGTCCAGCGCAGACGTCAACCAACTCGGCCTGAGCCGTTGGGGTGAAATCCAGGTCAGCGGCCAAACCCCCATCCACGGCGGCCCGCAAGAACTGGGCGTCTACAACGCCATGCAAACCGTGCCCCGCGCCGACGGCAAACGCGAGGTCGTCAGCGGCACCAGCTACCTGCAAATTGTCACCTTCGATAACAACGGCCCCAACGCAGTCGGCGTGCTGGCGTTCTCCGAATCCAGCAACCCGGCGTCCCCTTACTCAAAGGACCAGACTCAAGCCTTCTCCGAGAAAAAACTGCGCCCGTTGCCGTTCACCGACGCTCAGATCAAGGCCGATCCGCAGTACCAGCTCCACACCGTGAAGGAGTAGGGCAGGCCCGCAACCCCTTGATGCCAGAGCAGAATATTTTTTGAAATCAAGGGGTTGCAGGCATAGGCAAATGAGTACATAATGGCGCCCATCGAACGCAATGAAGCATTAAAAACTTCAATGTATTCAATGAGTTAGAGTAGAGGCAGGCTTCACATAGCCCACTCAAGTTTGTATGCGGTGAATGTCAGCGACAAGGGCATTGATCGTTTGAGGCCGAGTAGCAAAATGGTTATGCAGCGGATTGCAAATCCGCCTACGCCGGTTCGATTCCGACCTCGGCCTCCACTCTTAGAAACCCCGTAGATTAACGTCTACGGGGTTTTTTATTGCCTGTGATTTGAGAAGTGTTCCGCAACCCTACTCATTGTTGATCGCAATGAGGGGGCAGAACAATGCCAGGGGAGGGTGTGGTTGGCCTTTTGCTCCAGCAGATTGATCCATGTCGAAAGCAGCCTCCAACTCCCGCCAGCCCTGCATACAACGGAGGGGAAAGAGAGAAAGTTCGGTTCTCATGCGGGCCAGCGCGTCTTTTGCTCAGATGGAACTCGACCGTAGTCTGAAGTTAGTTTGAGATGACCGCTGGCTGAGTTACGACAGGCAGGCGTCTTTCTGCCTCGTCGACGATCAGTGCGATGGTTTTTCTGGCGATGGGTGACAACGTGCGGCCGGCATGAAACACGATGGTTTCCGGGATATAGCGCAGATGTATGGGGATCGCGGGCTGGATTTTTTGGATTAGATCAATCAGCACCCCACTCTCCAGATCAGGCGCTAGCCAAGATTGCCAAGTGAGCAGTAGGGCGTCGCTAGTCAGCGTGGCCTGACGCAGGCAGTTCAGCTCATTGCACACCAATGTCCACGGCAGCAGTGTCGTCGAGGGCATTCCGAATAGCGCCCGGGCGTGCACGTCGTCCGTGGTCACGGCAGCCCACGGGTAGGCGAGTAGCTGCTGATACGTCACTGGCTCGACCTGTCGAGCCAGTGGGTGCTCGTGGCGACAGAAGATAGAGGCCGGTTGTGGCGGCAAACTCCGAACGTCAAAGCGTGGGTCCACCCCCTGTTCGACCCGCACGCTCGCTACGACAAACTCGATGTCTTCCCGGGCCAGTTGGTTGGCCAGGTGATGCCAGTAATTGACCTCAGGGGTCACCACCAGCTTGGGCGAACTCTTGCGCAAGGCCAGCAGCACGTTGGGAAGGGTGGTGTTGGCGGTCATCATGCCGACGCCGAAGTTGAGTTCACCTCCCTGCCCCCCGGCGATGTCGCTGGCCTCCGCGACCAGTTTGTCGGCGCACGCCAGCATCTCGCGTGCCCGAGCAATGAGCTGGTGACCGGCGAATGTCAGCGTCACTGAACGGGTGTCCCGATCAAACAGGCGTACCCTCAGGTCTTTTTCCAGCGATTGGATGCTACGGCTGAACGCCGTCTGCGAAAGATGGGCTCGCTCTGCGGCCCGGGAGAAGTGTAGTTCCTCTCCAAGCAAGACCAGGTGACGAATTCGCTTCAAGTCAATTAAGTCGCTCAATGCATCAATCACTCTTCATATTTGCATTGGACGGTTGTACCTCACTCCCAGAAACTTCGCCAGAGTTTGCGCTTGGTTGGCAGCCTGTCCGTTTGCGTTTCGATGTCCTGAAACGATGACGGCCGGCTCAACTTTAAAAAAGAGTGAGACCTTCTCGAAGATCTTCAAAGGCATTCACGATCTGCAATTGAGTACAGAGCTCCGTGGTGATCTTGCGGCCTTAGGCCTAATTGGTTGCCGTGAATGGAAAAGGCCTGCCGGCCACCCGATTGCGACGCAATCCGAGTAATCAAGCGTGCGAAGGAGACAAACATGCAAGTGAAAATAGACGCTCTGCAAACCTTGCTGGGCAGCGCGACCCTGTCATCTGCCCAGGCTCAGGCTGATGTCCAGCCGCAGTTCCTCAGCGCCGACGCCAGCGATCCACAGGTCATAGGCTGGATGCAAGGTTCACCGCCGGTGCCGGAAAAGGTCGTGGGGTTCAGCAGCATCCTGCAGTTCCCGCAGACGCGCTGGTCGTTCTCGCATCTGCGCGAGCTGTTGCCAAGCGTGCAGGTCGCGCGTGGAAAGGGAGCAGCCAGCCCGTTACCTCGCGCCGAACGCGAAGACATCGACGCCCTGGTCTTCACTCCACTGGGCAGCGACCGCACTATGACCTGGGAACAGTCATTGAAGGCCAACTACACCGATGGGATCCTGGTACTGCACCGTGGGCAGGTGGTCTATGAACGCTACTTCGGCGCGTTGACTGATCAGGGCCAGCACATTGCGATGTCGGTCACCAAATCTTTTATCGGCACCTTGGGGGCGATGCTGGTCGAGGAAGGTAGTATCGACCCACAGGCGAAGGTCAGCCACTACGTTCTGGAGTTGAAGGACAGTGCATTTGGCGATGCCACGGTACGCCAGGTAATGGATATGACAGTCGGTGTTCGCTACTCGGAAGACTACGCCGACCCCAAAGCGGAAATCTGGGAGTACTTGCGAGCCGCCCATATGACACCGCGGCCGGAGGGATACGCCGGCCCTACCACGGTGACCGAATACCTGATGAAACTGCGCAAAGAGGGCGAGCACGGTCAGGCCTTTGCTTACAAGACGGTCAATACTGACGTTTTGTCTTGGGTGATCCAGCGCGCAACGGGGAAACCCATCGCGGTCAATCTACAAGAGCGCATCTGGAGCAAGCTGGGTGCCGAGCAGGACGCCTACTTGATCGTCGATGAAGTGGGTACCGCGTTTACCGGTGGCGGTTTCAACACCTCGTTGCGCGACTTGGCCCGTTTCAGCGAGATGATGCGCCTGGACGGCAAGTTTAACGGCCAGCAGATCGTGCCCAAGAGCGTGATCGCGGATATTCGCGGGGGCGCCAGCCAGCAAGACTTCGCGAAGGCGGGCTATGAGCTACTGCCAAACTGGAGTTATCGCGACATGTGGTGGGTGTCCCACGACACTCATGGCGTCTACTCGGCGCGTGGGCTTCACGGACAAAGCATGTATATCGACCCCAAGGCGAAAATGGTCATTGTGCGTTATGCCTCGCATCCCCTGGCTCGCAGTTCGAACTTCGATCCGACTACCTTGCCCGCCTATCGAACGGTGGCCAATCACTTGATGGCCAACTCACTATAGTGCGATGAAAAGCGGTAATAGCAGGCATTGGAGAATGGGCGGTAGTGTTCCGCGATGTACCGTTCGCCAATGCTGACTCGTTGATCAGCGCAGGTCTGAACGATTACTTATTTAACTTTTATATTTATACTGGGTGATACTGTGGGCTCGCTAACTAATCCTCAAAAGCCTAGTTTTAGAAGTCGCGCACTGATAGCCTATCTTTTGTTGATCAGGCGAAAATCAGTTTATGGCTCCTTGGACAAAGTGCTCAAGAGTTTTCGAAAATCACGAGAGCAGGGTCCTGCAAGACCAACTATTAAAATGCACAAAAAAATCTCTATCGAACTCCAGATAGTTGATGGTATCGAGATCTACAGGCTAGCCCCTAAAGATGACCAAGCAAACTCCAAACATATTTTCTATCTTCATGGTGGTGCTTACGTTTGGCCTATCACATTTCTGCACTGGCGCTTCCTTCAAACGTTAGTTGAAAGATATGGCTATATTATTACAGTGCCGCTCTACCCACTTGCACCAGAAACTAAGTGTAAAATCGTTATTCTTCGAATATTATCTATATATAAGCTTGCTTGCTTTAACGCACGACGTCACGCAATAAATGTAATGGGCGATTCAGCTGGCGGCGGCCTTGCAGTTGCCCTCTGCTACGCGTTGACAGACATCGGATGTATTCAACCTACAAAACTAGTATTGATCTGCCCATGGATGGATGTCACTTTGAGTAACGAGTTGATATCAAGAACGGAGAAGTCAGATCCAATGCTCTCCGCGAGAGGTTTAAGAGCGGCCGGCATGATGTATGCGGGAGGTCTCGGCACGGACCACGACTACGTAAGCCCGATTAACGGAGATCCAGAAAATCTACCTCCGATCCTTATTTTCGCTGGCACGCGCGACATTGCTCACCACGATGCAATCAATTTCTCTGAGAAAACGTTGGCACTCGGAGGTGAGGTTCAGTTGCATATAGGGCGAGGAATGATTCACGTATGGCCAATCTTCCCGATACCTGAAGCGAAACAAGCCATGGATAAAATAGCTTGTTTTCTTTAGCGTAAGTGCGAGTGCCAACTGTCAATTAAATCTGGCGTTCATGCAGAAGGTGGGAAAGCACACGTGAAAAAGTTCATTTTATCGCGGCGTTAAACGGCGCCCGTGTAGATAGGGTTTTCACCAATCGCTGTCCAGCTTCCACATGGATTACCTTATAAGATGATGACTATCCACCGTGCATCGCCGGCACCAATTTGGCAGCAATCAAAGAACGCACAGGCATTGTTCGCTTTGCCGATAAGCTTGCCTTTGAGATACAAAGAGTGAGCGCTTTTAATAACTATCCCCCTGGCTAAATAGCTTTATTTAGATACTAAGATCTCGCGGCTAACGACGGCATTGAAATTGCGATGCTGACTTCATGCTGCAGAGCGAACGGAGGGCGGTTCTTCGAACGTAAAGCACGGTAATTGTACTATATGGTAGGTATCCCAAGCGCGGTAGGTTCGTCATGCGATTAGCGGCGGTGATGTTATCGTGCCATGTCTGCGTGAGCGTTCTTTCACCATGCGCATCTGCGGACAATGTAATGCTGAAAAATGGTGACCATATCAGCGGAGACATCATTTTGATGGAGGGCGCAAATCTTGTTCTAAGTACGAGTTACGGAGGCGATATAACGATCAGTAAGGACCAGATTCAAACTTTGGAAAGCAAGCAGCCGCTCATGGTAAGGCAAGTGGGCCAGACACAAGGAGCGGTTGAATCGATTCGGGCCGGTCCGCGAGGTAATGTGCAGCCTGCTGTAGGCGTTGGTTTGAATTTCGTCGACCTTAATAATATCGATCAGATTATGAAACCCCAACCCGACCTCAAGGCTGCAATCTGGAAGGGGAATATTGACCTTGCGCTTCATGCTGAAAAGGTTAAGACAGAGAAGGATAATGTTAACCTGGCAGCACAAACAAGTTTTGTCAGTGGCCCTTGGCGCCATAGCGCGATTGCTCACGTCCGCGAAGACGACGATGAGGTTGCAAGTACGGCAAACTGGAGTGCCGAGTACTCTGTGATTCGTTTCCTCACCGATAGATGGCTTTGGGAAGGCGGCTTGAGTTACAAAAAAGACCAGATCGAAAACCTACAAACTAGGCGAAAAATTGGCACCGGTCCCGGCTACCAATTCTGGGACGATCAATTAGGCAACTTTACCGTTGTTGCACTGCTAAATCGTATGCGATTCGGGTACTCAGGCGGTGGCAGTAATACGTTTTACTTCACATCTGCCCGCTGGGACTTCAAACGATATCTAGTCGGAAGAAAGTTTGAATTTTTCGCATCGGGTGAGCTGGGAAGGCCGCTCAGTGATATAGCATACTATGCTTATGACTCTGAGCTAGGTTTGCGCTACAGCGTCACAGAATGGGCTTCCTTAAATTTGAAGTACGAACACGCGGTAGTCGCGGGTAAGTCCGATAATAGCAACTTGGACAGTGCTAGATATACAGCCGGTTTTGGTGTGAACTGGTGATGTATATTTTGGCTGCATCCACGATGCTGAGGCCGGGCGTACTATTTCCTAGCGGCTTAGATACAAAAATTTAGATCCGCCTATGCAGGCGAGCGATGCCTGTCCATTTCAATATCGGGAGATGAAGCGTGAGTCGTAGCAAAAAAATGTTGGGCTGTGCATTTGTTATTGCAGTGGTGGCAGGGGCGCTCTGGGGGGCATGGAAATTTTCATCACCCTCGGTTCAACCCTTTGCTTCGCTAAGACCGCAAGACGGTCAAGGATCTCCGGACTTGACGGTGCGTTTTCTGGGGGCTGGCACATTGAGCTTCGATGATGGAGAGACAGCAATCATGGAGGACGGTTTTTTCTCACGGCCCAGTATTTTTTCGGTGCTACTGACGCCTATACAGCCTAATGAGCAGCGCATCGATGCGAGTTTGCGCAGCGCTGGCATTTCCAAGCTTGCAGCGATATTCGTCGCGCACTCGCATTACGACCATGTCCTGGACAGTGGCTTGGTGGCTCTCAAAACAGGCGCTACCGTATTGGGTACAAAATCGACTGCCAACGCCGTTCTGGGTGCCGGATTACCTCCTGAGCGTATCAAGGTAATCAAAGACGGAGATTCTTTTTTGTTTGGTCAATTTCAAATCAAAGCCTTCGAGACCCCGCATTCACCACATCCCACCTCACCAGGCTTCATAGATCATCCGCTGCACACCCCTGTCCCGGAGGGGGATTTCAAAGTTGGCGAAAACTTCTCATACCTGATCACTCATGGCAGCCGCCGTCTTCTGGTGATCGCCAGTGGTAATTACAGTCCAGGCAAGTTCAAGGATGTCAGGGCAGATGTGGTGTTTCTCGGCATCGGAACTTTAGGTAAACAAACCCCGGAGTTTGTCGCTCAATATTGGCAAGAGACGGTTGTCCAGACGGGCGCTAAAATCGTGATCCCGATCCATTGGGATAATTTTTTTGAGCCCTTGGACCAACCGTTGACCGCTATGCCGCGCATACTGGACGCTTTCGATCAGAGCATGGCCATGTTGCTCCCCCTGGCACAACGGGACGCTGTGAAGGTGCAACTGCCTGTCGCTTTCGCCCCTATCGATCTAGATGCCCGGTAGACATCGAATAGGCCCGCCACACGGTTGGCCTACGGAAGCCACCGCCAAATTATGAGAACGCAAGGACCTGATTTTCCTGGAGAAATACGGGGGCGTCCAAAAAATAGCCCTATGTGCTCGCCCTTGTGTCGGTTGCAGGCAGCAGTAATCAGCCGATGCCGAGTTGTGGGAGAAACCCGGCGCCAGTCACCAGGATGTTGTTGCGTCCATGTTGGCGTGTGGTGAAAAGAATGGCTCCGGCGTTGATCCCAAGGCCAGCTTCCAAGAGATGGCCCAGCGATTTGTATGTATGAAGCGTGCGGGCTATACCCGGCGTGACGGTTTTGACATCTGTGCATTGCACCCCAAGGAGCCGTTGAAGGCCTCTGAGTCGGCGCAATGAGGCCACGGGGTTTTATTGCCTGTGATTTGGCAGCGCTTCCAGCGCCCTTATTCAGTGCGTATGGTGGCAAGCGCAGGACTATGTGCGTACTTATCAAAGCTGACCGAGACAACCATGAAACAGAACATTCTTCTTGCAGCCGTTTGCGCTGCACTGATCCAGGGCTGTGCCTCCACCTCCAAAAGCCATGAGGACTCGCCCTCCATGCTCACGACTACCTCGGCTGCTGTAGCCCAGCCGGCTTTACCCGCCTATTACTGGAACCTGGTTTCGGCCAATGATGCCGCGGGTAAACCTCTCTTCGCTCTGAATAAAGGCATCGAACGCAAGCTGCGCGTTTCCTTCGGTGACAAGAATCTGAATATCAGCGGTGGCTGCAACGGCCAGTTCGGCGGCTATCAGTATCAGGATGGGGTGTTGAAAGTGCAGTCACTGGCTTCAACGCTTATGGCTTGCGACAAGAGCCTGATGGACCTTGACGCAGAGGTCGCTCGACTGTTCAAGCGCGACCTGCGTGCTGTCATCACCGGCGACAACGCGGCGCCGACGCTGCAACTGACTACCGCCGACGGCTCGGTGCTCAAGCTGCAGGGCGAGGCTACGCCGCAGACGCGTTACGGGAGCAAGGGTGAGGTCAAATTCCTGGAGGTGGCCGCCAAGACCATCAAGTGCAGTCACCCGATGATTCCTGACTATCAGTGCCTACAAGTGCGCGAGCGTCGCTATGACGACGCCGGCCTGCAACTTGCGACCCAGGACGCATGGCATCCGCTGTATCAGCCTATCGAAGGCTTCGAGCATCATGACGGCGTGCGCACTGTATTGCGGGTCAAGCAATACGAATGGAAAAATCCGCCCGCAGACGCACCCTCAAAGGTCTACGTACTGGATATGGTGGTCGAGCAGGACGCTTCCGGGGCTAGTCAGTAACCGAGACCCAAAGCCGGTGACGTTCGAAAAAATGGCCGGTTTTCGACGAGTGACACGTCTAGATCAACGGTTTCAGCTCGGTTGGGGTTGTCACGTGTGTGTTTGCCAACTACCCTGAAAATGTTTGAATTATTACAAACAATTTCGGTTTGGCTTTTTTCGGTCAAACGACTTCAGGATGAGGGACGAAAAAATGTTTTCACACGAAGGCACCGCAATAGAGCTGTTGACCCTGGTTTTCGCCGTGACGGGCGTGCTGTTGATTGCCTGGTTTATTCACCATCAATACGAGCTCAGGTCACGCAAGCGTGTAAAAAAACAACAAGGTGGTAACCAGCAGCCTTCCGCTCAAAACCGCTGATTGAGCATAAATCCGGGCCTGCCATTCGCGCCGGTTTCAGTTCGATGATCCGAGGCTCGGCGTCAGCCACTGGCCTCGGATCTATTGATTCTCTGGGCCTTGACTTCACTTGCGTAGGTTTCAAGCCTTTGCTGCTGGGCCGTGAGCAGCGCGCAGACCTTCGTTAACGTCGCCACGTTATTGGATGCTTCGCCTGCTGCCAATGCCGTCAGTTGCACCACCGACCAGCCGATAACCGCGCTGGCGTCTTCAAGGTCGTAGAACAGTTCCTGTTGCGCTGTCCTGGGGCCGTCGAGGTCGTCTATCAAAAGCGTGCACTCTGTGTGGGGTAAAAAGCTTAAGCGTGTACGACAGGGTAGTCATACCGGCGCACAAGGGAATATTACAGACAAAGAAAAGCCCGCGATGGGGGGCGGGCTAAAGGGGATGTTTTCAGGAGCTGTAGGCACAATAGGCGCTCGTCTGTGAAAGCTTTGTGAAACGCGCTCCTGAATTGAAATGCGCCTACACCGGCGAGATAGTCGCCAGCATCCCGATACCAATGGTCAGCACCAAAAAGCCGAACAGGAAAATTGCCATCTTGGTCATAAGGCCTCCGAAGGGAAGGGGGACGACAGGAATGTCGGGATGGGGCTATTGTCCGCCTGGAGGGGTTTTCAATACAGGCGCAGATAGAAAAGAAAAAACCGTATCAGATTGCCCGTTAGCGCCTGCGCCGCGGCTTTTCAAGCCAACAGTTTTTATAAAGATCAGCGCCGCCCCCTGAGACAGCCACCGCATTTGCCCCTAAGATAGCGCCACTGCATCAACAATAAGAGTGGGTCCACCCTCGATGGAAAGACGCCAGTTCAGCGGTGGCATGCAAGGCAAGAACCTGCGCTACCTCAACGATCCCTCCCGGCAAGCAGCGTTGGTGACCCGCGTCGGTTTCCTGCTGCTTGAACACTTCTCTCTGCCCGCTTTCACCCAGACCCTGGACACGCTGGTGACCGCCAACCTGTTGCGCCCCGAGCTATTTGCTTCGCGCACCTTCGGTTGGGGTGAAGGCGAAGTCGTCAGTGACCTGGGCCTGGTCATCCGCCCCGATGCCAGCCTGGAACCTGCGGTCTTGCCGGACTTGGACCTGCTGGTCATTTGCGGGGGCTTTCGCACCGAACTCAAGGCCAGCGAACCCTTTATCCAGCTGTTGCGCAGCGCGGCCGAGGCGGGTGTCAGCCTGGCGGGTTTGTGGAACGGCTCATGGTTTCTCGGTCGCGCCGGCCTGTTGCAGGGCTATCGCTGCGCCATTCACCCCGAGCACCGTCCGGCGCTGGCGGAAGTATCCAAAGGCGCCCAGGTCACCAGCGAGCCCTACGTGATCGACCGTGATCGCCTCACTGCGTCCAGCCCCTCCGGTGCTTTCCACATGGCGCTGGACTGGATCAAGAACCTGCATGGCAAAGCATTGGTCGAAGGTATCGAAGATATCCTGGCGTTCGAAGAGTCGCGCTATCGCCGTATCAAACCCACCGAAAACGTCTGTGTCAGCGCACCGCTGCGTGAAGTGGTGAAGTTGATGGACGCCAACCTCGAAGAACCCCTGGAACTCGACCAACTCGCCGTCTATGCCGGTCGCTCCCGCCGCCAACTGGAGCGCCTGTTCAAGGAGCAACTGGGAACTACGCCGCAACGCTACTACATGGAACTGCGTGTGACTGAAGCGCGGCGCCTGTTGCAGCATACCGAGCTGTCCCAGGTGGATGTGCTGGTGGCTTGTGGGTTTGTCTCGCCGAGCCATTTCAGCAAGTGCTACAGCGCGTATTTCGGATATCGCCCCTCCAAGGAGAAGCGGTTGGTCAGGTAACGTGGCAGGAGTTGAAGCGCCTTCTGAAGGAATGGAAATGGTCATAACGCTTATGGATCGTTATCGCGGCAGCTTGCTTGGGCTGGCGTGCGGCGACGCGGTAGGAACCACGGTTGAATTCATGCCCCGTGGCAGCTTTTGTCCCGTCACAGATATGCTTGGAGGCGGGCCGTTCAATCTCAAGCCTGGCCAATGGACGGACGACACGTCCATGGCGCTGTGTCTGGCCGAAAGCTTGTTGCACAAGGGCGGCTTCGATGCGAACGACCAGATGGGACGTTATCTGAACTGGTGGAAGTGCGGGTATCTGAGCTCTACCGGTGAGTGTTTCGATATCGGGATGACGATTCGCGATGCGTTGGCGATGTTTCAGCAAACTGGTGACGGTTTTTCGGGCTCAACGAATCCCTATTCCGCCGGTAATGGATCAATGATGCGCCTTGCGCCTGTGGTGTTGTTCTATTTCCCAGACGTGGAGAATATCCGACGTTTTACTGCGCAAAGCTCACGCACAACCCATGCTGCCCAGGAAGCGATCGAGTGTTGCCAACTGCTGGCAGAAGCCATCGGTAACGCACTGAGCGGTGTTTCGAAAGGTGAAGTGCTGAGCTTCTCAAACACCTCTTTGTCAGCTCCAAAGGTCACGGCTATCGCACGCGGCGAATACCGCGATAAGACGCACACCGAAATCGTCGGCTCAGGTTACGCGGTGGCTTCCCTGGAGGCCGCATTCTGGTGCTTCGATCACACTGCCAGTTTCGCTGAGGCCGTGCTTGCTGCCGCAAATCTGGGGGACGACGCCGACACCACCGCCGCAATCGTAGGTCAATTGGCAGGTGCATATTATGGTGTGCACGCTATCCCTATCGGCTGGCTGGACAAGCTATGGATGCACGATGAAATCCAAGACACCGCTGATGCCTTATACAGTGCCTCGCTCATGCAGCGACAAGGCTCAGAACCGCTCCAATCGATAGGGCCGTAACTCAGGCACCCGCTCTCCCGTCGCAAGCTGCCCAACCCTTTCGGCTGTCACCGCCGCCTGCGTCAGCCCCAAATGCTGGTGCCCAAACGCAAGCAGCACTTTGCCGTCGCACACCCGGTCAATGATCGGCAGCGAGTCGGGCAGGGAGGGGCGAAAGCCCATCCACGGCGTGGCGTCACTGTCGTTCAGGTCGTGGCGAAATAACCCCTGGCTCAAGCGATGCAGCTGCCAGGCCCGTTGCATATTCGCCGGGCGGTCGAGGCCGGCGAATTCGACCGTTCCGGCCAGGCGCAAACCGCCGGACATGGGGGTCATGATGAACTTGCGCTCCAGCGAAGTGACGGCAAAGGGCAGGCGCTGATGCTCGTGGGGCAGCATCAGGTGATAACCGCGCTCGGTGTCCAGCGGCACCTGTTTGCCGGTCAGTGCGGCGGTGAGTTTGGCCGAGTGCGCACCGCAGGCGATCAATACTTGGCGCGCCGTCAGTACGCCTTGGTCGGTCATCAGTGAAACGCCGTTGCCCTCAGGGCGTCCATCCAACACGCGCCGCTTCAGAAATTGCACGCCCTCGGTCTTGGCCGCGTTCACCAGTTCGCCCACCACTGTGTACGGGTCGAGAAAGTGTCCGGTAGTGGGGAAGAACAATCCGCCTTGTATCGTGTCGCTCAGTTGTGGCGCGGCCTTGCGCACCGCATCGCCGCTCCAGAAGTTCACCGCTACGCCTTGCTGAGTCATGCGCTGCTGCAACGCATCGATGGCGACGCGGGATTCGGCGCGCTCAAACACCAGCAGCGAACCGTCTTCGCGCAGCAAGTGTGCTTGCCCAATGGAGTGCAGCAAGCGCTGCCACGCGCCCAGGCTGCCTTCGTTCAATGCACGCAGGCCGGCTACGGTGCGCTGGTAGCTTGCCGGTCGCAGATTCAACAATAGGCGAATAAACCAGGGCAGGGCGCGGGGCAGGTAGGTCCAGTCCAGGCGCAGTGGGCCCATGGGGTCCAGCAGCATGGCCGGCAAGCGCTTGAGGATCGACAGGTCAGCAATGGGAAATACCTGCTCTGTCGCCAGGTGACCGGCATTGCCGTAGGAGGCGCCCATGCCCGGTGCCTGCGCGTCGACCACCAGCACTTGGCGGCCCTGGCGCGCGAGCTGCAAGGCACAGGCGACGCCGATGATGCCGGCGCCGACTACTACAATGTCTGCTTGATTGGGCTGGGCCATGGCTACGCCTCTCTCTGGCCGTCAAGCAGGCGCCGCAGCCCTAGCGGGTTGTCGTGCCCGAGCGCAGCGGGCAGCAGCGCATCCGGAAAATCCTGATAGCACACCGGCCGCAGGAACCTGTGGATTGCCGCCGTGCCCACCGAGGTGCTGCGCGCATCCGAGGTCGCCGGGAAGGGCCCGCCGTGCACCTTCGCATCGCACACTTCCACGCCGGTCGGCCAGCCATTGACCAGCAGGCGCCCGGCTTTGCGCTCCAGCACGGGCAGCAGGGCCCGGGCTTGTGGCAGATCCAGGTCATCCATATGCAAGGTCGCGGTGAGTTGACCTTCCAGGTGTTCGGATACCCGTCGTACTTGCTCGGCATCGCCGCATTCCACCACCAGCGAGGCGGCGCCGAAGACCTCGGCCTGCAGGTGTTCGTTGCTCAGGAATGCCTGGGCCTGGGTTACGAACAGATGGGCCTGGCCTTGGTTCGGCCCAGTCCCCGCCAGGCCCTTGGCGGCGACTTGGGCGTGCCGGGCCAATGCACTCACGCCGGTTTCGTAGGCGCTGAAAATGCCCGGGGTGAGCATGGTCTGGGCCGGGCACCGTGGAAGCAGATCACTGGCGACCCTGATAAAGCGGTCCAGGGCGCTGCCTTTCACGGCGATTACCAAGCCAGGGTTGGTGCAGAACTGGCCGGCACCTTGGGTCAGTGACGCGACGAAACCTTCGGCCAATGCCTCGGCCCGTGCTTCAAGCGCGGCAGGAAACAGGTATACGGGGTTGATCGAACTCATTTCCGCATACACCGGGATCGGCTCCGGGCGTGCCTGGGCAGCCCGGCACAGCGCGACACCACCACGGCGCGAACCGGTAAAACCTACGGCCTTGATGCGCGGGTCGGCCACCAGGGCGATACCCACCTCGTTACCCGAGCCGTAGAGCAGTGAAAACACGCCTTCGGGCAAGCCACACTGTTTGACCGCCTGCGCAATGGCGCGGCCCACCAGCTCGCTGGTGCCAGGGTGGGCGCTGTGGGCCTTGACGACCACTGGGCATCCGGCAGCGAGTGCCGATGCGGTATCGCCGCCCGCCACGGAGAAGGCCAGTGGAAAGTTGCTGGCACCAAACACCGCTACCGGGCCCAGGGCGATATGGCGCTGGCGCAGGTCGGCACGGGGCAGGGGCTGGCGTTGGGGTTGCGCGTTATCGACCCGTACGTCGAGCCACTCGCCCAGGCGTACGGTGCGTGCAAAGGCGCGCAACTGCCCGCAGGTGCGGCCGCGCTCACCTTCAATACGCGCGCGGGGCAGACCGGTCTCTGCGCTGGCGCGTTCGATCAGCTCATCGCCCAGGGCTTCGATGTTGTCGGCGATGGTTTCAAGAAAGCTCGCGCGATCTGCCAGGGACGTTTCGCGATACGTATCGAAGGCAGCCCAGGCCAGGGCGCAGGCCTGTTCCACGTGTTCGGCATCGCCGCCGGCGTAGGCGGGTTCCAGTGGCGTGTCGGTGGCGGGGTTGATGGCGCGGATCGCATCGCGATGGCCATGAAGGGATTGCTGACCGATCAGCATCTTGCCTGTCAGAGTCATGGGGGCATCCTGGAAAACAGAGGGTTGTTGTAGGAGCGAGCTTGCTCGCGAAAAAAATGCATATAACGCGTTTATTCAGGATGAACGCGTTATCGTTAACGACCTTCGCGAGCAAGCTCGCTCCTACGAAAAATCAAGCGACGTTCTGTTCCGCCGACCAGTTGGCATACCACTGGCGGAACAGCGCGTACTGTTGCTCGGCATAGCGCCGCTGGGCATCGCTGAGCACATCGGTTTCGTTGAAGTGCAAGGCGTAACCCTGATCACCGTTGAGCACCATTAGATGCTTGTAATACAGCACCAGGTCGCAGCCCTCATCGAACGACGACAGCACCGCCAGCGCAGCTTCCAGCTCGCGGGCCTGGCGCCGCGCCTTGGCATCACCCTTGGCGGCCTTTTTGCTCAGGGCCACCAGTTGCAGCACTTCCCGCGGCAACGCGTTGCCGATGCCGGTGATGGCGCCGGTGGCGTTGCAATTGACGAAGCCGTGCACCACTTGCGTATCGACGCCAACCATCAGCGTTACGTCATCGTCCTGGGAGGTAATGTTTTCTGCGGCGTAGCGCAGGTCGGCGCCGCCGCCGAATTCCTTGAAGCCAATCAGGTTTGGGTGTTCGCGGCGCAGTTCGAAAAACAGATCGGCGCGGGTGGCGAAACCGTAGTAGGGGCTGTTGTAGATCACCGCCGGCAGGTTGGGCGCGGCGTTGAGGATCGCTGCAAAGTGGGCCTTTTGTGCGGTGACCGAAGCACCCCGGGACAGCACGCGGGGAATCACCATCAGGCCATGGGCACCGACCTTGGCGGCATGGGCTGCGTGGGATACGGCCTCACGGCTGTTCACCGCGCCGGTGCCGACGATGGTCGGCACGCCGGCCGCGACCAGACGCGCCACGCCTTCCTGGCGCTGGGCCTCGGTGAGCAGCGGCCAATCGCCCATGGAGCCGCAATACACCACTGCGCTCATGCCGATATCAATCAGCTCGCGGCCTTTGGCGACGAGTGCGTCAAAGTCCGGTTGGCGCTCGGCAGTGCAGGGGGTCATCAGGGCGGGCATGCAGCCGGTGAAGATGTTGTCGCTCATGGTGCTAACTCCATTCAGGTTAATAAATAAAAGGCTCAGATGCCCCAGGCAAACGGGTCCTGCTCGTCGATCAGCAAGGTGCTGTCGGCGGTCATGAAGGCGCGGCCGGTGATGAAGGGACGCACGCGTTCGCCGTCCCATTCATAGCGGCCCTGGAACTGGCTGCCGGTGATGCTGGCTTGTACCCAGATCTGCCCCGCCGCGAGTTTTCCATCGGCGGCCAGGCACGCGAGCTTGGCGCTGGTGCCGGTGCCGCAGGGGGAGCGGTCATAGGCTTTGCCGGGGCACATCACGAAGTTGCGGCTGTCGGCCTGGGCGTCGTCGGCGAACAGTTCGACATGGTCGATCAACGCGCCGTCTGCGCCGTGAATACCCTGGGCCTCAAGGGCCTTGAGCATCGCCCAGGTGTAGTCGGTCAAGACGTCAACGTTGCTCATCTGCAGGGCCTGGCCGTGGTCCGACACCAGGAAAAACCAGTTGCCGCCCCAGGCGATGTCGCCCAGCACCACGCCATACCCAGGCACCTGCACCGGTACCTGCTGGCGGTAGCGGTAGGCGGGCACGTTGCGTAGGGTTATGCCACCGTCTTCGTGCAGCGTGGCCGCCACCGGGCCTACCGGGGTGTCGATGGTGTGGACACCTGGCGCGATAAGGCCGAGGTAATGCAGGGAGGCAACCAGGCCGATAGTGCCGTGGCCGCACATGCCGAGGTAGCCGGCATTGTTGAAGAAAATCACTCCACAGGTGGCGCCCGGCGTGACCGGCGCGCAGTACAGTGCACCGACCAGCACATCGTTGCCCCGTGGCTCCAGCAGGCAGGCGCGACGCCATTGATCGTGATGAGTGCGCAGATCTTCAAGCTGCTCGGCGACGGTGGTGCCCGCCAAAGCCGGGAAGCCGTTCATGATCAGGCGCGTGGGTTCGCCACCGGTGTGGGAGTCGATTACATGCAGTCGCTTCATGGAAGGTTCCATCAGTGAGTGGCCGCCGAGAGGGGAGTGTCGTAGTGGCTGTCAGTGACCGCTTCGCTTTCATCGTCTTCGGTCTCCAGGCGCACCAGGTGGGCCGGCACACCGGTGGCGGCGCCCCAGTAGTAGATGCCCAGGGCGCAGGCGGCTACGACCAGCGTGTCAAACGGGTGGCTGATCACACCAATACCGCCAAAGCTGCCGAGCTTGGAGAGCAAAATGGTCACGGCGTAGAAGCCGATCAGCCAGGCCGAAGAGCGCACTTGCTGCTTGAGATTGAGGTGCGCGGTCGGTACCCAGCGTGCACAGAGCAGGTACACCACAAACATCAGGATTTGCAGGCCCAACAGCCATGACACCGTGTTCCAGCCTGACCAATACACGATCAACGCGGCGATGATGAATGACAGCGGGCCCAGTACCGCCATGCCCTTGACCCGGAACGGCCGCGCCATGTCTGGTGCATTGCGGCGCAGGGCTGCGACGGTCACCGGGGCCACGGCGTAGCTCAGGATCAACGCGGCGGATACCACGTTGATCAGCGCTTCCCAGGAAGGGAACGGCAGGGTCCAGAACACCGACAGGCCAAAGGTCAGCCACAGCGCCGGACGCGGGATGCCGGACTTTTCATCGATGCGCGTGAAGATCTTGAAAAAGGTGCCGGTCTGCGCCCAGCCATACACCACGCGCGGGGTGGCGTTCATATAGATATTGCCGCAGCCGCTGGGGGAGATCACCGCATCGGCCACCACCAGATAAGCCAGCCAACCTACGCCCAGCGCCAGGGCGATATCGCGATAGGGCAGGGCCAGCTCCTTGCTGATGCCGGCCCAGCCGTTGGCGAGCATTTCGGTGGGCACACCGCCGAGGAACGCGGTTTGCAGCAGCACATAAATGGCGGTCGACAACAGTACCGAGAGGATCAACGCGATGGGGATGGTGCGCTGCGGGTTCTTCACTTCGCTGGCCACCGAAATGATCGGCGTCAGCCCCAGGTAGGCGAAGATCACGCCGCCAGCCGACACCGCCATCTCAATGCCCGAGAGGCCGAACGGTGCAAAACCATGCATCTGGAAGTTCGCCGGTTTGAAGAAGGTGAACAGCACGCCGATCACCAGCAATGGCACGATGAACTTGAACACGCTCACCAGATTATTGGCGATGGCGAACGTCTTGACGCTGCGGTAGTTGAGGATAAAGAACAGGCACAGCAGCGCGAACTGCACCAGCCAGCCCAGGGTGGTCGGGTCGCTGGAACCGGCCTTGGTCAACTCCGGGAACCACGCTGCGGCGTATTGGCGCGAGGCAACCACTTCAATCGCCACCAGGCTGGAGAACGCGATAAGCGTGATAAAGCCCATCAGGTAGCCCAGCAACGGGCCATGGGAGTACACCGGGTAACGCACCACGCCTCCGGCGCGGGGCAGGGCGGCGCCGAGTTCGCAATAGACAATGCCCAGCAACAGCACGGCGAAACCACCCAGCAACCAGGAAAAAATCCCCGCCGGGCCGGCGATGGCCGATACGTGACTGGCGGCGAATAACCAACCCGAACCGAAGATGGCCCCCAGCCCGATAAAGGTGAGGTCCATCAGTGACAACTGTTTCTTGAACTTGCCTTGGCCTGACATAGCGGCGCCTTCTTGTGAGTTATTGGATAGGCATGCAGTGGCGCTATCGTGAACCCGCCAGCCCGGCGGCGATTGATGTTTTGCGTGGGGATGAATGACGAATTCAGCACAATTACCCGCACTCGACAGCGCCCGGCACATGGCGCAATCTGCTGGCCGTCGATCAATAAAAGGGCGGTGAAAGTCATGTTGCACAGCGCGTTTGCGAGCCTTCTCCACGGCAGCCGCCCCGACAGCATCGAGCAGCTGTTGAACGGGGTAGAGCAGTTATTGCCGATGCTCGACGTGCTGCCCAACGCCGCGATTTTTATCAAGGACATCGACGCCCGCTACGTGCTCGCCAACCGCACCCTGGTGCAGCGCTGCGGCCTGAGGCATTTGCAACCGCTGCTGGGCAAGACCAGCGCCGAGGTGTTCCCTGCGCAACTGGGGCCGGGCTATACCGAGCAGGACAGGCGTGTGCTTGAACAGGGGCGGGTGCTGGAAGACCAGCTTGAATTACACCTCTACGGCACCCGCGAACCCGGCTGGTGCCTCACGCACAAATGGCCGCTGTACAACCGGCTCGGTGCAATCATCGGCTTGGCCGGGATTTCGGTCGACCTGCAATCGGCCAGCGAAACCCACCCGGCTTATCAACGCCTGGCGGCGGTGGATGAACACATCCGCGCCCACTTCAACCGTCGCGTGACCCTCGGTGAACTGACCCGTATTGCCGGGATATCCGTGGCGCAACTGGAGCGCTACTGCAAGCGCGTCTTCCACCTCACGCCGCGGCAAATGATCCAGAAAGTGCGTCTGGAACATGCCCGGCGGCTGTTGCATAGCGAGCTGCCGATTACCGAGGTGGCGTTGCAGTGTGGGTACACCGACCACAGCGCGTTTACCCGTCAGTTCAAGGCATCGACCGGGTTCACCCCGAGGCAGTACCGGCAAGCCACGCAAGGCGGCAGGGCAGGTGATTGTCTTATGTAGGAGCGAGCTTGCTCGCGAAAAACCTCAACGATAACGCGCGCTTTCTGAATGAACGCGGCGCCTGTGAGTTTTTCGCGAGCAAGCTCGCTCCTACAAGGTAAGCGTCCTATTGCAATGCAACGAATAGCGCCCAAGCCCCTCATATGCTTACACCGACCCTTTTCACCACGACAGGTACCGAGCTTATGACCGCGGCGAACAACGATCATGTGAACTGGCTGGTGCAACAATCCATGCTGCACGCGGCGCGGCAGCGGGCCAAGCTCTACTCCGGGCAAGGGCGCTTGTGGCAGCAGCCCTACGCGCATACCCGGCCGCGTGATGCGTCAGCCTTGTCGTCTGTGTGGTTCACCGCCTACCCGGCGTCGATTGTCACCCGCGAAGGCGGCACGGTGCTCGAAGCGCTGGGGGATGAAACCCTGTGGCATGCCTTGTCGAAGATCGGTATCCAGGGTATTCACAACGGCCCATTGAAAAAGTCCGGTGGCTTGGCTGGCACCGAACACACCCCGACCATCGACGGCAATTTCGACCGCATCAGCTTCGACATCGACCCGCAACTGGGCACCGAGGCGCAGTTGCAGGCCTTGACGCGCATGGCCGCCGCGCACAATGCGGTGATCATCGACGATGTAATCCCATCCCACACCGGCAAGGGCGCAGACTTTCGCCTCGCGGAAATGGCCTACGAGGACTACCCCGGGCTGTACCACATGGTGGAAATCCGTGAGGAAGATTGGCCGTTGCTGCCGGACGTGGTCGAGGGCCGTGATGCGCAGAACCTCAGCCCGGTGCAGGTGGACGCACTGCGCGACAAGCACTACATCGTTGGTCAGTTGCAGCGGGTGATCTTCTTCGAACCCGGGGTAAAGGAAACCGACTGGAGCGCCACGCCAGAGGTGGTCGGCGTGGATGGCAAACCACGGCGATGGGTGTACCTGCATTACTTCAAGGAAGGCCAGCCGTCACTCAATTGGCTGGACCCCTCGTTCGCCGCGCAGCAGATGATCATCGGTGATGCGTTGCACGCCATTGATGTGATGGGCGCGAAGATCCTGCGCCTGGACGCCAACGGTTTTCTCGGCGTGGAGCGCAAGCTGGACGGTACGGCCTGGTCGGAAAGCCATCCGCTGTCGATCACCGGCAACCAATTGCTCGGCGGCGCAATTCGCAAGGCGGGCGGTTTCAGTTTCCAGGAACTCAACCTGACTGTGGATGACATTGCCTCCATGTCCCACGGTGGCGCCGACCTGTCCTATGACTTCATCACCCGGCCCGCCTACCAGCACGCGTTGCTGATGGGCGACACTGAATTCCTGCGCCTGATGCTGCGCCAGATGCACACGCTGGGCATCGACCCGGGCTCGCTGATCCACGCGCTGCAGAACCACGATGAACTGACTCTGGAGTTGGTGCACTTCTGGACGCTGCACGCCCATGACACCTTCCTGTTCCAGGGCCAGACCTTTCCCGGCAACATCCTGCGCGAGCATATCCGCGAACAGATGTACGAACGCCTGACCGGTGAACATGCGCCGTATAACCTCAAATTCGTCACCAACGGCGTGTCCTGCACCACCGCCAGTATCATCACCGCTGCCCTCGGTATTCGTGACCTGGAAGCGATCACCCCGGCCGATATCCAGCAGATTCGCCAGATCCATCTGCTGCTGGTGATGTACAACGCCATGCAGCCCGGCGTGTTTGCGCTGTCCGGCTGGGACCTGGTGGGCGCGCTGCCGCTGGAGGCCCAAGAGGTTGCGCACTTGATGGCCGATGGTGATACCCGCTGGATTCATCGCGGTGCCTACGACCTGGTGGACCTCAACCCCGATGCCGAGCTGTCGGCCGGGCAGATGCCGCGCTCCAAAAGCCTGTACGGCAGCCTGAACCACCAGTTGCAGGATCCGGATTCATTTGCTTCGCAATTGCAGAAAATCCTCAGCGTACGCCGCGCCTACGACATCGCCGCGAGCCGTCAGATCCTGGTACCGGATGTCGAGCATCCGGGGTTGCTGGTCATGGTTCACGAACTGCCGGCGGGCAAGGGAACGCAGATCACTGCGCTGAACTTTGGTGCCACGCCGATCACCGAATCCCTGCACCTGCCCAACATCGCACCGGGGCCGGTGGTGGATATCATCAATGAGCGTGTAGAAGGGGACCTGACAGAGGAGGGCACGTTCACGATTACGCTGGATGCCTATGAAGGGCTGGCGTTGCGGGTAGTGAGCAGCACGCCGATGTAAATGGATATTGGCCCGACGTAGGCGCGAGCTTGCTCGCGAAAAACGTCAACGATAACGCGTGCCTGCTGAGTAAACGCGGCGTCTGTGAGTTTTTCGCGAGCAAGCTCGCTCCTACACCTGGCATTATGGCAAGACGATCAATGATGTTTGTTCTTGTGCTTATGCTTGTTGCCTTTGTGCTTGGCACCTGAACGATGATTGCTCTCGTCATCCGCCAGGTTATTCCCCAGCGCGCCACCGGCGGCGCCTCCTACGCCTGCGCCGATGGTCGAACCGGTAGAGCCGCCCAGGCGATTGCCAATCAGCGACCCGCCGGCCGAACCCAAACCGCCGCCAATCGCCGCTTCGGTTTTATTGCCCTTTTGCGCGCCAACCGCGCCACCGGCAGCGCCGCCCACACCTGCACCGATGGCCGCACCGGTGGACCCACCGAGCTGTTGGCCTACCACATTGCCCAACGCGCCGCCGACACCGCCGCCCAGCGCGGCAGTGCCATCTCCGGCGGCCAGGGCCCCTTGGGAAATCAGGATGCCCAATGCCAGGGCAGGGAATGTCATTTTCATTTTTTTGTACCTCAAGGGCTGTCTCAGGCGCTCACGGGTTAAAGCACGCCTGGCATTCAGATTAGAGCACATGCGGTATCACTGCGGTTTTTGCGATACTCATTGGCGCAAGAAAAAATTTCTTGCAGCCCTCTTGAATTCCGTTTCCTCGTCCATAAATTTTTGATCACGCGATGCCGAACGCGGGTCGCGTACTAAATCACTTGGAGAAACTCAGGAGATTTTAAAATGGCTACTACCCTTTCGTTGGCCCCACTGTTCCGTCAATCGGTGGGCTTTGACCGCTTCAATGACCTGTTCGAGTCGGCGCTGCGTAGCGAGGCTCCGAATTCCTATCCACCTCACAACGTGGAAAAGCACGGTGATGACGCCTATCGGATTGTCATCGCGGTTGCCGGCCTGACCGAGGAGGATCTGGATATCCAGGTCGAAAGGGGCGTCTTGACGGTTTCCGGCGGTAAACGCGAAACCGACGATAAGGTCGCTTACCTGCACCAAGGCATTGCTCAACGTGCCTTCCGGTTGTCGTTCCGCCTGGCGGACCACATCGAAGTGCGCGGTGCAGCCCTGACCAACGGGTTGCTGAGCATCGACCTGCAGCGCGAGGTGCCTGAAGAGGCCAAGCCCAAACGCATCACGATTGGTGGCGAAACCAGGCCTGAACTGCGTCAGGTAAGTGTGCAGTAAAGCAAACGGCGGTAAAAAGGCGCTCTACGGAGCGCCTTTTTTGTGGGCGTTAACCCTCGCCCTTGATCGCAAACAACTTCCTGGCCTCGGCAAAACACTTCTCGGCAATGGCCGAGCGTGGTTCGGTCTTGCGCATCACCATGCCCAGGGGCGCGAGGACGCTGGCGTCCGGCAGGTTGATGAACGCCAGGTTTTCGATCGGGCTTTCCAGGCCGCTGTCCAACGGCATGATCGCGCAGCAGAAGCCTTCGTGGATCGCCTGGAACAGTTGATAGGTGGAATCGCTTTCGAGGATGGGCTGCGGATCCAGGCCACGGCTGCGGAAACTCAGGTCGATGGATTTGCGGTAGTGCATGCCGTTGCTGATCATCCCCAGTGGCAGTTCGGCGGCGTCTTCCCAGCTCATTTGGGTGCCTTCGAAATGGAAGTGGCGGGTGTCGTAGAGCAGCCCGACACGGGTCTCGCCCATTTCAAAAAAATCCAGATAGTTGGGATTGACGTGGTCCAGGTAGCACACACCCAGGTCCAACTGGTTGGTGCCCAGCGCTTCGATGATCCTGTCCGAACTCATGGAGGTGAGGCTGAACTTCAGTTCCGGGAAGGTGTGGGACAAGTCCTGAATGAAACTGATCGGGTTGAAGCCGCTCAGGGGCACCAGGCCCAGGCGCAGGTTACCGACCAGTTGGCCACGGCATGCGGCGGCTTCGGCAAACAGGCCGTCATGGGCGGCGAGCAGCGTCCTCGCCCAGGCCAGCACACGCTCGCCGGCTTCGGTGAAGCCTTCAAAGCGCTGGCCGCGGGTGACCAGCTCCAGGCCAAGCTCATCTTCCAGGTTGCGCAGGCGCATCGACAGGGTCGGCTGGGTGATATGGCAGCGTGCGGCAGCCTGGCCGAAGTGCCGGGTCTGCTCCAGCGCGATCAGGAATTTGAGTTGCTTTATGTCCATTAAGGCACCTGCCTGGGAATAAGTGAAAAGCCGTTCATGGCGCAAGGTGCTGGAACCCCGCGCAACCCGGCGAATGAATGAGCAGACGATCTCATTGTAACGGCAGGTACGTCCAATCACCTGTATTGACAGAGTGATTGATGCACTCGATAGCCAGCGCAAGGCCGGCAGGAACAACTGTGATAGAAACGCTCGATAACCCGGTCAGTCGTAACGATTAGACAGCCATCGTTTCAGCGCTTTAGCCTCAGGCCATTGTTTTGATAATCGCCTGCCGGAGAATCACATGAGCGTAACGTCGGATGCATTGTTTGTACCCCTGAATATTGCCGTGTTGACGGTCAGTGATACCCGCGAATATGCCAATGACACCTCCGGGCAATTGCTGGTCAGCCGCCTGTTGGAAGCTGGGCACAGCCTGTTGGAGCGCAACCTGCTCAAGGATGACCTGTACAAAATTCGCGCCCAGGTGGCGGCCTGGATCGCCGATGAGCGCGTGCAGGTGGTATTGATTACCGGCGGCACGGGTTTTACCGGCCGCGACAGCACCCCCGAGGCGGTGGCCTGTTTGCTGGATAAGCACATTGATGGTTTTGGTGAGCTGTTCCGTGCCATCTCGATTCTTGATATTGGTACGTCCACGGTGCAGAGCCGCGCCTTGGCCGGGCTGGCCAACGGCACGCTGGTGTGCTGCCTGCCGGGCTCTACCGGCGCTTGTCGTACTGCCTGGGAAGGTATTCTGGCCGAGCAGCTCGATGCGCGCCACCGCCCATGTAACTTCGTGCCGCACCTCAAACCGGTGGCTCTGTGCGGCACACGAGGATGAGCCGCGCGGCGCTGATGTCGGTGGAGGAGGCCATTGCTGCGTTGTTGGCCCTGGCCGAGGAGCACCGCCTGCACGACAGCGAGCCGGTGCTGCTCAGCGATGCCCGGCAACGGGTGCTGGCCAATGACCTGGTGGCGACCCTGGACCTGCCGCCCTGGCCCAACAGTGCCATGGACGGCTACGCCCTGAACCTCACAGACTGGCACGGCCAGCCACTGCCGGTGTCGCAGCAGATCTTCGCCGGTCAAGCGCCCCAGCCGCTGCGGCCCGGTACCTGTGCGCGCATCTTCACCGGCGCACCGGTGCCGGACGGGGCCAACTGCATCGAAATGCAGGAGAACGCCGAGGTGCTGGACGATGCGCGTGTGCGCTTTACCCAGCCGCTGCGCGAGGGCCAGAATATCCGCGCCCAAGGCCAGGAAAACCGCGCCGGTGAGGTATTACTGCAGGCCGGCAAGCGACTCGGCCCTTTCGAGCTGGCCGTCGCGGCAGCCCAGGGCTGCACCCATGTGTCGGTGGTACGCCGGCCACGCGTGGCGCTGCTGTCCACCGGCGATGAACTGGCCGAGCCGGGCACACCGCTCAAGCCTGGCTGCATCTACAACAGCAACCGCACCTTGCTCAACCATTGGCTGGGCGCACTGGGTTGTGAGGTCATCGACGGCGGCATTCTCCCCGACCAGTCGCAACTGACTCGGCTCAAGCTGGAGCAGCTGCAACAGGCGGCCGACCTGATCCTGACCACCGGCGGCGTGTCGGCCGGCGATGCCGATTGCCTCGGCCAGGTATTGCGTGAATGCGGCAAGCCGTTGTTCTGGAAACTTGCGATCAAACCGGGCAAACCCCTGACTGTCGGTTCGTTTGGCCGTGTGCCGGTGATTGGCCTGCCCGGCAACCCGGCTTCTGCACTGGTGACCTTCGGCCTGCTGGCCCGGGCTTATCTACTGCGTATCCAGGGCGTCGATGATGTCACGCCGATGAGCTTTGAGGTGAATGTGGGTTTTGACTGGCCCAAGGCCGGCAGTCGCCGCGAGTACCTGCGAGCCAGGATCGAGGCGGGCAGGGCGGTGCTGTATCCGAACCAGAGTTCCGGGGTGATGCTGGGTGCATCGTGGGCCGATGGGTTGGTTGAAATTTGCGAGGGCAGCACGTTGCGGGCCGGTCATACGGCGCGGTTTATACCGTTCTCTGAGTTGTTCTGATTCGGGCACGCTAATGCCAGTTGTAGGAGCGAGCTTGCTCGCGAAAAACTCATAGGCGCCGCGTTCATTCAGCAGGCACGCGTTATCGTTGAGGTTTTTCGCGAGCAAGCTCGCTCCTACACAGGGCGATGTACGCTTCCACATTCAGACCTAAAGTACCCAGCGCTCCTGCGCCAGCCGGTCACTTTCCCGTCCTTCTACCCAACGCTCTCCAGTTGGCGTTTGCTCCCGCTTCCAGAACGGCGCCCGAGTCTTGAGGTAGTCCATCAGGAACGCGCAGGCCTCAAAGGCAGCCAGGCGGTGTTGGCTGGCGACGCCGACGAAGACGATCGGCTCACCCACGTTCAACGGGCCCACACGATGAACGATGCTTACCCGCTGCAGCGGCCAGCGTTCATGGGCTTGATCAACGATCAACTGCAGTGCGCGCTCGGTCATGCCGGGGTAATGCTCAAGGAACAATGCGCTGACCTGATCGCCCTGGTTGATATCGCGTACATACCCCACGAACGTGGCCACGGCGCCAACGCCGGGGTCTTCGGCGTGTACGCTGCGGGTCAGTTCACCCAGGTCCAACAGTTCGGTCTGCACCTGAACCGGCATGGGTCAACCTCCGGTCACTTGGGGGAAGAACGCAATTTCGTCGAAGTCTTCGATCAGCGCTTGCGGTGTGCAGAGTTCCTGGTTCAGCGCGCACATCAGGCTGGTTTCACCCAGCACCTGCTGCCAGGTCTCACCGCGGGCGCACAGCAATTGCCTGACGTGCTCAATGGTGCGCAGGGACTCATCCAATACGAGCTTTTCACCGCCAACGCCCAGTTGTTCACGGTAGCGCGCAAAGTAGTTGATCAGAATCATTGGGCGTCTCCTGCAATGAAGGTGCCTGACTTGCCGCCGTGTTTTTTCAGCAACTGGATTCGGTCGATGACCATGCCCCGATCCACGGCCTTGCACATGTCATAGATCGTCAAGGCTGCCACGCTGGCGGCGGTCAGGGCTTCGAGTTCGACGCCGGTCTGGCCGTTGAGCCGGCAGGTGCTGAGGATCTGCACACTGTCAGGCTCGATGGCGCGCAGTTCGAGGTGGATCGAACTGAGCATCAGCGGGTGGCACAGCGGAATAAGCTCATGGGTTTTCTTCGCGGCCATGATCCCGGCGATACGTGCCACGGCAAACACATCGCCCTTGGGATGGCCGTTGGCCTGGATCAGTTGCAAGGTGGCCGGCAACATGCGCACCCAAGCCTGGGCCTGGGCTTCGCGGGTGGTGGCGGCTTTGTCGGTGACGTCGACCATGCTGGCCCGGCCTGCGGCGTCCAGATGGGTCAGGGTAGGCGAGTGTTCGTGCATGGGGTACCTCGGGGCAGCTCGATACAAAAAAGGGAAAGCCGGTCGATTAGCCGCCGGTCATGTTCATGAAACGCACCACCTGCACGTCATCGTTGAGCTCGAAATTATGTCGGTACGGCTTGATCTTCATCGATTCGAGAATGGCGTGCTCCAGCCGTTGCGGCTCACCCGGGTAACGGCGCAGCACCTCCTTGAGGTCGACCGAATGCTCGTTGCCCAGGCACAGCAGCAAGCGGCCTTCAACGGTCAGCCGCACGCGGTTGCAGGTGCCGCAGAAGTTGTGGCTGTGGGGGGAAATAAAGCCCAGGCGGATATGCGGCGCTTCGGCGAGGCGCCAGTAGCGTGAAGGGCCCTGGGTCGATTCAGCAGAGTCGATCAGGGTGTAGCGTTCGGCGATGCGCTCGCGCACTTGCGCGCTGGAATAGAAAGCCTCGGCACGGCTGTGTTCGCTGATCACGCCCAGGGGCATTTCTTCGATAAAGCTGATATCCACGCCGCGTTCGATGGCGAACGCCACCAGGTCGTTGATCTCATGATCGTTGCGGCCTTTCATCACCACGCAATTGAGTTTGGTGTGTTGAAAACCCGCAGCATTCGCAGCGTCGATACCGGCGATGACTTTGGCCAGGTCGCCGGTGCGCGTCAGTTCGCGAAAGCGCTGCGGGTCGAGGCTGTCAAGGCTGATATTCAGGCGCTTGAGGCCGGCGTCGAACAAGGGGGCGGCGAGCTTGCCCAACTGCGAGCCGTTGGTGGTCATGCACAGCTCGCGCAGGCCGGGGAGGGCGGCGATGCGCTGGCACAGGTCAACCACACCTGGGCGAATCAGCGGCTCGCCGCCGGTCAGGCGGATTTTGCGAGTGCCCAGGGTGACGAAGCTTTCAGCCAGTTGATACAGCTCCTCCAGGGTGAGGATGCGTTGGCGCGGCAGGAACTGCATGTCCTCGGCCATGCAATAAACACAGCGAAAGTCACAGCGGTCGGTCACCGACATTCGGAGGTAGTCGACCCGGCGAGAAAAGCTATCCATCAGGATTTTATCGGTCATTCAAACCTCCGGCAGCGACTCAATGGGAGCGTAGCCATGACATTGTTTTTGAGGGCTCGACAGTTATAAGAGCCTTGTTTGATTCAAGGCTAAAGTTATTTTAAAAGTGCGTCTAATCACTATTAACAACCGAGTGATCGATAAAATCTATAGCGATTTTATTTTGGTTTTTAGGTTCGTATCATGATGAAAAATAGAGATTTTAAGGGTGATAGATGTTGTCGATGGCGTGGTCATTATTTGTGATTAGACAGATGTTTTTGCAGGGCCTAGCCTGAATATGTAAACCGATTTCGACACCGTGGAAAGATCGGTGCAAACACTGTTTGCGTTCTGCAATGCCTGACAATAACCATCAATAAAGGCTTTAAGTTAGGCGCTGCCTATGCGTGAAGTCCTGGAGAAACATCATGAGCGAAGTTGAACGTTATAAACCGTACAAGGGGGCCGCCGCCGGTTGGGGCGCGCTGATCGCGGTGACGAAAAACTGGCTGGGCAGTGAAAACGCGCTCAAGAACATCCGTGCGATGCTCAAGACCAACCAGAACGGCGGTTTCGACTGCCCCGGTTGCGCCTGGGGCGAGTCGCCGGAAAGCGGCATGGTCAAGTTCTGCGAGAACGGCGCCAAGGCGGTCAACTGGGAAGCCACCGGGCGCCTGGTCAATCCGGCGTTCTTCAACAAATACACGGTGTCGTCGCTGGCAGCGCAAAGTGACTATTGGCTCGAATACCAGGGCCGCCTGACACACCCGATGCGCTATGACGACTCGCTGGACCGTTATGTCGAAATCACTTGGGATGATGCCTTTGCCCTGATCGCCAAGCACCTCAACGAACTGGAGTCGCCGGACCAGGCCGAGTTCTATACCTCGGGCCGCGCCAGTAACGAAGCGGCTTATTTGTATCAGCTGTTCGTTCGCGCCTACGGCACCAATAACTTTCCCGACTGTTCGAACATGTGCCACGAAGCCAGCGGCCTGGGCATGGACGACAGTGTTGGCGTGGGCAAAGGCACGGTGACCTTCGATGACCTGGAAGAAGCCGACGCGATTTTCGTCATCGGCCAGAACCCCGGCACCAACCACCCACGTATGCTCGAACCGCTGCGCGAGGCGGTAAAACGCGGTGCCCAGGTGATCTGTTTCAACCCCCTCAAGGAACGTGGGCTGGAGCGTTTCCAACACCCGCAGCATCCCCTGGAGATGCTCACCAACGGTTCCGAACCTACCTCGTCGGCGTACTTTCGCCCGGCCTTGGGCGGCGACATGGCGGCCTTTCGTGGTATCGCCAAGTTCCTGCTCAAATGGGAACGTGAAGCCCTGGAGAACGATGGCGAGGCAGTCTTCGACCGCGCTTTCATTGCCCAGCACACCTCGGGCCTGGAGCACTATCTGGCGCAAGTGGACGCCACCTCATGGGAGCATATCGTCGAGCAATCGGGCCTGAGCCTTGAGGATATCGAGCTGGCCGCACGCATGTACCGACGCGCCAAGCGGGTGATCATGTGCTGGGCGATGGGCGTGACCCAGCACACACACTCGGTGCTGACCGTGCAGGAAATCATCAACGTGCAACTGTTGCGCGGCAATATCGGCCGGCCAGGGGCGGGGCTATCGCCCGTGCGCGGCCACAGCAACGTGCAGGGCGACCGCACCATGGGCATCAACGAACTGGCGCCGCCGGAGTTGATCAACGCATTGGAAGCACGCTTTGACTTCAAGGTACCGCGCCGCCATGGTCACAACACGGTCATGGCGATTGCGGCCATGGAAGAAGGGCGCGCCAAGGTCTTCATCGGCCTGGGCGGCAATTTTGCCCAAGCCACGCCGGACACCCCGCGCACCCACGCAGCATTGCGCAAGTGCGACCTTACCGTGCATATCGCTACCAAGCTCAACCGCAGCCATCTGGTGACGGGCCGCGAAGCCTTGATCCTGCCGTGCCTGGGCCGCACCGATATCGACATCCAGGAACAAGGCCCGCAAGGCGTGACCGTTGAGGACACTTTCAGCATGGTGCACATCTCCCACGGCCAACTGAAACCCAAGTCGCCGCTGATGCGTTCGGAACCCGCCATCATTGCCGGGATCGCCAATGCGACCCTGGGCACTCACCCGATTGACTGGCTGTGGACGGTGGCCGACTACGGCCGCATCCGCGACTTGATTGCCGACACCATTCCCGGCTTCAAGGACTTCAACACCAAACTGCTGCACCCAGGCGGCTTCCATCTAGGCAACGACGCAGCGCGCCGCATCTGGAAAACCGACAGCGGCAAAGCCCAGTTTGTCTCCAGCGTGTTGCCGGCGCACCTGGTCAGCGAAGGCGTGCGCAACCTGGACGTCAAGCCGGAGCTGATCCTGCAGACCATGCGTTCCCACGACCAGTACAACACCACCCTGTACGGGCTCGATGACCGTTATCGCGGCGTCTATGGCATGCGCGATGTGGTGTTCGTCAATGAACAGGACATCCGCAAGCTGGGCTACGAGCCGGGGCAGAAAGTCGACATGGTCTCGCTGTGGGGCGATGGCCGTGAGCGTCGGGTCAGCGGCTTCACCTTGATCGCCTATGACATTCCCGCCGGGCAGGCCGCCGCCTATTACCCCGAAACCAACCCGTTGGTGCCGCTGGAAAGCTATGGCGACCGCACCTTTACCCCGACGTCGAAGTTCATCGCCATCCGGCTTGAGCCCGCGCCGGTCAGCAATCTGATCCAGTCCCACGGCGCTTGAGTCGTACCGGGGCGGCCAGTATGGCGCCCTGGGTTTCCCTGATCACTGCACATCCGTTTGCCCCAGGCCACGAGGCCTGAGGCACGCCGGTCTGGGTGCGCGTGCGCATCAAGTTTCCATAAGGGTATTGCCATGTTAAATCTCGAGGCGCTGGACCTTGCGCGAATTCAATTCGCCTTCACGGTCTCGTTTCACATTATTTTCCCCGCTATCACCATCGGCCTGGCCAGTTTCCTGGCGGTGCTCGAAGGCTTGTGGCTGAAAACCAACAACGCGGTCTACAAGGACCTGTATCACTTCTGGTCGAAAATCTTCGCCGTCAACTTCGGCATGGGCGTGGTCTCGGGCCTGGTCATGGCCTACGAGTTCGGCACCAACTGGAGCCGCTTCTCGGACTTTGCCGGCAGCATCACCGGGCCGTTGCTCACCTATGAGGTGCTGACGGCGTTCTTCCTGGAAGCGGGTTTCCTCGGGGTCATGCTGTTTGGCTGGAACCGGGTAGGGCGGGGTTTGCACTTCTTTTCCACGGTGATGGTCGCCATCGGGACGTTGATCTCGACGTTCTGGATCCTGGCGTCCAACAGCTGGATGCAAACGCCCCAGGGCTTCTCCATCGTCGATGGTCGGGTGATGCCGCTGGACTGGTTCGCCATCGTCTTCAACCCGTCGTTCCCGTTCCGCCTGACGCATATGGCAATCGCTGCCTTTGTTGCCACGGCGTTCTTCGTCGGCTCATCGGCGGCCTGGCACTTGCTGCGTAAAAACGACACCCCGGCAGTGCGTAAAATGCTCTCGATGGCGTTGTGGATGGCGTTGATCGTGGCACCGATCCAGGCGGTCGTCGGTGATGCGCATGGCTTGAACACCCTGGAGCACCAGCCGGCGAAAATCGCTGCGATTGAAGGGCATTGGGAAAACGTCGGTAACGGCGCGACGCCGCTGGTGCTGTTCGGTATCCCTGACATGGAGGCCGAAAAGACCCGCTACGCGATAGAAGTCCCGTACCTGGGCAGCCTGATCCTGACCCACAGCCTGGACAAACAGATCCCGGCGCTCAAGAGCTTCCCCAAGGAAGATCGGCCGAACTCAACCATCATTTTCTTCAGTTTCCGGATCATGGCCGGGCTGGGGATGTTGATGATCCTCACTGGGATACTGGGCTTGGTGTTGCGCCGTAACGGCGCGCTGTATCGCAACCGCCTGTTCCTGCGCCTGGTGCTGTTCATGGGGCCGACCGGGCTGATCGCCATGCTGGCCGGCTGGATCACCACTGAAGTAGGGCGCCAGCCGTGGGTGGTCTACGGGCTGATGCGTACCGCAGACGCGGCGTCCAATCACAGCGTCACGCAATTGAGCATCTCCCTGGCGTTGTTTGTGCTGATCTACTTCTCGGTATTTGCCGTGGGTATCGGCTACATGATGAAGCTGGTGCGCAAGGGCCCGCAGCCCCATCACGACCATCCGCCACAGGGCGGCCCCGGCCAGGAGCGCACGCCACGCCGCCCCCTGTCCGCCGTCACCGAGACGCTTGCGTCCGGCGACCACACCAACTGATCAAGGGGATTGCACATGGGCATTGTAGGTATAGACCTGTCGTTGATCTGGGGCGTGATCATTGCCTTCGGGGTGATGATGTACGTGATCATGGATGGCTTCGATTTGGGCCTGGGCATCCTGTTTCCGCTGATCCCGGACGAGCAGGAGCGCGACGTGATGATGAACACCGTGGCGCCGGTATGGGACGGTAACGAGACGTGGTTGGTACTTGGCGGCGCGGCGTTGTATGGGGCGTTTCCGCTGGCGTACTCGGTGATCCTGGAGGCGTTGTACCTACCGCTGATTTTCATGCTGGCCGGGCTGATCTTTCGTGGCGTGGCGTTTGAATTCCGCTTCAAGGCCAGCCCGCAGAAGCGGCATATCTGGGACATGGCGTTTATCGGCGGCTCGTTCCTGGCGACCTTTTGCCAGGGCGTGGTGATCGGCACCTACATCGCCGGCATTGCGGTGGTCAATCGCCAGTTTGCCGGGGGCAGCCTCGACTGGCTCTCGCCGTTCCCGCTGTTCTGCGGGGTTGGGTTGGTGGTGGCCTACGCGTTGCTGGGCAGCACCTGGTTGCTGGTCAAGACCGAAGGCATGCTCGAATCGCGTATGCGCCTGTTCAGCCGCTACCTGGCCTTTGCGCTGATGGTGGTGGTAGCGGTGCTGTGCGTGTGGACGCCGTGGCTGCACCCGGAAATCGCCCTGCGCTGGTTTGCCCAGGCGCACATTGTGGTGTTTGGCGGCCTGATGCTGCTGGGCGTACTGGCACTGGTGGGGCTGTTGAAAACGTTGCGCCAACACCACTCGCACTGGCCGTTCGTATTCACCCTGATGCTGGTGTTCCTGGGGTATATCGGGCTGGCCTTCAGCATCTGGCCGAACATTGTGCCGCCATCCATCAGCTTGTGGGACGCTGCATCGCCGCCTTCGAGCCAGTTGTTCATCCTGATCGGCACGCTGTTCATCCTGCCGATCATCCTGATGTACACCTGCTGGAGCTACTACGTATTCCGCGGCAAAGTGAGGATTGGCGATGGCTACCACTAAGGGTGAAAAGCCGCGGCCTGCTGGCCGTTGGTACCAGCGGGTGTTCTGGCTGATCGCTATCTGGTTCGCCAGCGTGCTCGCCCTCGGCATCCTTGCGAGTGGCTTGCGCTGGATGATGCACATGGCTGGCATGACCAGCCATTGAGGCGAGCCTGATCCAATGTGCAAGGGGCGGTACATCGTTCCATTTTTGAGATGCAGCGGCCCGGTTCAGCCACTACCTAACCCTGAACCTGATGATTAAGGTGGCTCCATTGTTTTTTCGCAGGTGTCCTACAGGCGCAAGCCGTGGATACCGATCGGAGCGTGTCTATACAGGAAGTGCAGACACTGCCGGGCACTGTTCCGGCACACCATTCCAGGGAGGTCTATCCAAGCAAAGAGGAAATGCAAATGACTGCATCAGGTAACGCTGCAAACTTCAATGGTCAAAAGCCGACGATTGATCCCGCCGACACGGCCATGTTGCTGATCGACCACCAGAGTGGTCTGTTCCAGATCGTCAAGGACATTGATGTTCCTCAGTTGCGCGCCAACGCCATTGCGCTGGCCAAGGCCGCGACCCTGTTGAAAATCCCGGTCATCACTACCGCTTCGGTTCCACAAGGCCCCAATGGCCCGCTGATCCCGGAAATCCACGAGGCCGCGCCGCACGCCCAATACGTTGCCCGCCGTGGCGAAATCAACGCCTGGGACAACCCTGAGTTCCACGCCGCCGTCAAAGCCACCGGCAAGAAAACCCTGGTGATCGCCGGCACCCTGACCAGCGTATGCCTGGCGTTTCCGTCCATCGCGGCGGTGCATGAAGGCTACAAGGTGTTTGCGGTGGTCGACGCTTCGGGCAACCACTCCAAGCTCGCCACTGACCTGACCATCGCGCGCCTGGCCCAAGCCGGCGCAGTGCCGATCGACATCATGGGCACGCTGTCGGAGCTGCAAGGTTCCTGGAACCGCCCGGATGCCCAGGAGTGGGCGAATGTCTACACCCAGGCCATGCCGCACTACCAACTGCTGATCGAGAGCTACATCAAGGCCCAGGAAGTGGCAAACAACCACGAAGAACTAGACTCACAGCGCAAGTAAACACGCTGGGTTCTTTGCGGGGCGCCCACTCAGGGCACCACCTTCATTTATCAGGAGTACCACAATGTCTACACCTTACGTTCGCTTGGACAAAGACAACGCCGCTGTGCTGTTGGTCGACCATCAAGCTGGCTTGCTGTCGCTGGTCCGCGACATCGACCCGGACAAATTCAAGAACAACGTGCTGGCCCTGGCTGACCTGGCCAAGTACTTCAAGCTGCCGACCATCCTCACCACCAGTTTCGAAACCGGCCCCAACGGCCCGCTGGTTCCCGAGCTCAAGGCGCTGTTCCCGGACGCCCCGTACATCGCCCGTCCCGGCCAGATCAATGCCTGGGACAACGAAGACTTCGTCAAGGCCATCAAGGCCACCGGCAAGAAGCAATTGATCATTGCCGGTGTGGTGACCGAAGTGTGCGTGGCATTCCCGGCGCTGTCGGCGCTGGCGGAAGGCTTTGAAGTATTCGTGGTGACCGATGCCTCCGGCACTTTCAATGAGCTGACCCAGCAATCGGCCTGGGCCCGCATGTCGGCCAATGGCGCGCAACTGATGACCTGGTTTGGCCTGGCCTGTGAGTTGCACCGCGACTGGCGCAACGATATTGAAGGCTTGGGGACGTTGTTCTCCAACCACATCCCGGACTACCGCAACCTGTTCACCAGCTACAACGCGTTGACTGAAGGCAAGTAAGCCTGGAATGCAGGCTGCCGATGTATTGGCAGCTTGCACTTGCTCCTGGGATAGGGCCGCTTGCGCGCGGGCACTACGGCGACCGTAACGGTGATTGAACAACCACAGGAGCAACGCTGATGCCTATTTTCAAGCGGATCATGCGTGCCTCCATGTCGCTCACGGTGTCACTCTCGGCGGCGGGCGTGCAGGCCGATAACTCCTTGGGCCAACGGGATAACCTCAGCACCGGTATCAATGAACGACAGAAAGCCGAACTGGCGGTGACGCCGGGATTTGTCAGCGGCTCGTCCCTCAATGGGCTGCTGCGCAATTACTACCTGGGCCGCGATAACCACAACACGCCGTCGCGTCTGGATCAGCGTGAATGGGTGCAAGGTGTGTACCTTTCGTTTCGCTCGGGTTACACCGACACGCCGATTGGTGTCGGGGTCGATGTGCATGGGTTCTATGGTCTCAAGCTCGATGGCGGCGGGGGCAGTGGCGGGGCGGGTCTGCTGCCGCTGGATTCGAAAAAGGCTCCGGAGTCTGACTTCTCTGCAGCGGGCGCGGCACTCAAGCTGCGCGGCTTTGGCAGCTTGGTGCAGGCCGGTGACCAGTACCTGGATAACCCACTGGTGGCCAGCGGTGTGAGCCGTGTGGTCCCGCAGACTTTTCGCGGTGTGACCCTGAAGAACTACAGCTTGCAAAACCTGACCCTCGATACCGGCTGGGTCGATTCCACACGCCTGCGCAACCAGAGCGGCCAAAGCCACCTGACCACCAGTTACGGCACTGGCAACAAGGCCGGTGTGGCGGCTGAGCGCGAGAGTTCGCACATGAGCTGGCTGGGCGGCGTTTACAGTGCGCCGGGCGGGGTCACGCTGACCCTGTATGGCGGCCAGCTCAGCGATATCTGGAGCCAGTATTACGCTGGGGTCAGCTACCCCTTCACGTTGAACCATGGGCTCACGCTGACGCCGTATGTGCATTACTTCAAGACCCGTGACCAGGGCCAAAGCCTCTTTGGGCGCATCGACAACAATACTTACACCGGCGGCCTGACCCTGTCCGGCGCAGGCCAGAGCCTGACCCTCGGTGTGCAGAAGGTCGACGGCGACACGCCGTTCGACTACGTCGTGCAGGACGACCGCACGTTCATGTACCTGAACAATTCCCAGCAATACGCCGACTTCAATGCCCCGGGTGAAAAGTCCTGGAAGATCCAATATCAGACCAGCCTGGCCTTCATCAACGCGCCGGACTTCCAGCTCAGCACCTCCTACACCCGGGGTGAAGCGGACCTGACGCGAGTCGACCCCAACAGCACCGGCTACGGCTACATCTATAACGCTGCGGGCAAGGATGCGCACCACTGGGAACGCGACGTCGCCCTGCGTTATGCGGTGCCGGGCGGCAAGGCCAAGGGCTTGAACGTTACATTGCGCTGGGCCGCGCATCGATCCGGCCAAGGCTATACCGCGCCGGGCAATACCCGTGGCAACTCGAATGCCGATGAGTACCGGGTGATCGTGGATTACCCATTCAACGTTTTTTAATCGGCAGTCAATGAAGGTGCTGTATGCGTCAAACACAGTGGACTCAGGTACTGGGCATCAGCTCTGCATTGGCCTGCGCCACCAGCGAGGCGGACAGTGTCAGAACGCCAGCAGTATCCAGCCGGGCCAAGCCATTCACAGTAACCTCGGGGTGTCCTATGCCGTTGCCGAACGCTGGCGGGTTGGTGTGGCGGGGTATCAACTCAAGCAGATCAGCGATGACCGCATCGATGGCCATCGGCAACAGGACTCCAGGGAGCAAGTGGTAGGCATAGGACCCGGCGCGATGTATCAGCAAGGCAAGCAAACATTCTTTGCGAACCTGCTGCGTAGCTCAGCAGAAGCAAGCGCCCTCGCCATAGGGGATCGCAGCATTTTAGACGCAATTTGTTACTAATCAATCGCCCGAAAATACATCGCTGTCGTGGCAAACAGGGACAAAACCCCGGTTTGCCACTCAATTTTCATAAAAATGTAACAACCCTGCTGCACAGTTCGGGAGCCCGTCACCACAACGAGTTCCTTTTAATGAAAAGCTTGATGAAGTCTGCAGCACTGGCCGTCACGGTTTCTCTGTGTGCGTCCTCCATGACCTTCGCCGCCGAAAACGTGCGTCTCACCGGCTCCGGCGCCAGCTTCCCTGCACCGATCTACCTCACCTGGTTCAAGGATTTCAGCAAGAAGACTGCTGGCGTCACGGTGGATTATCAATCCAAGGGCAGCGGCGCAGGTGTGCAGGACTTCCTGAATAAAACCGTCGATTTCGCCGCCAGTGATTCGGCCATGAAGGATGAAGACATCGCCAAGGTGGCCGAAGGCGTGCAATTGCTGCCGATGACCGCGGGTGAAATCGTGCTGGCGTATAACCTGCCGGGCAACCCCAAGGGCCTCAAGCTGCCACGCGACGTTTATTCCAATATCTTCCTGGGCAAGATCACCAAGTGGAACGACCCACAGATCGTCGCCGCCAACCCGGACCTGAAACTGACCGATACACCGATCACCGTGGTAGTGCGTGCAGACTCCAGCGGCACCACGGCGGTCTTCACCAAGCATTTGGCGACCATCAATCCTGAATTCAAAACGGCGCTGGGCGAGGGCAATACTGTCAACTGGCCAGCCAGCGACAAATTCATCAAGTCGCCCAAGAACGATGGCGTGACCGCCACCGTACGCCAGACGCCAGGCGCGATTGGCTACATTGAGTACGGCTTCGCCAAGCTGGCCAAGGTCGACTTCGCCCAGTTGCAGAACAAGGCCGGCCAGTACGTGGTACCGAACGCCGAGAGCGGTGCCGAGGCCCTGGCAGCAGTGAAGATGCCGGAAAGCCTGGTGGCCTGGCTGCCGGATCCGGACGGTGCCAAGTCCTACCCGATCACGTCCTACACCTGGATGATCTTCCGCAAGGACAACGGTAATCCGGCCAAGGCCAAGGCCATGCGCGAAATGGTCGAATACAGCTTGACCGAGGGGCAGAAAATCGCCGACTCGATGGGCTACATCCCGCTGCCGCAATCGGTGGTCGATCAGGTGCGCAAAGCTTCCGCCAACATCCAGTAACACCCGTGAGGTCGCTCTTGGCCTGGGCTGTCAGCCAGGCCGGGAGCGTTTCCCCCCTTGTTCCGGAATTCGCCCATGATCAAACCTTTCGTCGTCCCGGTTAACCCGGATTCTGCCTGCCAACCCCCCTCTGCAAAAGACTTCCTGGTCGATCGCACCTTCCGTGGGCTCGCGCGAATCGGGGTGGTACTGATTCTGGCGTTGGTCGCAGCCTTGGTATTCGAGGTGGGACGCAAGGCCCTTCCCGGCATGGAGAAGCACGGTTTCGATGTGCTTTTTGGCAGTGTCTGGGATGTCAACCAAGGCAAGTACGGGATCCTGCCGGCGATTTGGGGCACGCTCTATAGCGCCCTGATTGCGCTGCTGATTGCAGGGGTTTTCGGCGTCAGCATGGCGATTTTCCTGACTCAGGATTTCCTGCCGGCGAAGCTGGCGGCGGTGTTTCGCACCATCGTTGAATTGCTCGCGGCCATCCCCAGTGTGGTGTATGGCCTGTGGGGCATCTACGTGGTGATCCCGGCGATCCGGCCACTGACCACTTGGTTGAACAGTGAACTGGGGTGGATCCCGTTTTTCGGCACCTCCTTGAGCGGGCCAGGGTTGCTGCCTGCAGCGCTGGTATTGGCGATCATGATTCTGCCGACGATTGCCGCCGTGTCCCAGGACGCCCTGACCAGCGTGCCGATGAAAACCAAGCAGGCTGCCTACGGTATGGGGACTACCCATTGGGAGGCGATTCTCAAGGTGATGGTGCCTTCTGCCGCCACCGGTATTTTCGGTTCGCTGGTGCTCGGCCTCGGCCGCGCGCTGGGTGAAACCATGGCGCTGGCGATGTTGGTGGGCAACGCCAACAACATCTCACTGTCGCTGTTTGCGCCGGCCAATACCTTGGCGGCCTTGTTGGCGCTGAACTTTCCCGAAGCCGGGCCGAATGAGATCGAGGTGTTGATGTACGCCGCGCTCGTGCTGATGTTTATCACGCTGCTGGTGAACGTCATCGGTTCCATGATCATGCTCTACGCCCAGCGCGGTACTAAACAATGACTGACCTCACGTCCCCGATCACCGCGGTGCCCAGCCTGCAGCGCAAGTTCGAAGGCCGCGCCCTGCGCAGCCTGGTGTTGACAACGCTGGTCTGGCTCGGCGCGCTGCTGGCCAGCGTGCCGCTGATTTCCGTGCTCTACATGCTGATCACCCGTGGCGGCGCACGCTTGAGCCTGGAAGTGTTTACCGAACTGCCGCCCACCGGCTTCGAAACCGGCGGCGGTTTCGGCAACGCCATGGCAGGCACCTTTGTGATGGTCGGCATTGCTGCCGCCATCGCGGTGCCGGTCGGCATCATGGCGGCGATCTTCCTGGCCGAACTGGGGCCGGACAGCAAATTGGCGAACACTGCGCGCTTTGCCGCCAAGATGCTTACCGGTTTGCCTTCGATCCTGGCCGGGGTGTTCGCCTACGCCCTGGTGGTCATGACCACCGGTACTTACTCGGCGCCGGCGGGCGGTGTAGCCCTGGCGGTACTGATGCTGCCGATCGTGGTGCTGACCGCCGAAGAGTCGATGCGCATGGTGCCCAAGATCATGAAGGACGCCGCCTACGGCATGGGCTGCACGCGCTCACAGGTGATCTGGAAGATCATTTTGCCGACCGGCCTGCCGGCGATCCTCACTGGCGTGATGCTGGCCGTGGCCCGTGCTGCCGGTGAAACCGCGCCGCTGCTGTTTACCGCGCTGTTCAGCAACTACTGGATCTACCACGACGGCGACCTCGCGGTCATGAACCCCACGGCCTCGCTGGCGGTGCTGATCTACAACTTCTCCGGCATGCCGTTCGACAACCAGCTTGAGCTCGCCTGGGCGGCCTCGTTGGTGTTGGTGATGATCGTGCTGGTTGTCAATATTGTCAGCCGTATCTTCGGCAAGCCCAAGTATTAAGAACGGGAGCATCTGAATTTTGAACGT
>Ga0308157_10000628_pt1 | contig 104869 bp, 114 predicted proteins | sample PhyBR1_FD_201035 | JGI IMG/M metagenome (GOLD analysis project Ga0308157, IMG submission 201035) | Phyllosphere microbial communities from UC Gill Tract Community Farm, Albany, California, United States - DLSLB.R1 | ecosystem: Host-associated > Plants > Phyllosphere > Unclassified | place...
AAATAGCCTGGCAGCTGGCAGCGCTGAAGGTTATGCAAGTTGTTGTGAAGCTTTAGCAAAAGCAGATTTACGCGAACAACTCAAAGACATTGCTGTGCCAGTATTGGTCGTAGCAGGTCAGCAAGATCCCGTGACCACAGTAGCTGATGGTCAATTTATGGTTAACCAGATTAAAAATAGTGCTTTATTTGAAATTAATGCCTCGCACATTTCAAATATTGAATGTCCAGATGAGTTCAATCAGGCGGTTCAAGAGTTTATTGCTTGATAGAAAAATAACACAATTAGCCCTCACAACTTTGTGGGGGCTTTTGTTTTTATAGCTGCTTAAAAGTAAAATTAAAGTGTTATGTAAAACTTATAAAAAGCTGAATAATTTATGATAAGTTTATCTAAATTAAAGACAGCGAACCGATAGAAATGCCAAAAATCGTGATTTTTTCCGGTGCAGGAATGAGTGCAGAAAGTGGAATTAATACCTTTCGTGATCATGAGGGACTTTGGGAAAATCACAAGATTGAAGATGTAGCGACACCGCAGGCATGGCAAAGAAATCCAGAATTGGTGCAGCGCTTTTATAATGCACGGCGCAAAAGTGTTTTGGAAGCACAGCCAAATTTAGCACATCAACTCATTGCCAAAATCCAGGACTTTGCAGAATGTGATGTCATTACCCAAAATATAGATGATTTACATGAACGCGCTGGCAGCCGGCATGTTTTACATTTACATGGCAATATTCGCTTAGCCAAAAGCTCTGCACCGGGGGCACAATATTCTAAGACCTTCTACCCTGTTCAAGGCTGGGAATTAAATCTGCAACGCGATAAATGTCCGCTGGGCTATCCGCTACGTCCGCATGTGGTCTGGTTTGGCGAAGCCGTCCCCGCTTATAAATACGCCATTCAACTGGTTCAAGATGCCGATATTTTTATCGTCATTGGATCCAGTTTGGTGGTTTGCCCAGTTGCCGGACTGATTCATGAAATACCTGCAACATGTGAAGCCTATTATATTGATCCTAAAGCTGATCATCTTCGTGTACCCAAGCAATATCATTTAATTCCCCAAACCGCGACTCAAGGTATGCAGATGCTATTTACCCAACTTAAAGAACGATTTCCAAACAAAACTTAAAACAAGAAATATTTTCTATTCATCTTACTGTGCATATTCAGACGAGATATAATTCAGCTCATTCAAACAAAATGTCAGATGAAAATGTTTCAGGGGAAAAAGTTAATTTGTTTTGATTTAGATGGCACCCTGATTGATTCCGTGGGAATCTGGAATCAAGTCGATGCAACCCTGATTCAGCAATTATCGAAGATTGAAGTGGATCTGAATACCATTCAGCAGCAGCGGGATATCCAGCTGAAAAACTTCAGACAATCTCCTGATCCATATTTGGAATATTGTGGCTATCTCAACGAATTTTATGCTTTTAAATTAACTAAAGCAGAAGTTAAGTCACGACGTTATAGTATTTCACGTTATTTTCTTGATCATATTGTTCAACTCAAACCTCAAGCCCACCTATTGATTGATGCGCTCAAACAACAAGGGATAAAATTAGCACTGACTACAACCACCAGTTTGTACAATATTCAGCGTTATCAAGACAACAATACCCTTATCAATAGTAAAATTGATTTCAAGAACGATTTTTCACTCATCTTAACCCGAGAAAATGTCGAAAATATCAAGCCACATCCTGAAGTCTATCTAACCGCACTTCAGCATTTTCGCTTTAAGGCGGAAGAATGTTTAATTATTGAAGACTCACTCATTGGTGTCGAGGCAGCGAAACAAGCCGGTATTGACGTTATTGCCATTTATGACCAATATTCGGCACATGAGTTAGAGGCAATTAAAGCTCAGGCAAATTATTTTGTGCAGGATTATGCCGAGTTATTAAATTCTATTCACGGGATAGAAAAGAAAAGATGTCGTGGCTGAACTAAAATACGGCATCGGCTATAGTCATTCAACTATTTCACTTTTTATAAATTGATTTTGAATCCACCAAATCTTCGGTTCTTCCGGTAGCTTTATCTTTTAACATATGGTTAATGAAATAATTGTCACCATTTTTGTTAATCATGAGTCAACTTTTAAGTTTTGAATTTTCTAAAGCATTTTCCAAGTACCCTAGATAACCTAGTGTTTTGGATCAATCTCAATAATGGCCTGCTCCTCCATTTTAATAAAGTTAACCAAGTTACTGTATGAACCAGAGTGGGAATAACTATCTTTAGTGAGGGAGAATGCTGCGATAACCGCCATATTAGTAAGCAGTAAATTATGATGACGCAGATTATTTTCCATTTCAGACAGGTGCTAACGATAGATTACTTCATCAGCGTTAGTCACTTTACGCCAGCCTGGATCGGCCTGATAGGGAGACAACGACGTAAATGGCATGCGCTTCATTTAAGCGACCAGCAGTTTTATTACTTAGACTTGCACTGATTGTCAGGGTAATTTTTAAAGGATGTTACTGAGCAGAATAGACCAAAGCCAAAGGAACAGTGTCGGCTTCATCTGTACCAGCAAACCCCATTGGACCTACTACAGCACTGTCTTAATCAATTCCTTTTACCATCATCCTAGCGTACTAGAATCATGGCATTTGTTGGGCTTACTGCTGGATTCATTGTGCCAGTTTAAATCAATTCAACCGCAATAGCAGTCGCTTCACCACCACCAATACATAATGCAGCAATACCTTTTTTGCCGCCAGTACGTTGCAATGCATGAATCAAGGTCACAATAATACGTGAACCTGATGAACCGAGTGGATGACCGAGGGCACATGCACCACCGTTCACATTGACCTTAGCTTCATCTAAATTAAAAGCATCCATAGCCGCCATGGTTACCATCGCAAAGGCTTCATTAATTTCCCAAAGATCAACTTCAGCAGCAGTCCAGCCGGTTTTCTTTAGAACTTTCTCAATTGCACCCACCGGAGCAATACTAAATTCAGAAGGATGCTGTGAATGGCTGGCATAAGCTAAAACTTTAGCAACAGCTTCAAGTCCACGTTCAGCTGCAATTTCTTCTGAAGTAATTACCAGTGCAGAAGCCCCATCGCTGATTGAACTGGCATTTGCAGCGGTAATAGTGCCATCTTTTTTAAATGCAGGACGTAAAGTCGGAATTTTATCGGCTTTGGCATTCAGGGGTTGCTCATCTTGCTCAACCACCACATCGCCTTTACGGCTAGAGACGGTTACAGGTGCAATTTCAGCCTTAAAATAGTCGTTCTGGATTGCAGTAACGGCTTTATTTAGAGAGCTGATTGCAAAAGCATCTTGTTGCTCACGGGTATAGCCTTTTTTATCTGCCATTTCTTGTGCAAGTATGCCCATCGAAAGACCGGTTTCCGCATCTTCCAGACCTTCCTGGAACATATGGTCTGTGGTTTTACCATGCCCCATACGGTAACCGGCACGGGCTTTTTCAAGTAAATATGGCGCATTACTCATCGATTCCATACCCCCTGCAACCACGATTTGTGCAGAACCGGCTTTAACTGCATCGGCCGCTTGCATAACCGCTTTCATACCCGAACCACAAATTTTATTGATGGTGGTTGCACCGGTCGAATCAGGCAAGCCTGCCTGGCGCATGGCCTGACGTGCTGGCCCTTGCTTTAAACCTGCAGGCAACACGCAACCAAAAATCACTTCATCAATATCTGTAGGCTGTAAGCCTGAACGTGTGACTACTTCTTTAATAGCCACTGCACCTAAATCTGGTGCTGTACATGCTGAAAGCGAGCCTTGAAAACCACCCATCGCTGTACGTACAGCATTCACAATAACAATCATTCTTTTCCATCCTCATTTATAGATCTTATCTACTGACATGAACAGAATACTCTACCCATATCATTTCCTTTTGAAGTAAAGCATTGGTCTTAGACTTAAGATTGAGCAGTAAAAAAGTAGTCTTCAGGTAACTGCATCATCAAGTTTGAACCGGCTTTAATTTGGGCAATATATGCAGTTAAGCCAGATAATATTTTTTCTGCAAAATACTGCGCCAAAATAAGTTTGTTTTGACAGAGTGCTTCTGTTTTAGCTTGAGCTGCTTGCGAGATTCTTGCAAACTATAACTAAAGCTCAGTAAGCCCAATGTATACAAGTAATCTACCGCAACCCCATTAGCAAAATCAGCTGGCCTTTCGCCTGTTGCAAAATAAACCGGGTAATCGCTTCCACTTCATTACATGCTTTTAAAGTCGCGGCTTTAATCGCAAGTGAATTATCTAATGTAGCAAAAAATTCACGAATTTCAGTGATATATTTCGTCATATTAGTACCATTCTTGCGAATGGTTTTACGGCCGATTAAATCCTGAGCTTGTACACCATTGGTGCCTTCATAAATTTGCGAGATCCGCAGGTCACGCACGCATTGTTGCATGCCCCATTCCCGGATATATCCATGATCACCAAACACCATTTGGGCATCAAGCACAGTATTCAATGCCGTATCGGTTAAATAGGCTTTGGTAATTAAACCCTACACGATCCTTACTTTTTCACCGCTTCTGCATCGCTAGGGCATTTGGTGATATCCAGTTGCTGCTCCACATACATCGCAAATGCATGTGATATTTCATTGTTGGCACGACCATTAAGGAGCGTACGGCGTACATCACCATGAACCAAAATTGAATCGGCTGGCTTCTAATGCTAGCTGAACAAAACCTCTTTTCTATCATTTAAATTGACTTTGACTTAAGAAATTCATTCTAAAACCTCATCTTTAAATGTACGGTTAAAATACCGTTTGATCAGAATATTATTTCTTTGCGTTTAATCTATGATTCCACTTTTTAGGGCTAAATAACAATAAAATAATTATTATCCAATTGGAATTTTATTGGCGATTATTGACCTCTCAGGTTCTCATTTATTGACTTTTAATTTTTGCTATGCACGTGAGCGCTATGAAATTCAAAATGGGGGTCAAATATAAATATCGAATTTTAAATATTAATTTTTACCAATTTCTAACCATAGTGGCATGGTCATAATAATTTTATTAGTATATGTTGAAGACGCTTTTTTAATGTTTGCTTGGAACAATTGCAATGAATACAGTACGCCAACAAAATTTTCTATTACGAAAAGAGAAAATTTTAGCCATGGCAGAAACGCTTTTGCTGGATAACAATCAAGATATTACGCTTGGAGAATTAGCCTCTGAACTGGATATTGCCAAAGGCACCATTTATAAACATTTTAAAAGCAAAAATCAGCTGTATTTAGAACTGATTATTTTGAATGAAAAAAGATTATTAGAAATTTCAAAAAAATATAAAAACAATATTAAAACCTATGTTTCACAGTACATGCTTTACAACATGTTAAATTCTAACCGGACTATTTTATTACACGTGATTGAAGACCGACTAACCAACAATGAAAGAAAATTAAAAGAATTATTTGAAGAATTATATCAGGTGCGTGAAGAACGGATTATTGAAATCAAAGACATGACCGATGAATATTTAACATCCTTAGATAGCGCCATGTCAATTCGCGATTATTTATCTTATATCTGGACCGTGACCTATGGTGCATCTTTACTCCTCAATTCAACCCATTATCAAAAATCCATTGGTTCTCGTGAACGTTTAATCAAGCTGTATATCAATCAGGCACTCATGACCCCGGATAAAATTTCTTCCGTAGATTAGTAAATCGATATGATTTAAATCATTATTCTTGTTGCTGAATCATTCCAGGCATCGAACCATCCAGTTCATTCATTTGGCTGAATAATTCATAACACATCTGACGCAGCCATTGATGACTGGTTTTGTGATGACAAGACATATGCCAATATTGTTTTACGGCATAGCTTGGAAAGGTAATCGGCGCTTCTAAAATTTGTAAATTGCCGCGCGACAATAACACTTTACTTAAATAATAAGGCACGGTTGCTATGGCATCGGTTTCCTGTACCACTAGCCCCACACCTAAATAGCTTGGTAAACGCATTAAAATATTACGTTTTAATTCTAAATTAAGTAACTCATTTTCAATATGGTAATGCCCCATTCCAGCATCAATATCGATATGGGGTTCACTGATATATTGTTCAGTAGTTAAACTGTTTCCACTCAGCCTTGGATGATCTTTAGAAGCAATCACCACATAATATTGTTCAAATAATTTTTGTTGATAAAAACCATTTTCCAAATTGGGTAAAAAACCAATGGCTAAATCAATTTCCCCATTGGCCATCTGATAACTAGTTTCTGAAGTAATCGCGCGTACATTCAAGCGAATATGCGAAGCATGTTGTTTTAAATACTGTGAAATTTTAGGTAATAACACCAAATGTGAAACATCGGTCATGGCAATGGTAAATTTCTGCTGCGAAACCGATTGATCAAAATCAATGGTGAAATTATTGATGATCTCGACCTTACTTAGTGCTTCACTGACCAAGGGAAAAAGCTGTTTAGATAACTCGGTAGGAATCATCTCATTGCCAATTCTTAAAAAAAGCGGATCATTATAATGCTGTCTAATTTTATTCAGAATATTACTGACCGTCGGTTGACTCATCGACAGATTTTCTGCTGCAACCGAAACACTTTTATATTTATAAATATAAAGAAAAACACTGAGTAATTTACAGTCAAGCTCAAACACTAATTAAAATCCTACTTGTTTTAATCCATAACAGATATACATCATCTGCTTTTTTAGTCTTATTTCCAATGCTCATTTATACCGAATATCGTATGAAACTGTAATTAGAACGGCAGTTAATTATATAAGTACAGGTAAGAATAAACCATTTTTTATTTTTTTGAATCAAGCGCTAAACTGTATATCTTTTCGCCTAAAGCTTCAGTAAGATCGAATTAAATGGGTGATAAAACAATAGAAATGTCACTTAAAACAAAAATGATATTGAAGAATAAATAACAGGAACAAGATCCTCTATGGAAAACCAGATGTTTGACTATATTGTCATTGGTGGTGGCAGTGCCGGCTGTGTTTTGGCTGGACGTTTATCAGAAAATCCAGAAATTTCAGTGTGTTTATTAGAAGCTGGCAGTCATGGCAATACATGGATGGTAAATACCCCCGCCGCAGCCGTGATCAGCATACCCAGCAAAATCAACAATTGGGCCTTTGAAACTGTGCCACAGAAAGGTCTAAATGGCCGTAAAGGCTATCAACCGCGTGGTAAATGTTTAGGCGGATCATCTGCCATTAATGCGATGATTTATGTGCGTGGCCATCAAAAAGATTATGACCGGTGGGCGGAACTGGGTAATCACGGTTGGAGTTATCAGGAGGTTCTGCCGTACTTCATTCGTTCGGAAAATAATCACGATATTCAAAATGAATATCATGGCAATGCCGGACCTTTATCAGTATCGAATTTGCGCACCGATAGTCCATGGCATGAACGTTATATCACTGCTGCGAAAGAACAAGGTTATAAAATTCTGAATGACTTTAACGGGGCCGAACAAGAAGGTTTAGGTGTTTATCAAGTCACCCATATTAATGGCGAGCGCTGTAGTGCGGCGCGTGCCTATTTATTTCCGCATCTGGAACGTCCCAACCTGACCATTTATACCCATGCCTCTACCCAGCGCATTTTAATTGAAAATCAGGTTGCAGTGGGGGTCGAGGTTAAACATGGAGGACAACTTAAACAGCTGCGTGCCCATAAAGAAGTGCTGTTAAGCGCAGGTGCGATGCATTCGCCGCAAATTTTAATGCTATCCGGTATTGGAGATGAACAGAAACTGGGCGAGCATAATATTGCCGTGACCAAACACCTGCCCGGTGTCGGTAAAAATTTCCACGATCATCCTGATTTTATTTTTAGTTATACCGTTAGTGATATTGCGGGTACTTTTGGCGTTTCGCTGGCCGGTACGATTGACTTGATGAAGCAAATTTCACGCTATCGTAAAGAGCGCCGTGGCATGCTCAGTACCAATTTTGCCGAGTGTGGCGGCTTTTTAAAAAGTACAGTAGATAAGGACATTCCAAATTTACAGCTGCATTTTGTTGTGGCCTTGGTCGATAACCACGCTCGTACTTTTCATGCCAGTCACGGTATTTCCTGTCATGTCTGCCTGCTGAATCCTAAAAGTCGCGGCAGTATTCAAATCAGTGGCCCAAGCATTGAAGATCCCCTCCTAATTGACCCGAATTTTTTTGATCATGAAGATGATATTGAAGATATGGTCAATGCCTATAAATTAACGCAACAACTGATGCATTCACCTGCCTTAAAAGCATTGCATAGAAAAGATCTGTTTTGTGCTTCGGTCAAAACCGATGACGAAATCCGGCATATTTTACGTGAACGTGCAGATACGGTGTATCACCCTGTCGGCAGCTGTAAAATGGGGGTTGATGATATGGCCGTGGTTGATCCGCAGCTTTGTGTCTATGGGATTGAAAATCTACGCGTGGTCGATGCCTCGATTATGCCCAATGTGGTCAATGGCAATACCAACGCGCCAACCATCATGATTGCTGAAAAAGCGGTGGATATGATACGCGCCAAACAGTTACATGCTTAACTCCAAAGAGAAGCGCATCATGCTCAGTCCACTCAAAATGACTTGAGGATAGATTTGAACCTGTTATGTAATATTTTAAAAGATTTAAAAGTATAACAAAGTGAGAATAACGGAATGATATTGAAAAATTCAAGTTACTCTCTCGCTACTGACAAAGGATATGTAAGATGTTGAATCATAAAATGGATCAAAGTGCAGATCAAAGTATCTGGATTGATTTACAAGCATTATTCGAGAAGCAAAAACAGGCATTTACTGAAAACAGTTACCCGAGTTTAGAGCAGCGCAGGCAGCAGCTTAAAAATTTGCAGCAATTGATTCTGCAAAATAAAACCCAGATCAATGAGGCAATTAGTCAGGACTTTTCTAACCGAAGTCATTCGGAAACTGAAATGTTCGAGGTCATGACCAGTGTATTCGGCATTAAATATGCCTTAAAAAATTTGAAAAAATGGATGCGTCCAAGCAAACGTCATATTGGTATTCTTTTCCAACCTGCGACAGGTTATGTCTTGTATCAACCGGTTGGTGTGGTGGGGATAGTTGTCCCTTGGAATTACCCGCTATTTTTAGCCATCGGCCCACTTTGCCAAGCCCTTGCGGCGGGTAATCGGGTGATGTTGAAAATGAGTGAATATACCCCTGAATTTTCTGCCCTGTTTAAGCAACTGATTGCTCAAGCCTTTCCTGAAGATTTGGTGTGTGTGGTCAATGGTGATGCAGAAGTTGCGCAGCAATTTACCCAATTGCCTTTTAATCACATCTTGTTTACCGGTGCCAGTGAAGTCGGTAAACACGTCATGCGTGCAGCAGCCTGCAACCTTACGCCTGTGACTTTAGAACTTGGAGGAAAGTCTCCAGCGTTGGTCTTGGCCGATGCCAATATTCGTGAAAGTGCACGGCGAATTGCTTTTGGAAAAGCCATGAATGCCGGACAAACCTGTGTGGCGCCCGATTATGTGCTGATTCCTGCGCACTTAGAGGCCCAATTTATTGAAGATTACTCGACAGCCATTCAGGAATTTTTCCCGACACTAGACAATAATCCGGATTACACTGCCATTATTAATGAGCGGCAGCTCAACCGCCTAAATCGCTATATTGAGGATGCAACTGCAAAAAATGCGACTGTGAATGTCATTACTGACACATCTTCAGGTCGACGTTTAGCACATTATGTTTTAAGCAATGTCACAGATGATATGCAGGTGATGCAAAATGAAATTTTTGGTCCCTTATTGCCGATTGTGACTTATCAACAGCTCGATGAAGCGATTGACTACATTAATCAAAGACCGCGACCTTTGGCTTTATATTATTTTGGTTATAACAAACAAGATCAGCAAAAAGTACTCATGCAAACGCATAGTGGCGGTGTTTGCCTCAATGAAACCCTGGTTCATGTCGGACAGGAAGATCTGCCTTTTGGCGGTATGGGTACATCGGGAATGGGTCATTATCATGGCTATGAAGGTTTTATCACCTTTAGTCATGCGAAAGCCGTGTTTAACCGCCCGAAATTTAGTTTGATGTATTTGTTTTATCCGCCTTATGGCACATTTATTCAAAAACTGATTTTAAAACTGTTTATCCGTTAAGATTTTGTGATTCATACGTACTTAATAAAAAAGCTGAAGATCAACTTCAGCCTTTTTATTCTCAAAAAATTCGTGACACATTAATCGGCAGAAATATCTTCAAATAAAACAGATGATAAATAACGCTCACCGGCATCCGGTAAAATCACCACAATGGTTTTGCCCGCGTTTTCAGGACGTGCTGCCAGTTGAGCAGCTGCTGCCATTGCAGCACCACTTGAAATACCCACCAGAATGCCTTCATGAGTCGCTGTTTTACGTGCCCATTCAATTGCTGTTGCACTATCAATTGCAATGACTTCATCCACTAAATCTAAATCCAGATTTTTGGGAATAAAGTTTGCCCCAATGCCTTGAATTTTATGCGGTCCAGGAGTCAAAGGCTCGCCACGTTTGGCTTGTCCAATAATTGGAGATTCAGCCGGTTCAACAGCCACTGAATATAGCGCTTGATTTTTTACCCGCTCAAAATAACGTGAAATCCCTGAAATAGTTCCGCCCGTTCCTACTCCTGAAACCAGAATATCCACCTTACCAGTTGTGGCTTCCCAAATTTCTGGACCTGTGGTTTGTTCATGAATTTTAGGGTTGGCCGGGTTTTCAAATTGCTGCGGTAAATAATACAGTTCCGGTTGTTCAGTGGCCAAACGTACGGCTTCATCCACCGCACCCTTCATGCCTTTTGCAGGTTCAGTCAGGACCAGATTTGCACCAAATGCTTTTAACACTTTGCGACGTTCAACACTCATACTTGCAGGCATGGTCAAGGTGATGTCATAACCTTTTGCCGCAGCGACAAATGCCAGTGCAATTCCGGTATTACCACTGGTCGGCTCTACAATATGCATGCCGGGTTTAAGCAAACCTTTTTCTTCAGCATCTTTAATTAAAGCGGCACCAATACGACATTTTACTGAAAATGCAGGATTACGACTTTCAATTTTAGCCAGTACCGTTGCAGGTGAAGAAATTGAACGGTTAATACGAATTAATGGGGTGTTGCCAATAGACTCAGCATTATTACTATAAACCGCAATGCCTAAATTATTTGGTGTTGGAAATGCAGAATCTGTACTCATTTTAACTCCTTGAGCGATTTTTTGATTTTAAAGCCATACATTCATCATAAGTCATTTAGACCGTGAAGATAAGTTTTTCTATTCCATTTTTTTCGTCTTAACTGTCTGTTTAAGCCTAAAAAATAAAGATTTTTTCATCATATCTCAACTTGGTTTTTCTTAAGTCATTACAACTTAAATGACTTATTTGTCATCAATAAGATTTGTATTTATCCTTGTTATTGCACACAATATCCAGCAAATGAAAACTGATTTTAGGGAAGCAAATGTCTAATAAGGGTTATAGCCGATTCTATCGACAATTTACGCAGAAAATCCTTGATAAAATCGTGACTCCTCAAGTCTTAGGCAATACAGAAGAATTAGAAAAAAATATAAAAAATAAACACGACAAAAAATTAATTTGTTATGTATTACAAGATGCGTCACTCAGTAATACGGTATTAATCGACACTGAAGCGAAAGCGCGCAAACTGCCTTCAGTTTTTGCGCCATTAACGATTCAGGAATTTAAAGAAGATGACTCGATCCTGGCTTTAAATGTACCGAGTTCAAAAAATGAGGCTTATCACTATTCTGCCAAACTGATTCGGCTAATCGAAGTTTTAGAAAAATATCCTGAATACGATATTGAACTGGTACCAGTGACGGTATTATGGGGACGTTCGCCTGAATATGAAGACTCCTGGTTTAAGGCTTTATTTTCTGATGCATGGTCTACCCCATCCAAATTAAAACAGGCCTTGAATATTTCATTATATAGTCGTGATAACTATATTGAATTTCATAAGCCCATTTCACTTAAATCTGCCATGCAAAAAGCCAAAATTGAGCATCCGAATTTTTCTCCCGCCCATTCAATTGTTAAACAACTCAATAGCAATTTTAATAAACATAAAGAAGCAATTTTAGGCCCCGATTTATCTGACCGTCGTAATCTCATTAATAAGTTAATGAAGACTGAAACAGTTCAAGATGCCATTCGTAAAGAAAGTATTGATCATAAAATTAGTATGTTTGAAGCGGAAAATCGTGCCAAAGGTTATTTAACCGAGGTGGTTTCTGATTTCTCCTATTCAACCTTACGTTTTGCTGAACTTGCCCTGACCAAGTTATGGACACAACTTTATGATGGTATTGAAGTACATAATTTCGATACGGTACGTGAGTTAGCCAAGGATTATGAGATCGTCTATACGCCCTGCCATCGCAGTCACATCGATTATTTGCTGCTCTCTTATGTGATTTTTAACCGTGGCCTCATGGTTCCACATATTGCCGCAGGGATTAATTTAAACCTGCCTATTGTGGGTCAAATCATGCGTGGCGGCGGTGCCTACTTTATTCGTCGTACCTTTAGTGGTAATGAACTTTACACCTCGGTATTTAAAGAATATTTACACAGCCTTTTATCGCGTAACACGCCTTTGGAATACTTTATTGAAGGTGGTCGTTCACGCACGGGATTATTGTTGCCGCCTAAAAAAGGCATGCTTTCGATGACAGTACAAAGTCATTTACGCGGCGCGACCAAACCGATTGCTTTTATTCCGACCTATTTTGGTTATGAAAAGCTGATGGAAGGTACTTCTTACTTAAATGAACTGAATGGCAAACCGAAGGAAGCTGAATCAATCTGGGGTATTTTAAGTTCAGCACGTAAAATTGAAAAAGTTTTTGGACAAGTGCATGTTAATTTTGGTGAACCCATTTTTCTGGATAAAATTTTAACCGCTAATCAAGCCGATCAAATTAAATTAAATATTGATGACGAATTACCTCAACCTGTGGTTCAAACTGTCAACCAGGTCGCAAATTCTATTTTAGAAAATATTAATAAAGCAGTGGTGGTTAATCCTATTTCATTGATCTCACTAATTTTACTTAATGCTAAAAATCATGCTTTAAGGGAATATGATTTAATCTTACAAATTGATCAATATCGTCAGTTATTAAATGAGGCGAAGTACGATCAACGAATGATGATGACGGAATTATCCAGCGCTGAAATTGTTCAATATGCTCAAAAATTAAAACAAGTTGAAAATTTTAGTCAAAATAATGAAAACTGGGTTCGTGTGGCGGAAAGTCAAAAAATCCTGTTAAGTTATTTTAGTAATAATATTCTGCATTGTTTTATTGTTCCTGCATTAATCGCCATGCTGATTCAATCTTATAAAAAGATCTCACGTCATTATTTAATTGATAGTGTCAAAAATATGTATGCCTATTTTAAAGAAGAGTTTTTCTTAAAATGGAATTTAGATGAATTGGAAAATGAGATTAGATTAATTTTAAATAGTTTAGAACAGTTGGGCTGGATTATTCAGCAAGGAACTACGGTATCGATTGCGTTAGATGAACAGATGCAAAATAAGCTGTTATCACTTGCGCATCTATCGAGCTCTAGCTTGAATAACATGATCATAATTTCAGGTTTACTTAAGCAATATGCTCCGTCTCAAGCGCTTACGATGAAGGAGTTAGAAAAAATGGGCAAAGCGGTATTGCAAAAACTTTTCCAGGCTCAAAAAATTCCGTCTGGTTATTATTTTGACAGTGCGACCTTAAAAAGCTTTATTTCCATACTTAAACAAAACAGTTTATTAAGTATTCAAGATACTCATTTTATTCTCAGTGATGATTTTGAAGAAAAAATGTCGGCTATTTTCAATTGGTATGATCCTGATACTCGTCAAGCCATAATTGAAACACTTCATTTTAATGAAAAGGAATTAAAAGAATTTAAACAAACCAGTAAAAAATAAATTATTCACATCTTGCAATAAAACAAGGCATTTAACTGAAATTAAATGCCTTGTTTTATTGATATAAGAATATTTGATATTTAAGTTCATTAAAAACCATTGAAAATAGTGCTTTTTTCTCATGTATTCAACTATACAGGCATTATACTGCGTATATTACTGATGAGTAGTATGGAAATGCTGTTATATGAACACCGAGCTTGAAATTGCTTCTATGCATGATTCTATCGATATCGTTGTCACGATATTAAAATCACTCGCCAATACAGATCGCCTACTTATTTTATGCCATCTTGCCAAACAGGAACTTAATGTTTCGCAAATTGAAGAATTGACCCAAATTAATCAACCGACCTTATCTCAACAACTGATGATGTTACGTAAAAGCAATGTCGTTTCCACCCGTCGTGATGGCAAACAGATTTTTTATTCGATTAAAGATGAAAAACTTGTTCAATTATTAAATACTTTATACCAACTTTATTGTCCTAATGATCTACTTTAATTTTATTAATATCAGTAGATTAAATAGATAAAATGATCAGATTAAGACTTCTTAGCATTTTTTATGCATAATATATCTAAAATAGTGATTTAGCTTTAGATATGTCAGATTTAAATTCTCGCTTAACAAGATTATTGCCTGCTTGGCAATGGCTGCGCAAATATAACCAAGCTAAATTTAAATCAGATCTTCTTTCTGCGCTGATTGTGATTGCAATGCTGGTTCCGCAAGGAATGGCCTATGCCATGCTTGCAGGTTTACCCCCTATAATGGGCTTGTATGCCAGCATTCTGCCGATGATCATCTATGCGATGATTGGTGGTAGTCCTACGCTATCCATTGGTCCGGTCGCTATTATTTCCATGATGACCTTTGCCACTTTAAATCCGTTATTTGAAGTCGGTTCTCCAGTTTATATACAAGCCGCCTGTTTACTTGCAGTGATGGTCGGGGGCATTTCCTTACTGCTCGGGATTTTTAGATTTGGATTTCTGATTCAACTGATTAGCCATCCCGTAATTCAAAGTTTTATTATCGCTTCTGCATTACTGATTGCTTTAGGTCAATTTAAATTTCTGGTTGATGTCCCTTTAAAAGCCAATAATATTCCTGAATTTTTGCTCAGCTTTTGGCAATACATTGGTTATAGCAATATTCAAACCTTCATTTTTGGCATGTTTGCCTTACTCTTTCTGATTTATCTACCTAAAGTTTTAAATTCCAATGCCATTAAAAGTCGTATTGGGTCGACAGCTTTTATCTCTAAAGCATTACCGTTGGTACTCGTCGTTGCTTCAATTGCTGCGGTTTATTTTCTAAATTTGCAAGAAATCGGTATTAAAACTGTTGGAGAAATCCCATCAGGTTTTCCGCCTCTCAGTATGCCGTATTGGAATATGGACTTGGTCATCACCCTATTGCCGGGTGCCGCAATGATCGCCATGATTAGCTTTGTCGAATCCTTATCCATCGCACAAGCGACAGCATTACAGCAGCGCAGTCATTTAAACAGCAATCAGGAACTCGTCGCCTTAGGTTTAGCCAATTTAAGTGCAGGTCTTAGTTCTGCCTTTCCGGTCACCGGCAGTTTATCTCGAACTGTCGTGAATGCAGATTCGGGTGCTAAAACACCACTGGCAGGTGTGTTTTCATCGCTGCTAATTGTGGTGGTCAGCCTATATTTCACCGGTTTTTTCCGTGATTTGCCTCTGGTTATTTTGGCAGCCACCATTATAGTTTCTATCTGGAAGCTGGTCGATTTCAAACCTTTTATTGAAACCTGGCGTTATTCAAAAGCAGATGGTATTGCCATGTGGATTACCTTTTTTGGCGTGATCTGCATAGATATCTCTACCGGTTTAATCATTGGTATTGTCTCCACCTTTATGCTTTTATTGTGGCGAATTAGTCGTCCCCATATTGCGGTGATTGGTTTGGTTGAAGGCACGCAACATTTTAGAAATGTACAACGCCGTCAGGTGCTGACCTCTTCTAAGGTGCTTTCTATGCGTATTGATGAAAACCTGACTTTTCTAAATGCCAATACTTTAAAAGGTTTCTTGATTAATGCGGTAAGTCAGCATAGGGACTTAGAACATGTGGTGATCAACTGTTCAAGTATTAGTGCGATTGACCTGAGTGCTTTAGAAATGCTGGAGGATGTAAATGCAGAATTTAAAAAAATTAATATCAAATTACATTTTTCAGAAATTAAGGGCCCAGTAATGGATAAATTACAGCATTCAAAACTGTTAAAGCATTTAAGTGGTCAAATTTATCTGTCTCATTTTCAGGCCATGCAAGAACTTTCTCCTGAAGTTTTTTTAAATTCTTAAGATGTATATGTCCCGCTATAAATGTGTCCAGTCAGTTCGCAACAATCGACTGGATTAAATCTAAACAAGGCTTGGTAATCAAGAGAAAATTTTGAGGGAATTTCGATCTAATAAGGGAGTTTTAAAGTATATCTATAACCAGAATATTTAATTTCTATGAGTTTAAAAATATTTAAAAATAAGAATATCAACTTTAAAAATAAGTAGTTAGTTTTTATATAAAAATTAATTTTTAGCAGCAACTATTTTAGGTATAAAATGGCGAGCATATTTGTAAATTTTTTAGTCCTCGTATTTGTAACAAGGCACCTCTATGTTCACTGCTTTAATGCGTTTAAGTTTAGTCTCCCGAATTATTATCGCCATTATTTTAGGTATTGGTGTTGCTGTTTTGTTCCCTAATCTGGCTCCTTATTTAAGTCTGTTGGGTGACTTGTTTATTAAAGCGCTTAAATCTGTTGCTCCTATATTGGTTTTCGTGCTGGTTTTATCCTCCATTGCTAATTTTAAAGTTGGACATGGCGCTAAAATCAAACCAATTATAGTGATGTATGCTGTGGGGATGTTCTTGGCTGCGTTAAGTGCAGTGATTGCCAGCGTTATTTTCCCAAGTACCTTGTTTCTGGATATCCCTGCAAATACGGACTTACAACCGCCCGGCAGTCTGGTTGAAATTTTAAGAAATCTGCTTTTAAGTTTTGTGGCCAACCCTGTTGTTGCGATTAGTGAAGCGAACTTTATTGGTATTTTGGCTTGGGCTGTTGCTTTGGGTGCGGCATTCCGTCATGCCAATGACAGCACAAAAGTATTGCTCACCGACGCTGCAAATGCGGTAAACACCGTGATTCGTCTGGTGATTAATTTTGCCCCAGTGGGGATTTTTGGTCTGGTGGCGGTCACAGTTGCAGAAGCCGGCTTAAGTACCTTCGAGAGCTATGCCCAATTATTGGCCGTACTGATTGGCACGATGTTCTTTGTGGCCTTGGTGATTAACCCAATTATGGTGGCATTTGTGACTCGTACAAACCCCTACCCACTGGTGTTTAAATGTCTACGTGAAAGCGGAATTACTGCCTTCTTCACCCGAAGCTCTGCAGCAAATATTCCAGTGAATCTGGATTTAGCCAAACGTTTAGGCGTGAATGAATCTACGGCAAATGTGGCCATTCCCCTTGGTGCGACCATTAACATGGCCGGTGCTTCAGTCACTATTACGGTGCTGAGCCTGGCTGCTGTGAATACTTTAGGGATTCCGGTTGATTTCACCACCATGCTGGTTTTATCGGTTCTTGCAACTGTTTCAGCATGCGGTGCGTCTGGTGTTGCCGGTGGCTCTTTACTGCTTATTCCAGTAGCATGTGGCTTATTCGGCATTAGTTCAGATATTGCCATGCAGGTGGTTGCGATTGGCATGGTCATCAGCGTATTGCAAGATTCGACTGAAACGGCATTAAATTCTTCTACAGATGTGCTATTTACTGCTGCTGTAGACCGCGGTTTAGATTAAGATAGTCATTATTAAGAATTTTTCTATGACGTTATGCCTCTTCAAACTTTACCGCTTTGGGTTCAACTAGGTGCTTTTTTTCTTGCAATGAATGCAGGAATGATTAACGTCCTCGGGCTGGTGACCATTTTACATCAGTCCGTTTCACATATGACCGGTAATGTCAGCATGTTGGCCATGGCTTTATTGCACTGGCAACCTGAACAGATCGTTTACTTAGGCCTGGTTGTCCTGTGTTATGTAATCGGTTCATGTTATAGCGGAATAATACTGGGAAATAGCCACTTTAGCTTAGGTCGCCGTTATGGTTTTCCTTTAAGCCTGGTGGCTTTTTTCATTTTGCTGTGCTGGTTTCTATTGCCCTATTTTCCCCGCTATGCCTTGCTTTGGGCATGTGTGGCAATGGGTGTGCAAAATGCCATGTTCAGTCATTACAAAGGCACCATCATTCGGACCACCCATTTATCTGGTGTTTTGACCGATTTAGGTTTAGCGTTAGGTTATCGCTTACGTGGTTTAGAGGTAGATCGCAGACGGATTATTCTCCATTTAGCCATTTTATTTGGATTTTTCATCGGTGGCTTAGTTGCCAGCCTGATTTATCCTTATTTAAAATTAGATTCATTCCTTATCCCTGCGCTGTTGAGTTGGACGCTTAGCGCCGTATATTGGGTTATTTATTTTCGTTATCGACGTATTCAAGAGTAGTTTCGGAATTTATTATGGTCAAAAATGCATTACAGGCTCAATTGTTAAAAGCTGGTTTAGTCGATAATAAAAAGGCTAAAAAATTGTCTAAACAGGCAGTTCATGAACAACGTACTGGACAAAGCAACGAAGCTGAATTGAAAGCGAAAATTGCGCAAGATAAGCAGGAAAAACTCGCGAAAGATCAAGCGCTGGATTTAGAGAAAAAACGCCTGTTGCAGGGTAAAGAATTAAAAGCTGCCATTATCCAAATGATCAATCAGCACAAAATTCGCGATATCGATGGTGAAGTGTCTTATCAATTTATTGACGAGAGTAAAATCAAAAAGATTTATCTCAATCAACAAATTTATAATGCGCTGGTTTCCGGTTCATTGGTGATTGCCAAAGAAAGCGAGAGTTATGCAGTTTTACCGAAAGCCTTGGCAGATCGCATTAATGACAAAATGGAAGGCTTTATTATCGTCAATAATTCTGAGAAGAATGAGCAAATTACTGATGAAGAAGATCCATATGCAGCTTATGTGATTCCTGATGATTTGATGTGGTAAGTTTAGTTTTTCAGTAATTTAAAAAGCGATGCCAATATCGGTGTTGGCATCCCCTTCAAATACATAATACGATTGAATCAAATTTCAAAAATACTCATAGCCTGACCTTAACTTTACTTGGTCGTTAATTCAGTTTGAATTCATGTAGCAAAAACGTTACCGCCTACAATGATAAAATTATAACTCTATAAACTATAAAGAATTTTTAAATTTCTATATTGAGGGTGCATTTTTGGAGCATTTTGCTTTTATCCGTAATATTCAAGATTGGTCAGATCAATATCCATGGTTAGAGATGCTAACCTCCCTAAGTATCCTGATTTTACTGGCAGTTCTCGCAAACTTTATTGCCAAACAAGTGGTAGTTCGGGGTATTCGCAAGCTTGTTTCAAAGATGAAATGGGCTAATTCGAGTATTTTTGCTGAACATAGCGTCATCAGCCGTATTTCAAATATTGTGCCTGCGATTGTCATTATGAACGGCATAGTGACGATTCCGCACATTTCAGGAAAAGTGGTTACCTTGGTCCAGATGGGTGCACAAGCCTTTATTTTCCTGACTCTGGCACTGGCCATCAGTGAATTTTTAAGTATTTTTAACCTGATTTATCAGCGTAATCCAAAATCAAGAAATAAGCCGATTAAAGGCTATTTGCAGTTGGTTAAGCTGATTATTTTTATTGTCTGTGGCTTAATGATTTTAGGGACATTTCTGAAAAAAGATGTCTTTACCTTGCTTGCAGGCTTTGGTGCCATGGCTGCCGTTCTGATGTTGGTGTTCCAAAATACCATTCTGTCTTTAGTTGCTTCAGTACAGATTTCATCTTATGACATGGTGCGTATTGGTGACTGGATTGAAATGCCTACCCTGAATGCAGATGGTGATGTCATTGATATGTCATTACATACCATTACCGTGCAAAACTTTGATAAGACTTTTACCACCATTCCGACCAACAAACTGGTGACGGATACCTTTAAAAACTGGCGTGGCATGGCCTCTGCTGGTGTGCGCCGCATCAAACGATCAATTTATATTGATCAGAGTAGCGTACATTTCATGACCGACAAAGAACAGCAGAAACTCAAAGAATTTCTATTGCTCGATCAATACTTAAACACCAAACATAGTGAACTGGAAAGCTTTAATCAGCAATTGTCGAATCAGGCATCCTATAATCAGCGACGTTTAACCAATTTAGGGACATTTCGAGCCTATGTGGAATTTTATTTAAATCAACATCCAGGTATCGCGCAAAATCAGTCTTTAATCATTCGCCAATTACAACCGACCAGTGAAGGTTTGCCACTGGAGATTTATGCTTTTACAAACACTACGGTATGGAAGGACTATGAGGCAATACAATCGGACATTTTTGATCACCTGATTGCAATTATCCCAGAATTTGGTTTGAAAGTTTATCAAGCTCCTTCTGGCGCTGATTTTAAGCAATTCTCAGCTGTTTCAGCGGCGATAGCAGAACCCAATCATCCATTGGTTTAAACTTTAAAATAAAGCGTTGTTGTATGAATTGAAATAACTCTTTATTTAAGAAAATCAATGATAAATTATATTTTTTATAAGTATTAATGAAATATAATTAATTTAAATGCCAAACTGATTATGACTTTAAAAAACCCTCAAATGAGGGTTTTTTATATTACTTTTATTTTTCTTATTTTCTAATAAAAACAGTTTTAAAAAACTGAATTCAAAATTTTAAATGAGAACCTTTATGACCCTTTAATTTCAGGAATTTACAAGTTTTTACTGAGGTTGCTTCATTAAATTTGAATGTTGAAGATGTTGGTTGGGTTGATCCAGCTGTGGATTAGGTGGAGTATATCCCTTCTCTTCGTTAGGTCTTTGAGAGAATTCAATATGTAGGTTCGGTTGATCCAGTTGCGGATCTTGTGGTTGGTTATTCATGTTTAATTCCCTGTTCAGATTATGAATCTATATCGCGTGAATTTTACATCGCCTAAATTACGGTACTATCAATTTACTCTTTCTTTTGCTTTATCCTAGTGTAACTCTGTGTCAATTTCATTCATTGTAAACCGGCATCACTTTATATTATTGATTTCCAACTAGACCTTTAAAATCACGTTCACAATTGTTACCTAAAACCACCTATCTTTAATATTAAAGTCATCCTTAAAAATCTCTTTACTTATATTTATTTCAGCATTATTTAATCGTGAAACTTCAAATTTAATATTGTTTAAGATGAGAGAGATTAAATAACTACTGTAAAAAAATCAGGAATCCGGATTTTGAAAAACTTATTGATTAAGATGATTTGATTAAGATGATCACGTAGAGCTTGAAAAATAGCCATCACTTGAAGCTATAAAAATATGAGAAAAAATATAATTCCGTTTCTTTCATGAAGACTGAATCAAAAAACCAACCCTTTTAAAATTAAAAAGATTGGTTTAAACGTGCTTGAGATTATGGAGTCGCTCTAGGGACGTAAACGATTCCATGCATCACGTGAGGCATGTTTAGCCTCTTCCCAGGACAGGCGGGATTCTGCTTTTGATTGTTCCCATTTAGAACGAAGATCTGGCTCTACATCTTCAAATCTTTTGGATGAATCATATGTAGATAAATCCTCATAACCTACACGATAAGCATGCCGATAATCGCGATCATAGTCTAAATCCGGATAAGTGTTTTGCGAGGACTTATAATAGGGTTGATGAGCACTGTTTTCACGCCAATAGGTATCTTCAACAGTGGGATCTATCGCTTCACCTGCCGCACTGCCGGCTACACCACCCACTATCGCACCCACTGCTCCACCGACTATAGCTCCGATTGGGCCACCCGCACTACCGATTGCGGCACCTGCAGCAGCAGCACCTGCAGCACCTACACCTGTTCCTACTGGGTGTGGATCTCGCTCATCATTATTTGGATTGTTTTTAATACGATCTTCATCAGAATTTGCCATCTTTTTTCTCCTTATAACAGTATTGTGTTTAGAAAAATTGGCTGATTCTAGCCAGTTTCACTTATAAAGGTTCATCTTCATAAAAACGTTAAAATATTATTGCTCTAGTCTATCTTTAGCATGCTGGTACGGCTCTATGCGCTTGAGGTTATCTTGTGCATAGGACTAAGCAGTGTATTACTTTGCCCATTCTTTAAATTTCCCATATTTTCATTTTTGTTTCTTTCATATAGGGAATAAAGAATCACCGCAATGATTACAGCGACTATGACAGCGACTATGATTTTTACATCTTTTGAGTTCATATTATTTTTCCCTTTTGATGATGGATAGAAATAATGAAACTATAAATCTAGTAAAACTTTGAACACAGATAAAACCATGAATAAAAAATTAATATTCAGGAGCAAAAAATCAAAGTTTTATTTCTGTTGTTTAGGTGGATGTTCTTGTTGGCGGTCGTTTTGTTGATTAGGTTGCTTTTGCAGATTTTGTTGTTGCTGCTGTTGATGATTTAATTGTTTTTTTGGATTTTGTTTAGCTGGTTCTTGAGTAGTCATTTACACTTACCTCCTATAAAATATTTTGGTCTATAACGCCCTCATTCTGACTTTATTCACTTTACTCTTTATATTTCATTCACCAAGTCTTCATCTGTTTCAATTTCATTCAATGTAAATTTTATAAATCTATATGCTTGATCCATAATTAAAACTTGAAGCATTTATTAACATTTATTACTAAAAGCATCATAAGATTTAAGCAATACACCATAAAATAAATCAATATTACACAATGATTCGCTATACTAATTTCTAGATACATAAAAGATAAGTTAGTGTTTTTATATTATTAATATATTTTTATTAAAATAGATCACTAAAAATATAACGTACCGGTTGTAGTCTTTTAAAGACTAGAATTTCTATCCAGCTTTATTTATGCTCTAAATATCCAGATAAGTAATGTATTTTTGAAAAAAGCGATAGCGCTATGAAGCACTTATTTAATCGTAGCAGATTCAATAACTCCCCCTCTAATTGTTAATTAAATATTTTTTAAAGAGCTCTATGAGCTGATGAATTCCTATAATTTACTTTCATGATAGACTTCTGATAAATAGTAGATTTTTGACTAAATTGAGCAAATTAATTTTGGATTTAGGCTTCCGGCTTTTATTATACCCATGAATCTTTATGCCTTAACCGTTTTACCAAGTATGGCGCAATTCGGGCCTCAACCTGATCAGGTTCTAATATCTAGATACTTGTTTGCAGCTATTCAGAAGAGCCTTAAGCGTTAATATAGAATAGTGTTTATACTGTAACAATTGCATAATACTGATATTGAATCGTTTGAATAAATTGGAGCGTAACCTATGTTGCAATGGTTTGAAAAACTGGTCGATCCTTACCCATCCAAAGGTTTAAACGAACCACTTCCAACACGCTTCTTTCCTTTTGTATGGCAAGCTGCAACGGGTGTTCGCCGATATCTGCTGTTACTGGTGTTATGTACTGCGGGAGCGGCAAGTTTTGAAGCGGTACTGTATGCAAAAATTGGCGATTTGGTTAATTGGTTGAGCAAGAGTCAACCCGACACCTTCTTAGCAGAGCATTCGCAAAATTTGACCCTCTTGACAGGTATTTTGTTGGCCAATATTTTATTCGCCAGCATGCAATCCGTGATCAAGCATCAAATTTTATATAGTACCTTTCCCATGCGTCTGCGTTGGCGCTTTCACAACCTACTTTTATTGCAAAGTCTGGATTTTTTCCACAATGATTTTGCCGGCCGTTTATCGGCCAAAGTGATGCAAACTTCGCTTGCAATACGTGAGTTCTGGGTAATTTTGGGTGATATGCTGGCCTATGTGCTGATTTATTTTGTCACCATCAGTTTTGTTCTGGGCGCTATTTCTCCTCTGCTGATTTTGCCACTCATGCTGTGGTTAGTACTATTCATTACGGCTGCCTGCTATTTTATTCCACGTCTAAGCCAAATTTCCAATAAACAGGCCGACGCACGTGCTGTAATGACCGGTCGCGTGACGGATGCCTATACCAATATTCAAACTGTGAAACTGTTTGCCCATGCGGGGCGTGAAAGTCAGTATGCCAAAGAATCCATGCAAGGCTTCATGATCACGGTGTATAAGCAAATGCGTTTAGGGGTGCAGTATGAAATTAGCATTAATTTACTCAGTGTAGTTTTATATGTAGGCGTGTTAGGGACAGCGATTTGGCTCTGGATCAATGGACAAGCTGAACTGGGTATTATTGCTGCAACGACTGCCATGATATTAAAGCTCAACAGCATTGCTGAATTTATGATGTGGCAATCTTCTGCTTTATTTGAAAATGTCGGTACCATTCAAGACGGCATGAAAACTATGGGCCGCCCGATTAACATTCAAGACAAGAAAGATGCCAAGCCTTTACTGGTACAACATGGTGAAATCAAATTTGAAGATGTCAGCTTTGCCTATAACAATAAAAATGTGATAGATCATTTAAATTTAACCATCAAACCCGGTGAAAAAATCGGCATCGTGGGCCGTTCAGGTGCGGGTAAATCTACCCTGATTCAATTGTTATTGCATTTTTATCATCTTAACCAAGGCCGCATTTCGATTGACGGTCAAAACATTGAAGATGTAACCCAGGATAGTCTGCGTAAAAGCATTGCTTTGGTGACTCAAGATACTTCCTTATTGCACCGCACTGTGGCCGAAAATATTAAATATGGTCGCCCCCATGCAAGCGATGAAGAAATGTTTGAAGCCGTCCGTAAAGCTAAGGCAGAAGATTTTATTCCGCAACTGACCGACTTGCGTGGCAAAACTGGCTATGAAGCCTATGTCGGTGAACGGGGTGTCAAACTCTCGGGTGGACAACGTCAACGGGTTGCGATTGCACGGGTATTTTTAAAAGATGCACCAATCTTGATTTTAGACGAAGCGACCAGTGCTTTAGACTCCGAAGTTGAAGCCGCAATCCAATCCAGTCTGGATGATTTAATGGAGGGTAAAACCGTTATCGCCATTGCACATCGTCTATCGACGATTGCCCAAATGGATCGTTTAGTTGTACTGGATGAAGGAAAAGTTGTAGAACAAGGTACACATGATGAACTGGTCGCGCTGAATGGTATCTATGCGCATTTGTGGCAAAGACAAACTGGCAGTTTTTTGATAGAACAACAGGCATTGAAGAAAAAGGAAGCGCATTGATGCTGTATTTAGAAGATATAAAAATCGGGGATCGTTTCATTAGTCGGGAATATGAAATGACCTTGGATGAAATTAAACAGTTTGCGCATACGTATGATCCGCAAACTTTCCATACTGATGAAGATCAAGCTAACGAGCATCCTATTTTTCAAGGTATTGCAGCCAGTGGTTGGCATACCTGTGCCGTGACCATGCGTTTATGGACAGAATGTTTTCCGGTTGCTTATGGCCTGATTGGTTCAGAATCTAACCTGCGCTGGCCACGACCGACCCGTCCTGGCGATAAAGTTCATGTTGAGGTTGAAATTGTTGCGATTACGCCATCAAAAACCAAAACTGACCGCGCTATAGTGAGCTATGTAACTCAGGCATTGAATCAGAATCAGGATGTGCTGCTTATCTCTACAACGAAAATTGTGGTCTTTAAAAAGGAATTCAAACCTGTCTAATTTACAGGCTTTGATAAATTGTCGAACAATTTTAATAGGATACTGTTTCTTTTCATGCCAATATGAAAAATCAACAAATATAAAAATGACTTAAGTGCAATGGATAGCGCATGAAAACGATTTCTCCAAGACAGGATCAGGGAATACCAGGGGTTTACGGTCTATTGCTCCTCGATGTAGTGTCACGCTGGGGCTATAATGCAGAAGCCTTGTTTACTCCTTTCCATTTAAGCAGTGAACAGCTGGCAGAGCCAAATTTTCGCATTCCAACCCCTGTTGCAAATGAACTGGTTAAACATGCATTACGTTTAACCGGCGAGTCGACGTTGGGTTTTCATTTGGGTACCCAAATGCGAATTTCCATTCATGGTTTTATTGGTTATGCCATTATGACGGCACATGATATTACCGATGCCCTGGTCTTGGCTAATCGCTTTATTCAGCTCCGTTTACCATTTTTACAGCTTTACTTCTCAACCTTTGGCGAGAAGGCAACACTGCAATTGCAATGTGATTTTGATATTGAGCCTTTAAGAACTGAAATTACGATAGCATTGACCTTTGGTATTGTCACCATGGCAAAAGCCTTAACGGGCTGTGAGGATTTATCTGGTGAAATTGATTTTGATTTCCCGAAACCAGCCGGTTTTGAGCGTTATATGGCAAAATTTCCATCGCATCATTTTCGTTTTGAACACCCCCATTTGCTCTCAAGTTTTGATAAGAAATACCTGAGTTTAAAAATGGTCAATGCTGACCCCCTTGCCAGCCAGATTGCGATTAACCAATGTGAAGCTGAACTCTCGGCATTAGGTGAACGCCGTCGTTTGGCCATGCGGGTGCGGGATATTTTGACCAATTCAGAGCAGCATTATTTAAGTATCGAAAATGTCGCAGATCGACTGCATATGTCCGATCGGACTTTAAAACGCCAATTAGCTGCCGAAGGTACGTCATTTTCAACTATCGTAGATGAAGTACGTTATCGTCACGCAACATCGCTGCTTTCCCGAACAGACTACACCCTAGAGCTGATTGCAGATGAACTTGGCTATAGTGACGTGGCCAATTTTAGCCGGGCATTTAAACGCTGGAGTGGCCGTAGTCCAAGCAATTGGCGTAAAGATCCTTACTTATAAACTTTTGTTTTTAGCAAAAAACATGTATAAAACATGGCAAAAATGATTTGAATATTTTAAAGGAGTCATCAATGAATCACCCTTCAGAATTAAAGTATGCCAGTACTCACGAATGGGTCAAAATTGAAGGTGATCTGGTTGTTACCGGTATTTCCGATCATGCACAGGATGCTTTAGGGGATTTAGTCTATGTAGAAGCACCAGAAGTAGGCCAGCAAATTACTGCCGGCGAACAAGCAGGTGTGGTGGAGTCGGTTAAAACAGCTTCTGATATTCATGCTCCTGTTTCGGGCGAAGTAATTGAAGTCAATCCTGATCTTGAAGATGATCCGGACTTTGTGAATGATGATCCATATGGCAAGGGCTGGATTTATAAAATCAAGCCAAACAATATGGCAGATGTCGAAAAGTTACTTTCAAACAGTGAATATGAAGCAGGTTTATAATCCTGGTTATATCTATAAAAAATCAGTCTTTATGACTGGTTTTTTTTATTTCACGCGAACCCTAGTTAAATATATAAATACTGGATCTAAAATCACAATATGAGATTAATAATTAAAAAAATGAAAAATTAAACAAATTAATATATTTTATTATTGATTCAGCTATACTTTTTAATAGTAATCATCTAAAATCTATACAATCTAACGATGATCTGACTTATCTTTATTTATTATAAAAACATTTTTCTAGCCTACAAAAATAATTGCCTCGATAAGCCTGATAAATCGTCTACTTCTTACGAATCTAGGTAAATTATGTCTCCTGCAAATACACAACAGTTATGGAATAAATCCTTTATTCTATGTCTGGCCAATAATCTATTCTTGTTTGTGTTTTATTTTGCCCAAACGACTATTTTACCTATTTATATTTTAAATGAGCTACATGGAACTTTAGCGCAAGCGGGTTTAGCCATGACACTATTTATGGCATCATCAATTGCGGTTCGTCCCTTTAGTGGTTTAATTATTGAAAAATTTGGACGTAAAAAAACCTTATACGTTTCCGAAGCCTTATTTTGTCTGTTTTCTTTTGCTTATTTATTTGCTGACAATTTAAGCTTTCTTTTAGTTATTCGATTCTTGCATGGAATTTGGTTCAGCATTTTAACTACGGTGACGGTACCGATTGCCAATGATTTCATTCCTGCACAGCGTAAAGGCGAAGGTATGGGATATTTTGTCATGTCTATTAATTTGGGTATTGTACTTGGCCCTTTGCTCGGCTTGACCTTAATCCAGCCCCTGTCTTATACCATGGTCGCAGCAATTCTAGCTGCTATTATCTGTATAGGCTTTATTTTTTGTTTTATGATTCCCATTCAGACAGAAGCCAAACCAGTGCTAACGAAAGGCAAACAGCGTTTATCTATGCAAGATTTTGTAGAAAAGAAGGCTTTGCCCGTGTCAATTATGGCCATGATCATTTCTTTTTCTTATGCCAGTATCATGTCGTTCATTTCAACATTTGCCGAATCAAAAAATCTGCTTCCCTATGCCAGCTTATTCTTTGTGGTCTTTGCAATTTCAATGATGAGCTTGCGACCAATCACTGGGAAAATTTATGATCGTAAAGGCCCCAACTATGTGGTTTATCCTGCTATTGCCTTATTTTCCATTGGGCTGATTGTTTTAAGCCAAATCAATACAGTGACTGGATTGATGCTTGCTGCAGTATTTGTGGGTATGGGCTTTGGTTCGGCTCAACCCTGCTTGCAGACCATTTCCATTCAGCGCTCACCCAAAGATCGAATTGGGCATGCAACCTCAACCTTCTTTACCTGTTATGACATCGGAATTGCGATTGGTTCGATCTTGCTCGGTGCGGTGATTGCTCACCAAGGTTACAGTTTTGCCTATCTCTTCTGTGCATTGATCACGGCATCAAGCTTAATTTTTTATAAGTTATTTGTAGATCGTAAACATACTGTAGCCTAAAAAGGTTATCTAGATGGGTACAAAACAAATAAGCATCCTCCCAAAATGGAATAATGCTTATTTTTATCATATCGTTGGACATTACTTGTCCATTACTCCACTAGGCTTGGTTCTCTTGCTTGCTTTCACTTTCTTCTGGATTACTTTCTTGCACCATGCTAAATGATGTTGCTGTACCAGGTACAGATTGATCGTCTCTCGGACTTTTTAATTTGATTTGTAAGCGTAATTCATTCATGGAATCGGCATTACGTAAGGATTCTTCGTAACTAATTGCACCTTGATTATACAAATCAAATAAAGCCTGATCGAAAGTTTGCATGCCGAGTTCACGGGATTTCTTCATGATTTCTTTGAGTTCATGCAATTGACCTTTAAGAATATTATCGGCAATTAAAGGAGTATTCAGTAAAATTTCAATCGCCGCACGACGTCCACGTCCATCTTGAGTACGGACTAAACGCTGTGAAATAATGGCTTTCATATTGGAAGACAAATCCATCAGTAATTGATTTTTTCGTTCTTCAGGGAAAAAGTTAATAATCCGGTCAAGGGCCTGATTGGCATTATTCGCGTGTAGCGTTCCTAGACATAAGTGCCCGGTTTCTGCAAAAGCAATTGCGTGTTCCATTGTTTCAGTATCACGGATTTCACCAATTAAAATAACGTCTGGTGCCTGACGTAAAGTATTTTTCAAAGCATTGTGCCATGAGTGACTATCCACCCCAACTTCACGGTGAGTAATCATGGATTTTTTATGTTTATGTACAAATTCTACCGGGTCTTCAACCGTAATAATATGCCCTGCTGAATTTTCATTGCGATGATCAATCATGGCTGCTAAAGAGGTTGACTTGCCCGAACCGGTCGCGCCCACCACTAAAATCAAGCCACGTTTTGCCATCATCACATCTTTAAGCGATTCAGGTAATTTTAACTGGGCAAAATTTGGAATTTCCGCAGTAATGGTACGAATCACCATACCCACTTGTAACTGTTGTTGAAATACATTAATACGAAAACGCGAAACATCGGGAACGCTAATAGCAAAGTTACACTCGAGTTCTTTTTCAAATTCTAGGCGTTGCTTTTCGTTCATTAAACTATAGGCAAACAGTTTGGTTTTATCCGCCGTTAGCGCTTGTTGTCCAATCGGTTTCATCATACCCTGATGTTTAATACTTGGCGGAAAGTCTGCTGAAATAAACAAGTCTGAGCCACCATATTCCACGACCTTGGTGAGCATATGAAATATTATTTTACGCGCTTCTTCCAATAATTCCGCACTATACATATTTGTTCCCATTTAAAATTATTTCAAGTACTAAGCAATACATAGAGTGAATTGTATTTATTAACCAATTAGTTATTACTTAGTCTCAATTTTTATTATTCTGCCTAAAGAAATCATACCACTCAAATCTGTTAATTCCAATCAGTTAAAGGAATTGATAAAAAATGTATAGAGCATCAACAAAGTATTGTTCTAAATTTAAACAGATAATACAAAGGTGCTTATAAGCAACAATGCAGCCGCGATTAACGGGGCTGCATCATGAAATAAGCATGTTGGTTCAGAAATATTAAGCACTGCGCTTTAATTGAGAAATACGAAGTGAATCTGCAACTTCTAATAAAAGTTGCTGTGTTTTATCCCACCCTAAACAACCATCAGTAACAGATTGACCATAAGTCATATTACATGAAATCTTTTGCTGACCGTCCGCCAAATGACTTTCTAACATCACGCCACGAACATGGGTATGAATACGTTCATCTACAATGGTACGTAAAACTTCCGATTGTAATAAAGGGTTTTTGTGGCTGTTACCATGACTGCAATCAATCACCAAAGCAGGTAATTCCCCTTTGGTTTTTTCTTTAATTTTTTCAATTTCAGCCAATGCGTAGTTAGGCCCTGAATTTGCACCGCGTAAAATCAGATGGGCTTTCGGATTGCCTTTAGACTCTAAAATACACGGTAGGCCAGATTGACTCATGCCTAAAAATTGATGTGGATGTGCAGCCGATTGAATGGCATCAAGTGCAATTTGAATAGAGCCATCTGTACCATTTTTGAAACCAATGCTGTACGGCATGTGACTTGAAATTTCACGGTGAATTTGTGATTCGCTGGTACGTGCACCAATTGCGCCCCAAGCCAGTAAATCATCGAAATATGCAGTCGCCATCGGGCTTAAAATTTCAGAAGCAATGGGTAAACCCATTTCTATAATTTTTAAGTATAACTCACGTGATTTCTGTAAGCCCAATTGCATATTCGATGAACCATCTAAATTTGGGTCATACAGGAAACCTTTCCAGCCAATAGTGGTACGTGGTTTTTCAATATATGCACGCATAACCAGAAAAATTTGATCAGCGATTTGGCTTTGTAATTGTTGTAGTTTTTCAGCATATTCGAGTGCAGAAATGGGGTCATGAATTGAACATGGGCCTGTTACCACCATTAAACGATGATCTTTGCCATCTAAAATGTTTTGAATAGTTTGACGCTGCTCGGCAATTTGCTGAGCCAATTTTCCAGATAAAGGCAATTGTGCCTTCAATTGATGAGGCAAACTTAAAATAGTTTCTTTTTCAGGAGTTTGCGTTTGTTGTAAAGCAGTATTTAAAGCATTCATTGGTCTTTCCTGGGGACTTTTTCCAGTCCAATCTTTTATTTGAGCGTTATGGGTCTAACGGATTGCGAGGCAAGGGTCATTACTTGACTAAAATAAAACCAATAGAAGTTACTAAAATATGAGTAGTTTAATGTTTTCATGAAGTAACTCCAAAAGTATATAAAAAATAAAGCATAAAAAAACCTGATCAGGGTTGCCGATCAGGTTATAAAACTTGGTGGGCAACCATTTATTGCCCGAACGCATTCAGGCAACTATCTAAATTGCCAAAAATAATAACGTGCGTTTGAGGTGACTGGTTGCTTTAACATCTTTATTTCTTCAAAAAAGTATGTGTATTAAAATTAAAATACGCTGTATTCATACATTTGACAAGGGTTTTATACAAAATAAAAATACATAAATTGGTCAACTTTTACTTATCTATGGTTTAAAAAAACACCAAAACAATAAGCTTTGCTTTTTTTTCAAATTTTATAAACATGCCCCCCTCACTTTCTAATCAAACTTTTATGGCCCATTTTCCTTGATTCCGAAAATTCACAATGCGCCATTGAGCAATCTACTCATAGATTGATCTATTACGATAAGTTGAGAAAAAAATTTAATTATTAAATTTATGGACTGATGAGTAAGAGCTCTTTTCGAATTTATATGTAGACGAGATCGCCTTATGCAAAATTACTGCCTTGATCATTTAGCTTTGATTATGCAGCAGGGTTAATTTTTATTTTATAATTTCTCTCTTTTTTGTATAAATTAATAATTTAAGACATTAATAAGTAAAACAAAATTAGTTTTTTATGTTTACGGCTTGATATTTTGAACATTTTTTTCAGTTACAAAAAAACACAATTACAGATTTAGGAAGTGATGTCAAAAATACAAAACATTATTTTATAAATATCATTACTTTATATTATAAGAAAACTTATCAATCTAAATTATTACGCAATACGTAATTAAATTATGTATTGAATAATAAAAAAGCCGCCGTATGATGAGAAAATAAATTAATTTTATCGTATAAGGTTTTGTTTTCGAGCAAAAACTCGAACGATAAAAGAGTATCAGGCAAACGGATTTGTCATAAAAATTGAACTGATTAATATGATTTTTCTTGTTTGTTTAAAAGTGAATAGGTTAAAAACAGGCAATAGGATTGCTTTTAATAAAATGAGGATGTTGTATGAATAAGCTAGCCAACCCTTTAGAACTTTGTGGATTTGAATTTATTGAATTCGTGTCTAAAGATGGAGATCTAGATGAAATTTTTCAAACCATCGGCTTTAGCAAAGTTGCCAAACATAAATCGAAAAATGTGTATTTATGGCGTCAAGGCAACATTAATATCATTCTCAATTATCAGCCTGAATCTTATGCAGCGTTCTTCTTTAAAGAACATGGTCCCTCTGCATGCGCAATGGGTTTTAGGACCAAAGATGCCGCGAAAGCATTTAACAAAGCTGTTGAATTGGGCGCAGAACCGATTTATTCAAAAATCGGCCCAATGGAACTAAATATTCCGGCGATTAAAGGCATTGGTGGCTCGCCTATTTTCTTGGTCGATCGTGATATTTATCAAAGTGATTTTATTTTCTTTGATGATATGAATTCGCATCCAGTTGGAACAGGCTTAAAAGAAATCGATCATTTAACCCATAACGTCTACAAAGGTCGTATGCAGTATTGGTCAGATTTTTATGGGAAAATTTTTAATTTTCAGGAAATTCGCTATTTTGATATTAAAGGTGAATATACCGGTTTGACTTCTAAAGCGCTCACTGCACCTGATGGGAAAATCCGTATTCCCCTGAATGAAGATTCTGACAAAGGTAATGGTCAAATTGCTGAATTCTTAAACGAGTTCAATGGTGAAGGCATTCAACATATCGCTTTTATTACCGATGACCTGATTGCGACATGGGATAAGTTAAAAGCCTTGGGTGCCAAATTTATGACGCCCCCTCCAGCCACTTATTATGACATGCTTCCTGATCGTTTACCGAACCACGGCGAACCGACTGATGAACTTCAAAAACGCGGCATTTTATTAGACGGCAATATTGAAGGCGAAGACAAACGTCTGTTATTGCAAATTTTCTCGGAAAATATGCTAGGTCCCGTGTTCTTTGAGTTTATTCAACGTAAAGATGATGACGGTTTTGGAGAAGGCAACTTTAAAGCATTGTTTGAATCAATTGAACGCGATCAAATCAAACGTGGTGTACTGGATATTTCAAAAGCCTAATCGCAGTGTGAACATTTAAGTTGTCCTTTATTTTCATGCGCATACATTGAGTATGTGCATGCAAAATATACATCTTATTTAAATATTTTAATAAAATTTCTGATACTGCTCTGATGATTGCATAAAATAAGAATTAGAAATGATCACAATCATCCCGATATAGAGCACTATCTCAGCACGGATGAAGATAGAAAATGCAGCAAATTGAACAAGGAAACCTGAAAAAAGGTTTAAGTAATCGTCATATCCAGCTGATCGCATTAGGTGGTTCGATCGGTACAGGGCTATTTCTCGGTATTGCACAAACCATTAAGCTTGCGGGTCCATCGGTCATTTTAGGTTATGCCATAGCCGGACTGATTGCTTTTTTAATGATGCGCCAATTGGGTGAAATGATTGTAGAAGAACCCGTCAGTGGCTCGTTTAGTCATTTTGCTTATAAGTACTGGGGCAAATTTGCCGGCTTTATGTCTGGATGGAATTACTGGGTTTTGAATATTCTGGTCTGTATGGCAGAACTCAGCGCGATTGGTCTTTATATTCATTACTGGTGGCCGGAAATTCCGACCTGGGTTTCAGCACTGGGATTCTTTATTTTCATCAATGTAATTAACCTTTTACACGTCAAATTGTTTGGTGAAATGGAATTCTGGTTAGCCATTATTAAAGTTCTGGCCATTATTGCAATGATTGCTTTTGGTAGCTATTTACTGGCAAGTGGCAGTGGTGGCACCCAATCCAGTCTGCAAAATTTATGGGAATTAGGCGGCTTCTTCCCGAATGGTGTCATGGGATTGGTCATGGCAATGGCGATGATTATGTTTGCTTTTGGTGGCATTGAATTGGTGGGGATTGCGGCTGCAGAAACGGATAATCCGCAAAAAACCTTACCCAAAGCGATTAACCAAATCGTTTACCGGGTCCTGTTATTTTATATCTTAAGTCTAGTGATTATTTTATCGCTTTATCCATGGAATCAAATGGCACAAGGTGGCAGTCCTTTTGTTCTTATTTTTGATTCTCTGGGCAGTCAAACCGTCGCAACGATTTTAAATTTTGTAGTGCTGACTGCGGCTGTTTCTGTATATAACAGTACCAATTATTGTACCAGCCGTATGTTGTTAGGCTTGGCTCAACAAGGAAATGCACCTAAAATTTTAAGTAAAATTAACACGCGTGGTATTCCAGTGAATGCGGTTATGGTCTCTGCATTTTTTACATTAATGTGTGTGTTGGTCAATTACTTATTTCCTGAAAAAGCGTTTAGCCTGCTGATGATGCTGGTGGTTGCAGCGATTGTGATTAACTGGGTGGTCATTTCATATACACATTTGAAATTTAAGAAACATAGAATTGCGATGAATGCACCAACGCAATTTCCAAGCATTGCCTACCCTTTTACAAATTATATCTGCATTATCTTTATGTGCGGAATTTTGCTGATTATGAGCCAAACCCCTGATATGCGCATTGCGGTACTGATGATTCCCGTCTGGATTGCAGTTTTGTCGATTGCTTATTATTTTAAAAATAAGAAAATAACCGATCCTCAATTGGCAATAAAAGATAAAATGCGCTCTGTTCCGAAGGCTTGATTTGTTTACTACATATAACGAAGGATGTATTCATGTTCCACCATGTTGATACTTATGCAGGTGATCCGATTCTTTCTCTAATGGAAGAATTTGGAAAAGACCAACGCTCTCATAAAGTTAATCTAAGTATTGGCTTGTACTACAATGAAGACAATATTGTTCCTCAACTCAATGCCGTTAAAGCGGCTTATAAAAATATTGAAGCGAGCAATGATCAGGTCAAGCTCTATTTACCTATGGATGGCTTGAAATCTTATAATCAAGCTACTCAAGCGCTCGTTTTGGGACAAGAAAGCCAAGCACGTCGTGATGGTCGTGCTGTGACCATTCAAACTTTGGGCGGTTCTGGCGCACTCAAAGTCGGTGCAGATTTTCTTAAAAAATATTTTCCTGAATCTGATGTTTGGGTCAGTCAACCGACTTGGGAAAATCATATTGCCATCTTTAATGGTGCTGGTCTGCATACGCATTTCTATCCATATTTTGATGCAGCAACCAATGGTGTCAATGTGCCAGCGATGCTGGAAAAATTAAAACAGCTTCCTGCTAAAAGTATTGTGCTGTTACATCCTTGTTGTCACAACCCGACAGGTGCAGATTTAACGCCTGCTGAATGGGATCAAGTGATTGAAGTATTACAGAAACGGGATCTGATTCCATTTTTGGACATTGCTTATCAAGGTTTTGGCCAGGGTCTGGAACAAGACGCTTATGCCATTCGCGCTTTAGATCAAACCGGGATGAATTTTATTGTCAGCAATTCATTCTCTAAAATTTTCTCTCTTTATGGCGAACGTATCGGCGGTTTAACATTTGTCTGTGATGATCAAGCTACTGCACAAAAAGTGTTAGGACAATTAAAGGCAACAGTACGCCGTATTTACTCAAGCCCTCCAACCACTGGCGCTTTGTTGGTCGATAATGTTTTGAATAATGCCGATCTGACTGCTCAATGGGAAGCTGAACTGAAAGAAATGCGCGAACGTATTATTAAAATGCGTCAAATTTTAAATGAAAAACTAAGCCAAGCCTTGCCTGAACGTGACTTTAGTTATCTGGTCAAACAGCAAGGCATGTTTAGCTATACCGGTTTAACGGCTGAACAGGTTGATATCTTGAAAGATCAATACGGTATTTATTTGGTACGTAGTGGCCGTATGTGCGCAGCCGGTCTAAATTTAAATAATATTGATTATGTCGCAGATTCAATTACAGAAGTGATTAAGGCAACTGCTTAAACCAGCTAATATAAAAAACGGGCAATATGCCCGTTTTTTTATATTGCAGAAGATTAGTCTTTGAAGATTAGTCTTTAAAATTTACTACGGTACGAATTGATTTACCTTGGTGCATCAAGTCAAAAGCTTCATTAATTTTGTCTAACCCCATGGTATGCGTGACAAAAGGTTCAAGTTGAATCTCGCCTTTCATTGCATCTTCAACCATACCCGGAAGTTGTGAACGACCTTTCACACCACCAAATGCTGTACCCATCCATTTACGACCGGTTACCAATTGGAATGGACGAGTCGAGATTTCCTGACCTGCACCCGCTACTCCAATAATTACGGATTGTCCCCAACCTCGGTGTGCACATTCAAGCGCAGAACGCATGACATTGACGTTACCAATACATTCAAACGAATGGTCTACGCCCCAACCGGTCATTTCAACAATCACTTCTTGAATCGGTTTGTCATAATCTTTAGGATTTAAGAAGTCTGTCGCCCCAAATTCTTTCGCGAGCTCGAACTTTTCCGGATTGGTATCAATCACCATAATCCGACCGGCTTTGGCTTGACGGGCGCCTTGTACAACTGCAAGACCAATACCGCCCAAACCAAATACGGCAACCGAGTCACCGGCTTGAACTTTTGCAGTATTATGTACTGCACCAATTCCTGTGGTTACGCCGCAACCCAATAAACAAACCTGTTCTGGATTTGCTTCCGGGTTGATTTTCGCTAACGACACTTCTGCAACAACGGTATATTCACTAAAGGTTGAACAGCCCATGTAATGATAAATCGGCTGACCGTTATAAGAAAAACGTGTTGTTCCATCCGGCATTACACCTTTACCTTGGGTTGCACGAACAGCGACACACAGGTTGGTTTTTCCAGATTTACAGAACAAGCATTCACCACATTCCGCAGTATAAAGTGGAATCACGTGATCGCCAGGTTTAACACTGGTCACGCCTTCTCCCACCTCCACCACAATACCCGCACCTTCATGTCCCAATACCGCAGGGAAAACACCTTCAGGATCATCGCCAGATAAAGTGAATGCATCGGTATGACATACGCCGGTATGAGTGATTTTCACCAGAACTTCACCTGCTTTGGGTGGAGCTACATCAATCTCAACAATTTCGAGGGGTTGACCCGGACCAAATGCAACAGCAGCACGTGATTTCATGAATTAATCATCCTTTATAGGGTTCTTTAACAGATGAGCTACAGTAACCGCTTTTTATTGTCCGATTCAACCTTTAACATGATGATAATATGTACTTATAACTTTATGACTTTATAATAATTATGCAGATTAGATCATCTATTCATGCTGTCTTGTTTTCTTTTACAGTACTCATACTGACAGGATGCAGTTTGCCGATGAATGAATCAAAAAAACAGCCTCCTATTCAGGTTCATGCTAAACACTGGTTAAACGGTTCAAATGTTGACACACAAATAGCACAAGGTCTCACTGCTTATTTGACTTTGGATGATGCGTTTATCAGTATTGCCTCAAGGCTGCATTTGATTAATAAAGCGCAACATAATCTCGATTTGCAGTACTACATCTGGGAAGATGATTCGATTGGACACCTGATGCTGGCAGAGCTTTTAAAAGCCGCAGATCGTGGAGTAAAAGTTCGATTACTGATTGATGACCAGAACGGAACAAAACTCGATTTCACCTTAAAACAACTGGCGAAACATCCAAACTTTGAAATCAAACTTTTTAATCCATATAAATTCAGAAAGTTGCGCGTGATTGATTACGTATTTCGTCTAAAAAACATTAACCGCCGTATGCATAACAAGCTGATTATTGCGGATGGTGCGATTGCGGTTACTGGCGGGCGCAATATCAGCCGTGAATACTTTGATGCCAGTGAAAATTTCCAGTTTACCGATATGGATATTTTGTTCTATGGAAATGCAGTCAAAAATGCTAATCAAGTTTTTCAGGACTTTTGGAATGATGATTTAAGTTATTCTACCGTGCAGTTACTGGGCACTGCTCGACAAGAGCAACTCTCCAAATTACGCAAGTTTTATCAACTTACCGCCTTGCAAAAAGATCAGCTCAAAAAACGAATTGAATTGGCCGAAAAGCAGATCAATCAGCACTTAAAAGACCGTCCCATCAATTGGGCTAAAGCACATTTTATTGCAGACTCGCCGGATAAAATTCGTGGAGAAGCATCAGGTGATCAACTGATTTATCGTCAGATGTTAAATATTATGGGTGAGCCAAAGCAACACCTTGAGCTGGTTTCCGCCTATTTTGTCCCGACCAAAAAAGGTACAGAGTATTTAACCCAACTGGTGAAGAACAATGTGGAGGTTCGGGTACTGACCAATTCATTCATGGCCAATGATGTTCCCTTGGTACATGCTTTTTATAAAAAGTATCGTCATGATCTGCTGCAAGGCGGGATTAAACTTTATGAGTTCAAACCTTATATTGAACGGCATAAACGTACTTGGTATGAAGTGGTCACAGGTAATGTCATTCCAGCTAAAAATAAAAATGCCTCTAGCTTGCATGCAAAATTTTTTGATATCGACGGCATGGTGTTTATTGGTTCATTTAACTTTGACCCACGTTCAGCCAATTTAAACACCGAAGTGGGATTGGTGGTTGAATCAAATCTACTTCAAGATCAGATTTCAACCTCACTAGATCAATATTTACCGCAAATTGCTTATGAATTAAAACTCAACTCGCAAAGTGAAGTGATTTGGCTGGATCATCAAAAAGATGGATCTATAGTTAGATATAGCCAAGACCCTGAAAGTACGAAATTTCAACGTTTTGCCATGAAAGTAGTGTCTTATTTACCTATTGAATGGATGATGTAATGACAAGTTAATGACACTTACATCCATAATACCTTTTTAATTCCCTTGGTCTTTTGGTTTGTAAAATATGGTTGATGATTTAAATCAATAGAACTCGGTACTTATTTAATTAACATTATGGTTTTGACTTATACAAGATCGCATCTCATTTATACATATTTTAGATCAATCAGTACAATGGTTTTACTCATTTCCTGATTTGATTTAACATTGCCTTCTTTCGAGTTTCTAACTCACATTCTCCCTATCGTGATCATCTGTAATGCAATTTTTTGATTTAAGTCGTCAATTTAATTTGATTGATATTTTAGCGCCCAACAAAACATTGAATGAACTTGGACAACAAGAATGGTTTTTAGCTCAAGTTCGTGTGGAATATGATTGCCTATCAGATTCTGAAATTGTTGAAGGTCAGACTGTTTTGAAATCCAGTGAAAATATTCAACTGGAACTGGAATGGTTAATTCAGGATACCGGTGCAGAATTGCAGGTTTTATTTAAAGGTATTGAAACTGAAGCCAATGAAGAAACCTTGCTCTTGGTTAAAGGCGCTCAAATTGTAGATCGTGATCGAAATAAAATTTCTGCACAAGCTTTAAGTTTATGGATTAATGGCGCCTTACTACCCCTGCTACCGAATATCCGCCGTGAAATTAAATCCCGTTTAAATCTATGGGACTATGTTGAATATGATGGATAAGTGTTGAAATCTATTCAAACGGATTTAAACAGTTTCATTTAATTTTTGAAGCTCGATTTTGGTATGAATGACCAGTCAGATAGCTAAAACTGTATTTAAATTTACTTTATCTTATTAAAAATAATAAAAAGGAAAATCAAAATGAATCTACAACAATGGCAGTATATTCGTAAAATAGTGAATGACGCTCAAAAAGCTGGCATGCACTGCTCTATTGCACAGTAGATGCACAGTTGCAGCCGACCATCACACCGATTGGTACTTTATTTCTTAGAGAAAGCCAAACCGGTTTTTTCTTTGATAGTTATGCTGAGTCTTTCAAAGAAAATTTGCCGTAGAATAATAAAGACTGTATTCAAGCGATTAATAGCAGCCGGTTATTTTGGTTAAAATCTTTATTGAAAGGTGAATTTAGTGATTAGCCGGGTGTACGACTTTATGTCGAAATTGGTGAACTACGCCCTGCCATGAATGAAGAGTTAACTCAAATTGCAAAACGTATTCAAATTCTGAAATGGAGCAAAGGTAGTCAGTTAATCTGGTCTGATTTTACCCAGGTCCGGGATTTTACCGTTCATTCTTTTAGATGGGTAAAATATCCCAAAATGATGCCTTTCAATCAACAAACTTACTTATAGTAAGCCTGTTTCTTTAAATAACTGGGCATATGCTTCGGCTTTCTTTTCAACTGCTAAAGGATAAGCTCTTGAAGATGAAGGCATGCGATATAAAATTAATTCACGATTTGCGAAATTAGCTTGAGAAGACTGTCCAATTTGCGGTTTTTCAGTATGCTCTGGCATAGAAAGCATGAGGGTGTCTGTCGCTTTATCGCCCGTGGTCATAATGCTGTGACACGCCGGAATCTGTTGTAGCAGTTTGGCTAAATTAGTCGGTTTGGCTATTTGCAGGAATTTATCCGAGGCATTGCCTTTTAAGCGAACAATTTGATATGCCGTGTCAAAGATTGCAATGCCTTTTTCAGTCAGAAAATCTCGGATTTGTTGTTCTTTAAAATTTTTATTCTCGATATCTAAAAAGTATTCTTTATTTTGAAAGAAAACCAAACCAAAAATTTTCCACATATCATTTTGATAGTTTGGATAATAAAACTCCATTTTCCAACGACTTTTGGGTGGTGGAAAGCTGCCCATCATGAGCAACTTGGCATTTTCTGGTAGAAATGGTTTAAGTGGATGAGTTTCAATTTGCAGTTCAGTGCTCATAACAGCCCATTTATCAATCTTTAACTTAATTTAAAACATTTGACGGATTTTATCTGCCATTTGTTGTCCCCAAAATGTATAGATTTCCTTACCAGGATGAAAACCATCCTCTGCCATTTCTAAATTAAGCATTTTAAATCGTTCCAAATCATACTCGATCAATTGCATATTGACCTGCTGCTGCACAAATCTTTCAAGAGTTTTGTTCATGCCTTTGGCATATTGCCCCAATAACCATGCCAAGGGATTGGGTAAAGCTGGGAATCTATTCATTGGCGGTACGCTAGAGGCAATAATCAACTCGGGCATGAATTTCTGATTAATTTCTGTATAAAGTTGTTGCTGTTTTTTAATCCAGTTTTTAGGTGGCGTCAGTTTGGTAATGTCATTTACTCCTACAGAAGTAATGACGACATCAAAATGTCGAAGCGACATATTTTTGACAGTTTTGATTACTTCTCCAGTGGTATGCCCTGTTTTTGCTTCAAGGCTATAACTGATTTCGTATTGATTTTTTAATTGATTCAACACGGCACCTAGTAAAGCATCCTCCTGAGTTTCCACCCCGACACCTGCCGCAGCAGAATCACCTAAAATTAAAATAGACAAGGGCTTTCCTGTTCCGATAATCCCATGACGATTGCCATCCGGTTCTGGTAAGCGTAAGGTATTTTTTTTGACTGCATTGCCTTGAATAATCAGTGATGGAATGAGGACAATAGTCGAAATTTTTAAAAACATAACGGATACAAGTCACGGAAATATTCTGAGCAATATACAATTTTTTAGCTTGTCAAAATCATTGACTCAATGTATGTAGGATTCAAAAATTAAAAAAATATCATGGTCTTAAAATACGAAATATTATTCTATTTTGCGGTATCACTATATTACATCACAGCAATTCTCTTTGATGGTCAGTAATATGCTCAATTGCAAAATACCTCTAAATCTTTATCTATCTAAGTTAAATATGGAAAAGGGTCATCTCTTTTGTCTATTTTCATTTTCCTCATCCTGAATTTTAAAAATTCTTTAATCAAAAACTTATCCTCTAGATAGAATCAGCGTGACGCTCAAAACGGTATTACTTGGTTCCACTTTAGGTGGAGCGTATTGGGGATTACAAAATGCTAAACGTATAGAGTATGATCATTTTAATGATTGGACTTTAGGGTCTTTTGATATCTGAGAAGAGACTTCTATTCAGTAAATATATTCTTTTAATTCTTTGTAAAATTCAGCGCTATCTATTTAGAATAAAAAATTAGCTTTTCAGTAAATTAATAAAAATTAATTCATAAAAAAGCTAAAGGACTCCATTTTTGGAATAAATTGTCTACGTTTCACACGGGATTCATATTAAAGTGATTCTAATAATTTAAATACGAAACTCTTATACTTTTATTATTGACTTGGTCAAGAGTAATCAATATGGACTATTGGAATAGTGTCTTTTTAATTGCAATCATTGCAATAGTTGGTCTTACCGTTATCACATTAATCGTTGGCTGCAAAATTTGGAAAAACCTTATAGTTACGCTCATAATTTCTACCCTGATCAGCTTTCTGGTTTTATGCATGATTAGCTTTTTGTGGAAACAAGGTATCTATATATCATGGAACAATAATAACCTTTTGAACCAAGTATTGACTGCTGAAATGGGACTCATGAGTTTTGTTGTAGGTGGAGTGAGTACCTTTATTATGATGTTAGGAATTCTGATTTCTAAAAATAATAGATAATTTTGTCACTTATTGCGATCTTATAACTGCTCTTTTATAGGGTTTCAGTATCTGCTAAATATAAATCACTGTCTTATAAATATATTATTTTTATCAACATAAGCTTTTAAAGTTTATTAAAAAAGAAAAGGCGCATTCAGCGCCTTCAATTCATTATAAGCTTTTAAAGTTTATTAAAAAAGAAAAGGCGCATTCAGCGCCTTCAATTCATTAGATCCTCAACCCAACTTATTTATCCACTTTAAAGGTAATACTTTCATGGCCAAACCCAGTGGCAACCATGGCCATTGTGGGACATAAGCTTTGACCGGTACTTTTTCAATGGCTTGAGCAAGTAAATGGGAACCGGTTTTCTCATCTACCTCAAAAGGTAATTTCTTCGCGCCTTCATTCAGTTCGGTACGAATATAACCCGGGAATATGGTGCTGACTTTAATGGGTGTATTCATGAGTTCAGCGCGTATACCTTCAGCCAAATGTGCAACCCCTGCCTTGCTTGCACCGTACGCCGTTAAATGTTTAGGCATACCACGCATCGCACTCATGGAGGAAATCATTACCAGATGACCTGAATTTTGCGCACGGAAAATTTCAACAGCCGCCTCACATTGCGCTAAAGCAGAAATAAAGTTGGTTTCTACTGTGGCACGGTTAACCTCAAAATTTCCCTTACCAATACGACGACCTTCCCCTACGCCCGCGTTTACGATTACGCGGTCAATTGTGCCAAAGTCTGCTTTGAAAGCTTTAAATACTTCAAAGACTTGATCGTAATGGGTGACGTCCAAAGTTTTTGCAATCACTTTGATACCATATTTACTTTCAAGTTCTTGTTTTAAAGTTTCAAGACGTTCCAAACGACGTGCGCAAATCGCAAGGTTATAACCCTTTTGTGCAAATTCACATGCCATACCTGCACCAATTCCCGAACTTGCTCCGGTAATTAATATTGTTTTTGTCATGATCTATTCCTTTTCCTATTTTTTTTAATCTTAAATCCATGTCAGTAATTGAGAATCTGCTGCTTTAATAAAATGATGTTCATTTAAACTCAGTAATTGCGGCTCGTTTCCAACCAAACGTAATGTCGTCATACTGGTGTTGGCAATCGCCCAATTCAATGCAAAAGTACGATTTGCATTAAGTTCGAGTAATTTTCCTGCAGCCACTGAAATCACACCACCGGATGTAAACACCACCGCATAACGAGGCTTGGTTTTTGCCAGTTCATCACTTAAATTTTGCAGTGCTGTTTCTACACGGCTTTTAAAATTTGGCCAAGATTCGTCATATTCATGGTGATAATCTCCCCCAGTCCAGCGTTCAATGGCACCTTCGAAAATTTTGGCTAAATACGCACGTGGATTGGCTTCATTTTCGACATCCTGTTTTAACAAATGTGGTTCATTAAAACGCGGTTCATACTGGGCAAAAACCTGTTGATGATTAAACTCATTCCAAGCATTGTTAGTGATGATGTGGGTATCAGGAAAACATTCAGCCAAAGCAAGATTGGCGGTTTGTTGATGGCGCTGCATCGAACCGGCAACGACATACGGTTCTTCTTTCAGAATCTGATTAAAATACTGACCCAATAATTTTGCCTGTAATTCGCCATTCGGTGAAAGTTTGTCATAGCTTTTCGCACCAAAGGACGCCTGTCCATGACGAATCAGATAAATCGTGGTCATTTTACTTTTCCTAAAATTTCCTGAAGTTTTGCTTTATATTTTTGCGCAATATCATTGGCTTCAAACTTTTGCTTACCAATCAATTTTAATGCACGAATATGTAAGGCATGGATCACGATCCAAAAATCCTTAAATGCGGGATTATTGGTTTGTTGATGATAATAACGATAATAAATTTGTTGCGCGATAACTCCTAAACGGAAGATGCCAAAAACTTCATAAAAGGTCCAGTTTTCGGTTTGCATATCCATTTTTTTTAAATAGTAATCGACTACTTGTTTACGGGTAAACATACCTTTTAAATGAGTGGGCTGACGACGTGTCGATTTAAAAATCATATTATCAGTCTCTTCGACCCAATAAGCCAAAGCTGAACCCAAATCCATCAATGGATCACCTAGAGTTGCCATTTCCCAATCCAGCACGCCAATTACTTCAGTGGGATTGTTCGGATCTAGAATCACATTATCAAAACGCCAGTCATTATGAATAATACAGGTATTGGTATCATCAGGAATATTTTCTAATAACCATTTACGCACAAATTTGAATGAAGGGACGTTGAGGGTATGCGCTTTCTCAAAACGTGCATCCCAGCCTTCAACCTGACGTCGACAATAACCGTCGCCCTTACCCAGTTTTTCAAGTTCAGTACCTTGATAGGGTACTTGATGCAATTCAATCAATTTATCAATCACATTGACACAAAGTTTATTTACTTCAGCTTCACCAAACTGTAATTCAGGCGGTAATTTTGCCCGTGGGATAATGCCTTTAATACGTTTCATCACATAAAAGTCACAACCAATCACCGATTCATCCTGACACAGCGCAACCATTTCCGGCAGTACAGAATAAAAAGGTGAAAGATGATGTTGAACATGATATTCACGTGCCATGTCATGGGCAGATTTGGCTTTGGTGCCTTTTGGGGGGCGACGCAAGATTAAATCGGCATTGTTATATTTCAAACGGTAAGTCCAATTCGATGCACCCCCCGAATATTGAGTGACATCTGCCTGACCATGTAGCTCAATGCCTTGTTGTTTAAGCCAATTTTCTACAGCAGCCACGTCCAGTTCTTCACCTTCCCTGACATTTCCACCGACATCAATCACTGACATGATTATTTCCCTAAATCATCAATTTCAAAAGACTTCTTACTCTCCTTATTTACACCTTTTTCATTTTCCATTGATAGGAAAATTTGCATGAAGTTGTAAGAAGTCTCATCTACACGTTAGATTTTTAAATCTTATTTACGATGTGAACCATAACCATGTTTGGCCAGTTCAAGTTTTGCAATCATTCCTTTATGCACTTCATCAGGACCATCAGCCAAACGTAGACTACGTGCTTGGGCAAAGAAACCAGTCAGTGGTGTATCACGGGAGACACCTGCACCGCCATGCATCTGGATCGCCATGTCCACCACTTTTTCCAGCACACTAGGCGCAACAACTTTAATCGCAGAAATTTCAGTCAAAGCAGCCATATTGCCTAAAGTATCCATTTTATAAGCAGCATACAAGGTTAAAAGTCGGGCTTGATCAATGGCGACCCGCGCTTCAGCAACGCGTTCCAGATTACCGCCTAATTTTAAAATTTCTTTACCAAAAGCAGTTCGACTCATGCCACGGTCAATCATTAATTCTAATGATTTTTCCGCAGCCCCAATACAACGCATGCAATGATGAATTCGGCCGGGGCCTAAACGACCTTGTGCAATTTCAAAACCTTGCCCAGCACCACCAATAAAGTTGGCAACTGGTACGCGGACATTATTGAAGCTGATCTCGCCGTGACCATGGGGTGCATCATAATCACCAAACACCGGTAACATGCGTTCAATTTTCACACCCGGATTATCAATAGGCACTAAAACCATAGAGTGTTGATGATGTCGGTCTTTGCTTTCATCTGGCGTGTGTGCCATAAAAATGATGATTTTTGCATTGGGATCGCCTAAACCTGACGACCACCATTTACGACCATTTAAAATAATTTCATCACCTTCTATCACTGCGGTAGCTTGCATATTAGTTGCATCACTTGAAGCTACCTCTGGTTCCGTCATACAAAATACAGAACGGATTTTTCCTTCAAGTAATGGCATTAACCATTGCTGTTTTTGCAGTTCACTACCATAACGCCATAACACTTCCATGTTGCCACTGTCAGGTGCATTACAGTTAAATACGGTGGGTGCAATTAAACTGCGTCCTGTCAGTTCAGCAATATGGGCATACTCCTGTACAGATAAACCTTGTCCTAATACAGGATCAGGCAGAAACATGTTCCAAAGCCCCGCTGCTTTGGCTTTACTTTTTAGGACTTCGATTTGCGCGGGCCATTGCCATGTTGTCCAGTTACCCCCCTGATTTAGCGTATGAACATCATTCCAAAACTCTGTTTCAACAGGTTCAATTTCATTTTTAATAAAAATTTTGGTGCGTTCTATAAAATCTTTTGCACGTGCTGATAATTCAAACATGGCAACTTCCCTCTAAATATTTTCATCACTACTCTTTACAACACCTTAGCTTGAAAAATATTATGAACAAAATGATTTAATTCAATAGAACACTATGAACAATATTCATAATAAAAGTACGATTGGTAGTACTGTTGATATGGCAATTTTCCACCGTATCGATATTAATTTATATCCACTTTTTATTGCGATTTATGAGCAAAAAAGTATTTCCAAAGCTGCACAAATTTTATGTATCAGCCAATCTGCGGCCAGTCATGCTTTACAACGCTTAAGACAACATTTGCAGGATGATTTATTTGTCCGTGCGGGCAGTAAAATGTTACCTACTCCCTTTGCGGAACAAATTTATCCTGTGATTAAAAATGCTTTGATTGCAATTCAAGGTATTTCACTACAAAAACAAAATTTTGATTCAAGCATGGTGCAAACTTTAAAAATTGCAGTGCATGATGAAATTGAACCGATTATCTTCCCTAAACTGGTGAAGCATTTTCATCAACTTGATTTAGCCATTCAGTTTTCCAGTATTAAGCTAGACCGTAAAAATGTGGTTACCGATCTTGCTACTCAGCAAATAGATTTTGTGATTGATTTAGAAAAAAACTTTGGAGAAAAAACTCAGTTTGAAAAACTGGTGCAAGACCAATTTGTGGTATGTACTCAACAGCAAAGTATGACCGAAGATATTTATCTGGCCTCACCACATATTGGCGTTTCATCACGACGTACTGGGGCTTTGGTTGAAGATATTTATTTGAATCGAAAACAACTTTCCCGTCATATTTTTTTACGTTGTCAACATTATTCAACTGCCCTACAGATTTTAAGTCAACAATCTCAAGCCATTCTTACCATTCCTAAACATATATTGGTTCATTTACAATTGGCAGATGGTTTAAATGTTTTTGATGTTCCAGTTGAATTACCTAATCTTGTTATGGGGATGTATTGGCATAAGGAACGTGAATTAAATTCACGGCATAAATTTTTACGAAGTGAAATTTCTAAAATTTTTGCTTAGGCTATTTTAGCAAGAATGATTTATTTAACTTAGGCTATTTATCCACGCATCTATAGTCTTTCAGCATTTAGAGGAAATGCTTAGGCTATTTTTAATAGTACAAAATGAAACACTAACTGTTTAGCTTTTAAGCCCTACAAACTCTGGCTTTCACCTACAATGATCCATCTCCTAGCTGTGTCTATATAGCTAATTTTTAAGGATTTGGATTATAACTTTGTTGCATCTCTCCCCTACCTCGCAAATTGTGCTGGGGCTATTAGCCTTATGTTTTTCCTATTATGTGCTGCATAAAATCACCATTTATTTAAAGAATTTATTTCAGCCGTTTAAGAAAGGTAAAAAATACTGGTGCCGTGTGAGTGCAGTAAGTGATGGCGATACTCTTACCTGCTACCGTTTTAATATAAGACGTTCTGAAACCAAATTACGCTTTGCTTATGTGGATGCACCTGAATCTAGCCAAAGCTATGGCAAGGAATCCCAGCGCTTGGTCCAAAGCATGGTAAAAAATAAAATGGTTCGGGTAAAAATTACCGATATCGACCGTTATGGACGCTGTGTCGGTGTGGTATATCGCTATCGCAAGAATATTAATGAAGAGATTGTTAAACGCGGTGCTGCATGGGTATATGAAGAATATATCAAGGATAAAAACCATTTGCGCTATATGCTGGACTTGCAAAATAAGGCCAAAAAACAGAAAAAAGGTTTATGGAAAAGTTCCCGCCCTGTACGCCCGAGTGTTTATCGTAAACAGGGCAAATAATATTTTTATAAATTTGAATATTAAGATAGATGTATATAAATTTTAAATACATATCAAAATTAAAATAAATTTTTATATCAAACGCGCTAATTCATTTTGTATGAGTTGGCGTAATTTTTTCATGCATAATTTAATTTCAGTGTCGTTAAGTGAACTAAACCCCAGTACAAAACCATATTCATTATCATATTCATAAAACTGGCTTAGACGGGTAATGGCAATATTATGTAGTTCTGCACCATTGACCAAAGCTTGCTCCAATGCATTTGGAATCTCTGCTTTAAAATAACATGCAACCTGCATACTCGGATGATGCTGTTTCACAAAACAGAATTCAGATAAATAGAACTCAAAACAACTCATAAACGTTTGATAACGCTTTAAATAGAGCTGTTGCATCTGTCTTAAATATTCAGCGTAATGGCCGCGTTGCATAAAATTTCCAAGCAAAACCTGAAAATATTGGGACGGCGCACTGCCATCAATATAATTACGATAACGCTTAAAAGGCTCAATTAGAGCTTTGGGCAAAATCATATAAGAGAGTCGTAAACTTGGTAAAATATATTTACTGAAAGAGCCAAGATAAATCGTCCGTTGATAAGGATCAAAACCTAAAATGGCAGTATTTCCTATTTTATTTAATAACAGTGCATCATAATCATCTTCAAGAATATAACTATTATTTTTTTCTGCGTATTCAAGAATTTGCTTTTTTCGTGCTGTACTCATTTGAATACCACTCGGATACTGACTAGCAGGTGTTACATAAATTGCTTTTACATCGTAAATATTGGCACAATCCTGTATTTTCAATCCTTCAGGATCTAAGCCAATACATTTTAAATCCAGATTCATATGCTTAAAAAGTTGATAGGCATTGGAATAATATGGATTCTCCATAATAATTTTATCATTCGAATTGAATAGTACCCGTCCACACAGATATAAGGCTTGCTGGGTACTATTCACAATAAGCACTTGTTCTGCAGATATTTGAGCATTACGATTCAAATTAATATGTTGGGCAATTTGCTGACATAATAAATCATCACCTGCAGTATTATCTTTTAAGAAGATATTTAAACCATACTGATTTAGCGCATTTTTTTCTGTTTCGTACCATTTTTTAAATGGGAAATTGCGTATTTCAGGCATACCGTCAGCAAAAAAATTCAGGTTTTGATCAAAAAATAAATTCTCTAATTGTTCGGTATTTTCCGGAAGTCGATATTCAACCGTTTCAGATGGTAGCTGTTCTACTTTTAATTGTGCTTTAATAAAAGTGCCTTTCCCTTTGATTCGTTCAAATATTCTTTCTTGTTCTAATTGGGCATACACTTTTTCAATGGTATCACGTGATACACCTAAGTATTCGGATAAAAATCGTGTGGATGGGCATTTAAAATCAGACTGCAAATGTAATTGTGGCAAGGTTTCTTTAATGGCTAAATATATTTTAGTTCTTAATTTATTCTCATTATTCTGTGCAAGATTTTGATTTAATAACTGGATAAATTCATTTTTTTTCATTTCATAACCTGCACGTATCCTGCTTATTTAGACAACAATTAAAAACGCCTTATCGAAACAAGGCAATGTCTTCAAAAAACTTAATATTAAGAGTGAATTATCTTTTTGAGCGTGTACCTTTGTTGCTTCAGGCAGCCTCTTCTGATGTGAAAGCATATACTGTGGTTCATTGCTCCTTGCCAAGAAGAAAAAACTCAAGAATATGCAGCCTAACAGCAGAATGATTCACAGCACCCAATATGATAAGGGTTATTTAGCTCATTCATTAGCATATCTCAATTTTGATTCAAGATTGTTTTTAAAGATGGTTTCGGTAAATTCACCAAAAACAGATAATTTTTCAAAAAGATGTTCGCTGTACATCAAATCATCAATCAAATGCGCTGCATCATTTAATTTCATATGAAACTGACGACTGACTAAAGGTGCATTTTCATTTGTGATGTTTTGACAAACTCGTGCTAATTCGGGAGTCTTTCTTTTCCAGAATAGTGTTTTAAAATCAATTTCTGTCAAATTAAACTGTTTTTGCTCCAGTAATATCTCATCAAGCTGGACTTGAAATAGACTTTCTAACTGTTGTTTGGCGGCAGAATCAATTCCCCTCTGCCCGATTATGGTTATATGCTGACAAGCAGGATCAAGCAAGGCTTTGGCTAAAGCATACATTTTAAACTCAACCGCATTAAATTCTGTTGGCACCAAATCCAGACATAAATTCATTTCAGCAATGGATTGCTGATTTTTCAGTTCTAACGCATCAAGACGAAAATAATGGGTATAGACCTGTTCAACAATATTCTGTCTGGGGGCGATATAAATCGTATTCTGATTCAGGATGGCATGAATAAAAGGTGTAAATAAATAGCTTAGGCTATTTTCTAAAGTGGAGCTTTGAAGGATGTAATTATGGGATGATTGCTGCATAGACCGGACGGCTAGACTTTGCTGAAGAATGGCATCAAATTCGTCAAGAGATCGAATTCCCAGTCTTTGCAGGATTTTTTCCGAATCAATTTGATTCAAGTCAAAAAAATATAAAATAAATTGGAAGCTTAGACTTTGCAGCATGATCGCCTCGGACAATACGTCCTATAAAATGAATAAACATAATATAGAACTTAAATCATGATAAAGCGGTCTGTTATACATGTGAAAAGTGGTCTGTTTTTAGCAGACCACTTTTATAGTAACTTGAGTTGTTGATTAGATATAGGCCAATTGAATCAAGAGCCTGAATGCACCCGCCACTAGAGCTAAAGCGAAAAATCCACCAAGCCACAACACAATAAACCACTGGGTTTGTGAGAGTTTCATATTCACTCCTTAATGATAGCCTTTATCACCAATCCGGACTTTATCGCGGAATACCCAATAGGATAATCCTGTATACATCAGAATAATGGGAATCAGCAGTAACGCACCAATTAAGGTAAATAACTGGCTACTCTGTGGGGCGGCGGCCTCCCAGATGGTAACGGATGGCGGGATGATATAAGGCCATAAACTGATGAGAAAGCCGGTATAAGCCAAAATCACCAAAGCTAGAGTGTACATAAACGGGCTAAGTTCTTTGCGCTGTTTACAGGCACGTAAAGCCATAAAGGTAAACACTAAAACCAGAATCGGGACAGGACTAAAATAGGTCAGTTGTGGTTGACTAAACCAGCGTTCGGCAATTTCCGGATGAGCTAAAGGCGTATAAATACTAACGCAGCCAAAAATAATGAATAAGGCAACAATCATCTTCGGCATGATTTGGTACATTCGACTTTGCAAGTCGGCATCTGTTTTAAAGATGAGCCAGCCACAGCCTAGGGTGGCATAAAGTACCACCACACCTATACCTGTAAAGACTGAAAATGGGGTTAACCAGTCTAAACCACCACCGGTATATACGCCATTTGTAGTTTTAATTCCTTGAATGTATGCCCCTAGAATAATGCCCTGAAAAAATCCGGTTAAAATAGATCCCCCAATAAAGGCCATATCCCAAAAATGTCGGTTACGTCTGGATTTAAAACGGAATTCGAAAGCTACTCCACGGAAAATAAGCGCCACCACCATCAGAATAATGGGCAAATACAGTGCAGAAAGTACCGTTGAATAAACCAAGGGAAATGCAGCAAATAATCCGGCTCCTCCCAACACCATCCAGGTTTCATTGCCATCCCATACTGGAGCAACAGTATTCATCATTACATCACGTTCTTGTTGACCTTTAAAGAAGGGAAACAAGATGCCGATGCCTAAATCAAAACCATCCAGCACCACATAAATCAGTACACCAACAGCAATAATTACAATCCAGATAAAAGATAAATCAATCATTTGTCATTCTCCTGGTGGTTGTCGAGAGGCTGACCATCCAGCTCTTCATCGGTACTACCCAATGGACGATGCGAAGCTTGAATAACCTTTTCTTCGCTATGTGGTACTGAATGAACAAATTCCGGACCTTTATGCATGATTCGCAACATGTAATAAATGCCAATACCAAAGACCACGCAATACACCACTACAAAAATAATCAGGGTTAATCCGACTTGTTCTGCCGACACCGGGGATAAGGCATCTTTAGTTCGCATCACCCCATAGACCACCCAAGGCTGACGTCCCACCTCTGTTGTAAACCAGCCCGCTAACATTGCGATAAAACCAGATGGACCCATAATCAGTGCAAAACGGTGAAACCATGGACTTTCATAGAACCTGCCAGTTTTTCTAAGCCACAAACCTATTAGTGCTAATAACAGCATCAACACTCCCAGACCGACCATGATCCGGAAGCTCCAAAACACAATGGTTGAGTTTGGTCGGTCTTCAGGTGCAAATTCTTTCAAGCCTTGAACTTTGCCCTGCATGGAATGGGTTAAAATCAGGCTTCCCACATTTGGAATACCTATTGCATATTTCGTTTCTTCTGCCTGCATATCTGGAATACCAAATAAATACAAAGGCATGCCTTCATTATGATTGGTTTCCCAGTGCCCTTCTATCGCCGCGATTTTCGCCGGTTGATACTTTAAGGTATTGATCCCATGCATATCTCCAATCAGAACCTGCAAAGGTGTAAGAACCAACAGCATCCATAAGGCCATGGAAAAAGACGTTTTTACCAACGCATCACGGCGACCTTTGATTAAATGCCATGCTGCTGTGCTGGCCACCAGCAAGGCTGAGACCAAGAATGCAGCCATTGCCATATGCGCCAGGCGGTATGGAAAAGAGGGATTAAAAACTATCGCCAGCCAGTCTTGTGGAACGATAATGCCATTTTCAATGCTGAAACCTTGTGGGGTCTGCATCCAGCTGTTTGAAGATAGAATCCAGAACATGGAAATACAGGTTCCGACTGCCACCATGACAGTTGCAAAGAAATGTGCCCGAGGACCAACGCGCCCCCAGCCAAACAGCATAATACCCAAAAATCCGGCCTCCAGAAAGAAGGCACTCAGCACCTCATAGGCTAAAAGTGGTCCTGTAACACTACCCGAGATTCGCGAGAATTCGCTCCAGTTGGTTCCGAACTGGTAACTCATGACCACGCCTGAAACCACCCCCATACCAAAGGCAATCGCAAATATTTTAACCCAAAACTTAAACAGGTCTTGATATACCGGGTTTTGAGTTCTGAGCCAGCGCCATTCTAAAACAGCAAGGAAGCTTGCAAGACCAATCGAAATTGCAGGAAAAATAATATGAAATGATACGGTGAAAGCAAATTGAATTCGTGCCAGTTCAAGTGCGGTTAATCCTAGATTCATAACATCACCTTTTTTAATTCGTCGATATGGTGAATGAACACGCAGATACACAATCGCGTTATTTTTTTGTTTTGACCTGTTTCAGAATACTCTCGAAACTTCAGCAAAGTATGTTGATTTATTATTTCAGCATTATTTAAAGGACTTAAAATTTGGGCACAGGCTGTCTTTTTCCTCATATATGAAGGAAAGAAATAAATATTCATGGCAATCTCTATAAAAATGGTTCATTAGTTTTATGTCTAAAACATGGCATCCAATTTTTTATATAGATCAAGGTGGAGCTCGACCCTGCGGTATTAAAAACAGCCGTTGTAGCTCAAAATAAACGTATTTAAAGCGCTGTACAAATACCAAAAAACGTACCTGTATCCGCTCTATCACTGTTTTAATAGCAAAATCAGGATGCAGAACCAGGTCGGAATAAACTTTGCAATATTGACATTGATGATTATGTGCATGATGTATAGGGTCATGCTGATAAGAAAAATAATGACCTAAAAATTCTAAATGATATTTTGTTTCACGAACTGGATTAGAAGTATCGACCTGATCAAATGAAGGTGCAATTAAATGATGGGTCATGGACAGACAGACCGGAGTAATATGATATTTTCCCGGCAGCAATGGCTGTAAATATACAGCAAGCTTTAAAAGTATTATTGCAAAAGCAAGCAGCAACCCATTACGTAGAAGCAAAATTTAATCTCAAACCATGTTTACCTGGCGATTTATTAGAAGCATTTAAAGGCAGGATTTAAATTCCATGCCCTTCAATTCAACTTCTATCTACCTCTCTAGTTTATAAAAAAGTATTTTCAAGGTGGTCTGAATATATTTAAGTCATTGGTCTTTTTTGTCTAGAAAATTTATTTTCAACCTGATTAATACTTGAATCATCTTATAAAGAGGCGTAAAGTTGAATTAATTTAGTTACCCTGGCTAACTATAATGTCACCTCAACTTAAATTCCGAGCTTCATTATTACGCTGCGCGCGTCTCCTGAGTGATGAAATCAATACCATTTTATTGCCCCATCAATTGAATTATTCCTTATGGCAAGTGCTGTATGTAATTCAGTTAAAACAAGGCTGCACCTCGATCGACATTGCAGAGTATCTGAATGTCTCCAAGCCATCCATTGCAAAACGTATCCATGCACTGATGCAACTAGAAGTACTTGAACAAGTCGATACTGAAGACAAACGGCAAAAGAAACTGATCCTGAGTCAAAAAGGTATACAACTTTTTCAAATTTGCTCTGAAAAAATGGATGTTTTTGAACAGCAATTGCTCTTTCCACTAGATCAAGATATGCAAAAAATTACCCTGACTACCCTTCATACGCTTATGGATCATCTGCAAGATCTTAAATCAGGTACACAACCATGAATGAAAATGCCCCCTTATGGTCGAGAAATTTTATTCTTGTTAGCGCTATTAACTTTCAACTGGTACTGACCTTTTATCTGCTTGTAGTGGTGATCGTCGGTTATGCGGTAGCTGAACTCGGTGCAACCACGGCGCAAGCAGGCCTAGTCTCGGGTTTATTTATTGTCGGTACGCTAATTGGCCGTTTGTTTGTAGGCAAATTTCTAGAACGCTTTGGAGGTAAAACCACACTGACTGTGGGTTTAACCGGCTTCCTGATCTTTTCTGGCTTCTATTTTATGAAGTTCGATGTAGGTATGCTTTTACTTGTGCGATTTATGCATGGTTTTATGATGGGCATGGCCTCTACTGTTTTAGGAACCATTATTGCGCAAATATTGCCGCCAACTCGTCGCGGTGAAGGCATTGGTTACTACAGCATGAGCAGTACTTTGGGAACAGCGATTGGTCCTTTCCTCGCCATATGGATGATGCTGCACATTGGTTATGATTCCATTTTTATTGTTTCAAGCATTATCGCATTGAGTTGTCTTATAGTGGCTCTGCTGGTTCAAGTACCTAATCTTGTGCAACAAAATAACCTGCTTGATATTTCTGTGCCCGCTGAGAAACCCAGCTGGATTTCCCAATTTATTGAACACAAAGCACTGCCGATTTCTTTTGTTATGTTATTGGCATCTGTTTGCTATTCAGGTGTGTTGTCCTTTATCAACTTTTACGCCAAAGAAATTGATCTGGTTGAAACCGCCTCCTTTTTCTTCTTGATGTATGCCATTGCAATCTTGATATCGCGTCCCTTTACCGGTCCATTGCTGGATCGTAAGGGTGAAAATATCATCATGTATCCTGCTTTTATTATTATGGCAATTGCCATGGTTTTATTAAGCCAGGTACAAAGTTCGTTGATGCTTCTGGTTTGTGCAGGCTTACTGGGTTTTGGTTATGGCAATATTCAATCTGTTTGCCAAACTGTTGCGGTAAAAAGTGCCAGTATTGAGCGGATGGGTTTTGCGACCTCAACCTTCTTTATTTTTCTCGATGCAGGTTTAGGTTTTGGTCCTTATTTCATTGGTCACACACTGGATTATATTGATTATTCACAACTGTATTTCTACAGCGCAATGTGTGTTTTAGTCTGTATTGTAGTTTACTATCTATTACATGGCCGCAAGGCAAGCAAACGCCGATACATCTCTGCTTAAAAACAGGTATCTAAAAATAGCGCTGGTAGAAAGTCCCCTTTTACAAAAGCGGATTCAAAAAAAGAGAGATCAATCTGACCTCTCTTTTTTATTTTCTTTCTTGCAAAATCAACAATTATTTAAACACTTTAAAGCGCACTGCATCATCCATATAAGCTTTGTCTTTGGCTTCACCTTCGACTGAACCAAACACGAGCTGTGCACGGAGTTTCCAGCTTGCAGGAATATTCCATTCAGCATGTACTTGCTCATCGACAATTGGGTTGTAATGCTGTAGTGATGCACCTAAACCATCGGTATGTAAGGCAGTCCAAGTCGCGAATTGTGCAATGGCTGTAGAATGCTCTGCCCAAACCGGGAAGTTATCGGCATAAGATGGGAACTGCTCTTGCAAGCCTTGAATCACGTCCATATCTTCAAAAAATAGAACGGTACCTACACCGGCAGCAAAGCTATCCATTTTAGCTCCGGTTTTTGCAGCAGCGTCTTCATCTTTCGCATAAGACTTGAGTTTTTCTTTCACAAAGCCCCAAAACTTTTCATGCTCATCATTAAATAAAATTACGGCACGTGAAGATTGCGAGTTAAAAGATGATGGACTTTGCTTAATTGCATGTTGAATCAATTCAATTAAGTATTCTGGACTTTGTTCTACATTTTTACCCACTGCATAAATGGTACGGCGTTTATTAATTAAATCTAAAAACTGATTCGACATTTACTGAAATCCTTTGATATTTCCTCGGGAAGATTTGAACCAATCTGCTTACGCTGTTAAGAAAATGTGAAATATTAAATTTCATAACAATGAAAATGCAAATTTGTTACTGCCTTACCATATGCAATAATAATTCCAATATCTAGTACATTTTATTGATAATTAAATCTTTAATTTTTTATATAGAATCTTGCCTACAATTCAGTCAAAGCTTTTATAAACGACGAGGCTATAAAAAACCCCCCAATATTTGGAGGATTTTTATACTATTAACTTCTATTTTAGAATTTAGCATTTAATATACTTTGTGATACTTTTTGCTTCCAGATATCACGTAAAGTTGGTAAATAGAATTTTTCACCAATTTCAACCAGTTCAGCATCAATTAATGCATGAATTTCGTGCATAAACAAATAATCCAATTCAACTGTTTTCAGGGTCTTATGAGCTTTGGCAAACTCTCTACGCTTTTGTTGCGCGGCTTTAACCAATTGATCTGCATAATTCTTATTTTTAAATTGAGAAATCGCATTTAGACGTAATTCAATCACGCCCCAGCCACTTAACAGTAATTTAAATAACTCAAAATCTTTTGTGGTCGATTCCCACGTCATTTCATCCAGATTCTCATCGTTAGGAAGCACCGGAAGCAGCAGCTCCATCACACTCGGAAAAATCTTTTTAAAATTCAAAATAAATTTAACAGGATGCTCACCAGGATAATCCTTAAATTGCACCTTTTTCTGAACATCTGTTAAATAAACATCAAGCATAATCAATCATCAGCAGTTAATCTCTCGCTATATTGTACGCATATATGCCACAGATAAAAACCACTGATGATCAATAGATCAGTGTTCAAGCCACTAGATCCTTATTTCACGTTAGCTGAAACCATATTTTCAGGGATCACCACGGCATCAAACTGTTCTGCTGTCACCAAGTTCAATTCAACTGCAACCTGTTTTAAGGTCTTGCCTTCTTTATAAGCTGTTTTTGCCACTTTTGCTGCATTTTCATATCCAATTACCGGGTTTAAAGCAGTGACTAACATGAGTGAATTATGTAGGAAATAATCAATTTTTTCACGGTTTGGCTCAATTCCCACAGCACAATGATCATTGAAACTATTACATGCATCACCCAGTAATTGAATCGATTGCAATAGGTTAAATGCAATCACTGGCATGAATACATTTAACTCAAAGTTACCCGAAGCCCCTGCAACATTAATGGTCGTATCATTACCCATAACCTGTGCCACTACCATGGTCATGGCTTCACTCTGGGTTGGATTGACCTTGCCTGGCATAATGCTTGAACCAGGTTCATTTTCAGGAATACGAATCTCTCCAAAACCACAACGTGGCCCACTGGCCAACCAGCGAATATCATTGGCAATTTTATTTAAACTGACTGCTAATGTTTTTAAAGCACCCGACGCAAATACCGCAGCATCACGCCCTGCTAAAGCTTCAAACTTATTCGGTGCAGTGACAAATGGCAAATCGGTTAATGTCGCCAATTCTGCTGCTGCTTTTACTGCATACTCCGGATGTGCATTTAAGCCAGTCCCGACAGCCGTTCCTCCTAAAGGTAGCTCATACAACCCTTCAAGTGCCTGATGTAAACGTTTCAATCCGTGGTCAAGCTGTGATACATAGCCACTAAATTCTTGCCCTAAAGTTAACGGTGTTGCATCCTGTAAATGTGTGCGTCCAATTTTAACAATATCTGAAAATTCCTTCGATTTTTCGTCTAATGTATCGCGTAAACGTTGTACTGCTGGAATGAGCAATTCGTTCATTTGCAGGCTGGCTGCAACATGAATGGCGGTTGGAAAAGAATCATTAGTGGATTGCGCACGGTTCACATGATCATTCGGGTGTACTGGCTTTTGCGAACCTAAAGGATTGCCCAGTTTTTGATTGGCAATATTGGCGATCACTTCATTACAGTTCATATTGCTTTGCGTACCTGAACCGGTTTGCCAGACCACCAATGGAAACTGTGCATCCCATTTCCCAGTAATCACTTCTTCCGCTGCATTGACAATATAATGTGACAATTCATGCGGAATTTGATCTAACTCGGCATTGGTGATGGCTGCCGCTTTTTTTACCAGCCCCATGGCCCGAATCATTGGTCGTGGTAAGCGTTCTTGCCCAATTTTAAAGTTTTGCAAACTCCGCTGTGTTTGCGCACCCCACATTGCTTCACTCGGAACTTCAACATCGCCCATTGTGTCGTGTTCAATACGTCTTTGCATCCTCAACCTCATTTCAATCTAGTTATATAACTTTAGCCAATTCATCTGTTTTGACATATTTAATGATCTTAATCAAATGTCTTATAATTATAAATGATTATTGTTTACAGATAATTTTTTTAATGTCCTTTTAGTGTTTGCTGATAAAATCGCCAGGAATCTTCTATCATTTGGGTAATGGTGCGTTTAGGCTGCCATTTCAAAATTTCATGCGCTTTGCCTGTGGTTGCCCCAATCTGGTCTAATTCAGCATAAGTATAAAATGGTGCATGTATAGTTTTAATTTCGCTCTGGGTGACTTTGGCGACTTCGCTCAGTAAAGCACGAATGGACATATTCTGCCCTGCAATATTAAAAGCATCACAGGTATAAGGTTGAATTCTAAGCCATTGCAAAGTCGCTATAATGGCATCACAGCAATCCAACACATGTAAAAAACTGCGTTCGACGGTACGATCTAAGGTATGAGCTTGCTGACGTAACTCAATATAATCTCGTTGTTTGGCGGCAGCTTGCAATGCCAAGGGAATAATATTTTTAGGTAAAGGTGCCACGAACTCTCCTAACACCGCATGTTCAAAGGCACCTGCAATATTACTTAATCTCAAGATTGCAATTTTCCATTCACTGTCTGTTAATGCAGTATCTCGGATGATTTCTTCTGCCATTTGTTGCGACTTGATATAAGGATTCGGATAAGAATAGTTAAAAGGCATTTCTTCTGACAGGGTTGAACTTGACTGTCCATATACGGCCAAACTGGATAAATGGATTAAGGTTCGGACTCCTGTGCGCTGCATAGCACGCAGCAAACTCATAATGCAGCTCACATTATCGTTATAGTATTCCAGTGGTTTAAGTGCCGATTCCTCAATTGATTTAAAGCCTGCGGCATGAATGACCGCTTCTACAGAATATTGTTCAAAAACTTTGTTTAAAGCGGGTGTATTACGAATATCAATTTTGACAAATGGCACATACATACCGGAAATAAATTCGAGACGTTCTAAGGTTTGTAAACTTGCATTGGATAAATTATCAACAATAATGACTTCTTGCCCATGCGCCATGAGGCTTAAAGCAATATGTGAACCAATAAAGCCTAAACCACCAGTCACTAAAATCATTGTTTAGATACTCCTTATATTAATCAGTATCTTATATTTTATAGATGTATTTTTGGTGTCCTTGCTAACTTATCCACAGATACTATAAATAAAAAACCGACTCAAAATTTCTCTTGAGTCGGCTAGTCTGCAAGAGAATTATAAGATTATGTTAAAGACTTAGAATATTTCATGTGTTGCAGTTATGACTATTAACTGTTGTTATTTATGATAAGAGATAATTACTCATTGAGTAGTTTTTATTCAGACGATTCTTCATTAATTTTAAATGAATTAAGACTATTTTTATATTAAAATGGTTAAAGCCCCGACTTGAGAGCTTTTAAAAAGTCGATCTGATTGAATAATCTTATATTGTAAACTTCATAGTTTTGCGTCATCTGTATTCTGCAAGAATTTTAAGAAAAATATCTAAAAGCTTTAATGCTTGTGTAATTAGTCTTGTAAAAATTTCAATTAAACTTGTCTATTTTCAATATATTCTCTGCTTATAAAAATATACTTCGATGGTTTTTGACGTTCTAACCTTTACTGTCTAATTTAGACAGAGGGCAATACAACAAAACAATATTTAAAAATTTTGTCATGCTAATAACAATAAAGAGGGTTTTTATTGTCAATAAACCAGGACGGAAATAATAATGAGCAAAATCAACAGACTAAACAGGCAGATTTAATCTTTGAAAGTGCTACAGTTTATACTGCAGATACTAAGGATGTTGAAGCTCAGGCAGGTGCGGAAAAAGATGGAAAAATTGTTTATATGAGTAATGATACCGGGCATAAAACATGGCGTGATTAAGATACACGCGTGATCAACTTACAAGGTAAAACTTTATTGCCAGGCTTTATTGCTACTCATAACCATGCATATCTTCGTGCAGAATCGATGTATTGGGTAAACTTAGCAGCGCCGAGTCTGGAAGGTTATAAACAAGAAACTCAAGCCTTTTTAGCCACACGTCCAGATACTAAACAAATTCGTGGTGTCGGTTGGAATTTGAAATATATTCTTGAATAGGCTGAGGCAACAGGCCGTTCTCCAACACAGTTAAAAACTGTTCTAAGAATAAAATCAGGACATAAAAAAAGGCGCTAATTGAGCCTACTTGAGTTTTCAAGCCTGTTTCCAGTCTTCAATTAATTTCATTTTAAAGTTTCCTCAAGTTGTGTGATTTTTTCTTTCATGAGTGATTTGAATAATGGATGAACCAACTCAGATGCATGCGGCGATAAGCGAGACTCTTGAGTCATTTCCTTTCCTGTAAGCAATAAAAGAACATCTAAGAAGTGGACAGACATAAAAAACCGATCTCATTTGGGTTGGCTTACATTTTCTAGATATAGGTACAAATAGTTATTGTGAGCAAAATTGTTAAGAACCATCATGCTTGCATTTTTCATAATTCCATTCGACACCAATGGGTAGTTGGATAAAATATTTCATAGGAAATATGTTTTCCTCTTTACTTTCCGGTCCAGTGAAATCAAAAACCCCGGTGTTAGGTCACTGGGATTTTCTTTGGTTAATATAGGTTTAGGGAGTAAAAAAGCAGCCTAGGGTGCCTTATATGCAGTCTTAACTAAATTATTTAATTTCAGATTCTTCAATATTTTTAGGTAAATTAAGACTGACTTTGAAATTTCCAATTTCATTCTCACCTCCCCAATCACCATATATTAATGCTGTAACTTCAATTGCTGCATCTTCAGATAAGTTCTTATTATTTAATAATTTTAGAAATTTTAGAGCATCATCGTCGCTCAAATACCCCACTTGAATATCATTAATAAGTACCATAACTGCATGTGTATATTCAGTATTGGTGAAGTCCTTAACCAAAAGCGCAGTAACCACTTTGCTTACTGAATTTTCAAGCTTTGGGCCTACTATTTCAACTAATGGCTCTTGGTGATCTCTTTCACCAATAACGCTATGGGTAAATTTATTTTTTGAAACTTTTTTAATTTCTCCACCCAATTTAAATTTAGTATGCGCGCCTACCATAACAAAAGCAGTGACAGCTATGATTATTACTATTAAAAAGATTAGCCCCATAATTACTACTCTTTTATTTGTGCGATTTGAGTTTATGAATTTAACATAGAAAAAAATGATTTTTTTTAGCCCCTAAGGAAGCTTCTTAGGATATTTGTGTTTCTAAATAAATTATTCTTATTTGGACACATTAAAAGTAACCAATTTAAAAGAAAATTAACCAAAAAAATCACTAGATAATCGCGCTTACATAAACTTGTAGCGCTCTAACCAAAAGCTTGATTATTTTACATATGCAGACATAGCTAATACTCAATCAGATAATTTTCTTCTTTACTCTGAATTTAAGTTTTAGAAACATAGAGGAAATTCAAATGAAAAAGTATTCAAAAATTCTATTACTCACCTTAACTAGTTTTGTGGGTACAATAGCTATAGCAGATGAATCAATTCCACCAGAAGCTACTGCAGCAGCAGAAGCCCAACAAGCTGCCCTGGATTACCAACACCAACAGGACAATCAATCTAAAACACCGAATGAATAAATTAAAGCCCTCTATTTGAGGGCTTTTTTAGAGCTAAATAAACTAACTCCATCTTCGCTTGCAGGTGTTATTCCATGCAAACTCAAAGTTTTCCGAATCTGTAAAGCCTTCTATAAGAACAATATTGCGATCTACCATAATGAAACGTTTAAAGCCAGTGTAGGTATCGCGCTTTTTTATGTAATTAACCTCGCCACATACCCCTAGTTGATTCCGGAATATTACTGAATCTGGGCCTGGTAATGATTTTCTAAGAAAATTTCTTGACTCTTCTTGTTGCCTTTCTTCTAGCGCTCCAAGAGTAGATATTTGATTATCTGCTTCAACTTTGCTGCAACTCGCCATACCTACTGCAAGTGACAGTAAAATTTTCTTCTTCATAGTCCTTCCTTTTCTTGACGGCTCACCTTACCTTTATTTTTCACATAAAAAAACCACTCCGAAGAATGGTTTTGTATGGTTATGTTTACACTAATTGAACATTTGCCCCAATTGGTAAATAACCAACATAAGAGCAAGAGCTGAAGATGATGTCGCAAGCATTTCTACTTTATTCATAATGATTCCCTCCTGCTTTTATTGTTCTATTGTTATACATCATAATAAGAATTGTTATCAAATTCAAATGCAACAACACGTAAATATTGGAAGCTTATTCAAGCATTAAAGAACCTCCTGGAGGAGGTTTGTTTTTAGAAGTTGTATCGAATACCTGCTTTATAGGTTGGCATTTCATTGCCTGATAGATCAAAGCCCTTCTCATAAGCATTCTGCGGACTATCAAGCGTAACTTTGTGCAACGCTCTAAATTCACCATCTTGAACAGGTGATCGAATCACGACTTGCTGAAGTTGTTTCACCTACAATCTTTTTAAGGTGGTCATCTACTGTTTTAAGCACATCAATCGCAAAATTAGATGGTTTGTTTTCCAAGACATTTATACTACCTCAACCTTGCCTACTCTTATTTCATAAATAAGAGTGCCATTCTCTATAATGGGATTCCCATGCACTGCTTGTTTATGCTTTATGAAGTAGCCTTTATTTGTGTCGCAAAACATCACATGTAGTATCTTAATGCTATCCAGCAAGACCTTTTTAACTCTAGGCTCGGATTGCTCCACATCAGCATGATAAATACCATCTGTATGCATGGCTTAGTGTATTAAGTTTTGATCATTGATGTAGATCATCAGTTTCACTCTCCTGAAACATCGCAAAAAAAATCCTGAGCGATACGCTGTATTGAGTAAGCTTCAAATTCAACACTAGGTTTTTTCTCACCCATGAGTTTTTAACTCTTAGCCAAATATGCACAGCTTCATGCAATAAAAGCTTATGAACTTCGATTAGTGTTCTTTCGCTGCAATCACCTAATTGGATAATGCAATGCTTACCCCCATCGTAATAATTAACCTGAGTCCCTGCACCTAAGTGCATAAACTCTTGTGTTTCGGTCAAATCGTCAAACAGCAGGTCGAATTGATCTTGATTACAAGCTAGAGTGTATTTTGAGTGTACAAAAGGTGAAATGTATCACTCCAGCACATAATTATTGCTGATCATAAATTTCAGCCATTAAAAAACCCACCGAAGTGGGCCTAATTCAGTTGTGATGTGAGTTTTTGTAGAAATGTATCGAGCTCATCTTGAGTTTCAAAAGAAAGAGTTAATATATGGTCATTTGAAAACCCAATATTTAGTTGTAACTTCATTGCCTGAAGATTGTTTGCTGTTGAAAGATTTTCTATAAGCCTAATTTTATCTTTGTTGATAAAAATTTCCGACCTGTTGTACGGGACAATATATTTCATAAACATTGTTATTTATTCTCATATTTATATCAAAATTAGTTCTAACATATTTACATCACAAGTCAACAATCTACCCAACTCTTATAAGTTGGCAAGCCAAATACTTCCGGTCGGATCAGTCCCAATATTTACCACCTTAAACTCACCTTTACCAGTAATCAAAACATCAATGATCTGCGCAATGCTCGTCGTGTCATTCTTCTGCAAGATAGCCTTGGAGTCTGTCACCGACTCAAATTTTGATATTTAATCAACTCATCACAACAAAACTGCAAATCTTTTTTAGCTTGTACACGATCTGTCATGATTACCCCTAAGAAGAAAAGAAAAACCCCCTTAACTTCGAGCATGCAAAGGAAATTTATATGCCGTAATACATCCCGCAAGTTTGGAGAAATTATTTAATCATCTTTACGCATTCTTGGATATATCCACGCTCATGATCGTAATCAAACTCATAAGCATGAAGGCAAAATAACTTGCGTAGAAATTGGAGCATGACTTTTCTCCTGACAAAAAAATACCTCCCGAGGGTGGGAGGCAAAACTAAAAACCAGAAACTACAGCGATAGATTCTGCGCGTATTCTATACACCATTAATTCTCAATCATTGGCAAAATATGCCGAAATTTAAAAATTACATTAATTAAATCAGTTCATTATAAAAAATTAATTTATGATTTATTAAATATAAAAAAGCCCGATCAGTGACCGAGCTTTCGTTGCCATATAAATCTATTTTTTTGAATTCTTCACTTCAAACTGGTATTCATCTTGAGTAACCTTGATTTTAATATTCTTGTATTTTCGTTTATTTGGATCCATTGCCGAGCCGGCAACTTCCTCAAAAAAGTTACGATCATTCATTAGCTCGCCATATGCTTTATAACCTAACAAAATCTTTTCAGGCTTTTTTCCGTTAACTGCTAACGCACTAAGAGTTTCTTCTAATTTTTTAACAGTTAAGATTGTCATTTTAATTAAAGCTCAAAACAAAAAGTTATTATCGCTCAATTTTATGAACAAACTATGTCAAAAAAGCCCACCATTTGGCGAGCTTCAATCTGTCTATCCCAGTCTAACTTTAAGATAGGCGTTTGGCCCAAGAATTATTTAACTTTTCTTAGGCAGTCGCGACACACCTTAATATCTTCATCATTTTCGGTATGATCAAACTCAGCAATACCATGACACCCAACGAAACATAAGATAAATCGGAGCATAAATTCCCCCCTTTAGGTATGTGGATTAACTTACTGTTGATGAAAATAAAAAGCCTACTTAATGCTGCTAATCAAGTGGGCTTTTCAATTCACATTACATTGTTTTAATTGTTAAGTTTTTGGAATGACTAAAATATATCACTAAAAATTCAAATGAAAAGTATAGTAAATACAATTGATATGTTTGGAGATGTTTAACTTAAGTTATTATTTATTAACAACTTGATTGGAAACCAATCAAATATGAGTTTTAATACCTCTGGAATATCATTAATTTTAAAATCATTGTCATATTTAGCTTTAACAAATTTAGATAAATTATCAAAATTTCGCTGATATTTTTCCGCCATTTCATTAGCTGTTTTTATTTGGTCAGTAGCATCAGTGACAATTAGTAATAACCGTGATTATCTTTCCTTAGCTCTTCATTCTCTTGTGTTGTGGCCACCAATAGTGACCTTATCTCTTCCATAGAAAAAACAGTCATGATAATAATCCATTATTTTTTAAAGAGCATAGCAATTCTAAGCATTAAAAAAGCCCACCTTTCGATGAGCTTTCTATACTAATTATATCAAGATAGAGCTAATAGGAGGTTTCAGCCCCCTCAGATAGTGTCTTCAGACTATCTAACTTTTCTTGTTGAGAAAGGTTATAAACATGGAAACCGGTAAAGAGTATAAGTGCTAATAGTACTCCGCTTAAAATCATAATCCTTTTGTAATTCACTTAGGATTCATCTTGATTTAAACATGGACCTTACTCATGTACATGCACGAACAGAATAATTCCGACTGCTTATATTCAAATTCTTCAGGAACATCGATATCGTAAAATTTAGCATCGGATTCAGCCAGTTTTGGTGGGGTAATCCATTCTCCCGAATAAAAATGATGTAGCCACCCCTCTAAATCAAAACGTGACCAATCTACTGAATGTAAAATATGTTGCTTTGCTACTAGTACTCATCGTTATAAATCCCCTACCATCTTCTCAATTTGCTGAACCGCTAAACCTGACTTCATTTTTTCTGTAAAACGTATTACCTGATATGCGCCTTGGTCACACTGTCTATGGAGCAAGGCAAAGACCTCTTTGCTGAAAACCTTAAATCAGGTGAAGTCGAAAAATTAACTTTAGAAAAATACGTTGCCAAGCCTTGGATCCACCAAAACTTTGATCGTAAACGTGCTTTTCAACGTCGCAAAGCCTTCGCGATTAGTATGCAAAGTTCACCTATTCCATTACATGAACGTCGTGCGTATAAAAAACGCCTGGGGCTTAAGGGGAAATAACATGACTAATTCTAATAATCAAATTCAAAATCCTGCAGAACACTCTTATCATGTTTTGCAGCAAATCCAACTGGAACTAAAAGCGCCTAAAAGCAAATGTAATTTGTTTGGTAATTATACCTATCGTAACTGTGAAGAGATATTTGAAGAAGTTAAGCCATTCCTGCCGAAATACCACTCCACACTGATCATTACTAACGAGGTACAGGAAGTTGGATCAGTAGTTGTGGTAACTGCAAATGTGATTTTCACTGATTCCAATGGTAAAGAAACTGTAGGAAAAGGAAATACAGGTAATATCATTCAGATAAAATAAATGCCTTGATACTTTTATGCCTCAATAAATCTATAAAATATTGTTTTTAAATAACTATTATTAAAATATTTTTAATATGAAGTGCTGAATTATTCAGATACTACGTAGAATCATTGTATACTACCTTTTTCTTATGAAGTTTGGATGCATCAACATTGGATTGGGCATTCCTCAAGTGAATTTCGATGAGTACCTTATTACTAATTACCTCTGCTCCAACCTCGATCTATGCCTGGCATGCGCTAGGTCTGGCACAGGCCTTACACGCTAAGAACCAGACATTTCGTGTATTTTTCTATCAAGACGGTGTTTTTTTGGCGAACTCCTTACAGTGGGTTCCTGACGATCAACGTCATTTGACGAAAGAATGGCAAAAGTTAGCCATTCGCTTACCGGTTTGTGTGAGTGCTGCCTTGGCACGTGGTATTACAGATGTGGAAAATGCGAAACGACATCAAATTAGTCAACACAATCTTGCACCAGGCTTTGAATTGATTGGACTGGGTGAACTTGCCGATGCAGTGCAATCCGCACAACGTCTGATTCAATTCTAAGGCGTTATTTTCAGGAATTTGTGGCTTTTAAAAGGTAAATTGTGTGAAATCTGTACTCGTTATTTTAACTCAAGCCAATCTTGCCAATTTACAAGTGCATGAAAGCTTGTCTGCCACGATGGTACTGGCGACTTTTGGTTGTGAAGTCAAAGTCTTGCTGCAAGATGCAGGCTTAAGTTTACTCAATTCAGAACTGCAATTTGAACAGCTTAAACATGCCTTTAAAATTGCCTCCAATATGGTCGACAGCTTTGAGTTTTACGATCTCACGCCTGTCTTGGTGGAAAAGAAACTCCAGAACTCACACTTCGTTGCTCAAGCTCAACAGGATATTGAATTTATTGAACTAAATAGTGAGTTTATTCAATTTTTTGATTTTGTGCTGTACTGGTAAAGATGAAGAGTGAAATGATCATGTCAAATAAAAGCTTATATTTAGTGCAAAGTAATTTTTCAGCTACGCCATCGGTACTGGCAAAACTAGAACAACTTTACAGCCCTGAAGATACCGTTATTTTAATGGGTGAATCTGTATTGCAGTTTCAACAGCCTTTCTTGCAACAAGTGAATTGGGTGTATGTACTAGAGAACGATGCTGAAATTTTAGCGGGACAAAAGACAGAGAATATGAAAATTATTTCTTATGCCGAATTTGCCGATATTTGCCTGTCTCACACCCGCTGTATACGTTTAAGTTAATGTGAGATTAATGATGAATTTAGAACTCGATCAAGATTGTCACTTAGTCGATTACACCATTTGGAATGAAGCAATTGCGCAAGAATTGGCAAATACTTTAACTTTAGAACTCACAGCATGGCATTTTGAAGTCCTGCATGCGGTACGTCAATTCTACCAACAGTTTGGTCATTCACCTGCGACGCGACCACTGATTAAATTTCTGATGAAAACAGTCAGTTCCGACATTAATAATGCTGTGTTACAAGACAAATTTAATACAGGTTTGGTGGCACGTCATTTAAGCCGTCTGGCAGGTATTCCAAAACCACCGAATTGTCTATAAAGATGATTGATTCAGGTTTAAGACGGTATTTTATGCTGTTCTAAATAATTAAAATAATCTTGGGTCAATTCGGGTTTAACTTGCTTGGCATGAAGGGTTTCATTACATTCGGAACACACCAGTCGTGGTGTTATTTTATGACCGCAGCTTTTATGGGTATATTGCATCGGCTTTCCGAAGCCCTCATTCATCCATTCATCTGCCCAGTTGGCCATCGACATTAAAATCGGATAAAGCGCCAAACCCTTTTCAGTTAAACGATATTCATAACGTTCTTGTCGTTGCACGTAAGGGGTTTTGACTAAAATATCATTTTCAACCAGACGTTTTAGACGATCTGACAGCACATGACGGGTTACACCTAAATTTTGTTGAAAGGATTCAAAACGGCGTGTGCCCAAAAAGGCGTTCCTTAAAATCAGCAATGTCCAACGATCACCAATAACCGATAAGGTTCTGGCAATTGAACACGGCTGTTCTCCAATATCATCCCATTTCATAAAGAAAAATCATCAACAAAAAGTTTAACCCAGAAAAGTTACCGCATTCATCTGAATATTGAAAGGCTTGTAATCTGAATCTACAAAATATGAAAACAAAAAAATTATTATATTCAGCTTTTTAGAATGATCAGTTTAAGTTCATCATTCCCTATAGAACCTGTTGTTTTATAGGTGATTGAATGATTAAAAATGAATTTCATCCTGATTTTCTTCAATAATTTTTAGCCAGGCTCGGGTCGCAGGATTCATTGCAACCGTATTATTCCAGGCCATACTCAAGGTCCAATTGATATTAGGATTTTCCAATATACTGACATTATATTTTTCTTGATCCAGTTGTTCACAATAGGTTTTTGGTAGCAATGCGATTCCAACATCCGATTCCACCATTTTGGCAATAAAGTCCCATTGACTGCTTTTACACACCACCTTGGGTTCAAATCCGACATAGTGGGCTGCTTGTATAATCATATTATTTAAACTAAAGGTATCGGCATACAGTAGAAATGACTCTTCTTTCAGTTCAATTAAAGAAACTTTTTCTCTATTCTTCCATTGCGTATCTCTACGTGAAAGTAAACATAAAGGCGAATCAATAATCGGAATGCCACTTAAAATCGGTTTTAAATGCCCCAGTAAAATCCCGACATCTACTTTTTTTGCCAGAATGGCATCTTCAATACCTGTGGCACCAACCTCTAAAAAACTTAATTCAATATTAGGATATTGCTTGTGAAATTTGGCAATTAGGCTGCTAAGTAATGCCGATCCTACCGGTGGAAGTCCGATGGTTAATTTACCTTGTTTCAAATTTCGCACTTTAGCCACGGTTTCAAAAATACGCTGTTGCTCTTGCAATATCACTAAAGCATGTTGGTAAATTTGCTCCCCCATATAAGTCAAAACGACATCGCGTTTTCGACCTGCTTCTCCCTTATAAAATAAAGGCACGCCAATTTCTTGTTCTAAAGCATGAATTGCCTTACTGATGGTGGGCTGTGTGACACACATTTCTTCCGCTGTACGTGTGAAACTTTGCAGTTGCACAATTTTAACGAACATGCTCAAGCTCTTAATATTCACAAAACATTCCATTTAGGCATAATCTTTTTTTTATTATTCATAATATAGATAGTCGGTCAAATCTAAAATACGACCAAGCTTTTATCTCTTGTTATTATGTCTACCTCTTTACTCTCTCCCAAACTGCTGCATATTGCTCAAATCATTCTGCAATTGAGTTTTTTGGTCATCATTTGGTGGGTTGCTTCAGTTATACAGCACACACTCAATTTACCTGTATCCGCCGGTGTGATTGGTCTTTTATTGGTTTTATTAGCTTTGCTGAGCGGTCTATTTAAATTGCAATGGATCAAAACAGGTTCAGATTTTATTTTGGGAGAACTGGTCTTATTATTTATTCCCTGCGTCGTCGGCATCATTAAATATAAAGAGCTGTTTTTAACCCAAGGCTGGCAACTTATTCTTGCGGTATTTATCGGCACGATTTGCGTAATGCTTGCAACGGCATATAGCGTCTATTTGGGTTTTAAACTAGAAGCGCGTTTAAAGCAAAAACATAAGCATCATTCTGATCCACTGCTAAAACAGGGAGAGTAAGATGAACCTGGTTGCTATTCTCTGCTTTATTATTACGTTAATTGGTTATGTGCTGAGTAAAAAATTGCATCAAAAATATCCCTATATGCTTTTAGCGCCTGGAATTTTTGTGCCATTTGTCATCATTGTACTGATGGTCATTTTTAATGTCTCTTATGACACTTACATGATTGAAAATAAATGGCTGATCTGGATGCTTGGCCCTGCGACCATTGCTTTCGCTATCCCTATTTATGAATATCGAAAAGTCATTCAAGAACATGTGCTAGCGATTAGTTTGGGTATTGTTATAGGAATGATTGCTGGTGTGATGAGCTCGTTTTATTTGGCAAAGTTATTCAGCTTTGATCAAGAAACTACTTATAGTTTAATGGCGCGTTCTATTTCCACACCATTTGCCATGGAACTGACTTCAAATATTGGCGGTTCAGTTGAACTGGTGATTTTATTTACCATGATTACAGGTATTGCCGGAGTTGCCATGGCCGATATGATTTTGCTTGCCTTAAAGTTAAATTCACGCTTTGCGCAAGGGGCAGCTTTGGGTAATTCAGCCCATGGTTTTGGTACCAGTAAAGCCTTTATGCGTCATCGTGAAGAAGGTGTTGTTGCCTGTTTAACGATGGTACTTTCGGGGGTGTTTATGGTGTTGTTAGGACCTGCGATTATTCGTTTTATAGTGACTTACCTTTAAGTATTCAAAGTTGAAATTAATATAAGCGTGATTCTATAGAACTGAATCTCGCTTCATGAAACATGAATATTTAAATCCAAACCACAGGCAAATAAAAACTAAATCCCACCAGACTTAAAAGACTCGCAGCCTCACAAATTTCAATACTTGCTCCGACGGTATCACCAGTAATGCCATCAATTCGCTGGATAAATTTGTGTCTTAAATAAATTAAGGTTCCTATAAATATCATTGTAGTTAAAATACCCACCCAGGCAAAATATACAGATGCAACTAAACACAATATAAATAGAAGCACTGCGCCCATTTTAGGAATAAGTTCTGCGATTGAAGATCCTAAGCCTTTCTCACGCACATATTGGGTAGTCAAAAATAAAAATAGCGGTGCTAAGCGACCCAATACTGGAAATAAAAACAGGGCTGAATAGAGTTGTTTTTCTAATAATACATACAGTGTTGACCATTTAATCAGACACACAATAATTAAACTGAGCACTCCAATCGGCCCACAACTTGGGTCTTTCATGATTGCTAAAGTGCGTTCTTTATCGCCAAAACCACCCACCCAAGCATCAGCGGTATCGGCTAAGCCATCTAGGTGCAAACCACCCGTCAACCAGATCCATACCACTAAAATCAAACTGTTCAGCAAGATTACCGGCAATGCATGCAGTACTGTGGCGATAGCAAATAAAATTGTACCTATCATCAACCCAATCAATGGATAAAACAGTAAAGATTGACCATTTTGCTGCTTGCTCGGCATTTCTTTCAACTGAACAGGAAATATCGTTAAAAACTGCAAGGCAATAAAAAATGGTGTCATTTCTGTTATTCCTGAAGTAAATGAATTGAAGCATCTTCATGAATTGCAAAGGAATTGAGTTGCCCTAATTCTGCTGTCATTTTTAAAATATCATCCAGTGAATGATTTAAGGCGATACATTTTAAAAGTTTAATCACACCGCCATGCGTCACCACTAAAGCATGCTGCCAACCATTTTCAAGCATCTGTCGTTGCATTTTTTCAACGCTATTGAAGATACGTTGATAAAAATCCTGCATATTTTCTGCATTCGGCGGAGTAAATTGAGTCGGTTTCTGCCAAAAATTCGCCAGTAATTCCGGTTCATTTTTATAAATAACTTGGATAGATACGCCTTCCCAATCGCCAAAATGCATTTCTTGCAAACCTGCAGCATAAAAGATAGGTCGTTGCTTTTGATCGGCTACCGATTCTGCAAATAAACGACAGCGTTTTAAGGGTGAACTAAAGATCACATCCCATTGCATATTGTGATGCATGGAATCTTGCTTAGAAACATGCAAAAACTGATCTATGGTTTGCTGCATCTGCGCCCAACCCAACTCGGTTAAATCATCATCTGTAGAACCGCGCAAGGTATGACTTAAAGTCGTTTCACCATGGCGAAGCAGATCAATCTTTAACATGTTCAATATCCTGTTGAATACTTTTAGGATTAAACCTTTTCACCAATGACGGCAGCTTCTGCAAAAGTTGCCATGTTGTTGTGTAGACTACATGCCAGTTTAATTACACCTAAAGCAGCGCCTGCACCACTGCCTTCGCCTAGACGTAAGTTCAATTTGAGTAATGGATTGGCATTTAATTCCTGTAATAAACGTCGATGTCCATATTCTGCCGATTGATGGCCAAACAACATCCACTCACGAACTGCAGGATTTAAACGTACCGCTACAAGCGCTGAAACTGTGGTAATAAAGCCATCGACCACCATAGCCAAACCCAATTGTGCACAACGAATATAAGCCCCTGTCATCGCTGCAATTTCTAAACCACCCACTGCGGAAAGTGCTTTAAAGGCATCATTATCTACATAATCTTGGTGTAAAGCGATGGCCTGATTAATGACATTTTTTTTATGAATTAATTGTTCTTCTCGAATGCCCGTACCTACACCTGTCAGTTGTTCAGCAGGTTTATTCAGTAAATAACACGCAACTGCTGATGCAGAACAGGTATTACCAATACCCATTTCCCCTGCGACATAAATAGAGGCGCCATAAGCTACGGCATCTTCTACGCTTTTACGTCCCAGATTCATCGCTTCAATACACTCAGCTTCAGTCATGGCAACTTGTTTGGCAAAGTTGGCTGTTCCCGGAATAATGCAATGACGTTCTACGCCTGCATATTCATAGGCATCACCTACAGTACCACAGTCAATGACCTGTAATTTGGCATTGTATTCTTTAGCAATTACACTAATACAAGCACCACCAGTAGTGAAGTTTTGCAGCATTTGACGCGTCACAGCTTGCGGATAGGCAGAAATATTTTCTTCCATCACACCATGATCGGCGGCAAAAATCGTGATCCAAGGCCAATCTACATTGGGGCATGAATTGTCTTGCAAACTTGCCAATAGCACGGCAGTATTTTCGAGTTCAGATAATGAGCCTGTGGGTTTGGTCAGTTGTAATTGACGTTCTTCCGCCAGTTTTTTTGCTTCCGTACTTGGCGTTTTACACGTATCCAACCACCAGTTCATTATTTCTCTCCTTTTAAAATCATGGGAAAACCTGCCACACAAAAAACCACTTTATCGGCAATTTGCCCCAACTGCTGATGTAAACGCCCCGATTCATCGACAAACTTGCGGCTGATCTCGCCCATCGGGATCACGCCTAGACCGGTTTCATTACTGACTAAAATAACGTCTGATTCTAATATCGGTAAAATATCCAGCAGTTTTTGGCATTGATGCATCTGCAATTCAGAATTTTCATACATCAACAAATTGCTCATCCACAAGGTCAAGCAATCGACAAGAATCACTTGATTGGGGTGATCAAGCTCGATTAAACAATTGGCCAGATATAAAGGCTCTTCAATTACAGTCCAGTGCTTTGGACGTTGCGCTTGATGATGCTGAATACGTTGCTGCATTTCAGCATCAAACGCTTGTGCGGTTGCAATATAAGTTACTGCCAAACCTGAATCTTTTGCAGTTTGTTCTGCAAGGTGACTTTTACCAGAACGGGCACCACCTAAAATAAGTTGTATCATACGTCACCCAATTGAAATTGATGAAATGGATAGAGCTGACCTTGCAATATTTTCGCGTTATATGTGCCAAAAGTCAGTTGGTCGACTGAAAATTCAAAGCGTTTTTGTTCGATGCTGTTGATACGATTAAAAATTAAATCACTATTAAAATCTTGATGAAACAAACCTAAAGTCAAATGTGGACAATAGTCGAGCGGTGCAATTTCATCGCAACTTTGACCGAGTAAATGACGTAATTTTAAAAGGATTCCATTTTCATCAATAATTTCGACAAATAAGGCACTTTCAAAACTGTTGATACGACCTGTTTTTAATTGAAATTTATTTTGAGAATTATCTGTTAAGTACTGAATATGTTGATGCATTTTTTCAATGCCAAAATCATCATTCCAAATCGGTTTTTGCTGGGTGAGGAAGCCACAAATAAATAAAGTGAGGTGAAATTGACGGGTATTGGGCTTATATAAAAAATCTGAAAAAACCGAACGCAGCTGATTTAAATACTCTAATAATTCTGGATGCTCAATTTCGATATACCATAACGAAAAATGCTCACGTCCACGATGCCATTCAGGATAATCCCCTGCAAGTGTAGGAACAACAGGCGTAGAAGACTTTAGGAACACATATATATCACAATAAATTTAATCAGCTTATTAAAGCATGAATGCTGTTAATTTTCTCGGAGGGTTGATTTAGTAATATTCAATTATTAATGAATTATATTCAACTTTCATGTATTTAACGCATGAGCCTCAATATTTTATAAAAAATTTCTAAAATTCAGCCTAAAACAAGGCCCTACTAATTAAAACCAAACTAACACCGATAACTGTTAAATAGTTTTTTGCTAAGAGATGAAAAAAATAGCCAAAAATAGATAAAATGGATAGTCACTGTGCTAGTGATACAAACCGGTACTGACCCCGTGGGCCAAATACAATAAAGCCTGCATTGTGCTGATTCATTATGCAATTTAAACAAATTTTATTTTTATACACGCAACAATACCGACCTAATGGATTTTTTCCATTTTATATTCAACCCATCTTTACTATTAAGACTTGTTCTGAATAAAACGCTTAGTTCTAATCTTGATCTAAAATATCTGCAAACTGTGCGCCCAAGACTTTGACTAAATCTTGTGGTTTTACCCCAATATCTAAGCCTCTTTTGCCACCACTGACATAAATTTTGGTTAATGACTCGGCAGAACCATCTATCACAGTTTTTAAGCGCTTTTTCTGTCCGACTGGACTAATCCCACCCACCAAATAGCCAGTTAAGCGTTCGGCATCTTTCGGATCTGCCATATGTAATTTTTTAGCCCCTACCGCTGCAGCTATTTTCTTTAAGCTTAATTGATGTGCAACAGGCAAAACAGCGACATAGTAATTTTTATCATCGGTCACCAATAAGGTTTTAAATACTTCTTTGACTTCTAAATTTAACTTTTCAGCCGCTTCTAATCCAAAACTTTTTGCATTTACATTGTGCTCATATTCATGGATAGAAAATTCGATTTTATTTGATTTTAAAATTTTGCAAGCAGGTGTCATTTTTCGATTATATAAAGAACTGGAGCGCTAAATTATATGCTTTTTTAAAGTCAATGTTTAGCATGCTTAGGCTATTCTTAGCTTAATTTATCTTCGTTTTACTTTATCTGTGAATCAAAGCAAGTTATAAAATAAAATATTTTATATAACTGCCTATAGGTTAAAGAATGCTATTTAATAAAATCTTGTATTTTGAAATGAAATAAAAAAAACCACAAAGTAGAACTTAAGCTTCAATTTTCACTCAACCTTGAAGCTTCTATATTTTATTGCCAGAAGCTCTATCTCAATGTAGAGTTCCCTTTCTCTTTACCCTATTCACTTATAGAAAATATTCCCAAATAAGGTAACCTAGACCGAAGCCAATGAATGAGTAAAGTGTGATGATGAAAAATACAAAACTCGCTTTATTTTTCTTTTTTAAAAAATTCATATTGAACCTCAATGCCTAGTCTAAATTACAACATATTATCGCACTAATTTAGAGCATATTGAATATTAATCATTTCAAAAAGAATGATCTGCTATAATATCCCTGTATCTGTGCTTTAAGGTCAAGAATATTCTAGCTGCTCTTATCTGGAATCGAGATAAGAGAAAGTTCTTCTGAATCACGGTGAGCTAAAAGCTTCATAATTGATTAAAAGTTATGCTCAGAATTATTCGCAAAAATTAGGGATTTTTTTTGCCTTGAAAAGACATGGGACATCGAAGTAAGCTTTAATTTGATCAAATAAAAATTAACTCTAGTGACAAAAAATTCCTGAAATAACTAAGTGGCCTCATAGTCGGATTTTCGCCTAGTTCTTGCTTAGATTTAAATTTTTAAGTAGTTCATATTTATCGTGTAAGCACCATAGAATTGAATGATACTATCTTCTTAATTCCTTTTATATGCAGGTAATGCACTATGCGGCCTTGCTTTGTCCTTTTTTTGTACTGACCTTAAATAAACCAATAGCTCCTTATCTTTACTTAAATCAATAACCGATTTATATATCTATCCAAGAAATCTACGCAAAAGATACACTGTTTTCAGTGTCCTCAACCTATCTTATAAAGGCAAATCAAATAATAGAAACTTTAAAGGATGCCACGATGAAAACTATTCCAATGAAGAAGATGATCAACTGTATTGCAGTTAGTAGTGTATTGAGTTTTACTGCCTTTCAAACTATGGCGGCAATGGATCAGCAACCCACACATGACAGCAAAAACCCACCCAAAATGTTGCATGAAAATCATGAAAATTTAACTGATAATCAAGTGATTAAAGTGTTAAGTACAGCTAATAACGGTGAGATTAAGCAGGCAAAAACAGCTTTGCCAAAACTTAAAATGGATGAAGCCCGTAAATATGCTCAATTGATGATTAATGAGCATTCAGCGAATGAGAAAAAAGGCCAAGCGTTGGCAAGTCGTCTAAAGTTAACTCCACAAGTGAGCAACCTCAGTACATCATTGCAAAATGATAGTGATAAGATGGTGAATAAACTAACTCATTCATCAGCAGCTGACAAAGACTATATGATGAATCAAGTTGAAGTACATCGTAAAGTTTTAATGACTATTGATAAGCAATTGATACCAAATGCCAAAAATTCAGAATTAAAAAATATGCTGATGCAAACTCGTACTGCAGTTGCCAAGCATTTACAAATGGCTGAACAACTCGTTAAAAAGATGAAATAACATAAAATTATAATATAATTGTATAAATATACTTAAAAAAGCCTAGTTTTAATCAGCTAGGCTTTTTTAACAATTTATCAACTAGGCTTTCCTTCAAATAAATTACTTGTTAAGCGCCCTACTTTATTGTTCTTTATTCAATAAACGATCAAGCACGCCAAATTTCTTGAAAATTTTCGCACGGCGTTTCGGATGAATATTGGCTTTATTTAAATCGCCTTCGTAATGATCAAATACACGTTTATCCATCATTTTAAACCATAGCGATGGAATTAAAGCTGGCAATAACATGGTTGCATAACCACTTGGCAATTCAGGTGCTTCATCAAAGTTACGTAATGCCTGGAATGGACGTGTAGGATATGCATGATGATCTGAATGACGCTGTAACTGGTACAAAAACAAATTGGTGGTAATGTTATTATTATTCCAGCTATGTTCTGGCATGGTACGCGTATAAGTTCCGTCTTGTTTTTTATCACGCATTAAACCGTAATGTTCAATATAGTTAATAATTTCAAATAAGCTTACCCCATAAAAAGCCTGTGTTACCAAATACGGAATCACATCTTTACCAAACAGTTTCAACATGGTGGCATGAAAACCTGCACTCATCGCCCAGCCTTGAAGCAGTTCATTTTCTTTGCTAAAAAATGATAGACCTTTGCGTTTTAAACGGTTCTTTTCAATTTCAACCGCTGATTTAAGACCCCCAAATACCGTTCTTGGCCAAAACTCATAGAAGGTTTCCCCCATTTTAGAAGATGCCGGATCTTCAGGTGTTGCAGCACGTTTATGATGCCCATACGGATGCTCAACCCGAAAATGGTTATAAAACAACGGCATTAATGTGGCATGAGAAAAATAGTGATCTTTTTTATTCGGTCGATGTGACAATTCATGGGCAGTATTTACCCCGATACCATTAATTGCTCCCATCGAAATCCCCAACAGGAGCTGATCGACAAAAGAGGTATCTTTACGACTCACCACATAGCCTGCAAATAGATTGGCTGCCATTTGTAAAGGAATAAACAATTTCACAATACGGTCGTAATAAGGATCGTTAACTAATGAGGTAATTTGGTCATCGTTTGGGTTATTACTGTCTTTACCTACAATTGAATCGATACTGGGAATAATCACATGCAGTAATAAAGGCCCTCCCAAAGCAAATATTTTTTTAGTCGCTTTAGGACCAAACTGATAGCCGGCCAAAATACCCATACCAATGACAGGTAAACCTGGACTTAATAACCACCAATAGCGTTTTTTATCCAGTGCTAAACCTGACGCAGCTGGAAGGGTCTGAATTGTTGTTTGATTTAAATTTACTGGTGCATTCATGCTGACGATCTTCCCTATTTTTTGTTCTACCGTTATATTTCTAGAAATGGGCCATCAAGAACAGTTTTAAACGTCCAAAAAAGCTATGCAAACGTCCTTGGCATTAATAGCCAATATTTGACCTAAAAACACATGCTTGAGTGAATCAAAGCTTTTTATAATTTTACTAGATGATGACAGAACGATAAGACATGGATGCTTTAAGTAAAATTTTTGATGATATTCATCTTAATAAATCTGAATATATTTATTTAAAACCGCAAGGTGACTGGGCTTATTCGTATCAGGAACAAGATGCCATGATTGGCTATGTGGTTCTGGTGGGCAAGATGACGATTCAACTGAATCTTCATACTCAACTACATGTTGAAGCGGGGGATTTGGTGCTAATCCCATCAGGGCAAAACCACTCTTGCCATAACAATAATAAAAGCAATTTGGTTGAAGCCTTAAATATTACTGAACTTTTTGATCGAAAAAGGCAGGAAACCATCGAGTTTGGGAGTACAAGCGGTGAGCCTGCGCTCATTTTAGCGATTCGTTGTCATATCGATACGATTATGGCGCGTCCTCTACTCAATGCCCTGCCCAACTATATTCATATTCATCATATAACCGGCAGTACCGCACCGGAATGGCTACAAATTGGCTTACATTTTTTAGCAGTTGAAGCCTATCAAATTCGGCCGGGTCGCGACAAAATTCTGGATCATTTGGTTAGTATTCTATTTATTGAATGTGTCCGTGACTACATCGCGCAATTAAAGGATTCTAATAATTGGCTTAGAGCTTTAGTGCATACCGAACTGGCGAATGCTTTGGCCGCTATTCACGGCAAACCGGAACAGGCTTGGACAGTTGAAAGTTTGGCAGAACAATGCTGTATGTCGCGCTCAAAATTTGCCCCTTTATTTAGCAATATTGTAGGTGAAACTCCGTTGGCATATTTACAGCAATATCGTTTCCGTTTGGCATCACAGCATTTACGCGAAGGACAATTGTCGATTCAGCAAATTGCCCATCGCGTAGGCTATTCTTCAGAAACTGCATTTAGCCAAACCTTTAAGCGGCTGTTTGATTTGACCCCAAGCCAGTATCGGCAACAATTTCAGTAAATCATTCTGGGTTGGGTATGTTCACCGGATTTAAGATATTCAGAATGGCTTGAACAGGATCTTCGCTATTTCCGGAAAGTAATTTCTTATGCATGGTAATGTGCTGCATGGCCTGAATTTGTGCGATTTCAACATTCATCAGTTTTTCAATTTCAATAGCCAAATTTTCTGGCGTTGCATCACTCTGAATCAATTCTCGAATGATTTTTTTACCGGCAATAATATTGGGTAAAGAATAATAAGGAATTTTGATCAGGAATTTGATCACTACATACGTCAGCCAATTCAACTTATAGAACGTCACCATCGGACGATGTAATAACATTGCCTCTAAAGTTGCCGTTCCTGATGCCAAGGCCACAATATTTGAGGCATTCATGACTTGACGACCAATTTTCGATTCTGTATCCGTATTTTCCATCAAACAAACTTTAGCGACAAAATCAGCAGGATATTGTTGCAGCAATGCTTCAATCTGCTGCTTGCGTGCATCATTAATCGCAGGAATCAAAAAAATATATTCAGGATGCTTTTGACTCACGATTTTCGCTGCATCAAGTACCAACGGCCCAAGTCTTTCAATTTCACCACGGCGGCTGCCCGGTAAAAGTGCGATATGTTTATGTTCAACATTTAACCCCAGCTCTTGCTTAGCTTCAATCAGAGGATTTTGCAAAGGCAATTGACTGGCAAGTGGATGCCCCACAAACGCGGCTGGCACATCAAATTTTTTATAAAAAGTTTTTTCGAACGGAAATAAACACAGCACTAAATCAATGCTGGCTTTAATGCCATGTACCCGTCCCTGACGCCATGCCCAAACTGAAGGACTGACATATTGCACAGTTTTAATCGGTAAATTTTTCTGTTTTAAGCTTTTGGATAAGCGCAAGTTAAAGTCTGGGGCATCAATTCCGACAAACACATCGACCGGCTCTTTCGCCCAAGTCTCGACCAGCCCATCACGTACCGCAAACAGCTTTTTAAGATCTTTTAGAACTTCAACAATTCCCATCACCGATAAAATATCCATCGGATAATAACTCTTGAAGCCTTCTGCTATCATTTGAGGGCCACCAATGCCTTCAAATTCGGCATCAATTCCTTGCTCACGAAAACTGCGGATGAGTTTAGCACCAAGCGTATCTCCAGACACTTCCCCGACCACCATACCGATTTTAAGCTTCCGATTTTGCAAGACTTTTACCCTCTGTAAAATTATCGAGATTTTAACATATCCATCTATTTTAAATCTTATCTGTAGCAACAGATGCATAAATTAATAGCGCTATATCGATTTAACACCATCTAAATTATCATTTTCCTACTGATGATCAATCTAAAATACCAATTACCTCAATATTGAGGTTAATCTCAATTAACATTAATATAAATGATAATCAATTCCATTATCATATAGAAATGCACACAATAAATCCCCTTCTTTCCCATAATTTCAAACTTTCACTTCTCAGCTTGGCCCTATTTGGCGTGCAATCTAGTTTTGCTGAGGAGGTACCAACTTTATCGACCATTCAATTACAAGCTCAATCCGCTAATATCGAAGAGAGTTCAGAAAAAACTAAAGCCTATATCGTTAAAAAAAGCAGCAATGCCACCAAGCTCAATCTTGAAACCAAAGAAACACCGCAAACCATTAATGTCGTGACACGACAACAGCTAGATGATTTTGCCATTAGCAATACGCGTGATGTCTTACGTAATACCCCCGGTGTCAGCGTGAGTAGTCAGGAAACTGATCGTACGTCCTATCTCTCTCGCGGCTTTGAAATTTCCAATATTCAGGTCGATGGTATAGGTTTTCCCTTGGAAGGTTATAACTATAACAACAGTAACCCGGATACTTTCTTGTATGACCGCGTTGAAGTCATCAAAGGTGCAGATGCCTTAAGCAATGCGATTGGCGACCCCAGTGCAACGATCAATATGGTGCGCAAACGCCCTACCCAGGATGTACAAGGTTCTGTTTCTGCCAGTTATGGATCTTGGGATACCCAGCGTTATGAAGCCGATGTTTCCTCTGCCTTGACGGAAGATGGACGTATTCGTGGACGAGTCTTCGGTTATCAGCAGACGGGGGATTCTTACCTCGATCATTACGCTCAGGAAAAAAATGGCGTCGGGGTGATTGTAGAAGCGGATCTGACTGATTCAACTTTACTGAGTGCAGGTTATAGCCACACCAATAGCAAATCGGATAGCAATAACTGGGGCGCAAATCCTCTGATGAATAGCAGCGGTGAACAGCTTGGCTATTCACGTTCATATAATTACAGCCCTGAGTGGACCTATTGGGATAGCAATATTCAAAATTATTTTGCAGAACTCAAGCAACAGCTTGGCGGTGACTGGGAACTCAAGCTGAATTATGATGAAACTCACATCGACCGTGATGCAAAACTGTTATATCTTTCTGGCAACCCGGGTAGTGACAATACCTCGGGCATTTTTTTATGGCCAGGCAGATATATAGATGATAATAAAGAGCGCCAAGCCAGTATCAGTGCTCAAGGGACATTCCCCTTATTTGGACAACGGCATGAAGCAGTCATCGGCTACAGCTGGGCAGAAAACCAGGTAAATGGCTTGGGCTATGCGGGCAGTTACACCAATCCTTTGACTACCGATTTAGCCAGTTGGACGCCTGCTGAACCCACTTGGGAGATGACCCAGACCAGTGGTGAAGCCCATATGCGGCAAAACCTGCAAAGCTATTACGCAGCGACGCGCATTCATTTTAATGATGATTTGAAAATGATTTTGGGTAGCAACTACGTACAGGCAAAAAGCAAAGGCCAGAGCTATGGTGCAGATGCCTATTATGATGAAGATAAAATACTGCCTTATGCCGGCCTGACTTATAATTTCACACCTGAATATACGGGCTATATGAGCTATAGCTCGATTTTTCGCCCTCAGACCACCCGGGCTTTGGATGGCAGTTTAAATAAACCGATTGAAGGTGAAAGCTATGAACTTGGAGTAAAAAGCTCATGGCTAGATGACCGATTGACTGGCTCAATGGCCATTTTCAGAACTGAAGAAAGTAATTATCCGCTGCGAAATTCAGATGGTTTACCGATCAATCGTAAAGTACAGGTCAGCGACTTACGCTCGCAAGGTTATGAATTTGGCTTGGCTGGGCAGCTTAGCGATAATCTGAATGTTTCATTCGGTTATACCCTGTTCAGTCTGAAAGACCTGATCAATGGAGGTAAAGCCCGAACCTACAATCCAGACCAGATGTTTAACTTACTTACGACTTATACCGTCCCGCAGTTACCGCAACTCAAAATTGGTGCAGGCGTACAATGGCAGGACAACACTTATCTAGATGTACCTGAAGCCACCGACACCGCTGGTGTAATTACTCAAAATGCCGGAATCATTCGTCAAGACTCCTACGCCCTGATTAATTTAATGGCAAGCTATGAGATTAATGATCAGTTGTCGTTACAAGCCAATGCCAATAATATTACCAATGAAAAATATTTATTTAATTTCCCGGATGCACAAGGTTTCTATGGTGCACCTGCAAACTATAGCGTAGCAGTACGTTATAAATATTAATCTGTAACCCTGAACCTAAGTTAAAACTGACTTAGGTTCTTTTTTATCTGTTTCATGCGAGTGAATGCTCATGATTTCCAGTACCGTTCAATATCGCTTTGCTGTGCTCTACCGCTTTATCATCGCCTTTCTGCTCGGTTATGCTTGCACCGCATTGTTAGCCAGCAACTTAACGGTACTGTTTTATCTTCTATTTTCAAAAGCAGAAGCGATCTATCTGGCAGCATTCATCAGTATTTTATTCTTTGTCAGTTTTGTCATTAGCAGTTTCTGCATTCCATCTTTACCTAAGTTAAGTTTGATCAGCATTAGTTTGGCTACTGGTCTGGCTGCTATTTACCGGATCGCAGGTTAAGTCATGCAAAAATCGATACGTCAATCTATGGCTTGGTTACATTCATGGACAGGTCTGATTTTTGGCTGGTTATTGTTTGCCATCTTTTTGATGGGGTCGCTGTCTTATTATCGTCATGACATTAGTTTATGGATGCAGCCCTCACTTGCCCGCATCCAGGTTAATCAAGATACCGCAATACGCACGGCATATCAGTATTTAGAACAACATGCGCCTGATGCCAAGACATGGTTTATGAATGTCGCGAACCAGCAAAAATCGGTAAACCAAATCTATTGGCAAAGCTCCGACGGCGCTTATGAAAACAAGACTTTAAATCCAAATACAGGACAAGAGCTGAATCTGGCACAAACACAAGGCGGAGATTTTTTCTATCAACTCCACTTTCAACTGTTTGGCGTGCCTATTTTAGTTGGCCGGTTAATCGTTTCACTGGCAGCATTTATCATGCTGATTGCTCTTATTTCCGGGGTTATCACCCATAAAAAGATTCTGACTGATTTCTTTACATTACGTGCATTTAAAGGACAACGCTCTTATTTGGATTTTCACAATGTCAGCTCTGTTATTGCCTTACCCTTCTTTCTAACCATTACTTTTACCGGCTTGGCCATTTTCTTCTACTTATATTTACCTTGGGGTATGCAGAAACTTTATTCTGAAAATAATTTTCAGTATTTCGAAGAAATTAACGCTAAAATTACTCCTAAAATTGAAAACAACTCACCTGCTCAAATGCAATCTATTCACAATTTGATGCAACCGCTACAACGTGAATGGGGAAAAACTGAGTACAGCACCATCCATGTGAAAAATCCAAATACCGAACATGCACAAATTACTTTTACCGAAGCTAAAGATCACTCGATTACCCGTAATCAGGCACAAATCACCCTGAATGCAATCACGGGAAAAAAATTATCCCGCACTAAAAATGATAGTGCGATTGCCACACTTAATGCCGGCGTATATGGACTGCATATGGCAACCTTTGCCCAACCCCTGCTTCGTCTGGCGCTGTTTTTTTCGGGTTTACTCGGCTGTGTGATGGTGGCATCAGGTTTACTGCTCTGGAGTTTAAAACGGCAATTACAAACTAAAACTGAAAAATTCCATGTTGGACATTATCTGGTGCAACGGCTGAATATCAGTGCAATTGTAGGCTTGCCGATTGCGGTATTGGGTTACTTTTATGCAAACCGGATCGGCTTACTAATTCAAAGTTCACAAAATTATGAAGTGATGAGTTTTTTTATCATTTGGCTGAGCATTTTTGGAATGAGTTTATGCATTAAAAAACAATATCTCTGGAAAATAAACTTGGGGATTTTTATTGCTTTGGCTTTCTGTTTACCTGTTTTTAATTTTTTATTTCTTCTTCAGCAAAACCTCATTCCAAACTTTACAGGTTTTTGGATATTTTTTAAAGTTGATTTATTTATTCTTATTTTCGGTTTATTAGCCATATTTCTTTATAGAAATATTATTCCTATTCAGCACAAAGCGCAAAGCAGGATAAGAACCAAACTTAAAATAGTGGAACCTGAACATAAAGAGGAAGGCTGCTGATGAATATTCTCTTTAGTTTTCTGTTCATTCTGTTAGGCGTTTGGGGTTTATATCGGATCAGTGAGAAACAAATTAAAAAAACCAGACTGTCTAAGTGGTCTATTTTGCTCGTATATCCACAAACTACACGCGTTGTTTGCCTGCTTTTATTGATACTAGCGCTATTCGTTTTTATACAAAAAGAAGGTGCTTCAATCGGGTTTGTCAGTTTCTGGATATTTTCCACCCCGCTGATTTTTATCTTTATTTTATCTATGAATGAACTTAAGTCTTTTCAGAAGTAATAATACCTGAATTTAAATATGAAAAAATTCATATTAAATTCTGTTTTCTAAGAATAGCTGTTTTTCTATTTCATTTTTTTGCATAAGCAAATCAATAATCAAGACAACGACTTATATGAAAAAGTCATAACATAAGCACGTTTTTTGATATTTGGCATATAACCATGTTTGGTCCACTCGAATTTATTTTAGCAGGTGTTTTGGTCGGTTTCTGTGTTGGGATTACGGGTGTTGGCGGTGGTTCATTAATGACCCCTATCCTGATTAGCCTGTTTAGAATCGAGCCTCATATCGCGATTGGTACCGATTTGCTCTATGCCGCAATTTCTAAATTCTGCGGATCTTTAGTTCATGCAAAAAAAATGAATATTGTCTGGCCAATTGTGATCTGGCTTGCAGTGGGAAGTATTCCCGCCTCGCTTGCAACCCATTGGGTTTTAGACAATTATCTTAGCCAATCAAGCAGTTATAAAGCTGTTTTGACCATGGTATTGGGCTTTATGTTGACCTTAACCGGTGTGTCAATTATGTTCCGTGGTCACATTGAACGCTTCTTTAACAAATTCCGTAAAAATGAAGCTTTGGATATGACTCAAGATTTAGAAAAGGTCAATTTTCGGGCAAAAGACAAACGTGCGTATATTGTGATTATGGGCATTGTACTGGGTATATTTGTGACCCTTTCTTCAGTCGGTGCAGGTGCATTTGGCATTATGGCACTGGTGTTGATGTTCCCGAATTTACCGATGATTCGTATTATTGGTTCCGATGTCGTCCATGCCGTGCTTTTGACTTTAGTCGCAGGACTTGGACACATGAGCTCGGGTAATGTAGATTTACATTTACTTGGATGGTTGTTAGTCGGTTCAATTCCTGCCATTGTGGTTGGAACTTTAATCAGCTCTCGTCTGCCAGAAAAAATTATCCGTAAGATTCTGGGGATTACCTTATTCGCCTTAGGCATGAATTTCATACTTCATCCGGTGAAAGCAAAACCTGTAGAAAAACCAGCTACAGCGCAAGTGATCATTATTGAAAAATCGATGAAAGTTTAATTTAACTATACGATTCATCACTTTTTTTTGACCTATATATTGATCTTTTTTATAACATTGTGAACATACATTCGTGTTATATTCAGATTGAGAATAAACTTTTGTATGATCGAACCAGTGACGGCAATGAATACACTACAGTCAAATCCTATTACCCAATCAGACATCGACGACGTGAATGTACAAAGCATTCAGCCTTTGGTAACTCCTGCTGAATTAAAAAAAGAGTTACCTCTGACTGAACATGCCTATCAAACCGTACTAAAAGGTCGTGAAACCATTCGCAATATCCTTGATGGGAAAGACAAGCGTCTATTTGTAGTCATTGGTCCTTGCTCAATTCACGACACAGTTGCTGCACATGAGTATGCAAATCGTTTGAAAGTTTTAAGCGAAAAAATTAAAGATACCCTTTATATTGTGATGCGTGTTTATTTTGAAAAACCACGTACCACTGTTGGTTGGAAAGGTTTAATCAATGACCCCGACATGAATGACTCTTTCAATATTGAAAAAGGTCTTCGCATTGGTCGCCAGCTTTTGGTTGAACTGAATGAAAAAGGATTACCTTGCGCTACTGAAGCACTTGATCCGAACTCACCGCAGTACTATCAAGATTTAATTTCATGGTCAGCAATTGGCGCACGTACTACCGAAAGCCAGACGCATCGTGAAATGTCTTCAGGTTTATCCTCACCTGTAGGCTTTAAAAATGGTACAGATGGTGGTTTAACAGTGGCTACCAATGCCATGCAATCGGTTAAACACGGTCATAGCTTCCTCGGTCTGAATGATCAAGGTCAGGTTTCTGTCATTCGTACTAGCGGTAACCAATACGCACACGTGGTGCTTCGTGGTGGTAATGGCAAGCCGAACTATGATGCAGGCTCTGTGGCAGAAGCTGAGAATGCTCTAGCCAAAGCCAAAGTCAGCAACAAAATCATGATTGATACCAGTCATGCCAATTCAAACAAAGATCCATACTTGCAACCGCTAGTATTGAAAAACATTACAGAACAAATTCTGGATGGTAACAAGTCCATTGTTGGCCTGATGGTTGAAAGCCATCTTAAAGGCGGCCGTCAAGATATTCCTGACAATCTGGATCATCTTGAATATGGCAAATCAGTGACTGATGGCTGTATCGATTGGGAAACCACTGAAAAAGCCCTGCTCGATATGCATGAAGCCCTCAAAGACGTTTTATCAAATCGCTAAGAGATTTAAAACGCCATCTAGATAGATGGCGTTTCTACTTTAACCTTAGGAAAATTTTCTCTCATGAATGAAATTGAAAATGCATTGAGCCACATCGAAAATTTCCAGTTTATTCACGAACATTTATTCACGTCAGCTCAGCCTTCTGCTGAACAGTTGAAACTGATTAAAGAATACGGCGTGACGACTATTGTCAATCTGGCATTATCTGATGCAGAGCAGCATTTACACCATGAAGATAAGATTTGTCTGGATTTAGGCTTAAATTATATTCAGTTTCCCATTTCACCAGACACACCTTCTGATGATCAATGTTTACTGATATTAGATCTGCTCAATCATTTAGTCCAAGATCAAATGGTCTGGGTTCACTGTAGCAAGAATTATCATGTCGGTTGTTTGATGTATTTATATCGTCAGTACTATATGGATATGGACATGCCTACGGCGCAGGAACTGATGCACAGCATTTGGGAGCCGAATGAAACCTGGACAGGTCTCATTCATGCAGTAGCCCTACAACTGCAAGGCCGCAAGGGTACCCAGGAATTACAGCAGTCGTTAATGCATCCAGATCATTTTGGCTGATGTGAAATTAACACGGTTGCGGTCGATAAAATTCCTTCCTGACGTCCGGTAAATCCTAACTTTTCTGTGGTGGTTGCCTTCACACTAATTTGGGTAACATGTACATCCAGAACATCTGCAATACTTTGACGCATTTCTAGATTATGTTTTGCCAGTTTTGGGCGTTCACATGCCACGGTAATATCGGCATTATTTAACACATAACCGCGGTCTACAATCAGTTGATAAACATGTTTAAGTAATACCCGGCTGTCCGCTCCCTTGAATTTTGCATCGGTATCTGGAAAATGCTGTCCGATATCTCCCAAAGCCAGCGCACCCAATAAAGCATCACATAAAGCATGTAATACCACATCACCATCTGAATGGGCTTTTAAGCCTTGGGTATGCGGAATTTTAATCCCTGCCAAAGTGACAAAATCACCTTCTTCAAAGGCGTGTACATCCATTCCCTGACCAATTCGAATTTGTGCGACCACTTTAAGCATCCTTAAGAAATAAATGATTGAAATGTTGTATTTACGCTTTCTATTTCGCTATAGTTACAGCAGCGCAACATAGTGAAATTATAAGCGATCATGCTGGTGAATACCGAAATTAATCTCATTAAAACATTATGCACATTATTCAGTATTGGCTGTTTGTGCTCAACTTTGGCTCATGCCCAAAAAATTGACTGTTCTAGTCCGAATACGTCGTCAATGAAACAGATTTGTGCCGAAAATTTTACCGAATCGCGGGAAAAATTGACCAATCACTATATGACTGCTTTTTTGGTTAGTGATGCACCGGTTCAGTTATTAGAAGATACCCATACTTTATGGTTTAAGCGTTTACAGCAATGTAAAAGTTTAAATTGTTATAAGCAACAATTTGAATTGCGTACTGATGATCTGAATTTTTATACCTCGTTAAATCAGAGTTTAACTAATCATTATTTAAAATTTGAAAATGGGAAAATTGCCAGTCAACCTGTACATTTACAAGTCCATCAACTCACCAAAGACAGAATTAAAATTGAAGGCATCGCCTACCGCAACCCGAACAATAAATTAGAAACACAAACCATTCCTTTCTTAGCCTATACAACACCCGATAAGAAAAGTGAAATCTTGGATAACGAACATGATTGCAAATACCAGTTTGATTTTAATAAGGCCATTTTATCGATTAAAACTGAGCAAAAAGGCTGTGAACGTTTTGTAGGTGTCTATCGGATTTATGATTAATTATTCTAATATAATGAGTGATTTTGGAAATTAAATATTAGCGCTTTTTTATTACTTAACATACAGATTCATTTTTTGCCTGATTAAATCCAGAGCTTGTACATATTTGGAAGGTAAATCTGGAATGTTATATGCATTAATATTTTGCCAGAAAAACTCAAAACGATGCCCATAATCTTCTAATGTTTCATAACTCCATTGATCCTTTAAATTTTGACTTGAGGTATCACAAAAAATAAAATACCACGTTTGATTGCTTATTTGATGTGATCCCCAATCATAACAATGTTGTTCTTCCACAACGATCCCCGATTCTTCATACAATTCACGTATAGCTGCCTGAAAAATTCGTTCTGATTTCTCAATTGTACTTTTTACAAGCTGAATACCCGCTGTCGGATGTTTGAAAAGTAAAACTTCCAATATTTGATTTTTTTTCCGAAGAATTACTGGACAAACCTTGTTCATTATCTTAAATCTCACGAAAATCTTTTGATAATCATATATTAAACTGGCAAAAAAAAATGCAACATATCACGTTGCACTTTTTAGTTTCTATGTAATTAAACCGGATGTTGCGAAGCCACTTGCTGACTAATCAGCACCGCTGTCGCCGCGGACAAAGTCCAACCTAAATGGCCATGTCCAGTATTATAAAAAACCCGTTCACGCTTTCCACGGCGTACAATAGGCATCATATTGGGCATCATCGGCCGTAAACCTGCCCAAGGTACAGCATTTTCAGTACTGATATTAAAATTTTTATTCACCCAATCAATTAAGGGCTGAATTCTATCTGCACGTATATCCCGGTTATAACCATTAAATTCTGCCGTTCCTGCAACGCGTAAACGATCTGCCCCTAAACGTGAAGTCACAATTTTAGAACTTTCATCAAGCAGGCTTACCCATGGTGCATTCTTGATGCTGCCCTCATCATTCAAATCTAGCGTAATTGAATAACCCTTGACTGGATATATATTGACCCGATCGCCCAGTAAATTTGCCAAGTGATAACTTCCAACACCGCCACAAACCACTACAGCATCCGCTTCCAATGATTCAACTGAAGCTGCATCTAAATGCATATTTTCATTACTGGCATGGTAAAGCACAGTGATCCCATTGGGATGATGTTTTACATCGGTCACTTCCATACCAAATATATATTTCACCCCATATTTTTCAGATGCTTCGGCAAGCCCTTTGGTAAATTTATGAATATCGCCTGTGGCATCTCCGGGACAATAAAAACCGCCATAATATTCACCCTTCAAACTTGGCTCTATGCTTTTAATTTCGCTCGGTGTAATTGCAATTCGCTCTAGACCACCATTAATAAGCAAAGTATTTACCCGAGTCGCCACTTCATAATCCAGTTTGCTATGGTAAAAATGTAGAATTCCACGCTTTTCCAAATCAAACTGAATATTTTCCTGTTCAGCCACAGCAAATAAACGCTCACGGGCTAATAGCGCCATTTTCACAGTATCGCGAGTGTTGGCTTCGTAATTTTTAATATTGCCAAGAAACTCTATTAACCAGCCATATTTATGCACATCAAATGAAGGGTTAAGTAATAGTGGTGCATTCTTATTGGACATCCACTTGATACCTTTCAGTACCGTGGCTTTTTGATTCCAGACTTCTGCATTACAGGCAGAGAGCTGTCCACCATTGGCAAATGAGGTTTCCATGGCGGGATATAAATGTTTATCTATAACGGTAACTTTATAACCCAATTTCGCCAGCTCATAGGCAGAAGTAACACCGGTAATGCCTGCCCCGATCACAACGATATGACACATACGACACTCCCTGGAAATGTGTATACATTTCTTCTGAGCCCCATCTGTCATGGTTACCTGAGAGCTTCGATCATGACGTTAAAATTTTAACGCTGACCATCCCCTTCGGTGAGCATATTTTCTTATATGCTTCTCTCCAGATTTTTGAAATTATTACAGTCCTTTTGCCTGAGAGTTTCCGGGGTCGTTGCTCCTTCGGCGTGTTCACAGAAGAACATCTCTCCTGCAATAATTTTCTTATATTAATATGAGCAATTTTTATACCATGCGCGAGCACTAAATTGATTTATTTGTTAATTAATTCATCTTAAATAAAAATATTGATACTAATCAAATAATTAAAAAAAATAAATTTAAGAAAAATTAAATATCGTAAAAATAAAGTGGAATCAGTTATACAAATTGTGCTGTTGTAGTGATTAAGATGCACTGTTTTAGACATCTAATTTACATCTCTTTAATTACCGACTTTGTCATATGTTGTAATTTCAAATCAATCAAAGGTTGCCCTACATTTGCATGAATCGGATACGACTCAACACATGCTGTTTTTGAATAGCCATATCTTTCATAATATTGAATCAGCTCTGTTCTGGCATCCAGTACAAACATTTCATAATTGATCAAGGTTGGACAAATTGCGAATGCCTTTTGTTCAGCATATGCTAAAACTTGCTTTCCAATACCTTTATTTTGCCAATGTGAATTGACACAAAAAGTGCCTATTGCAACAGCATTTTGCTGAAAGGTTAAACCTATACAGGCGACTAAAGCAGATTCTAAATTCTTAACCATTTCAGCAACAAATAGTGAAAAATTCTGCTGGCTCAAACTATCTAACAACTGCTGATGATTGATTCGATCTCCACTGACAATACTGTGTTCACTGGTCCAACTAGAACCTGTATTTGTACGATAAGCCTGATTAATCAGGCTGACTAAATTGTCGATATCATCAACATTGGCAGTTCTATATTTTAATGGCTTCATTATTTTTCTAAAAAATTGAATTGAAAGAAAATTACCACAAAGCATCATCAAACAAAATTTTATCCATAAAAAAACCGGACTTAAAGTCTGGTTTTTTTATCATTAAAGTTCGTAGCCTTAATGAGTTACTTCAATTTAAATCGGTGCAAATGGCGCAACTACATCCGCATTTTGTGCACGATGGCGCATGAAGTGATCCATCAATACAATCGCAAACATCGCTTCAGCGATTGGTGTCGCACGAACACCGACACACGGGTCATGACGACCTTTGGTCAACACATCCGTATCTTCCCGGTCGATATTAATGGTTTTACCCGGCGTGGTAATACTTGCAGTTGGTTTCAGCGCAATCGCCACACGAATGGTTTGACCACTGGAGATACCACCCAAAATCCCGCCGGCATGGTTGGCCAGGAAACCTTCTGTAGTCAATTCATCCCGCGATTCATGACCAAACTGTTCTGCAACAGTAAAACCATCACCAATTTCCACACCTTTAACAGCATTGATGCTCATCATGGCATGCGCGATATCCGCATCCAGACGGTCAAAGACTGGCTCGCCCCAACCGACTGGAACATTCTCCGCAAGAATTTCTAGTTTCGCACCACAGCTAGTACCTTGTTCACGAAGTGAAGTCACTAAAGCTTCAAAACGTGGCACGGCATCAACATCACCACAGAAAAATGGATTATTTGGCACTTCATTCCAATCCAGTTTTTCAGTTTTTTCCGTACCAATTTGTGTTACATGACCACGAATATTAATACCAAATTTTTCAGCCAGATATTTTTTCGCAATTGCACCGGCAGCTACACGCATTGCAGTTTCACGCGCACTTGAACGACCGCCCCCCCGGTAATCACGGAAACCATACTTTTGAGTATAAGTATAATCAGCATGACCCGGACGGAAAGTCTGTGCAATATTGCCATAATCTTTGGATTTTTGATCCGTATTACGAATCAATAAACCGATGGATGTACCTGTAGTTTTACCTTCAAACACACCGGAAATAATTTCCACTTCATCCGGCTCTTTACGCTGAGTTGCGAATTTAGAGGTGCCCGGTTTACGGCGATCTAAATCTTTTTGTAAATCTGCTTCAGTCAATTCGATCCCAGGCGGCACACCATCGATAATTGCCATCAGGCCAACGCCATGAGATTCACCACAAGTCGTTACACGGAACAGTTGTCCAATACTATTACCTGCCATGTTCACAACTCCTTATGCTTGAACAGATTGTACAAATAAATCACGGTATTTACGGCATTGCTCTGCGGTTAAAGCAAAAATACCCGAACCACCTTTTTGGAAAGTTAACCAATGGAAATCAACCGTATTAAAGTTTTGCTTCATTGCCCATTCAGAATTGCCTACTTCAATAACAATCAAGCCATTTTCAGTCAAGTAATCCGCAGCTTGCGCCAACATTTTACGAACTAAATCTAAACCGTCTTGACCGGCAGCAAGTGCAAGTTCAGGCTCATGTAAAAACTCTGCTGGTAAATCTGCCATATCTTCTGCATCGACATATGGAGGATTCGACACGATTAAATCATATTGATTTTCAGCAGGAATTTTTGCGAACAAATCTGATTCCATCAATGCAACCTGATATTGCATATTGTGATGTTCAGCGTTAATCGATGCCACTTCTAAAGCTTCTTTAGAAATATCGGTTGCATCCACTTCAGATTCAGGGAAGGCATAAGCTAATGCAATCGCGATACAACCCGAACCGGTACACATATCTAAAATACGACGCGGCATTTGCGGATGATCATTTTCAGGAAGATTGTTTAACGCTTCACGCACCAGACCATTTTCATCGAGGCAATAAGGCGCAAAGCGTTGATTAATCAATTCTGCAATCGGTGAACGTGGAATAAGTACACGTTCGTCTACGTAATAAGGTTTATCGCAGAAATATGCTAGATTTAACAAATATGAAGTCGGCACTTTTTCATTGATACGACGTTCCAGCAAACTGATAAATTCTGCTTTTTCACTTGGTAACAATTTGGCATCTAAAATTTCTGGATTTGCGTTCCAGTCCAGTGCCAGTGTTTGCAATACTAAAGCCGAACTTTCTGCAAAAAAGTCTTCTGTACCTTGACCTAAGTGTGCATCGTATTGACGTAGAGCTGAAACACCAAAACGGATAAAATCACGAATAGTTGTTAAGTTTTCAGCGGCTTCCTGTAAATGTTCAGGGCTAATTGTCAGTTGATCCACTTAAGGCATCTCCAAGGTGAAATTTTTTAAAACGCCTTATGATACCTTGTTTTATGGGTTTTTTATAACGTTTCAAGCAGATTAAAAACAATAATCTATAAGCGATTTATTTAATTTGATAATAATAAGCACGTTCCATCGTCATTTCCAAAATACATTTTTCCTGTTTGACTTTAAGCAAGCTCGAGGTCACTTTTAAATAGCATTGCTGATTAACACGTTTTAACCAAAGTTGATGTTGTTGCTCGACATTACTTTGGTTATTCCCACTGTTTTTTAAATAATTTTTATAATATTTATTGAGGAGTTTTTCCTGATTTTTCAACTCTTTCTCTACACATTTTTTGACTGTTTCAGTTTGACCATAAGATGTGTTAAGACATTTGTTATATTCGTCAGAATATCCTTGTGCTAAAACTGAAGTTGAACCCAAAACAGCCATACTGAAAATCACTGGCATTAAAAATCGCATCATATTCCCCTGTCTTAAATGACTCAATTTTAAATAATATTCATTTTATTTATTTAGGAATACTACAACAAAGCTGTGAAGATTCCTATATCACCGCAGTTCAAGCCAACGCACAACAAACATTGCAACATTTTGGCTATTGAATCTGACTAAAATGACCTTATATAGTTCTCATTATTTTCTAAATACTTCTTGTTATGAGCTACAAGCACAATAATTTAATGGCAATGCGCCAAAACTACTGGAATGATACCCATTCTGCCCAAGTTGAAAGCGAGAAACAATTTTTTCAACAAGTCTTAATCGAACATGCAATTTATCCCACACCCTCCGAAGATGATGCAAAATATCTGTTTTTCAGTTTACCGAGTATTATTATTGTCAAAGGTTATGCCTTGGGTTTTAAACATGGCACCGTGCAAGCCATGATTTTTAAACATCTTCAAACTCATAAAACCATATTGCAGCAAAAAAGTGACATTAAAATTCAATTCCGCATGTAAATATTCGTCCAATTTATATACAGCACAATTTTAGTGTGGATATCCTTCTCAAAGCTCATACCGGTGCGAGTAACTCATTTAGTTCACTCATGTGAAAAGCGTTTCCCTCTTCTAAGACTGAAGCTTTTATGGGAAATAAATTAAATATTAGACATATTAATGCCCTGTACAGCAGGTTGAACTTTTTTAATACGTGAATACACGGTAATATCCGCTACAATTAATTATTCTGCGACTTGCTGATTAAAGGATTTTGTTTAATGTCAGATCAGAACGATAAGCTTAAACAACTCAAAACCTCCTCTATGGATCGACGTTTATCTATCGCTAAAGCATCCTTACTGGCAGGAACGCGATGGGCCGCCTCGAGTGCGACCACCATGTTTTCCAGTGAAGCAGAAAAAGAAAAGAAACGTAAAAAAGCCATGAAAGAACAGGCAGATTATCTTGTTTCTGAAATTGGCAAACTCAAAGGTTCTATCGTTAAAATTGGGCAAATGATGGCGCTTTATGGTGAACATTTTTTACCTGAAGAAATCACTCAAGCACTGAATACTTTAAACAACCAAACCATAGCCCTTGCTTGGCCTGCGATTAAACAGCATCTAGAACAACAACTGGGTTCTAAGCTCAATGATTTAACGATTGATCATGAACCACTCGGCACTGCATCTTTAGCTCAGGTACATCGCGCAACACGCAAATCAGATGGTTTGGAAATTGTACTCAAAATCCAATACCCAGGTGTAGCGACCGCCATTGATTCAGATATGAGTCTGTTTAGAAATATGCTTAAATTGACTCGCATAGTGCCACAAACGCGTGAATTTGATCAGTGGTTTGATGAAGTTCGTGAAATGTTGCACCGTGAAGTAAATTATGACATTGAAGCTGCGACCACGCGTCGTTTCGCTGAGCGTTTAAAAGATGACCCACGTTATATCGTGCCGCAGATTGTAGATGAATATTGTACCGATCAAATTTTATGCATGACTTTTGAACGAGGCGTACCAATCAATAGCCCTGTCATGTTGTCTCTGCCTCAAGAACGTCGCAACCAGCTCGGTGAAGCTTCTCTCGAGATTGCGGTACGTGAAATTTTTGAATGGGGTGAAATGCAGACCGACCCAAACTTTGGTAATTATTTAGTTCGTTTGGGCAATGGTTTAGATAGCCAAGATAAAATTGTCCTGTTAGATTTTGGTGCTATTCGTCAATTTGACGAACATTTGCTGAGTGTTGCACGCAATTTGATTCAAGCCGGTTATCATCATGATCTTGATGAAATGATCCGTGCCATGACAGGTTATGAATTTTTTGATTCAATTCCGCAGAGCATTAAACCAGATATGGCGAAAGTATTTTTACTGGCCACTGAGGCATTTAGTACAATAGCAAATAATCCGGACTTACCTTCAGCTGTCATGGATGAGCAGCAACGCTATGACTGGAAAAAAAGTCAATTGCATAGTCGCGTAATGCAACGTGCGTCTAAATCAATGGCATCGCGTTATTTCAGCGTGCCACCGAAAGAATTTATGTTTATTAGTCGTAAATTCATTGGCGCATATACCTTTATGACCGTGATCGATGCAAAAACCAATGTGCGCAAAATGGTCGAAAAATTTTTATAGTGACTGCTGACTAGGATGACATTTTTGTCATTCTAGTCAATTTTCGCTTCCCAACCCACTCTTATCATGATTAAAAATAAATATTATTCAATTATTTAATAAATTTAAAATTCATTTCAAACCACCCATCCAAGTCAATTTAAATTGTCAGCCACGACATAGTCATTTCGATCTCCCCATGTCAGCATAAAAATACAAAGAATCGAAAATTGATGGACGATAACAATGACCAATATGGTAAATAAAGCACAAGGATTTGGGCTATCACTGATCACTAAAATTGCAGGTAGCGAGGTTCTTGATCAACTCAAACTACGTAAATTTATTGAAAAATCTTTATATCAAGGTTCAAAAATTGGTTTTAAAACATTAAGTAAAACCCAAAAGGTATTTAAAGCAGATTCTCATGTCAGCAAGCAACGTTTACCGAATCAACACAAAGCATTATTTGACTTAAACCTGACTGAAGAACAACAAATGACCTGCGATGTGATGGATCATTTTGCATCAGAAGTGCTTTATCCATTGGCAGCTCAAGCTGACCAAGATGAAAAGTTTCCCCTAGCATTGTGGCAACATGCAACAGACTTGGGACTAAATTACTACGCACTTCCAGAGGCTGTGGGTGGAGTGGCAACCGAAAAAAATATTTTAAGTAATATCCTCATTGCTGAACATTTGGCTAAGGGCGATTTCAGTTTAACGGCAGGCTTACTTTCAACCTTTAGCGTGATTAATGCGATTACTCAATGGGGTTCTGAAAAAATTCAGTCCACCTATTTACCTGGTTTTGCAAATGATGCGGATATTCACGCGACATTTGCGATACAAGAAGCAACCGCTGCCTTCAACCCTTTTAAGCTAAAAACCAAAGCGAATTCAATTGATGGGAAATACACCCTTCATGGAGAAAAAACTTTAGTTTTATTGGGGGAAACTGCCGATCTATTTCTGGTAAATGCTGAACTGAATGGCTCACCCGAAGTTTTCATCGTAAAACGCGATAGCAGCATTACCGCAAAAAAAAGTCCAGCAATGGGCCTGAAAGCTACAGAAACCGTGACATTACATCTCAATCATACCCCAGCTGAATTATTAGGTGATGATGACTTTAATTATTTTGCTTTTTTAGATTTAGGGAATTTAATGTGGTGTGCGATGGCTGTGGGAACCTGTGAAGCAGTAAAAGCCTATTGCATTGAATATGCCAAGCAACGTACTGCTTTTGGTGAACCTATTTCACATCGCCAAAGTGTGGCTTTCATGATTGCAGATATGTCGATTGAAATTGATGCCATGCGTATGTTGATTCTAAATGCTGCCAGTCTGGCTGAGGCAGGCCAACCTTTCCATCGGGAAGCCTATCTAGCACGTTTACTTTGCGCCGAGAAATCCATGAAAATTGGCACCGATGGGGTGCAAATTCTGGGTGGTCACGGATTTACCAAGGAACATCCGGTTGAGCGTTGGTATCGTGATTTACGTGCTACAGCTATCTTACATTCAGGCCTACATGCTTAATTTATAAAAATAAGGAATTATGCAGATGAATTTAAAAAATCCTAAAAAATTTAAAATGTTGATTGATCAAGCTCATGAATCAGCTTTAAATGTATTACGCCCCATTTCACGTAAATATGACAAAGCTGAACACCACTATCCTAAGGAACTCGACATGTTTGCCTCACTCATTGATGGCATGAATGATGGTGGCGAAGGCATCAATGCGGGGGCTGCTGTTGGAAAACGTGGAAGCACAGAATCGGGAAATAAAAATGGCGTCAATATGTCTACCGTTCTTGGAGTCATTGAGATGTGCTATGGAGATACCGGATTATTGCTGAGCATGCCACGCCAGGGTTTAGGAAATTCTGCCATTGCAGCTGTGGCAAATGACGAACAGCTGGAACGTTTGAAAGGCACATGGGCCGCAATGGCGATTACTGAACCCGGCTGCGGATCAGATTCTGCTGCCATTCATACTACAGCCACAAAAGACGGTAATGACTATATCTTAAATGGCGAAAAGATTTTCGTAACTTCTGGTGAGCGTGCAGACTCGATTGTGGTCTGGGCAACTTTGGATAAAAAACTTGGACGTACCGCTATTAAGTCCTTTGTCGTTCCAAAAGGAACAGCTGGCATGAAGGTAGAACGTCTGGAGCATAAATTGGGGATCAAAGCATCCGACACGGCTGTCATCAGCTTTATTGACTGCCGAGTACCTGCAGAAAATTTGCTGGGGCATGCTGAAATTGATATTGCCAAAGGTTTTGCAGGTGTAATGGAAACTTTTGACAATACTCGTCCTTTAGTTGCTGCAATGGCGGTCGGTTGTGCAAAAGCCTCTTTAGAAAGAATTAAACAAATTTTTAAAGATCAATTAGATGAAAATTATGCTACTCCTTATTTGCAAACCTCTTATATTGCAGCACAAATTTACCGGATGGAGGCGGAGTGGGAAGCGGCTCGCTTACTTACCATGAAGGCAGCTTGGATGGCAGATAATAAAAAGCCCAACTCACGTGAAGCTTCCATTTCCAAAGCAAAAGCTGGACGAATGTGTAATGAAATCACTTTAAAATGCGTAGAACTTGCTGCAAGTGTAGGTTATAACGAAGAAGAATTATTAGAAAAATGGGCACGTGACTCGAAAATCCTCGATATTTTTGAAGGCACGCAACAGATTCAACAACTCATTATTGCCCGTCGGGAATTGGGCAAGAGTTCAAGTGAGTTAAAATAATTTCTCGCTTTTTCAAAGCATAAAATTGGCAAAAGATGGATTTTTATCAAATATAGCGCTATAAAAATCCATCTCTTTTTATTTCTATATATTTAAGCTTATGTATCAAGTTAGACCTATTCAAGCACAAGATAATGCTGAAATTGCACGTGTTATTCGCGAAGTTTCCAAAGAGTTTGGACTTGCTCCTGAATCAGGTTTTGCTGTAGCTGACCCCATTTTAGATGACTTATACACGGTTTATCAGCAATCTAATGCTCAATACTGGGTGATTGAAAATGAACAGGGTGAAATTTTAGGTGGTGGTGGTTTATCGCCTTTAAAAGGGGATCCTAGCATTCTAGAAATTCAAAAAATGTACTTTCTGCCCGAAATACGCGGTCTAGGATTTGCCAAGCAACTTCTGGAAAAAGCCTTTCAGTTTACTTTACAGCATGGTTTCCAATCTTGTTACCTAGAAACGACCAAAGAACTTTGGCAAGCAGTCAAACTTTATGAAAAATTGGGTTTCAAGTATCTAAATCATCCCAAAGGTAACACTGGACATAGTCATGCATGTGAGATCTGGATGGAAAAACGACTGTAATTTTTCTACATTTTCAAACCTGTCTCCGTTCTAAAATAATACTTTTTAAAGTGAGATCTTCTCTATTAACTCAATTTATTTATAAATCACGTCAGCATTTACTTACCCAGAAAGTATTTATTGACGCCTATGCTAGAACTAGTAAGCACCTTATGATTAAAAGATCAGGAAGCAGGATGTTTCCATAATAAAAACAATTAACGATATAAGCAGGAAGGATAAGGGTAAAACAGGAGTTATACCTTGCAACTGATATCAAATAAGCCCCGTCATGATGATAGGGCTTATTTTTTACCAAGAATTTTCAAACCTTAACAAGAATAAGCCAAAATCTGTACAGCTTCATTCGTTCAGCTTGTTAAGGTTGAATATTAAATAAGTAATTCAGGATCACTAACATGTCTAAGAAAGCATTATTTATTACTTCTAATGTCGGCGTAGAACAAGATGAGTTGATTAAACCATTTGAATTTTTACAATCAAAAGGTATTGAAGTGATTCATGCCGCAGAAGAATTAAAGGATGTTCAAACAGTTAAAAGTGATAAGGAACCTACAACCGCTTATACACCGCAAACAACTTTATCTAAAGTTTCTCCAGAGGATTATGATATTTTAGTAATTCCGGGTGGAACGGTAAATGCAGATACCTTACGTTTAAATGAAGATGCTCATAAAATTATTCAGCACTTTACTGACAATGCAAAACCGATTGCAGCCATTTGTCATGGGCCCTGGGTATTGATTAATGCCCAAAGAATTAAAGATAAAAATTTAACTTCTTATAAAAGTATAAAACTGGATTTAGAAAATGCCGGTGCAAATTGGGTAAATGAAGAAGTCCATCGTTGTAATACCAATAACTGGCCTTTAATTACTTCTCGATGCCCAGATGATATTCCGGCATTTAATCAGGCAATTTTGCATGAGATGGATTGATTAAATATACTAAGAAGATCAGTTCCATTAATATAATGGAACTCGTTCTTTCATAAGTTTAAAAATTTAATCACTCAAAGATCAACTTATAAAAATACTTCATAAATCATTTGAATAATACAAAGTCTTGGCTCTTGACTCGCTCTGCCCAGACCACTAGCATTACCTCAATAAAATTTTACTTTGGGTTTCTAACCTTGTTAATTACGTATCATTTATCGAGTCTACGTTTAAAACCACCTTCTGTTCATTTTTTTTCATTTAAATCAATAGCCATCGTCATTACTACTTTAGCTTTTACTGGTTGTACTTCCTTTAATGGTGGCTCAGTCGCTAAACGATCTGCTAAATTATCTACAGGTATACAAAAAGCATATGCTGTTGCCCCAGATACTGCGAATCGCGTATCTCCAATGATTATTCAAAGTGCAGAAAAATATGCTGTGGATCCCTTACTATTAGCGGCTATGATTCGACAAGAATCTAGTTATAGAAACTATGCTATTTCACCAGCTGGTGCTGTGGGCCTCACTCAAGTAATTCCACGTTACTGGCAACAGATATGCCCAGGTGATTTAAGTGATGAATATCATAATATTAATTGCGGAACGTATATTCTAGCCTCATATAACAATAAAGCGGGAAGTTGGCCTAAAGCTCTTGCTTATTACAATGTTGGACCTACAGGCTATAATTCTAACCTTAAGATGAAAAAACAAGGTGAAAAATATGCCCGACAAGTTAAACAACACCACACTACCTTAAAAGATGCTTTATAAATTAATCGAAATCCTCCTGTCAATTAGATAGGAGGCAATTCTGCTTACTTATTTAATCTCTTTTGCAGACTCTCTGTAAGCTCTAAAACCTCAACAACCATATAAGATTCTGCTCCGTTGTAATAAACGAGAACTCGTCCATAACGCTTATTAGCAAAAAAATACCACCTTTCTTTCGAATTTTATTAGCTGGGAATAACTAGCTTGAAGTTTGCCTACTCCTCGAATATTTCACTTGCAATTCATAATATTCATGCTCGCTTAAGCACTCGACTCCTATTAGAGTAAGATTCAAGACTGAATTTTTAAATTTATTGGCTTTTCTTGATATTTAATACTTCTTGGTCATAGGATAAGATTCTATGATCCAATCGACTTTCTATCCTACAATCCATAAAAATAATACTGATCACTATATGATCATGTACCTCAGGTTCACCATTGAAGTGTTCCATTGCATGTAATTTTCACATTTTACCTGGAAGCTACTTATAGCTTGCATAGTATCTTCAACTATTCTACTGCTTATGTCACTGCATATTTTGCTTAAATCTTATTTTTTAAATATTCAAGAAATCTGCTGCTTGTTCTATAGTTAAATGATTTTAATCTTACCCTCTTTTTTTGTTTTAAATATTTTGCATTATTCCTTTTAAATACTAAAAATTTAAAAAATAAGGAATTGTATATAAAACGTTTTTTCTTTTCTGGCTCTTTCAGTGATTATTTTTGAGGCATAAAAAAAGCCCCGCTATTTAAGCGGGGCTTTTAGGGAATAATGAGCTGGCGATGACTTACTCTCACATGGGTAACCCCACACTACCA
>Ga0308157_10000629_pt1 | contig 104643 bp, 94 predicted proteins | sample PhyBR1_FD_201035 | JGI IMG/M metagenome (GOLD analysis project Ga0308157, IMG submission 201035) | Phyllosphere microbial communities from UC Gill Tract Community Farm, Albany, California, United States - DLSLB.R1 | ecosystem: Host-associated > Plants > Phyllosphere > Unclassified | place...
CAGTGAAGCCGCTGTTGAGGCCGCGGTTGCGCTTGGCAATCACGACGCCTTCGTAGGCCTGCACACGCTTGCGCGCGCCTTCAACCACATTCACGCTCACGATGACGGTGTCACCGGGGGAGAACACGGGGATGGTCTTGTTCAAGCGGGCAATTTCTTCCTGCTCAAGAGTCTGGATCAGATTCATGGTTACATCCAACGATCTTGTCCGCGCCACAATTGGCAAGCACCGGGATTGGCACTGTATGGCTGCATTGCTTGCCCAATGCTATGAGCTTGGGCTCCTCGAATGCAGCGGCCGGCAGAGGATCGACAGCCCTCGATTATAGCCCGTCCGCTATTTTTGCCAAAACCGCTTCATCCTTGCGGGTCAGATGCCCGCCTTCGCGCGCCTGGACCAGCAGATCGGGCCGGTTGCGCGCCGTGATCTCCAGGCTCTGGTCGCGGCGCCAGCGCTCGATGTGCGCATGGTGACCCGAAATCAGCACCGGTGGCACTTCCTGGCCCTGCCAGACCTCGGGGCGGGTGTAATGCGGGCAGTCAAGCAGGCCGTTGAGACTGGGGTTGAAACTGTCGAGCTGATGGCTGCCTTCATCGTTGAGCACGCCGGGCTGCAAGCGCGTGACCGCGTCGAGCAGCGCCATGGCAGCGATTTCACCGCCCGAGAGCACGAAATCGCCCAGGCTGATCTGCGCATTCACATGGGTGTCGATGAAACGCTGGTCAATGCCTTCGTAGCGGCCGCACAGCAAGATCGCGCCCGGGCTTTGCGCCCACTGCTCCACCGACGGGTGGTCGAGCTTCTTGCCGATCGGCGAGAACAGCACCAGCGGCACCTGCTCGGCCGGCTCCTCGGCGCGGTCGGCTCGGATGGCATCGAGGCAGGCCTGCAGCGGCTCGACCATCATCACCATGCCGGGGCCGCCGCCAAAGGGCCGGTCGTCGACGCGGCGGTAATTGCCCTGCGCGTAGTCGCGCGGATTCCACAGCCGCACCGCGACCTGGCCCGAGGAATAGGCGCGGCGCGTGACGCCGCTGGCGAGGAACGGCGCGAACAGCTCCGGAAACAAAGTGATGATGTCAAAACGCATGGCTTGGACCCTTACTGCGCGCCATGGGCAGCGTCAACGAAACACAGGCCATCAATAATCCGCTTGCCAGTCGACCGTGATGCGGCGCTGCGTCAATTCAACCTTGTCCACATAGGCCGACACAAAGGGAATCATGCGCTCCAGCGTTTTCCCATCTTCCTCGTAGGCAATCACCAGCACGGTCTGCGGGCCGGTCGACATCAGATCCTTGACCTGGCCCAGCACCACACCTTCGCGGTTGATCACGTCCAGGCCCAGCAGGTCGACCCAGTAGTACTCATCCTCGGCGGCCTGGGGAAACTCGGCGCGCGAGACAAAAATGCGTGCGCCCTTGAGCGACTCGGCCGCCGTGCGATCGGCCACGGCCTCGGCCGTGGCGACAATGGAGCCCGAATGCTCGCGCGACTGCTTGACCGGCATCAGCACGGTGCCGGTGAACGTGCGTGCGCCGCGCTCGGACGGCTGCAAAAACCATTGCTTGGAAGTCAGCAGCACTTCGGCGTCGGCACTGAAAGGCAGCACCTTGAACCAGCCCTTGACACCCCAGGCGTCCGCAATGCGGCCGACCTCCACGGCGTCGGCAGGCAGTTGAGCGGGTTCAAATACAGGAAGAAGGGCCATGGTGCTAATTTTCGAAAAACAAATAAATGCCCCCACGCTTGCTCGCTACGTCCTGAGCTTGACAAAGGGCTGCGCTGCCTCCCAGGGGGGCCCGGGACGGCCCGGCGGCAAAAAAAAAGGCGGGTTCCGCAAGCATAAGCCACGGAACCCGCCTTCAGGGAAGCGTCAGATTAAGCAGCTGCCTTGGAGGCTTGCTTGATCAGGCGATCCACCGTAGGCGACGATTGCGCGCCCACGCTCTTCCAGTACGTCAGACGGTCTTGCGCAATGCGCAGACCTTCTTCGCCGCCACGTGCGGTTGGGTTGTAGAAACCCAGACGCTCGATGAAGGCGCCATCACGGCGGGTGCGCTTGTCAGCCACAACGATGTTGTAGAAAGGACGGGCCTTGGAGCCGCCGCGAGAAAGTCGAATGACGACCATAATTTATCCTTTGGGTGGTTTGCAGCAACTGCTGCAATGTTTTCTGCCACGTTGAGACACGCGACATGGCCACCCGGCCAGCGACACGCAGCAAAGCTCACGATTATATCGACTTCTTCTCTTTATGCCTAATATCCGCGCCAGCATCGAGTCAGACATCCCCGCCATCACCGCGATCTACCGCCACCACGTGCTGCACGGCACCGGTACTTTCGAGATCGACCCGCCCAGCGAGCAGGACATGACCGCGCGCCGCGCCGACGTTCTTTCGCGCGGCCTGCCCTACCTCGTGGCCGAGGGCAAGGACGGCCAGATCCTGGGCTTCAGCTATGCCAACTGGTTCAAGCCGCGCCCGGCCTACCGCTTCTCGGCCGAAGACTCGATCTATGTGGCGGATGGCGCACGCGGCCAGGGCCTGGGCCGGCTGCTGCTGGAGGCGCTGAGCGACCAGGCGCAGGCCGCGGGCGTGCGCAAGCTGCTGGCAGTGATCGGCGACTCCGCCAACGCCGGCTCCATTGGCGTGCACCGCGCGGCCGGATTCAGCGAAATCGGCGTCATGCGCTCCATGGGCTGGAAGTTCGACCGCTGGCTCGACATCGTGCTGATGGAAAAGACGCTGGGCGAAGGCGACTCCACGCCCCCGGTTGCCAAGGCGTAATCCCGGGCTAGCCGGGCGCAGGCTTCGCGCCAATAATGGCTGCATGAAAAGCAAGACCCTGGCCGCCTGGTTGGCCTTCATCGGCGGGCCGCTGGGCCTGCACCGTTTCTACCTCTACGGCCTTGCCGACTTGCGCGGCTGGCTGCTGCCGCTGCCCACGGCGCTGGGCGTCTATGGCATACAGCGCGTTCAGGCGCTGGGCCAGGACGATCAGCTCAGCTGGCTGCTGATTCCGCTGCTGGGCTTCACCATTGCGGCCTGCGCGCTGCGCGCCATTCTTTATGGCCTCACGCCCGCCGACGCCTGGAATACGCGCTTCAACCCAGCCACAAGCGCCGACGCCGAGCCCGGCCGCACCCACTGGGGCACGGTGTTTGCGATCGGCCTGTCGCTGATGATGGGCGCGACGGTGCTGATGGCCAGCCTGGCCTACAGCTTCCAGCATTACTTCGAATACCAGATCGAGGAAGCGCGCAAGATTTCGCAACCGCAATAGCCCCCACGCTCGCCCGCTGCGTGTGACTCACTGCCCCCAAGGGGGCCGTCGCCGCCTTGGGGCGGTCCGGCGGCGGCGAGTATCACCCCTTCACGGGCCCGCTGTCTCGCCGCGCGGCGCCCTCCCGTGAAGGCCTGTGGATGGGAGTGCAAAAAGCGGTCAGTACATGGCTGCATTGACCGCTTCTTGTTAAGGCTGACACACAGCCCTTGAAACTGGCGCGCCCCAGCAAGGAGGCAGCAAGCAAGGGCCGCCCCGCAGCGAGGCTGCCGTCCCCCTCCACCGAAGGTTGAGAGGGGGAAGGCGCGAAGCGCCTCAGGGGGTGCTTAAAAGATCTGCAGGCTGACCCAGTAGGCAATCGAGGCGACAAACGCGCTGGCCGGAATGGTCAGCACCCAGGCCCAGATGATGTTGCCGGCCACGCCCCAGCGCACGGCGCTGGCACGCTGGGTCGAGCCCACGCCCACGATGGCACCGGTGATGGTGTGCGTGGTCGAGACCGGCACGCCCATGGCCGTGGCGATGAACAGCGTCAGCGCACCGCCGCTTTCGGCGCAGAAACCGCCCACGGGCTTGAGCTTGGTGATCTTCTGGCCCATGGTCTTGACAATGCGCCAGCCACCGAACATCGTGCCCAGGCCAATGGCGATGTAGCAGGAAATGATGGTCCAGGTAGGCGGCGACGCGTCGTTGACGCTGGTGTAGCCGGTGGCAATCAGCAGCAGCCAGATGATGCCAATGGTCTTTTGCGCATCATTGCCGCCGTGGCCCAGGCTGTAGGCACCGGCCGAAACCAGCTGCAGGCGCCGGAACCACTTGTCGACCTTGTTGGGCCTGGCCCGGCGGCAGATCCAGGCGACCAGCACCATCATCAGCGAACCCAGCAGATAGCCCAGCAGCGGCGACACAAAGATGAAGGCCACGGTCTTCCAGATGCCGCTGGCAATCAGCGAACCCGCACCGGCCTTGGCAATCACCGCACCGACGATGCCGCCGATCAGCGCATGCGAGGAGCTGCTGGGAATGCCGTAATACCAGGTGATCAGATTCCAGGCAATCGCGCCGACGAGGGCGCCAAACACCACATGGGTATCGACGATGCCCGGCTGCACGATGCCCTTGCCCACCGTCGCGGCAACGCTCAGGTGGAACACGAAGATCGCGACAACATTGAAGAAGGCGGCAAAGACCACGGCCTGCGCCGGTTTGAGCACGCCGGTGGAGACGACGGTTGCAATCGAGTTGGCTGCGTCGTGAAAGCCGTTCATGAAGTCGAACAGCAAGGCCAGCGCCACCAGCAAGACCACGACCCAGAGGGCGGCTTGTACGGTTTCCATTACGTCAGGACTCCGCGCCGTGTCAGGAATTCTCGAGGACGATGCCCTCGATGTGATTGGCCACGTCCTCACACTTGTCGGTGATGGTTTCAAGCAGTTCGTAGATTGCCTTGAGCTTGATCACTTCACGCACATCGGGCTCTTCGCGGAACAGCTTGCTCATGGCCGAGCGCATCACGCGGTCGGCATCGGATTCGAGACGGTCGATTTCCTCGCAGGTCTTGAGCGCGGCTTCGGCGGTGTTGGCGTCGGAGATGCGGTCCAGCATCTTGACGGCGTCGCGCACGCGTTCGCAGCACTTGACGCTCAGGTCGGTCAGACGCGTGATTTCCTCCGTCATATGACGCACGTCATACAACGCCATGGTCTCCGCCGAGTCCTGGATCAGGTCGGCCACGTCGTCCATGGTATTGATCAGCGAGTGGATCTGCTCACGGTCCAGGGGGGTGATGAAGGTCCGGTGCAAGGCCTTGTTCACGTCGTGCGTCACACGGTCGGCAGCGCGCTCGGCGTTGTCGACATCCTGCCCATACTTCTCACGCAGGTGCAGGTCGTTGTAGTTCGCCACCAGCTGCGAGAACGCATGCGCGGCTTCGACGATGCGATCCGCGTGCTGGTTGAACATTTCGAAAAAATTACCTTCGCGTGGCAGCAGCTTGCCAAATAGCATGGGATTCCTTACCAGGTTTTCTGACGGACACGCAGGCGAACATACACACACACGAATGCTGGGCAGGGGCTTGCCGGCGTCAACGGGGCGAAGTGTACTCCCGGCGATGTAACCGTCTCGTAATCGAACGCATCTGCCATGAAAGACCGCTTGCGCAAACCCTGGTGCCTTGGCAGCGAGGCCCGGAAATCACGGCGGGCTGCGGCTTGCAGCGCTGTAGTCATAAAACCAACAGCCGAAAAAAATCGCGACGGCACTGCGCGGAACACCCCGAATGTGACAGGCTTCAGCGTCTATTTCTACTCAAAAGACAAAAATATGTCATAAGACATTGCATGTTTTTTACGGTGTCGCGGGCAATCGAAAAACACCGAAAGTAAGCACGCTGATTCGCGCAAAAACGCATCGATTTTCCAGCGCAATTGCTGCAAACCGAAGCGGCCGATCGCAGGCTTGGCTTTGAAAAGCCCAGGACCCGTGGCCCTAGGCGAGATCCGCCTGGCGTTCCCATTTCCCTGGCGCCCACACCTTGGGCCCGGGTTGATGCCTACTTTTCGCCGGCTTCCTCGTCCCATTTCCTCAGCAGCGCCAGCTTCTCGGCAATCTTGCTTTCCAGCCCGCGCGGCACGGGCCGGTACCAGCCGGGTTCGGCCAGGCCGTCGGGCAGATAGGTTTCACCCGCCGCATAGGCATTGGGCTCGTCGTGCGCATAGCGGTATTCATGGCCGTAGCCCAGCTCCTTCATCAGCCTGGTGGGCGCATTGCGCAGATGCACCGGCACTTCCCGGCTCTTGTCCTGCTTCACGAAGGCCTTGGCCTGGTTGTAGGCGTTGTAGCCCGCATTGCTCTTGGCCGCGATCGCCAGATAGATCACCGCCTGGCCCAGCGCCAGCTCGCCTTCGGGACTGCCCAGCCGCTCGTAGGTCAGCGCCGCGTCGTTGGCAATCTGCATGGCCCGCGGGTCGGCCAGGCCTATGTCCTCCCATGCCATGCGCACGATGCGCCGCGCAAGATACCGGGCATCAGCGCCTCCGTCGAGCATGCGCGTGAGCCAGTAGAGCGCGGCATCGGGATGCGAGCCGCGCACCGATTTGTGCAGCGCCGAGATCTGGTCGTAGAAATTGTCGCCGCCCTTGTCAAAGCGCCTGGCGTTCAGCGTCAGGGCATTTTCCAGGAATTCCGCCGTGATCCGCGTGATGCCCGAGGTCCTGGCCGCGGTGCCGGTCTGCTCGAGCAGGTTCAGGAAGCGCCGTGCGTCGCCGTCGGCATAGCCAATGAGGGTGTCCACGGCCTTGTCGTCAAACGCCAGCTCGCCCAGCGCCTTTTCCTGGGTGCGCTGCAGCAGCAGCTTGAGCTCGTCGTCGCTCAGCGACTTGAGCACGTAGACCTGGGCGCGCGACAGCAGGGCCGAGTTGACTTCGAACGACGGGTTCTCGGTGGTCGCGCCAATGAAGGTCACCAGGCCGCTTTCGGCATAGGGCAGCAGCGCATCCTGCTGGGACTTGTTGAAGCGGTGGATCTCGTCGACAAACAAGATGGTGTGCTTGCCCAGTGCCAGGTTCTGCTGGGCCTGCTCCATCGCGGCGCGGATGTCCTTGACGCCCGAGAAGACCGCGGACAGCGCGATGAACTCGCACTTGAAAGCCGTGGCCGTGAGACGCGCCAAGGTGGTCTTGCCCACGCCCGGAGGCCCCCAGAAAATCATCGAATGCGGCTTGCCCGACTGGAAGGCCAGGCGCAGCGGCTTGCCCTCGCCCAGCAGGTGGGACTGACCGACGACGTCGTCCAGGGTTCTGGGCCTCAAGGCTTCGGCCAGGGGTGCGACGGGGTCCTGCGCAAACAGATCAGACATGGCGGCTCCCCGCAAGACAGGGGGCGGACCGGCGCAGGCGCGGGGTCAGGGACAGCGAAAAACAAGCAGGTGACATGACCATGGCAGCGGGGAGGGGCGACAGCAAAGCACGGCACACAAGCTTAGCCGTTTGGCCACCACGCGGCACAGGCACAGGTCAATAGGCCCTTGGCGCCAACGCCGCGGCGGCGCGCGCAGCAGGCTTGCAGACTTTGCGGTTTTCGCCACATCCGGCCTGGCTTCAGTGGGTGCCCACTTAGAATTCACCTCTCTTTGCTGCCCTCATGGGCAGATGGGTGGTCGTTCCACCGGTGTTTTCGCGGCCCTCTTGGGGCCCACCCCTTTCCCATCTATGCAGACCCTACAAACACGTGACCTGGTTGCGCTTGGCTTCCTGACTTTTGCGCTTTTTCTGGGCGCGGGCAACATCATCTTCCCGCCCATGGTCGGCCTGGCCGCGGGTGAGAACCTGTGGAGCGCGGCGCTGGGCTTTTTGCTCACGGGCGTGGGCCTGCCGCTGCTGACCGTGGTCGCGCTGGCGCGCGTGGGCGGCGGCATGGATGCCATCACCGCGCCGCTGGGCCGCGTGGGCGGCATGCTGCTGGGCGTTGCCGTCTATCTGACCATAGGCCCGCTGTTTGCCACGCCGCGCACCGCCACCGTCTCGTTCGAGATGGGACTGGCGCCTTTCGTGGGCCACGGCGAGGGCGTGCTGCTGGCCTATACCGCGGCTTATTTCGGTCTGGTCATGCTGCTGGCGCTGTTCCCGGGCAAGCTCATGGACAACGTCGGCAAGATGATCACCCCGGTGTTGATCCTGGCGCTGGCGGTGCTCGGCGGTGCGGCGTTTCTTCTGCCCGCGGGCAGCATGCTGCCCAGCGTCGGCGACTACCAGCAGGCAGCGCTGGCCGAAGGCTTCACCCAGGGCTACCAGACCATGGACGCGCTGGGCGCGCTGGTGTTCGGCATCGTGATTGTCAATGCCATCAAGGACGCGGGCGTGACCGAAGCGCGGCTGCAGACGCGCTACGCAATCATCGCGGGAATGATTGCCGCCGTCGGCCTGTGCCTGGTCTATATCTCGCTGATGCACCTGGGCGCGCACAGCGGCTCCATGGTGCCGGATGCCAGCAGCGGCGTGCAGATCCTGACGGCCTATGTGCAGCACACGTTCGGCACGGCCGGCATGGTACTGCTGGCGGCCGTGATCATCCTGGCCTGCCTGACCACGGGCGTGGGCCTGGTCAGTGCCTGCGCCACCTATTTCAGCGCCCTGGTTCCGGGCGCGTCCTACCGCGGCATGGTGATCGCGCTGAGTCTGGTGAGCCTGCTGTTTGCCAACCAGGGGCTGGAGCAGCTCATCGCGATTGCCGTGCCGGTGCTGGTGGCCATCTACCCCATGACGATTGCACTGGTCTGCCTGAGCCTGCTGTCGGGCATCTGGAAATCCGCGCCGCGCGTGTTCGTGCCGGTGATGCTGGTGGCACTGGTCTTCGGCCTGCTCAACACCGTGCAGTCCCTGGGCCTGAGTCGCTGGACGCCTGAATGGCTCGATCAGCTGCCGGGCAGCGCGATGGGCCTGGGCTGGCTGCTGCCCGTGGCGGCCACGCTGCTGGCCTGTGCCATGCTGGACCGGCTGCAGCCGGTGCGCGCGCGCGCCTGAGAACCGCTCGATCTCAAGGTGCAAGCACGTCCGCGCCCTTGGGAGCAACGAACTTGAAGGTTTCGACCGGCAGGCTGGCGCTGGTCTGCACGTTGGCAAAGCGCATCAGCGAGCGCTGGCCAAAGCTGTCAAGCATGTCGATGGCCGCGAGCTTCTCGCCCGCAAAGCCCACGCGCACGCTCTTGAGCTGGCCGTCCTTGGCCTTGGGCAGCGCCTCCACCCATTGCAGACCGTCCTGATCGGGCACGGCCTTGAGATCGAAATCGGCGCGCAAGGCCTGCACGCTGGCCGCCGAGGCCAGGATGGCAGCGGGCGTGGCGTCCAGCACCTTGGCCTGAGCGCGCTGCGTGACCTGGTTGAGGTCGGCGTCATACATCCACAGTGTCTTGCCGTCAGCGACGATCAGCTGTTCAAACGGCTTGCGGTATTCGAACTTGAAGCGTCCGGGCCGCTGGAACGAGAACTGGCCGCTGGAGGTCTTGCTGCGCGCTGCCTGGCCATCCCTGGACGGTGAGGTCACGGTCTGGGTGAAGTCGGCCTTGCCGGCCTGCGCGCCCTGCATGAAGGCCTCGAGGCTTTGCAGGCCGTCGGCCTGGGCCAGGCCGGCGCCGGCCACCAACAGGATACTGGTCAAAAATCGCTTCATACACTCTCCATCCAATGGCCCGGGGCCCTATTCGTTGCGCGCCGGCACCAGCACCTCGCGCTGGCCGCTGGTCGTGAGCGAGCTCACCAGACCGGCTTTTTCCATGTCCTCGAGCAGGCGCGCCGAGCGGTTGTAGCCAATGCGCAGCTTGCGCTGCACGTACGAGATGCTGGCCTTGCGGTCCTTGAGGACCACTTCGACAGCTTGGTCATACATGGGGTCCTTTTCGCCGTTTCCATCCCCATCGCCGCCGGTTTCGCCATCTCCATCGGCGACGCCGCCTTCGAGCACGCCGTCGATGTAGTCGGGCTCGCCCTGCTCCTTGAGATAGTTGACGACGCGGTGCACCTCCTCGTCGCTGACAAAGGCGCCATGCACGCGGATCGGCAGGCCCGTGCCGCTGGCCATGTACAGCATGTCGCCCATGCCCAGCAGTGCTTCGGCGCCCATCTGGTCAAGCACGGTGCGGCTGTCGATCTTGCTGCTGACCTGGAAGGCAATGCGTGTCGGGATATTGGCCTTGATCAGGCCGGTGATCACGTCGACGCTGGGGCGCTGGGTGGCAAGAATCAGGTGGATGCCCGCAGCGCGCGCCTTCTGCGCCAGGCGCGCGATCAACTCCTCGATCTTCTTGCCGACCACCATCATCAGGTCGGCCAGCTCGTCAATGACGATCACGATATGCGGCAGGCGATCGAGCGGCTCGGGCGACTCGGGCGTGAGGCTGAACGGGTTGTAGATGAAGCTTTCCTTGGCCTTGGCTTCGTCTATTTTTGCGTTGTAGCCCGCAAGATTGCGCACGCCCAGCTTGCTCATCAGCTTGTAGCGGCGCTCCATTTCGGCAACGCACCAGGTCAGGCCGTTGGCGGCCTGCTTCATGTCGGTGACCACCGGGCACAGCAGATGCGGGATGCCTTCGTAAACCGACATTTCCAACATCTTCGGATCGATCATCAGCAGGCGCACATCGCGCGCCTCGGCCTTGTACAGCAGCGACAGGATCATGGCGTTGATCCCCACCGACTTGCCCGAACCGGTGGTTCCGGCCACCAGCACATGCGGCATCTTGGCGAGATCGGCCACCACGGGATTGCCGACGATGTCCTTGCCCAGACCCATGGTCAGCATGCTCTTGGCATCGTGGTAGACCTTGGAGCCCAGCACTTCGGACAGGCGTATCGACTGGCGCTTGGCGTTGGGCAGCTCCAGCGCCATGTAGTTCTTGCCGGGAATGGTTTCAACCACGCGCACCGATACCAGCGACAGCGAGCGCGCGAGATCCTTGCCCAGGCCCACGACCTGCGAGCCCTTGACGCCGGTTGCCGGCTCGATCTCGTAGCGCGTGATGACCGGGCCGGGCATGGCCGCGACCACGCGCACCTCGACGCCGAAGTCCTTGAGCTTCTTCTCTATCATCCGGCTGGTCATTTCCAGCGTATCGGGCGAGACGGTTTCCTGGCGCTGCTGCGCTGCGTCAAGCAAGTCGACCTGGGGCAGCTTGGTGTCGGGCAGTTCGTGGAACAGCGGCTTTTGCTTTTCCTTGATCACGCGCTCGCTGGGCGCGGCCGCCGGCTCCATGACCGGCTCGATGATCTGCACCGGCAGCGGATGGCTTTCGACGCTTTCAATGCGCTCTTCCTGCACATCGACCTGGCGGGCGCGCGCGGCCTTGCGGCCGACGGCGACATCCTTGGCCTTTTCATGCTGGGCACGGCTCACGCGCACCATGGAATAAATGCGCTTGCCCATGCGCTCGGCAAGCTGACCCCAGGAAAAGCCGAACACCAGCGCTGCGCCCAGCACCAGCAGCACGATGCCGGCCAGGCCCGAGCCGGTGAAACCCAGCCATTGCATGCCGTGCAAGCCAAATACATAGCCGACGACGCCGCCGGCGTGTCCGGGCAGCAGCGATTCAAAGCGGTACATGCGCGACCACTCCAGCGAGGTGCTGGCCAGGATCAGCAGTGTCAGCCCGCCCCAGAAACGCAGGCGGCGCAGCCACAGCGGGTCGGCCGGCGCCACGCCGCCACGCGTCCAGCGCAGCAGCGAACCCAACCAGTTGCTGACCGCAGCCATCACCAGCCACCAGACCGAGAAGCCGAAACCGAAATAGCAGGTGTCGGCCAGCCAGGCACCCGAGCGCCCCACCCAGTTGTGCACCCAGCGGCCTTCGAGCGCGCCCGAGGTCGACCAAGCCGGGTCCTGCGGCGAGTAACTCAGCAGCGACAGCAGCAGAAATACCAGCGCCAACAGCCCCATGATGAGGCTGACTTCATGGCCAAAGCGGGCCAGGCCGGTGCGGGTGGATGATTTCCCTGAGGAACCGTTCAGGGCATTCAATGTGTAAGTCATACGCAAGCGGGAGCTTACCCCACCGCCCGCCCGCGCACAGGGCTTGGTGTGTCGGCTAAAGCAGACACTTGCAACAAGACGTTCCAATTTCACCCATTTGATGATTTTTTACAATGCCGGTGATTGACGGACTGTGCATACGGAAACTTCTGCTGCGGGGGATACTCCACCATCCGTCTTATTGATGAACCTCCACATGCCGATCGCCGGCATGTTTTCCATGAGTGCAACGATGTCCACTACGCAACACGCCAAAGTTCTGATCCTCGGCTCCGGCCCCGCCGGCTACTCCGCCGCCATCTATGCCGCCCGCGCGAACCTCAAGCCGCTGCTCGTGACCGGCATGGCCCAGGGCGGCCAGCTGATGACGACCACCGACGTGGACAACTGGCCCGCCGACGTCATGGGCGTGCAGGGCCCCGAACTGATGCAGCGTTTCCAGCAGCATGCCGAGCGCTTCCAGACGCAGATCGTTTTCGACCATATCAACAAGGTCGACTTCAGCCAGCGCCCGTTCACGCTGACCGGCGATTCGGGCACCTACACCTGCGACGCGCTGATCATCGCCACCGGCGCTTCGGCCAAATACCTGGGCCTGCCGTCCGAGCAGGCGTTCATGGGCCGCGGCGTTTCGGGCTGCGCGACCTGCGACGGCTTCTTCTACCGCGAGCAGCCGGTGTGCGTGGTTGGCGGCGGCAACACGGCCGTGGAAGAAGCGTTGTATCTGTCCAACATCGCCAGCAAGGTCACGCTGGTGCACCGCCGCGACAAGTTCAAGGCCGAGCCCATCCTGGTCGACAAGCTGCATGAAAAGGTCAAGGCCGGCAAGATCGAGCTCAAGACCCATTTCACGCTGGACGAAGTGCTGGGCGACCAGTCCGGCGTGACCGGCATACGCCTCAAGAGCACCCAGGACGGTCATACCGAGGACATCGCGCTGCAAGGCTGCTTCATTGCCATCGGCCACTCGCCCAACACCGACATCTTCCAGGGCCAGCTGGAAATGGAAAACGGCTACATCGTGACCCAGGGCGGCCTCAAGGGCTTTGCCACGCAGACCAGCGTTCCCGGCGTGTTTGCCGCAGGCGACGTGCAGGACCATGTCTACCGCCAGGCCATCACCAGCGCCGGCACAGGCTGCATGGCCGCACTTGACGCCCAGCGTTTCCTTGAGCAGGAATAAGGTCTTTGGCTGGCGCGCATCTGGCCGGCCACGCCTATAATCGCAGGCTTTGCTGAATTTGCGCATGCCCTTCAGGGGCTTGTACTGGTTCAACGACGGGTTACCGCCACCCGAATTCTGGCGAGGTGAGGCCATGGGCACGACCGGCACGACTGTGCAGGGCTCGGTGGCCACGGCTGTAAAAAACTATCGGAGTGTCCTCATGGCACGCGTATGTGATGTAACGGGCAAGAAGCCCATGGTGGGAAACAATGTTTCCCACGCCAACAACAAGACCAAGCGTCGTTTCCTGCCTAACCTGCAGTACCGTCGTTTCTGGGTGGAAACCGAGAACCGTTGGGTGCGCCTGCGCGTTTCCAGCGCTGCTCTGCGCCTGATCGACAAGAACGGTATCGACGCCGTGCTCGCAGACCTGCGTGCCCGTGGCCAAGCCTAATTCCCTGAAGGAGAAATACCATGGCATCTAAAGGCGGACGCGACAAGATCAAGCTGGAATCCACTGCGGGTACCGGTCACTTCTACACCACTACCAAGAACAAGAAGACAATGCCTGAAAAGATGTTGATCATGAAGTTCGATCCCAAGGCTCGCAAGCATGTCGAGTACAAGGAAATGAAGCTCAAGTAAGCGCTTCACGAGCGTGGTCGCGGCTCAGGCTGCACCCCCTCAAGCTTCTTGAAAAAGGACACTTCGGTGTCCTTTTTTCGTTGGCGCGCACACTGCATTGCACTCCCCGGCAACTAGGGCACACCCGCCTGTGCTCCATATTGCGGCATCATCCAAGTGAGCGCACACTATCATCGAACGGCAGACACGGCTGCGGATGAGGGGTCATTCGGCCGATGCAGACCGTCCCGTGGAGCGCAAATGAAACGCTACATCATTTTGAAATACGCCTATCAGCGCCGCATCAGCAAACGCGAACTCGATACCGGCATACTCTCGCTGGAAAACGCGTTGCCCGCGGTATCCACCGAGCACCTGCCCGAACATGCGGTCAGCGAGCTCAAGAACGACCCCCAGGTGCAATTGGTGGTGCCCACCATGCCCACGCGGCTGATCAGCCCGGTGGAGTTGAAGCCGGTGCTGGCGCGCAACGCGCAGGCCAGCAACTGGGGCATCAAGGCCGTGCGTGCAGACAAGAGCCGCTACGACGGCGCGGGCGTCACCATTGCCGTGCTCGACACCGGCATAGACCGCGACCACCCCGCGTTTGCCGGCATGACGCTGGTCGAGAAGGACTTCAGCGACCACGGCAACGGCGACCGCAACGGCCATGGAACCCATTGCGCAGGCACCCTCTTCGGCCGCAACAGCGGCCAGCAGCGCATGGGCGTGGCGCGCGGCGTGCAGCACGCGCTGATCGGCAAGGTGCTGGGCGACGATGGCGCGGGCCAGTCAGAAATGGTGTTTCACGCGCTTACCTGGGCAATGGAGCAGCAGGCCGACATCATCTCCATGTCGCTGGGCTTTGATTTTCCGGGCATGGTCTCGCGCCTCATGGCCGACGGCTGGCCGCTGGATCTGGCGACGTCCACGGCGCTGGAAGCCTATAGCGGCAATCTGCGCATGTTCGATGCCATCATGGCTGTGCTCAAGGCCCAGGCGGCGTTTGGCGTGGCGCCGCTGGTGATTGCCGCGGCGGGCAACGAAAGCCGGCGCGAGCTCAAGCGTGACTACCGCATTGCCACCTCGCTGCCCGCCTCGGCCGACGATGTGATCTCGGTGGCGGCCGTCGCGCGCACCGAGGGCAAGTTCATGGTCGCGGACTTCTCCAACATCCAGGCGCGGCTGTCGGCGCCCGGTGTCGACATCACCTCGGCCTGGCCCGGAGGCGGACTGCGCACCATCAGCGGCACCAGCATGGCCTGCCCGCATGTGGCCGGCGTCGCCGCGCTGTGGTGGCAGTTCCTGCGCCAGGCAGACATCAAGCCCACGGCACGCAATGTCTCGGCGCGGCTGATCTCGAATGCGCGCAAGAACGTGTTTGTCGCCAACACCGATGAATCCGATGTCGGTCAGGGCCTGGTCACTGCGCCGTGATGATTAAGCACCCCCTGAGCCGCTGACGCGTCTTCCCCCTCTCATCCTGCGGTGGAGGGGGACGACATCCTCGCTGCGGGGCGGCCCTTGCTCGATGTCCCCTGGGCTGGGTCACGCCAGTTTCACAGGCCGTGAAGTGCCCCCTTGGCGGCTTCGCCGCTACCGCCCCCTCATTCCTCGGAGGGGGACTGGCTTATCGCTGAACGGCGCGCAGCGCGATCGAGAACTCCTGCAGCATGCGGATGTTGCTGGCCTCGGCCTTGCGGCACCAGGCACGCAGGTCGGCCGTGAGCTGTTCGCGCGTATGTGATGTGTTGAGCCACAGCTGGCGCAGTTCCTCGCGCATGGTCAGCATCTGGTCGATCACCGGGTGGGCCGCGCGCACCTGCGCAATCTGCGCGCGCGCGCGCTGCGGCAGCCGCTCCTGGTCGCGCACCACGCAGCGTCGCACCGCCTGGAGCAGCGCGACCTGCTCGCGGTCCGCGCGCCGCGCCTTGAGCCCCTTGACTTCGGCCGCGCAGGCCGCGCGCAGGCCGCGCGCATAGCGCGCCATGGCTTCGTAGCGGTGGGCAATCAGCGCTTCCAGCGTGGCCTCATCGGCTTCGGCCCGGACTTCGCCTTCCTGCCAGCGCGGCGGCAGCTTCTTGACGCGCGCCCAGCCCAGGCGCTGCAGCAGCCGGATGTAGAGCCAGCCGATATCGAATTCATGGCGCTTGACCGAGAACTTGGCCGCGGTCGGATAGGTATGGTGGTTGTTGTGCAGTTCTTCGCCGCCTATCAGCAGGCCCCAGGGCGAGATGTTGCGGCTCGCATCCTTGACCTCGAAGTTGCGGTAGCCCCAGTAATGCCCTATGCCGTTGACCACGCCCGCGGCCCAGAACGGAATCCAGGCCATCTGTACCGCCCACAGCGCCAGCCCCGCGAAGCCAAACAGCAGCAGGTTCACGACCAGCAGCAGCGCAATGCCCAGGCCGGGAAAGCGGCTGTAGACATGGCGCTCCAGCCAGTCGTCGGGCGTGCCCTGGCCGTAGCTGCTCAGCGTCTGCGCATTGGTGGTTTCCGTCCGATACAGTTCGGCGCCCTGCCACAGCACGGTGCGCAGGCCGCGCTGCTGCGGGCTGTGCGGATCATCGGGAGTTTCGCATTTGGCATGGTGCTTGCGATGCACCGCCACCCATTCACGCGTGACCATGCCCGTGGACAGCCACAGCCAGAAGCGGAAGAAATGCGAGGGAACGGGGCCGAGCTCAAGCGCACGGTGGGTCTGGCAGCGGTGCAAAAACACCGTGACCGCGACAATGGTGAGATGGGTAGCGAGCAGCGCGACCAGCAGCAACTGCCACCAGGAAAACCGCAACAGCCCATGACCCAGCCAGTCAAGCATGACCCGCCCTGCGTTGAAATCCCCCATGGCGCAACCTTCCCAAAAAGCAACACCGCCTGAAAAAGCGGTGTTTCATTTTAGGCCGTAGGCCTGTGATGATGCCAGCCAATTACCTGAATTTACAGGTCATTGGCAACAAAAGGCTACTTGCGCACCCAGACGGCGGCAAAGAAGCCGTCGGTTTGATGCAGATGCGGCCACATGCGCAGATAGCGTCCGCCCGACTCGCCGCCGCTGCACAGGCTGGCCGCTGCCGCCACCTTGAGCTGCTCGAGCACTTCGGCGGCTTCAAGCGCAACGAAGTCGGGATGGGCGGCGCTGAATGCTTCGGCAATGGCCTCGTTTTCCTCGGGCAGGATGGAGCAGGTGGCGTAGACCAGGCGGCCGCCCGACTTCACCAGGCGCGCGGCGCTGTCGAGAATCGAGGCCTGCTTGACGGTCAGCTCGGCAATCGCTTCTTGCGACTGACGCCACTTGAGGTCGGGGTTGCGGCGCAGCGTGCCCAGGCCCGAGCACGGTGCATCGACCAGCACGCGGTCGATCTTGCCCGACAGGCGTTTGACGCGTTCGTCGCGCTCATGGGCAATGGCCGCCGGGTGCACGTTCGACAGTCCGCTGCGCGCCAGGCGCGGCTTGAGCGCTTCAAGGCGGTGGCCGGACACGTCAAACGCATACAGCCGGCCGGTGCTGCGCATGCTTGCGCCCAGCGCCAGCGTCTTGCCGCCCGCACCCGCGCAAAAGTCGACCACCATCTCGCCGCGCTTGGCATCCAGCAGCAGGGCCAGCAGCTGCGAGCCTTCGTCCTGGACCTCGATGGCGCCGCGCATGAAAACTTCGTAGCGCGTCAGCGCCGGCTTGCCTTCGACACGCAGACCCCAGGGAGAGAACGGCGTGGGCACGGAGCGGATGCCGGCCTTGGTCAGCTCCTTTTGCACGTCGGCGCGCTTGTCTTTCAAGGCATTGACGCGCAGGTCGAGCGGAGCGCCCTCTTCCATGCTTTGCGCCAGCGGCCAGAAGCCGTCGCCCAGCTGGGCCTTGAGCGGCTCGACCAGCCAGGCCGGCATGTTGTGGCGATGCGGCTCCATCAGTTCTTCAGTCTTGACCGCGTCGCACTGTGCGAGCCAGGCGATTTCCTGATCGCTCAGCGCGGCCTTGAGAAAGTCGCGCGGGCCGTGGTAGCCCAGGATCGCCAGGCGGCGCTCGCGCGGACCGCTGCCCGAGCGCGCAAGGCTTTCAAACAGCAGTTTCTTGCGCAGCACGGTGTAGGCCGTTTCGGCCAGGGCAGCGCGTTCGCGCTGGCCCAGTCCACGGTTTTCACGGAAAAAGCGGGACACGACGGCATCGGCCGGGTGTTCAAATGTCAGGGTGCGCTTGACCAGTTCGGAGCAAGCATCAAGGAGGGCGTTGGGATGCATGGGGGCGATTGTCCCATTTGCGGAGTGTCCCCGGCATTCGCTGGTACTGTGCGCATTTCAGCGCGACTGCCAACCATGAACGCCACCGACTCCGACCTGCCCCCGATAGCCGCCACGCCGCCCGGCCTGTACCGCCATTACAAAGGCGGCCTCTACCATGTGATAGACATGGTGCGCCACAGCGAAACCCTCGAAGCCATGACGCTGTACCGCGCGCTGTACGGCGCGCGCGGCCTGTGGGTGCGCCCCGCGGCGATGTTTGGCGAAAGCCTGGAAATCGACGGCCAGCGGCAGTTGCGGTTCACGCGGCTGGGCGATTACTCGCCTGAAGCTGAGAGCGCTGCGCGGGCATGACGGCCTGCCCCGAAGACCCGGGCAAGCCTTCTTCAGCCCTGCTTCTTGAGCCAGTTCGCGACCGCCAGCGGGTAGATCGCGTGTTCCTGCACCAGCACGCGCGCGGCCAGCGTCTGCGCGCTGTCGCCTGGCAGCACCGGCACCACGGCCTGCTCCAGAATCGGGCCCACGTCCAGCTCGGCAGTGACTTCATGCACCGTGGCGCCGGCAAACTTGCAGCCCGCATCGATCGCGCGCTGGTGGGTGTGCAGGCCGGTGAAGGCCGGCAGCAAGGAGGGATGGATATTGACCAGCCGCCCGGCATAATGGCTGACGAAGGCGGGTGTCAGAATGCGCATGAAGCCGGCCAGCACCACCAGCGCGGGCTGGTACTGGTCTATGACTTCGCTCAGACGCGCGTCAAACGCTTCGCGGCTGGCAAAGGTCTTGTGGTCAAGCACGTCGGTGGCAACGCCCTGCTGACGCGCGAACTCCAGGCCCTTGGCGTCGGCCTTGTTGCTGATGACTGCGGCAATGCGCGCGTTCAAGGTATGGGCCCAGTCCTGCTGCTGGGCGGCCTGCACGATGGCTGCCATGTTGGAGCCGCCGCCAGAGATCAAAATCACGATGTTTTTCATTGCCACCGATTGTCTCATCCATGCCCTTTGACCCACGCTCCACTCCACTCAATCCCGTTCAGGCCCGGGTGCTTGCCACGCTGATGGAAAAGGCCCGCACGGTGCCCGACAGCTATCCGCTGTCGCTTAACGCCCTGCGGGGCGGCTGCAACCAGAAAAGCAGCCGCGATCCGGTGATGGAACTCGATGAAGCCGAGGTCCAGCAGGCGCTCGATGATCTGCTGCGCCAGAGCCTGGTCACGCCCGTGAGCGGCAATCGCACCCAGCGCTGGGAACACAACTTCCCGCGCGGCGTGGGCGTGCCCGAGCAGTCGGCGGTGCTGCTGTCGCTGCTGCTGCTGCGCGGTCCGCAGACCGCGGCCGAGCTGCGCCTGAACGCCGAGCGCTGGCACCGCTTTGCCGACATCTCCTCGGTCGAGGCCTTTCTCGATGAACTGCAGGAGCGCAGCGAGGAAAAAGGCGGACCGCTGGTGGTGCTGCTGCCGCGTGCGCCCGGCGCGCGCGAGCCGCGCTGGGCAAGCTTGCTCAGCGGCCCGATCGACCTGTCGGCCCTGCCTGTGTCGTCTTCATCGCCCGGCGCGCGCGCCGCGGCCGGCAGCGGCGCCGAGCAGCGCATCGCGGCGCTCGAAGCGCGCGTGGAGCAGCTCGAAGCCCAGCTCCATGCGCTGTGCCAGCAGCTGGGCGTGGAGCCGACTTCGGCACCGACGCAGGATTGAGCATCTTGGCACCATCCCGGCGCAGCGGCGCCCGGCGCAGCGACGCCCGGCGCAGCGGCGCGCGGCGCTGACGCGTCGGGTGCCGGGTGTCCCGCTGCGGACAGCACAAAAAAGCACGGGCGTGCTACAAATCTCCCATCACAGGAGACTGACGCATGGATCTCGCATTCACCCCTGAAGAGCAGGCCTTCCGCGAAGAAGTTCGCGCCTGGGTCCGCAGCCATCTTCCCGAGGACATCGCGCACAAGGTGCGCAACGCATTGCGGCTGTCGCGCGACGACCTGCAGCGCTGGGCCAAGATACTGGGCAGCCGCGGCTGGCTCGGCCACGGCTGGCCCAAGGCCTTTGGCGGTCCGGGCTGGACCGCGGTGCAAAAGCATCTGTTCGAGGAAGAGTGCGCGCTGGCCTGTGCCCCGCGCGTCATTCCCTTCGGCCCGGTGATGGTTGCACCGGTCATCATGGCCTTTGGCAATGCCGAGCAGCAGCAGCGCTTTCTGCCGGGCATCGCCAGCGGCGAAGTCTGGTGGAGCCAGGGCTACAGCGAGCCGGGTTCGGGCTCGGACCTGGCTTCGGTCAAGACCCGCGCCGAGCGCCAGGGCGACCACTACCTGGTCAACGGCCAGAAGACCTGGACCACGCTGGGCCAGTACGGCGAATGGATCTTCTGCCTGGTGCGCACCAGCACCGAAGGCAAGCCCCAGACCGGCATTTCCTTCCTGCTGATCGACATGAAATCGCCCGGCGTGAGCGTGCGCCCGATCAAGCTGCTGGACGGCGAATGCGAGGTCAACGAAGTGTTCTTCGACAACGTCCAGGTGCCGGTCGAGAACCTGATAGGCGAGGAGAACCAGGGCTGGACCTACGCCAAGCACCTGCTGTCGCACGAGCGCACCAACATTGCCGATGTGAACCGCTCCAAGCGCGAACTCGAGCGCCTCAAGCGCATTGCCAAGGCCGAAGGCGTCTGGGAAGACCAGCGCTTTCGCGACCAGATCGCGCTGCTGGAAGTCGATGTGATCGCGCTGGAAACGATGGTGCTGCGCGTGCTCTCGGCCGAGACCTCGGGCAAGAATCCGCTGGACATCGCCGCCCTGCTGAAGATCAAGGGCAGCGAAATCCAGCAGCGCTACAGCGAGCTGATGATGCTGGCCGCGGGCCCGTTCAGCCTGCCTTTCATCGAGGAAGCGATGGAAGCCGGCTGGCAGGGCGACTTTCCTGGCGGCGAAGTGGCGAACGCGCCGCTGGCCTCGACCTACTTCAACATGCGCAAGACCACCATCTATGGCGGCAGCAATGAAGTGCAGCGCAACATCGTCGCGCAAACCGTGATTGGGTGACCCCCTGAGCCGCTGGCGCGTCTTCCCCCTGAAAGGGGGACGGCACCATCGCTGCGGGGCGGCCCTTGCCTGGTGCCCCGGGCTTGGGACATGCCAGTGCCAGATGCAGATGGCTGGCGCAAGCATCGTGGATAAATGAGGAGACATCATGGATTTCAATTTTTCCGAAGACCAGCAGCAACTGCGCGACGCCGTGCGCCGCTGGGTGAGCAAGGGCTATACCTTCGAGCGCCGCCGCGAGACCGTGGCCGCAGGCGGCTTCTCGCGCGCCGCCTACACCGAGCTTGCCGAGCTGGGCCTCACGGCGCTGGCCGTGCCCGAGGCGCATGGCGGCCTGGGCCAGGGCCCGATTGACGTGATGGTGGCAATGGAAGAACTCGGCCGCGGCATCGTGCTCGAACCGCTGGCCCAGGCCGTGGTCGCCAGCGCCGTGCTGAGCCAGTACGCCCCGGCCGAAGTCCAGACGCAGTGGCTGCCGAGGATCGCCAGCGGCGAGGCGCTGGTCGTGCTGGCCCACCAGGAACGCAAGGCGCGCTACCGGCTGGACCTGTGCGATGCACGCGCCCAGAAGACCGATTCCGGCCATGTGCTGAACGCGCACAAGAGCCTGGTGCCCGTGGGCGACCACGCCGACGCCTTCCTGGTGCCGGCGCAGCTCAACGGCCAGATCGCGCTGTTCCTGGTCGAGCGCGGCGCCAGCGGCGTGGCGCTGCGCGGCTACGGCACGCAGGACGGCGGCCGCGCGGCCGAACTGCAGTGCACCGACTCCCCGGCCACGCTGCTGACCCACAACGGCCTGACGGCGCTGACGCTGGCCGCCGACGTGGCCAACGCCGCGCTGTGCGCCGAGGCCGTCGGCGTGATGGAACAGACGCTGGCCATCACGGTCGACTACATGAACCAGCGCAAGCAGTTCGGCGTGGTGATTGCCAGCTTTCAGGCGCTGCGCCACCGCGTTGCCGACATGAAGATGCAGCTGGAACTCGCGCGCTCGATGAGCTATTACGCCAGCCTGAAGATCAGCGCTCCGGCCGCGGAACGCCATCTGGCCATGGCGCGCGCGCGCGTGCAGCTGGGCCAGTCCATGCGTTTTGTCGGCCAGCAGGCGGTGCAGCTGCACGGCGGCATAGGCGTGACCGACGAATACATCGTGAGCCACTACTTCAAGCGCCTGACGCAGATGGAAATGACGTTTGGCGACAGCCTGCACCATCTGGGCGAGGTGTCGGCGGGGATGCAGGAGACGGCGGGGGTATTCGCCTAACCTACCCCCCTGAGCGGCTGGCGCGGCAGGCGCCGAGCCCGCTTCCCCCCAGGGGAACGGCACCGTCGCTGCGGGGTGGCGTCCTGAGCTTGTCGAAGGGCTCGGTGCCCTCAGTTGGAGCGCGCCAGTTGCACGGAGGCGACAAACGCCTCACGTCAACTGGTAATTCACCGGCTGCAGCGGCGCGGGCAGGTCCGGGTCGTTCAGCGCCTCGAGCAGGCTGATCTCGATGCCGCGGCAGATGGTGTCCAGCGGCAGGTCGTTGCTTTCCATGCCGAACGGCTCCTCGAGCTCGTCGCCCAGCGCGTCCAGACCGAAGAAGGTGTAGGCCACGATGGCCACGACAAACGGCGTCATGAAGCCCGTGATGTCGACCAGGCCGAACGGCAGCAAAAAGCAATACATATAGGCCGTGCGGTGCAGCAGCAGCGCATACGAGAACGGCATGGGCGTGTGGCGTATGCGCTCGCACGAGGCCGCCGCGCCCAGCATTTCGGTCAGCGTGGTGTCCACGCGCGCGGCCAGGCAGGGGTCGATCTCGCCGCGGCGCACGCATTCGCCGAGCTCCTGGCCCATGGTCAGCATCAGCGCATCGGCGCGCCGGCCCGCGGGCTTGCGGCGCAGCGCTTCCCACTCGCCGGTCGTGAGCCAGCGCTGCACGGCGTCGGATTCGGGCTGGTCGCGCAGCTGCAGGCGCAGCGCATGGGCATAGGCAATCGCGCGGTGGATCATGCGCACGCGCACATCGCTGTCGCGCTGGCTGGCATCGACCGCCTGCGGCAGATGGATCAGGCCCAGGCACTGGCGCGCCAGCGTGCGCGCCTGGATCACCATCTCGCCCCAGAGCTTGCGCCCTTCCCAGTAACGGTCGTAGGCGGTGTTGTTGCGAAAGCCCAGGAAGATCGCCAGCGGCAGGCCGATCAGCGTGAAGGGAATCGGTGTCAGCGTGATCTTCACCGAGAACAGGCTGCCGTGCGCCAGCGTCACCGCAATGGCCAGCAGCGTGTTGATGGCCAGGGACAGGCGAATGCGCTGCAGCACGGAGCCCCGCAAGATGAGGAAAAGCCGGTAGCCGGCCGGGCGCTCGCGAACAATCATTGCGGGGGGAGTCAGGAAAAATCGGATACTAGAATGCAATTTCCGACGTTCACGCAGGCGGAATATTTTGCACAGCCATCGATTATCGAACACAGCACAAGGCCATGCCTGCCTCCATGGATAAGTCCGCGCAGCCCTCAGGCCACAAACCAGTGAACTCCATGAAAACCGCAGATTCTTCTTTCCAGCATTTATCCGCGCTGAGCTTGCTTTGCCTGATTGCGCTGGCGATCTCCTCGCTGCGCCCGTTCGACCGCACCACCTGGTGGCTGGAAGTCGCGCCGGTGCTCATTGCGCTGCCTGTGCTGTGGGCCACGCGCCGGCGCTTTGCGCTGACGCCGCTGCTCTATGCCTGCATTGGCGTGCATGCGCTGGTGCTGATCGTGGGCGGCACCTACTCGTATGCCAGGGTGCCCCTGGGCTTCGAGCTGCAATCGTGGCTGGGCCTGTCGCGCAATCCCTACGACAAGATAGGCCACTTCGCCCAGGGCTTTGTGCCGGCCCTGGTGGCGCGCGAAATCCTGCTGCGCGGCGGCTATGTCCAGGGCAGGAAGATGCCGGCCTTCGTGGTCGTCTGCATCGTGCTGGCCATCAGCGCCAGCTACGAGCTCATCGAATGGGCGGCGGCGCTGGCACTGGGCCAGGGCGCCGACGAGTTTCTGGGCACCCAGGGCGACCCCTGGGACACGCAGTCCGACATGGCGTTTGCACTGCTTGGCGGCATGGTCGCGCTGGCGCTGCTGTCGCGCTGGCAGGACAGTCAGATCGCGCGGATCGCAGCGCCGCGCCGCGGCTAGCTGCGGGCCCGGCAGCGTCCCAGCCACAGCACGGCCAGCCAGCTGCACAGCGCCAGCAGAAGCAGCACGCTGAGATACCAGAGCGCGGCCTGCACGGGAGCGCCGGCCTGGTTCAGGCGCAGCGAGGCCTGTATGCCCGCCGTGCTCGGCGACAGCCAGCGCAGCCATTGCAGCGCGCTGGGCAGTGCCTCGGCGGGCCAGCTGAAGCCACCCATGAAAGCCAGCGGAATCGACGTGAACAGAATCACCTGCATGGCGCGCTCGCGGTTGGCGAACCACCAGCCCAGCAGCGCCGACAGCCCGACGACCGCGGGAACAAAGACCGCCAGCAGCGCCAAGGCGCCCAGCGGGTTGCCGCCGCGCGGGAAGTCGTGCCAGACAAAGATCCAGCCAAAGTAGTACAGGCCCGACAGCCAGCCGATCAGGCACAGCGCCAGCAGCCGCCCCAGCCACACGCCCGCCGGCGCCGCGCCCTCGCCGCGTTCGCGCCAGGTGCCGACCAGCAGCGCGCCGCCCATCAGCAGGGTCTGCTGCAGTATCAGCACCGCGACCGCCGCGACCACGAAGCTGCCATAGCCTTCGGTGGGATTGAACAGCGCCTGCATCTGCAGGTTGACCGGAGACCGGCTGCTCGCGGCCTGCAGGCTGCTCTGCCCGCCCGCGCCCAGGCGCCGCAGCTCTATGCCGGCCGAGACCGTGCCCAGGGCTTCGGCAAAGCCGTATTGCACCTGCTTGGCCGCAAGCGGATAGGCGCCGTTGGCATACACCGGCACCACGACCTTCTCGCTGCGCACCACCTGGCGCTTGAAGCCGTGCGGCAGCACCGCATAGCCCATGACATCGCCGCGCAGCAGCGCCTGCTGGGCCGCGGCTTCGTCGCCGGTCACCAGCGTCACGTCGATGCGCGGGCTGGCCTGGGCAAAGCGCAGCGCCTGGCGCGCCAGGCCGCTGCCGTCCTGCTGCACCACGGCAACCGGCACGCGCTGCACCACTTCGTCGGCGTAGAACCAGGGGTAGAAGAAACCGTAAAGCACGGGCGCGCCGACCAGCAGCATCAGCACGCCGACATCGCGCAGCAGCGCGCGCAGCGTGTCAGCGAAAGCCGGGAAAAAGGAGGACTGCCTGGCCATGCTCAGCGCCCGCCCCACTTGTCGGGCCGCCGCAGCCCGCGGGCCAGGCCGGCCGTCGCCAGCAGCAGCAGCGCCAATGTGGCCAAGGCCAGGGAACACAGGATGGGCAGGCTCTGGACCATGGGCGCGCCCATCTGCAACTGCTCGATCTGCAGCCGCGCATAGTGGGTATAGGGCATGGACACCGCCCAGCCGCGCGCCGACGACGGCATGGCCAGCAGCGGAAAGCCCACGCCGCTGAACGCAAACGCCGGCGCCGACAGCAGCCCCGCACCCGACAGCGCGGTGCGCAGCGACAGCGTCAGCGCGGCCAGCAGCGCGCCCGCGGCCAGGCTCACGGCAACCAGCGCCGCCAGCCCCAGGCCCACCCACGCCAGGCTGCCGGACACGGCCCAGCCGCGGCCCGCCGTAAGCCACAGCAAGCCTATCCAGCCGCAGGCGCTCAGGCTCAGCCAGGGAAGAACCAGCTTGCCCGTCAGCGCGCCCAGCAGCACCGACCAGCCCGCGGTCGGCGGACCCGCGGCCTCCTGCATCCAGGCGCCCAGCGTGCGGTCGCGCAGCTCGCGCCCCACCGACCAGGCGCCGGCGGTCATCGCGAGGATGTGCAGCAGCGCGGGAATCAGCGCCGCGGCGAGGAACTGCTCGTAGTTGGTGGAGATGTTGAACAAGGAGACCAGATTGGTCTGCACCGGCTCCATGCGCACGCGCAGCACCTGCTGCGGGTCGCCCCGCTTGGCGCGCGCCTGCATTTCTATACCGGCCGACAGCACGCCGACGACCTGGCGCACATCGCGCTGGATCAGGCTGGAATGCGTGGCCAGCTGGGCGTTGTGCATCAGCACCACGTTGGCCGCATGGCCGCCTTTCACGGCGCGCGCGAAGCCCGGCGGTATCTGCACCACGGCATAGGAGGCCATGGACTGCAGCTCCCACTGCGCCTCTGAAGCATTGAGCGCCTGAGAGCGCACCGACAGCCCCGGGGTCGCGTCCAGAAAGCGCACCAGCTGGCGCGACAGGCTGCTGTGGTCCTGGTCCCAGACCGTGATCGGCAGCCGGTGCGGCAGCCCTGCCGAGAAGATCCAGGCCAGCAGCAGCACCGCCAGCAAGGGCACCCAGCTGACCATCGCCAGATCCCAGGGACGGCCGCGCAGCAGCCGCGCTTCGCGCCCGAGGCTGGCAAGCAGCGGATTCATCATCCGCCTCAGAGGCCGTCTTCCACCACGACACTCATGCCCGGGCGCGCGCCTTCAATGGGCGCGGCAGGCCGGGCGCGCACCTCGAACGTGCGCGCGTCAAAGCCCTGGCCGGCGCGCGTCGCCCGCCAGGTGGCGAAATCGGGCAGCACGCCCAGATAGAACACCTCGAACTGCACCTGGCGGTTGTCCAGCGCCGGCAGGCGTGCCGAGAAGCGGCTGCCGCGCGCAAAACGCGCCAGATGGTCTTCACGCACGTTGAGCACCACCCACTGGTCGCTCAGATCGACCACGGTCACCAGGGCCACGCCCTGCGGCGACAGCTCGCCTTCCTTGGCCAGCACCTGGCTGACTTCGCCGCCCACGGGGCTGCGCAGCTGGGTCTCGGCGCTGGCGGCCTCGACTTCCGCGACCACGCCCTGGACCTGGCGCGCCTGGGCCTGGGCGGCGCTCTTGTCTTCCGTGCGCGCGCCGGACGCGGCCATGTCGAACTGCGCCTTGGCGGCCAGCGCCTGGTCGCGTGCCGCGCGGTGGTTGGCCAGCGCCTCGTCGCGCTTTTGCGCCGCGACCAGGCCCTGGTCGTAGAGGCTTTGCACGCGCCGATAGGAAGTCTCGGCAAGCTCGGCCGCGGCCTGGGCGCGCTGCCAGCTCAGGCGCGCCATCTGCACTTCCTGCGGCCTGGCGCCGGCCTGGGCCTTGTCGGCCACGGCCTGGGCCGCGTCGCGCGCCGCCTCGGCCTGCGCCAGCTTGGCGCGCACTTCGGGGCTGTCCAGCTCGATCAGCAAGTCGCCGGGCTTGATCTGCTGGCCGTCCTTGACCAGCACCTTGGAGATGCGCGCCGTGACCTTGGAGGCGATGTCCGACTCGCGCGCTTCCATCTGTCCCTGGAAATACAGCGGCGCAGGCTGGGCCGCGCGCCAGAACCCCCAGGCAATCAGCAGCACCACCAGCAGCACCAGCACAATGGCCAGCACAGCAGGCTTGCCGCGCGACGCCGCAGGCGCCGAAGATGGGGGTTCGGAAGGAGTAGAGGTCATGGTGCGTCGGCGGGAATGAGGATGTCGGCCTGGGCCATGTAGCGCGCAAAGGCATCGCCTTGTCCCGAGCTCTCGAGCAGCGCGGCCAATGCCTGCACATACAGATTGGCGCTTTCCGCGCGCTGGGTCTGCACCTTGGCGAGATTGGTCTGGGCATCTATCAGGTCAAGAACGGTGCTCGTGCCCTCCTTGAGTCCGGCCACGCGCAGGCGCAGCAGCTCGCGCGCCAGATCTTCCTGCGCCTGCTGCGCCAGATACTGGCGCCGCGCCTGCTCCACGCCCAGCCAGTTCTTCTCGACCAGCAACGCGAGGTCGCTGCGCACCTGGGCCTGCATCGATTCGGCCTGGTCGATCTTGCGCTGCGACGAGGCGGCCAGCGCATCGCGGTCCAGGCTGTCCCACAGCGTCCAGCGCACGGCCACGCCGGCCACCCAGTTGGGCTTGCCGCTGGTCGCCAGCTCGTGCGAGCCAAAGGCCAGGACCTGGGGCTTGCGCAAGGCCTGCTGCGCGTCGTGCAGCGATTCTGCCTGGCGCCGCTTGGCCTGGACCTTGTCGAGGCCGGGGTGCAGCCGCTGGGCCGCGGCAACAAACTCTTCGAGCGGCGCCAGCGGCCGGCTGCTGACAAACAACGGCGAGGTGGGCTGCACCAGGGCCTGGGCCTTGACGGTGCGCGCCAGCGCCGTGGCCGCGAGCTGCGCGTCATCGCGCGCCTTGCGCGCCTGCTGCTGCGCATCGGCCAGCGCCGCCTGGGCCTGCAGCCGCTCCACCTTGGCAATCACGCCGACCTGCAGCATGCTTTGCGCGGCGCTGTCATGCTGGCGCACAGCGTCCAGCGCGCGCAGGCGCAACTGTGCCGCGCGCTCGGCCAGCTGCGCGCCGAAGTAGCGCTGCACCAGCAGCGACTGCAGCGACTCGCGGCTGCTGGCGGCATCGGCCAGGGCTTCATCGGTGGCGCCATCGAGCCCCGAGCGCACGGCGTTCGACACGCCGCCCATGTACAGCGGCCAGATCAGCGAGAGGCTGGCGGAGGCGTTGTTCTTCTCGCGCTGCAACGCGATATTGGAGGGCAGCTGCGGCGTGCCGGGCAGCAGCTGGCCGAGTTGGGGCGGCAGCATGCCCAGCGTGCCGTCGAGCATGCGCCGCGCGGGGTCGAGGTTGAGATCGGCGTTGACGGAGTAGCGGTAGGCCATGCCCGTAACCGCCACCGAAGGCCCGCCCAGGCCGTCCGTGCCCTGGCGGCGCAGGCGCGCGCTCTCGACCGCGCTGTGCGCGGCGGCCAGCTGATCGGAACGTTCCAGCAGCGCGGTCTGCGCCTGGGCAAAGCTCAGCGGCGCCGCCGGTTGCGCGACTGCGCCGCACATGCCCAGCAGAAACAGACCGCTACCCAACAACCAACGCCGGCGCAGCGCAACAAATGACGTCGGTGTCAGCTTCACGGAGAGCTCCTTCCTTTCTCGCTATAAGCCTTGAAAAGGATGGGGCCATCATATCGGAAGCCACCGCCGGCAAAGGGCTGCCGGCGGCGGCAGGGCCTGGACTTCAGGCCTGGGCCGTCATGGCCCGCGTCAGCAGATCCACGCCCAGCAGGAAGTCGTCTATGTCCATGGCTTCATGCGGATTGTGCGAGCCGTTCTCGTTGCGGATGAACACCATGCCCGAAGGCACGCCCGCATTGGCAAACACCGCGGCATCGTGGCCGGCGCCGCTGGCAATGCGCTCGAGCTTCTCGCCCGGGGCGGCAGCGGCCTGCATGCGGTCAAGCCAGCCGGCATCCATGATGGCCGGCTCGGTGAACAGGCGTTCGTCAAACTCGAAGCGCACATTGCGCGCGCGCTCGATGGCCGCGCACTCCTCGCGCATCAGCGTGTAGAAGCGCTCCAGCGTCTGCGTGTCCTGGCTGCGCACCTCGAAGCTGAAAGCGACTTCGCCGGGAATCACCGAGACTGCATGCGATTGCGCCGAAGTCGAGCAGATGCCGGTGGTCATCACCATGTCCATGCCCATCTGCAGCAGCACGCGCCAGTGTTCGTCCATGCGCGACAGCAGTTCCGCCACGGCCAGCAGCGCGTCCTTGCGCAGCCAGCGCGGCACCGCGCCCGAGTGTCCGGACTCGCCTATGCAGCGAATCAGGTTGTGGCGCACATTGCCGCGTATGCCCGTGACCAGCGCCACGGGCCAGCCGCGGTTGACCATGACCGGACCCTGCTCGATATGCAGCTCCAGGTAGGCCGCGATGTCGGCGGTGTCGACCAGGGCCTCGCCGCGCCCGATGGCGGCGACGTCGGCGCCGCAGCGCACCATGGCTTCGCTCAAGGTATCGACGCCGTCGCGGCGCGGGCGGGCCAGCGTGGCCGCGGGCAGCTTGCCCAGCAGCGACAGCGAGCCCAGGTAGGCCTTGCCGTACCAGGCGCTCTCCTCGCCGCGCAGCGCCAGCACGCGCACCGGCGGCGCGTCCTCATGGCGCCCGCGCAGGCCGACCAGGATCAGCATGCCGGCAACGATGCCGGCCAGGCCGTCGAAATTGCCGCCTTGCGGCACGGAGTCGGCGTGCGAGCCTATCACCAGGAAAGGCGCGTCACGCTGGTCTTCAGGCAGGCTCAGCCAGAGGTTGCCGGCCCGGTCGGTCTCGCAGTGCAGTTCGAGTTCATCGGCCTTGGCCGCGAGCATGCGCAGCGCGGTGTTCTCGCCCTTGCCATAGCTCTCGCGCGTCACGCCCAGACCGTCGCGCGTGGCTTCGCGGATTTCGGCCAGCAGCGATTCGGCCAGCGAACGGGTATCGATCACGGTGGTGCCGGCCATCATGCGCCGGTCCCTCCGTTGCGCAGGGACCAGGCCACGGGCGAGGCCGAGAAATCGGCCAGCGTCGCCTGTTGCGTACTGCTCAGCTGGCCGCTGGCCAGCAGCGCCTCATGCAGGTGTTTCCAGGTGGCCAGCGCATGCAGCGACAGGCCATGCTCGGCCAGCGTGCTGGCCTCCTGGGCGTACAGCGCGTAGTCCAGCAGCACCAGCACGTCTTCCACCACCGGGCCCGCGCGGCGCAGCGCCGCGACAGTGCCGGCCTTGGAGCGGCCATCGGTGGTCACGTCGTCGACCAGCAGCACTTTCGCCCCGGCCGGCAGACGGCCTTCGAGCTGGGCCGTGATGTCCCAGCCCACGGGTCGCTTGCGCAGGTAGAGCATGGGCAGTTCCAGGCGCTCGGCCAGCCATGCCGCAAAGGCAATGCCCGAGCTTTCCGTTCCCACGATGGCATTGATGCCGCGCGCGGCAATCACCGGCTGCACGCAGCGCGCGGCGATGTCCATGATCTCGCCGCGCAGCGCGACATCCGACATCAGCAGTTGCGCATCCACATAGACCGGACTGGCCCAGCCCGAGGTGTAGAAGAACGGCTGGTGTGCGGCAATGCGCACCGCACCCAGCCCCACCAGGGCCTGGGCAACGCGCGGGGCGTCGGAGTCGGAAAGAAGCATGGGCGTGTCCCTGGGCAAAAGGTAGATGGTAAGAAGATGGCGGACCGACAAGAAGTGGCTAAAATTCGCCCAGCCGTTCCCAACCGCGATGGCTCGCTTTCCATGACCCTGTCCGACTTCACTTCCTCGCGCAGCTTTCTGCGCCAGATCGACCTGGCCTCGCTGGACCTGTTCGTGCTGATCTGCGAGCACGGCAGCATTGCGCGCGCCGCCGAGCATGGCGGCATGGTGGCCTCGGCCGTGAGCAAGCGCATTGCCGAGCTTGAGTCGCTGGCGCGCACGCCGCTGCTGCTGCGCCACGCGCGCGGCGTGGTTCCCACGCCCGCCGGCCAGCTGCTGCTCGCGCATGCGCGCACCATCTTGCTGGGCGTGGAACACCTGCGCGACGACCTGATTGAATATGCACGCGGCGTGCGCGGCCTGGTGCGGCTGAGCGCCAACGCCTCGGCCGTGGAGCAGTTCCTGCCCGAGCATATCGCGGCCTTTGTCCGGCACCATCCCGACATCCGCATCGACCTGCGCCAGGCCACCAGCCGCAACGTGGCGCGCGCGGTGCGCGACCATCTGGCCGACCTGGGCGTGTGCAGCCCCTGCGATGAAGCCGAGGGACTTGAATCCATGCCCTACCGGCGCGAACGCATGGTGCTGATCATGCCGGGCGACCACGCGCTGGCGCGCCACAAACAGCTGGCCTACGAAGAGGCGCTGGACTACGCTCAGGTCGGGCTGCGCGACAGCTCCGTGGTGCAGGAAATGCTTGACCGCCAGGCGCGCTCGGGCCGGCGCATGCTGCGCCAGCGCATCGAGGTTGACAGCTTGAGCGCCATGTGCCGGATGATCGAATGCGGGCTGGGCGTGGGCGTGATGCCCGAAGGCGCTTACCAGCGGCTGGGCGAGACCCGCGAGCTGCATGCCGTGCCGCTGACCGATGCCTGGGCCGAGCGCACGCTCAATCTGTATGCCACGCGCTTTGCCGACCTGCCGGCGCCCGCGCGGCATTTCGCGGCGGCGCTGGACGCTTAAACCACCGCTTCCACTTCATGCCCCAGCAGCATGCGCGACGTCTTGGGCAGGTGCGCGGTCAGGAACTCCATCTGGTCGGCAAGAATGCGGCGGTTGCGCAGGATGAAGTCTTCCCACAGGCTGGGCACATAGGGGGCATAGAGCAGTGGCATGCGCGCCTGCTCGGGCGTGCGCGCGCCCTTGCGGTGGTTGCAGGGGCGACAGGCGGTGACCACGTTCATCCAGTGGTCCTGGCCGCGCGCGGCCTGGGGAAGGATGTGCTCGCGCGTGAGTTCGCTGTCGGGAAAAAGCTGGCCGCAGTAGGCGCAGACGCAGCGGTCGCGCGCAAACAGCTTGCTGTTGGTGAGGCCGGGCTTGAGGGCATGCGGATTGATTGCCGGCATGCCGCGCGTGCCGATGATGCTGTTGACGTGGATCACCGACTGCAGTCCGGTGCGCGCGTTGTGACCGCCGCGAAAGCAGGCAATCGCGCCCCCCGACTCCCAGCGCACGGCATCGGCGGCGTAATACAACACCGCCTGTTCCAGCGTGAGCCAGGACTGTGGCAGCCCTTGCGCGGACAATTTCAGCACCTTCACAACCTGCCTCCTTTGCAACCACCATCGCCAAGGAACATAGGCCCGACCGCAACAACCCGCGGGTCCGGGCCAACCTGTCTCTGGCAATATACTCGCTTTCGAGAGAAAACCCGCAGGCCGCGCTGGATGGTCATGCGCGCATCGCTATCAAAACCAAAGCATATTGATGAAGATTTTCCGCGGCTTTCAGCACTCGGGGCGTGAACCAGCCTGTGCCCTGACAATTGGCAATTTCGATGGTGTCCACCGCGGTCACCAGGCCATGCTGTCGCTGCTCGCGGGCGAAGCCCGGCAGCGGGGCGTCGCCACCTGCGTGCTCACCTTCGAGCCGCATCCGCGCGACTATTTCGCCAAGGTGCTCAACCAGCCCGCACTCGCGCCGGCGCGCATCTGCACGCTGCGCGACAAGCTTGAGGCGCTCAAGCGCTGTGGCGTGGACCAGGTGGTGGTGCTGCCTTTCAACCAGCAGCTGGCCAGCCAGTCGCCCCAGGCCTTCATTGACGAAGTGCTGCTGCAGGGCCTGGGCGCGCGCTACGTGCTGGTCGGCGACGATTTCTGCTTTGGCGCCAAGCGTGCCGGCGACTACGCGATGCTGGACGCCGCGGGCCAGCGCAGCGGCTTTGACGTCGCGCGCATGAACAGCTACGAAGTCCACGGACTGCGCGTGTCGAGTTCGGCGGTGCGCGAAGCCCTGGCGGCGGGCCAGATGGACGCCGCAGCGCGCCTGCTGGGACACCCCTACACGATCTCCGGCCATGTGCTGCATGGTCGCAAGCTGGGCCGCCAGCTGTCCGAATCGAGTCCGGGCGCGCACGACGGCTTTCGCACGCTGAACCTGCGCTTTGCCCACTGGAAGCCCGCGGCCGGCGGAATTTTCGCCGTGCATGTGCACGGCCTGTCCGATGCACCGCTGCAGGGCGTGGCCAACCTCGGCGTGCGCCCTTCGCTGGACCCGAATGACGTCAATGGCGGGCGCGTGCTGCTCGAGACCCACTGCCTCGATTGGCCCGCCCACCTGGGGGCTGAAGGGGCATACGGTAAAATCATCCGCGTGGAACTTCTGCACAAACTGCATGACGAGTTGAAGTACGACAGTCTGCAAGCCCTGACCGAGGGGATTGCCAAGGACTGCGACGATGCGCGCGCGCTGTTTGCCGCCTTGCCTGCGCCCACGTACACCGAGACCCGTCGCCAGACAACCCGCGATCGAATTTGACGCGCGCCCTGCGCTGCCCGGGCATGACGCCCGCGCTCACTCCCGCCCCGCTTTCCATGCCCGGGCCTCTTCCCCGGGCAACGCTTCGCTTTGAAGGTTTCCATGTCCGATCAAGCCAAAAACACCCCCGCCGCTGCCAGCTATCGCAGCACCTTGAACATGCCCGACACCCCGTTTCCCATGCGCGGCGACCTGCCCAAGCGGGAAGCCGGCTGGACCAAGGAGTGGGAAGACAAGGGCATCTACAAGAAGCTGCGCGATGCGCGCTGCGGCGCGCCCAAGTTCATCCTGCACGACGGCCCGCCGTATGCCAACGGCCAGATCCACATCGGCCACGCCGCCAACAAGGTGCTCAAGGACATGATCGTCAAGAGCCGCCAGCTCGAAGGCTTTGACGCGCAATACGTGCCGGGCTGGGACTGCCACGGCCTGCCGATAGAGAACGCGATCGAGAAGCTGCACGGGCGCAACCTGCCGCGCGACGAGATGCAGGCCAAGAGCCGCGCCTTCGCGACCGCCCAGATCGCCCAGCAGATGGTCGACTTCAAGCGCCTGGGCGTGCTTGGCGACTGGGACCATCCGTACAAGACCATGAACTACGCGAACGAGGCCGGCGAACTGCGCGCCTTGAAGCGCGTGATGGAGCGCGGCTACGTGTACCGCGGCCTCAAGCCCGTGTACTGGTGCTTCGACTGCGGCTCGTCGCTGGCCGAGTTCGAGATCGAATACGCCGACAAGAAAAGCCAGACGCTGGACGTGATGTTCCCCACGGCCGAGCCCGAAAAGCTGGCCGCGGCCTTCGGCCTGCCCCAGCTGTCCAAGACCGCCTATATCGTCATCTGGACCACGACCGCCTGGACCATCCCCGCGAACCAGGCGCTCAACGTCAACCCGGCGCTTGAATACAGCCTGGTCGACACCGAGCGCGGCGTGCTGATCGTCGCCAGCGCGCTGGTCGACAAGTGCCTGGAACGCTGGGCGCTGACCGGCAACGTGATCGGCACCGCACTGGGCGAAAAGCTCGACCAGCTGAACTTCCGCCACCCGCTGGCCGAAGTCGACGCTGGCTACGACCGCCTGTCGCCGGTGTATCTGGCCGACTACGCCACGGCCGACGACGGCACGGGTATCGTGCACTCGGCGCCCGCCTATGGCGTGGATGACTTCAACTCCTGCGTCAGCAACGGCATGGAGTACGACAACATCCTCAACCCGGTGCAGGGCAACGGCGTCTACGCGCCCGAACTGCCGCTGTTTGCCGGCCAGCATATCTGGAAGGCCGCGCCGGTCATCATCGAGACGCTGCGCGAAGCCGGCCGCCTGCTCGACAGCCAGACCATCACCCACAGCTACCCGCATTGCTGGCGCCACAAGACGCCGGTGATCTACCGCGCCGCGGCGCAGTGGTTCGTGCGCATGGACGAGGGCGAAGGCGTGTTCACCCAGGACAAGGCGCCGGGCACGCTGCGCGAGACCGCGCTGGCGGCCATCGAGCAGACCCAGTTCTATCCGGACAACGGCAAGGAACGCCTGCGGGCAATGATTGCCGGGCGGCCCGACTGGTGCATCTCGCGCCAGCGCAGCTGGGGCGTGCCCCTGCCCTTCTTCCTGCATGTGGACTCGGGTGAACTGCATCCGCGCACCATGGAAATCATCGACCAGGCCGCGGCCATGATCGAGCAAGGCGGCATCGAGGCCTGGAGCCGCGTCAGCACCGAGGAAATCCTCGGCGCCGAGGAAGCCGCCCAGTACACCAAGAGCACCGACATTCTCGAAGTCTGGTTCGACTCGGGCTCGACCTTCTGGCATGTGATGCGCGGCACGCATGGCGCAATGCACCATGACAGCGGCCCCGAAGCCGACCTGTATCTCGAAGGCCATGACCAGCACCGCGGCTGGTTCCACTCCTCGCTGCTGCTGGCCTGTGCCATCTACGGCCGCGCGCCCTACCGCGGTCTGGTGACGCACGGCTTCACCGTTGACGGCCAGGGCAAGAAGATGAGCAAGTCGCTGGGCAACACGGTGGCGCCGCAGGACGTGTCCAGCAAGCTGGGCGCCGAAATCATCCGCCTGTGGGTGGCTTCGACCGATTATTCGGGCGACCTGGCGATCGACGACAAGATCCTGGCGCGCGTGGTCGATGCCTACCGCCGCATCCGCAACACGCTGCGCTTCCTGCTGGCCAACGTCAGCGACTTCGACCCCGTCGCCGACAGCGTGCCTTTCGAGCAGATGCTCGAGATCGACCGCTACGCGCTGGCGCGCGCCCACGAACTGCAGACGGAAATCATCGGCCACTACCAGGACTACGAGTTCCACCCCGCGGTCGCCAAGCTGCAGCTGTACTGCTCGGAAGACCTGGGCGGCTTCTACCTCGACGTGCTCAAGGACCGTCTGTACACCAGCGCGCCCAAGAGCCTGGCACGCCGCTCGGCGCAGACCGCGCTGTGGCAGATCACGCATGCCATGCTGCGCTGGATGGCGCCGTTCCTGTCGTTCACGGCCGAGGAAGCCTGGAAGATCTTTGGCGACAGCGAAACGATTTTCCTGGAGAAGTTCAGCGACCTGCCCGCGGGCGACGCCGCGCTGCTGGCCAAGTGGGCGCGCATCCGCGAGATCCGCGACCTGGTCAACAAGGACATCGAAGCCGTGCGCACCACGGGCCAGGTGGGCTCGTCGCTGCAGGCCGAAGTCACGCTCTCGGCCGAGCCGGAAGATCTGGCGCTGCTGCAAAGCCTGGGCGACGACCTGAAGTTCGTGCTGATCACTTCGGCGGCGCAGGCCGTGGCCGGCGCTGCATTGCAATCGACGGTCGCACCCAGCGCCCACGACAAGTGCGAGCGCTGCTGGCACTACCGCGAAGACGTGGGCGTCAACCCCGCCCACCCGACGCTGTGCGGCCGCTGCGACAGCAATCTGCACGGCGCCGGTGAAGACCGGAAAGTTGCCTGATGGCTGCCACCTTGTCCACCACTTCGCGCCCGGCCATCTGGCCCTGGCTGGCCTGGGCGCTGCTGCTGATCGTTGTCGACCAGATCACCAAGCAGTGGATCCTGGCCCACTACCAGCTCGGCGATTTCACGCCGATCACGGGTTTCTTCAACATCGTGCGCGCGCACAACACCGGCGCGGCCTTCTCGTTCCTGGCCGATGCCGGCGGCTGGCAGCGCTGGCTGTTCACCGCCATCGGCGTGGTTGCCACCGTGGTCATCGTCTGGCAGCTGCACGCCCACCGCGGCCAGCGCCTGCTGGGCCTGGCGCTGGCCAGCATTCTGGGCGGCGCGATCGGCAATGTGGTCGACCGCCTGCAGCACGGCTATGTGGTTGACTTTCTCGACTTCTACTGGGGGGCCTCGCACTTTCCGGCGTTCAATGTGGCCGACATGGCAATCAGCATCGGTGCAGTGCTGTTGATTCTTGACGAGCTGCGCCGCATGCGCAGCAAGAGCCGCACTGCCTGAGCCGGCAGGCGGCGGCCTGTGCCCCGGGCACAGGCCGTTCATACTTTGCGGGCCAGCCGAGGCAACCGAGGCCAGACAGCTCGGTGATGGCGGGTTTACCCTTGCTCCCGCAGCGAAAAACAGTGCTCAAATCGCTCACAATGTAGGTAAAACGCGCATAAACGCGCATAAACGCGCCATTTCAACCACTCTCGCGGCACAGACTCGGCCATCGCGCTATAGTGCTTGGTTCTGCCCATGAAACACTTACTCAACCTACTGGCCGCCGTCGCACTGCTTGTGTGGGGCACCCACATGGTTCGAACCGGGGTCTTGCGCGTCTTCGGTGCGAACCTGCGCAGCTTGCTTGCCCACAGCATGGGCAACCGCTTCTCCGCCGTGCTCTCGGGGATAGGCGTGACCGCGCTCGTGCAGTCGAGCACCGCCACCTCGCTGATGACCTCGTCCTTTGTCGGCCAGGGCCTGATCACCCTGCCGTCGGCGCTGGCCGTGATGCGCGGCGCCGACGTCGGCACGGCAATGATGTCGGTGCTGTTTGCCACCGACCTGTCGTGGCTTTCCCCCCTGCTGATCTTTGTCGGCGTGGTGCTGTTCATCACGCGCCAGGACAGCACGCCCGGGCGCATAGGCCGGGTGCTGATCGGCCTGGGCGTGATGCTGCTGGCGCTGCGCCTGGTGGTCGAGGCCACCGAGCCGCTGGTGGAATCCAACGTCATACGCACCCTGCTGGGCTCGATGACCAGCGACATCTTCCTGGAACTGCTGATGGGCGCGGTGCTCGCGGTCATGGCCTATTCAAGCCTGGCCATCGTGCTGCTGATTGCCGCCATGGCCAGCTCGGGCGCCGTGCCGCTGGAAGTGGCGCTGGGCCTGGCGCTGGGCGCCAACCTGGGCAGCGGACTGGTCGCGGTGCTGACCACCGCCAAGTCCAGCGTCGAAGTGCGCCAGGTGACCATAGGCAACATGCTGTTCAAGATCATGGGCGTGGCGCTGGCCCTGCCCGCCATCGGCCTGTGGATGCAGCATGTGCGCCCCATCATTGGCGACGGCGCGCGCAACGTGGTGCTGTTCCACCTGGCGTTCAACATCTTCAACACGCTGTTCTTCATCGGCATGACCAACATGGTGGCCAAGTGGGTGACCACGCTGCTGCCCAAGCCCGCGCCGGGCGCCGGCAGCCCGCTGCGCCCGCGCCACCTCGATGCGTCGGCGCTGTCCACGCCTTCGCTGGCCATTTCCTGCGCCGCGCGCGAAGCGCTGCATCAGGCCGACATCGTCGAGGCCATGCTGATAGGCATGCACAAGGTGCTGGTCAACGACGACCTCAAGCTGTCGGCGGAACTGCGCCATCTCGACGACACCGTCGACGAGCTGTACTCGGCCATCAAGTACTACATGACCAAGATCTCGCGCGCCGAGCTTGACGAGAAGGAAGGCCAGCGCTGGACCGAAGTCATCAGCTTCACCATCAACATGGAGCAGATCGGCGACCTCATCGAGCGCGTGCTGCAGGACATCGAGGCCAAGAAGATCAAGAAGGGCCGGCAGTTCTCGGCAGCCGGCATGCAGGAAATCAACGACCTGCACGCCCGCCTGCTCGACAACCTGCGCCTGGCAATGAGCGTCTTTCTCACGGGCAATGTGCGCGACGCGCAGAAGCTGCTGGAAGAAAAGGCGCGTTTTCGCGATCTGGAACTGGCCTACTCCGCCTCGCACCTGGCGCGGCTGTCGGACAACACCATGCCCAGCATCGAGACCAGCTCGCTGCACATCGACCTGATCAGCGAACTCAAGCGCATCAACTCGCTGCTGTGCTCGGTGGCCTATCCGATTCTTGAAACGGCCGGCGCGCTCGCGCCCAGCCGCTTGCGCGAAAAGCCTTTGGCAAAACAGGAATGAGCGGGAGGGGCGGCTACCAGCCCCAGTATCCCGCCCAGACCAGCGCCGCTTCGGGCGTGAAGCGCTCCTGCTCGGCCCAGGCCTGGACCTGGTTGGCGGGCAGCAGCGCAAAGCCCTGCACTTCGCCATCCTGGTTGTCGGGCACCACACCGTCGGGCACGGTTGCCACATACCAGTGGATGCGCTCCTGGATATAGCCGCAGCCGTCGCCCTCGTCGCTGGGCTGGTTCAGCTCGAAGAATCCGCCGTGGCGCAGATCGGCCAGCGCCTCCAGCCGCAGGCCGGCCTCTTCCCAGGTCTCGCGCGCCAGCGCCGTGTCCGGGCTGTCGCCGGCCGACACCATGCCGCCCATCAGCGTGTCCCAGCGGTTGGGAAACATCGCCTTGTCGGCCGCGCGCTGCTGTACCCACAGCCGGGCGTCGGGCGCGACACCGACCAGATGCACGGCCAGGGTGGGAATGCCCAGCACGCGCACCGCGCCGCGCTCCACGGTCGCGATGGACTCGCCGGCCACATTGCGCACCGCCAGCTGCTCGTTGCGCCACGGGCCGCAGCGGCCGTCGGCGCGCAGCACCTGGGCCAGGCGGTTCAAGGCCAGCGTCGCGCCGTCGCCGCCCTCGGCCTGCAGCCACCAGCTGGTTTCACCCGCCGCATCGCGGCGGACGATATCGATGCCCATGGCTCGCAGATGGTCCAGGCCCAGATCGGGCAGCAGGCCGCGCTGCACCGAGCCCACGGCCTGGCCCGCGACATGCAGCGTTTCGCGCGGCTGCAGCGCCGGCGCGCAGGCAATGGCGCGGGTGCGCGCCACCCATCCGGGAACCGGCAAGGCGCTCATAGCGTCAGGATCGTCGAGCCCGTGGTCTTGCGCGCCTCGAGGTCGCGGTGCGCCTGCTGGATATCGCGCAAGGCATAGCGCTGGGCAATGTGGATCTTCACGGCGCCGCTTTGCACCACGGCAAACAGGTCGTCGGCCATGGCCTGGCAGGACTCGCGCGTGGCAATGTGGTTGTAGACCGTCTGGCGCGTGATGTAGAGCGAGCGCGCGGCCAGCAGCGACGGCGCGAACGCCGGCACCGGGCCCGAGGCATTGCCAAAGCAGACCATCAGGCCGAAGGTGCGCAGACACTGCAGCGAGCCCTCCCAGGTATCCTTGCCCACGGAGTCGTAGACCACCTTGACGCCTTCGCCGCCCGTGATCTCCTTGACGCGCGCGGCGAAGTCTTCGCTGCGGTAGTTGATGGCATGGGCCGCGCCGTTGGCCAGCGCCAGCTGGCATTTCTCGTCGCTGCCGGCCGTGGCGATCAGCTGCAGACCCAGGGCACGCGCCCACTGGCAGGCAATCAGGCCGACACCGCCGGCCGCCGCATGGAACAGCACGAAGTCGCCCGCGACCAGGCCTTCGACGGGCCTGACCTTCTTGAGCAGGTATTGCGCCGTGAGGCCCTTGAGCATCATGGCCGCGCCGGTCTCGAAATCGATGTCGTCCGGCAGGCGGCAGACGCGGTCCGCGGGCATGACGCGCACTTCGCAGTAGGAGCCCGGGGGATTGCTGGTGTAGGCCGCGCGGTCACCGACCTGCAGATGCGCAACGCCAGCCCCCACGGCCTCGATCACGCCCGCGCCTTCCATGCCCAGGTTCAAGGGCATGGGCAGCGGATACATGCCGCTGCGCTGGTAGACGTCAATGTAGTTGAGCCCTATCGCCTTGTGGCGTATGCGCACTTCGCCCGGGCCGGGCTCCCCTACCGCGACCTCGACCAGGGCCAGCTGTTCGGGCCCTCCAGCTTGCGCAATTTGCACTGCCATGTTCATAGCCATCGTCTCCTTAAAATCCGGGATGGAAAACCGCCCGGTACGGCGACCGGGCTGCTGATGCTTAGAAGCTGCCGGGGTAGAGGCCACCGTCGGGCAGGATGTTCTGGCCCGTCATATAGCCCGCATGCTGGCTGCACAGGAACGCGCAGATCGCGCCGAATTCCTGGGCATTGCCAAAGCGCTTGGCCGGAATCTGCTTCATGCTGGCTTCGCTGATCTCGTCAATGCTCTTGCCGGTCTTGCTGGCCGCGGCCTGCATCGTGCCTTGCAGGCGATCGGTGGCGAACTTGCCCGGCAGCAGGTTGTTGATGGTCACGCCCTTGCCCGCGATGGCGCTGCGCGCGGCGCCGGCGACAAAACCCGTCAGGCCGCTGCGCGCGCCATTCGACAGGCCCAGGATGTCGATCGGGGCCTTCACCGCGCTCGAGGTGATGTTGACGATGCGCCCGAAGCCACGCGCGGCCATGCCGTCAACGGTGGCCTTGATCAGCTCGATGGGCGTGAGCATGTTGGCGTCCACGGCCTTGATCCAGGCGTCGCGGTCCCAGTCGCGGAAGTCGCCCGGTGGCGGGCCGCCGGCATTGGTCACGACAATGTCGAAGTCCACGCCCGGCCCCCCCGCGGCCGACAGCACGGCAGCCCGGCCTTCGGGCGTAGTGATGTCGGCGGCGGCGGCAATCACCTTGCCCGCGCCGGGCAGCGCCGCCAGACGCGCCGCGGCCTCGGCCAGGGCCTCGGGGTTGCGCGCGTTGATCACCAGGTTCACGCCTTCACCGGCCAGCGCCTGCGCGCAGCCATAGCCCAGACCCTTGCTTGCGCCGCACACCAGCGCCCACTTGCCTGCAATACCCAAATCCATGGAAAACCTCCGTTGCCGTTGAAAAATTGCACGCCTTCAGGGCATGCCTGCCATTGAATATAGCCGTGCTTCAGCCCCGGCCGTGGAAGAGCCGATGGTGCAGCCGCCGCAGCGACCACCAGACGCCCAGCGCCACGACCGGAATCGCCACCGCCGCTGTCGATTCGGGCGACCAGGGCCAGCCTATCTTTTGCGCGCCCTTGGCGAGGTAGCTGACCAGGCCCACGATGTAATAGGTGATGGCCGCGACCGACAGGCCTTCCACGGTGGACTGCAGTTTCAGCTGCATTCCCTGGCGGTGGTTCATGGTAGCCAGCAGCGCCTGGCTGCTTTGCTGCTGCTCGATGTCGACGCGGGTGCGCAGCAACTGGCTCACGCGCGAGACGCGCTCGGACAGCGCGTTCTGCCGGCGCGTGGCCCACTCGCAGGTGCTGCGCGCGGGCGACAGTCGCCGGTCCATGAATTGCTGGATGGTCTGCATGCCGGGCAGACGCGATTCGCTGATGTCCTGGATGCGCCGGTCGACCAGCTCGAAGTAGGCCATGCTGGCCGAGAAGCGCGAGTGCGTGGCCGCGTATTCGCTTTCGACCTGGCCCGCAAGGCGCGTGAGGCGGTCAAGCAGCAGCGGCTCGCTGTCGCGGTCGGCCAGGCGTATTGCCTGGGCCAGCTCGGCGAGATCGCGCTCCGCGCTGGCCAGCACTTCGGCGGCGCGGCGCGCGGCCGGCAGGCCCAGCAGCGCGGCCATGCGGTAGGCCTCGATTTCCAGCAGGCGCTGCACCAGCCGGCCCAGGCGCTGCGGCGAAATCTGCTCCTGGGCAAACACCAGCATGCGCGAGCTGCCGTCGGCATGGATGGAGAAATCGGTGAACAGCTGCGCCGCGCCGTCAATCACGCTCGAGGCCACGACCTTCTCCTCGTGCAGCAGATGGCGCACCAGCCGTTGGCGCTGCTCGTCGGCGACCGCCAGCGCCCACAGATGCAGGCTGCTCAGGCACTGGCCCGGCAGAGCCGCAAGCCATTCGCGCGGCACCTGGGACAGCGCGCTGCGCGGCGCGCGCGCATCAAGTTCGCCCAAATCGTCCAGCGCGACGCTGAACGTCCATGAAACGAATTCGGTGTGCAGCTCCCAGCGCAGACGGAATGCGCCGAGGTCGCAGCGCAGGTGGGTGGTGCTGTCGCCCGGCAGCGGCTGGTGGTGGTCGCGCAGCAGACGCGCCACATGGCTGCGGCTGGCTTCACGCTGGGCCGCATCGGCCCACATCACGACCTGCGTGATGGCCAGTGGCGCGGCCATCACTTCGGCGGGACGCGCATGGATTTCATTGTGCAGCAGCACCCGCTGGGGGTGCTGCGCCGGAGGAGTCGGAGCAAGCATGGGAACCTTGTGATGCCAGCCTCCATTGTGGCCTGTACAGCCGCGGCGAGCGCCCAGCTCGGCATGGGACACAGCGGCAAACAGGCAAAAAAAACGGCACCCCAAGGTGCCGTTTCTGTTGGCATGCCCTGGTGCCAGGGCCTGCAGCTTTGTCAGTCTTCGACGAAGGCTTCTTCGCGGCGGTTCTTCACCGCAGGCAGCAGCACGATGATCAGCAGGATCACGGCCAGCACCAGGAAGCTTGCGGAGATCGGACGCGTCACGAACACGCTCCAGTCGCCACGCGACAGCAGCAGCGCACGGCGCAGGTTTTCTTCCATCATCGGGCCCAGGATGAAGCCCAGCAGCAGCGGTGCGGGTTCGGTGCCCAGCTTGTGGAACACGTAGCCGACAAAACCAAAGATGCCCACCATCCACACGTCGAACTCGCTGTTCTTCGTGCCGTACACACCGATCGCGCAGAACAGCACGATGGCGGGGAACAGCCAGCGGTAAGGCACCGTCAGCAGCTTGATCCAGATGCCGATCAGCGGCAGGTTCAAGATGATCAGCATCAGGTTGCCCAGCCACATCGAGGCAATCAGGCCCCAGAACAGTTCGGGGTTGCTGGTCATCACCTGGGGACCAGGCTGGATGTTGTGGATCGTCATCGCGCCCACCATCAGCGCCATCACGGCGTTCGGGGGGATGCCCAGCGTCAGCAGGGGAATGAACGAAGTCTGCGAACCGGCGTTGTTGGCCGACTCGGGAGCACACACACCGCGGATATTGCCTTGACCGAAAGGAACTTCGCCCGGCTTGAGCTTGGTCTTCTTTTCAATGGTGTAGGCAGCAAAGGCCGACAGCATGGCGCCGCCACCGGGCAGGATGCCCAGGCAGGAGCCCAGGGCCGTACCGCGCAGCATGGCTGGAAACATGCGCCTGAAGTCTTCCGCGGTAGGCATCAGACCCGTCACCTTGGCGGTGAACACTTCGCGGTCGTCTTCCGGCTTGGACAGGTTGGCAATGATTTCGCCGTAGCCAAACACACCCATGGCGATCACGACGAAGTCGATGCCGTCGGTCAGTTCGGGGATGTCGAAGCTGTAGCGGGCAACGCCGGAGTTCACGTCGGTACCGACCATGCCGAACAGCAGGCCCAGCACGATCATGGCAATGGCCTTGAGCAGCGAACCCGAAGCCAGCACCACGGCGCCGATCAGGCCCAGGGTCATCAGCGAGAAATATTCAGCCGGGCCGAACTTGAACGCGACTTCGGTCAGCGGAGGAGCGAACGCAGCCAGAATGATGGTGCCCACGCAACCGGCGAAGAACGAACCGATGCCGGCAGCCGCCAGCGCGGGTCCCGCCCGGCCCTTGCGCGCCATCTGGTAGCCGTCAATCACGGTCACCACCGACGAGGACTCGCCCGGCAGGTTCACCAAAATCGCGGTGGTCGAGCCACCGTACTGCGCGCCGTAGTAAATACCGGCCAGCATGATCAGCGCCGCCACGGGAGGCAGGGCGTAGGTTGCGGGCAGCAGCATGGCGATGGTCGCCACGGGGCCGATGCCCGGCAAGATGCCGATGAGGGTACCCAACAAACAGCCGATGAAGCAGTAAATCAGGTTTTGGAAGGTAAAGGCAACGCCGAAGCCGAGTGCCAGGTTGTCAAAAAGTTCCACGAACGATGCTCCCTTAACCCGTGATGAAGCTAGGCCACACGGGGAACTGCAAATTCAGCGCCCAGACGAAAGCCCCATAGCTACCCACAGCCAGGCAGGTCGCCAGAATGGCAACTTCCTTGGTGTTGAAGGAGTAGCCGCCCAGGCTGGCGATGAACACCAGGCCGTAGATCGCGACGATCAGGCCGAACTGGGGAATACCCAGTGCAGGAACACCGACCAGCAAAATGCCGAACGCGAAGTTGGCAGCCAGGATGAAGAAGACTTGCTTCCACGCCCACTTGCCGATCTTGTCGCCATCAGCGGTTTCAACGATCAGGCCCTTGGCGCCGATGGCGATACCGAGAATCGACATCAACACGCCCAGGATCAGCGGGAAATACCCGGGACCCATGCGCGCACCCGTGCCGATGTTGTAGTCAATGGCACCAATCGCGAAAGCGAGACCGATGACCAAAAACATCAACCCGGCAAAAAAGTCTTTTTGACTCTTGATTTTCACAAAAATGTCTCCTAGACGGAAATCACGATGACGCGATTGTGGGGCCAGAGAACTTGTGTCTGAATGTGGATTCCACCTACAAAGGCCATTCAATGCGGCCTGCTTGCTGCGGCTTGCAATCGGGCTGCAGCCCGCATGCAGACTGGCTTTGCGCGATGTCGGCAAAGCCCGCAGGCGCAGTCCCCAAGGGTTTGTACCGAGGGGTGCCTCAGCCCAACAGCGGCGTGGCGCCAATGACTTCGGGCAGGGTGGTCAGGCCTTCGGCCACGCGCAGCGCGCCCGCCAGGCGCAGGGGACGCATTCCGTCGGCCACGGCCTGGCGGCGCAGGCCGTCCATCGACGGGTTGGCATGGATCAGATCCTTGAGCGCCTCGCTCACGGTGAGCAGTTCGTACAGGCCGGTGCGGCCCTTGAAGCCCGTCATGCGGCACTCGGTGCAGCCCACGGGCTGGTAGGGGCGGTAGCCGCCATTGAGCTTCCAGGGCTTGACCGCCTCGGCCAGATCGTCGCGCGCCGACGCCTCGTCGGCCTGCTTGCACAGCGGGCACAGCGTGCGCACCAGCCGCTGGGCCAGCACGCCCAGCAAGGTGGCATTGATCAGATAGGACGGCACGCCCAGCTCCATCAGCCGGCTCACCGCGCTGGGCGCGTCGTTGGTGTGCAGCGTGGAGAACACCAGATGGCCGGTGAGCGCGGCCTGCACCGCCATCTCGGCCGTGGCCAGATCGCGGATCTCGCCGACCATGATGATGTCCGGGTCCTGGCGCATCAGCGCGCGCAGTCCTTCGGTGAAACCGAAGTCCAGCTGGGTCTGGACCTGGGTCTGGTTGAAGCTGGGCTCTATCATTTCAATCGGGTCCTCGACCGTGCTGACGTTGACCTCTTCGGTCGCGATGCGCTTGAGCGTCGCGTACAGCGTGGTGGTCTTGCCCGAACCCGTGGGGCCGGTCACGAGAATGATGCCGTGCGGGCTGCGCACCAGCGATTCCCAGCGCTGGGCATCGTGCGGCGCAAAGCCCAGGCCGGCGAGATCCTTGACCGCGTTGTCCGGGTCGAAGATGCGCATCACCATCTTTTCGCCAAACGCCGTGGGCAGCGTGGACAGGCGCATTTCCACCTCGACGCCGCGCGGATTGCGGGTCTTGATGCGACCGTCCTGGGGGCGGCGCTTTTCCACCACGTCCATGCGGCCCAGCAGCTTGACGCGCGCCACCATGGCATTGAGCACGCCCATGGGCAGGTGGTAGACCGGGTGCAGCACGCCGTCGATGCGAAAGCGGATCACGCCCTGCTCGCGCCGCGGCTCGAGGTGGATGTCGCTGGCGCGCTGGTCAAATGCGTACTGCCACAGCCAGTCGACGACGCGCACCACGCCCTGGTCGTTGGCGTCAAGCTGCTTGTTGGCGTTGCCCAGCTCCACCAGCTGCTCGAAGCTCGCGCTGCTGGCCGCGCCGCCGCTTTTCTGCGCGGCGCGCACCGACTTGGCCAATGCAAAGAATTCCGCCGTCAGGCGCTTGATGTCCAGCGGGTTGGCCATGACCCGGCGCACCTTGCGCCGCGCCTGGCGTTCGACCTCGGCCACCCAGTCATCCATCAGCGGCTCGGAAGTGGCAACCACCACTTCGTCGGGCGTGACCTGCACCGGCAAGACCTTGTGGCGCTCGGCATAGCTGGCGCTCATGGTCTCGGCGACGCGGCCGGCGTCGACGCGCAGCGGGTCTATGCGCAGATAGGGCAGGCCGCAGCGCTGGGCCACGTACTGCGTCAGCGCCTCGACATCGAAAGCCGGCGCGCCGTCGGCGCGCGCCATGGCCACATGGGCCAGCCGCACCAGCGGGTGCAGGCTGCTTTCCGCCTGGGAGCAGCGCACGATGGTGCGCTCGGCTTCATCGGCCGTGATCAGCCCGTCGGCCTGCAGCCAGCGCACGATGCTGCGCCACTGCAGCGGCCCGGGTGCAGCGCGCTGCAGCGCCAGACCGGCATCGGGCCGGTCGGTGCGCGCGGTGTCAGGCGAAGGTGTCAAGCTGCGAACCCAGCGTGCCGGGCGCCTGGCTGCGGCGCTCGCGGTCCTGCTCTTCGTTCTTGGTCTCGGGCTGCTGGGCCTGGACCTGAGCCTGGGCCTGAGCCTGGGCCTTTTGCAGCTGCGCCTGCTGCTGGGCGCGCTGCAGGCCTTCGATCTGCGCCTGCACGGCCATGATCTGGGCCTGCAGCAGTTTTTGCTTTTCCTGCTTGACCTTCACGTCCACGTCCGACGTTGCGACCTCCTTGAGGTCTTTTTGCAAGGATTGGATCTGCTTTTGCAATTGCGCGATCTGGCTGGCCGTGGCGCGGGGGCTGCTGGCCGGCGAGGGCGAAGAGGAGGTGAAGCTGACTTGCATGACTGCCATTGTGCCCCTGTTCAGCGCCCGCCCGCCACTGCCTTTCAGCGCTTGACCACGGGTTTGAAGCCGCGCGGCCACTTCGCGGCCGGCAGGTCCCAGCGCGACTGGATCATCTGCGCGCGCTCGTCGAGCACGGCGCGCGCCGGGCGCGAGGCGGTGCGCTGGGCCAGCACCACCGTATTGCCTTCGCGCGTGGGCTTGAACGCCCACAGCGCGTCCTCGCCAAAGGCTTCGGCCATCTTTGCCAGGCTTTTCTCGTAGCTTGACGAGCGGCCGAACAGGTTCACGGTCATGCAGCCGTCTTCGGTCAGCAGCGCGCGGCAGTCGGCGTAGAACTCGGCGCTGTCGAGCACCGGCGCGGCCGCGTCGTGGTCGTAGAGATCGACGGCCAGCGCATCGACCTGGTCTTCCCAGCCGGGACGGCGGATTTCCTCTGCGGCGTCGGCCAGCACCACCTGCAGGCGCGGGCCGTTGGGCGGCAGCTTGAACCAGCTGTGGCACACGGCAATCACCTGTGGATTGAGTTCGATGGCCGTGGTCTGCATGCGCAGCTTCTTGTGGCAGAACTTGGTGATCGCGCCCGCGCCCAGACCCAGCTGCACCGCGTAGCGCTTGGTCACGCTGGCCGGGTCGACAAACAGCAGCCAGGCCATCATGCGCTGCACATATTCAAGCTCCAGCGCAAACGGCTCCTTGAGCCGCATCGAGCCCTGGATCCAGGGCGTTCCCAGATGCAGATGGCGCACTTCACCATCGTCCGAGACACTGACTTCGGGCAGCTCTACGCTGTCATTTTTCTTGCGGGTCGTCACGTTGTCACCAATCCAGCGGCGGCCAGGGCTTCATGCCAGGCCGCGCATTTACGTTCAAAACTCCAGCCCGCATTTGCGGGACTGGTCGAAGGCAGCTTGAGCGCCTGCAGCGGCGCGCGGCCTAGCGGCGCGCGGCTTAGCGGCGCGCGGCTTAGCGGCGCGCGGCCTAGCGGCGCGCTGCCATCCAGGCGCAGCGCCGCCAGCGCAGCGTCCGCATGGCGAAAGCTCTCGGCGCCGTTGTGCGCCAGCACGCGCAGCTGCGGGCAGCGGGCGCGCAGCGCGGCGAAATCATTGACCTGGGGCCGGCGTATGGCCGCGTCCAGGCTGCCCTGGCGCTCGCAGCTGTCATAAACATCCCACAGCCCCAGTCCGCGCTCGAGCAACCAGGCGCAGCGGCCCGCGTAGTCCTGCGGGCCGGGCTGGGGATGCTGCGGCCACAAGGCCTGCAGCAGGCGCCAGAACTGGTTTTGCGGATGGGCATAGTACTGCTGTTGCGCCAGCGAGGCCACGCCCGGAAAGCTGCCCAGCACCAGCAGCCGGGTGTGCGGGCCGACCACGGGCGCCAGGCCCCGCAGGCGTGCGTCGGCGGCAGCGGCAGGCGCGGGCCGCGTGGTGGCAGCAGGGGAAGGCAATCGCGGCGGCACAGTCATGGGCCTGCATTCTGACCCGAAACCGCTGCGGCGCGCTGGTCAGACGGTATTCAACGCCGCCAGGCCGGGCAGCGCCGCGCAGGCGTTGCGCGTGGTCGCCACGGCGAGATCGGCCAGCGGCATGCCGCGCAGCTGGGCCACGACCGCGGCAATGCGCGGCAGCTCGGCCGGGCTGTTGCGGCCCTGGGGCCGGCCCGCGGCGCGCTGCTCGGCCGTGGTGTAGACCCAGTGCGGTGGAATGTCGGGAGCATCGGTTTCCAGCACCAGCGCCGACAGCGGCAGCTCGGCAGCGAGCCGGCGCAGCTTGTGCGCGCGCTCATAGCTTGCGGCGCCGCCAAAGCCCAGCTTGAAGCCCAGATCGATGAACATCTGCGCCTGCTGCGCGCTGCCGTTAAACGCATGGGCAATGCCGCCGCGCACCGGTGTGGCGCGCAGCTGCTGCAGCAGCTTGTCGCTTGACTGGCGCACATGCAGGATCACCGGCAGATCGAAGCGCCGCGCCAAAGCGATCTGCGCCCGGTAGATCTGCAGCTGCCTTTGAGCGTCCAGCCCGGGAACGAAAAAATCCAGGCCGATCTCGCCCACCGCCAGCAGCCGCGCATCGGCGCGGCGCGCGGCCAGCTCCTGCGCCAGCAGATCGAGGTCTTCGTCACCCGCCTGGGGCGTGTACAGCGGGTGGATTCCCAGCGCGTAGCTGTCGCCGCCCGCGTGGGCCAGCTCGCGCACGGGGGCCCAGTTGCTGCGCTGCACCGCGGGAATCACGCAGTGGCCCACGCCGGCGGCACGCGCGGCGGCGCGCACCTGCGCGCGATCGGCGTCGAATTCAGGCGCGTCGAGGTGGCAGTGGGTGTCTATCCAGAAAGCCATTGCGCCCTGCCTGGCTCAGCCGAGCTGCCCTTGCACGATGCGCACCACGCGGTCGCACTTGGCGGCCAGCGATTCGTCGTGCGTGACCATCACGAAAGCCGTGCCCTTGTCGCGCGCCAGGCCCAGCATCAGCGCGAACACCGCGTCGGCCGTGTTGCGGTCGAGATTGCCCGTGGGTTCGTCGGCCAGCACGCAGGCCGGCTCGGTCACCAGCGCGCGCGCAATTGCCACGCGCTGGCGCTCGCCGCCCGACAGCTCGGACGGGCGGTGCTGCACGCGGTCCTGCAGGCCGACCAGCGCCAGCATCTGGCGCGCGCGCTCGCGACATTCGGCCACGGGCAGGCGGCGTATGCGCAGCGGCATGGCAACGTTGTCAAGCGCGCTGAACTCGGGCAGCAGATGGTGGAACTGGTAGATGAAGCCCAGGTGCTGGTTGCGCAGCCGGCCCTGCTCCTGCGGCGACAGGTCGTTGAGTGCCTGGCCCTTGAGCCAGACGCTGCCTTCGCTGGGCGCGTCCAGGCCGCCAAGCAGGTGCAGCAAGGTGCTCTTGCCCGAGCCCGAGGCGCCGACCACGGCCAGGGTTTCACCCGCGGCCACCGACAGGTCTACGCTGCGCAGCACCTGCACATCGAGCCGGCCTTCGGTGAAACGTTTGCTCAGCGAACGCGCCTGCAATACAACAGCTTGGGAATTATTCATAACGCAGCGCCTCCGCAGGGTTCACGCGGCTGGCACGCCAGCTGGGATAAATCGTCGCCACAAACGACAGGATCAGGGAAATGACGGCAATCGGCGCGATGTCGGAGCTTTGCGGCTCGCTGGGCATCTTGCTGATCAGGTAGATGTCCTTGGGCAGGAAGCTGGCGTTGAAGGCATGCTCGATGGCCGGCACGATCACGTCGATGTTCAGCGCAATGCCCAGGCCCAGCGCCAGTCCGGCCAGCGTGCCGATCACGCCGACCATCGCGCCCTGGACCATGAAGATGGCCATGATGCTTTGCGGACTCGCGCCCAGCGTGCGCAGGATGGCGATGTCGGCGCGCTTGTCGGTCACGGTCATGACCAGGGTCGACACCAGGTTGAAGGCCGCGACTGCGACAATCAGCGTCAGGATGATGAACATCATGCGTTTCTCGAGCTGCACGGCCGAGAACCAGGTCTTGTTTTGCTGCGTCCAGTCGCGAATCAGCAGTTGGTCGCTCAGCGAGTCGGCGAGCTGGCGGGCGACGGCCGGCGCTTCGTGCAGGTCCTTGATCTTCAGGCGTATGCCGGTCGGGCCTTCGAGGCGGAACAGCCGCTGCGCGTCCTCGTGGTGCAGCATCACCAGTGCCGAGTCGTATTCGTAGTGGCCGGAGTCAAAAGTGCCGGCCACCGTCATCTGCTTGAGGCGCGGCACCACCCCGGCGGGCGTGACCTGGCCGCCGGGAACGATCAGCGTCACCGCGTCGCCCGTGCGCACGCCCAGCGAACGCGCCAGCTCCACGCCCAGGACCACGCCGAATTCCCCGGCAACCAGCTGCTTGATCGCCTCGGCATTGGCGGGCAGCAGATCGGTGACTTCATGCTCGAGTGCGGGATCGATGCCGCGCACCAGCGTGCCTTTCATGTCTTCGCCGCGCGCGATCAGCGCCTGCGAGAACACGAACGGCGCCGCGCCCACCACTTCCGGGTTGCGCTTGGCTTCGGCCAGCGTGCGCTCGACGCTGGGCAGCGCCGCGCCCTGGGGAGCGAAGATTTCAATATGGGAAACGACGCCAAGCATGCGGTCACGCACTTCCTTTTGGAAGCCGTTCATCACGCTGAGCACGATGATCAGCGCGGCAACGCCCAGCGCAATGCCCAGCATGGACACACCGGAGATGAAGGAGATGAAACCATTGCGGCGCGTTGCGCGTCCCGCACGGGTGTAACGCCAGCCCAAGGCCAGCTCATAGGGTATTTGCATGGTGGTCGCATTGTGGCATTGCCAGGGCATGTCCCTGGGAATGCACGGGAGGTTACGGATATAGTCTCAGCGCTGGCCTTTGCTGCGCTCCACGCGCGGCAGGCCGGCATAGCGGCTGTCGTGCTCCAGCGACTGCGCCTGCTGCTGCAGCCGGGCGAGCATGGCATCGAACTGCGCCAGTTCGGTGTCATCCAACGCCGCGACCAGATCGGTATGCAGCTGCGCCATGCGCGGCAGTATCAGCGCATACATGCGCCGGCCCTCTTCGGTCAGGTGCACGGCAATCCGGCGGCGGTCGCCCTGGATAGGCGTGCGCTGCACCCAGCCGCGCTCCTCGAGGCGGCTGAGCGCGCGCGAAGTCCGCGCCCGGTCCAGCCGCGCCAGCGCGGCCAGCTCCGACGACAGCAGGCCTTCGTGCGTGGCCAGCGTGGCCATCACGCCCCACTCGCGGCGCGGCACTCCGAACTCGGCTTCGCACACGCGCGTCGCCAGGCCGCCGGCCGCACCGAAGAAACGGCTGACGCGAAACAGCAGCATCTGCTGGATGGCTTGGGGAGGCTTGCGGGTATTCACGGGCATGGGTTGATTAGAACAATTGAGCCCGGCTCTTCTAGATTCGGGTTACCGACCGGTGCAAGGCATGCGGCCCAGGGTCTGCGCGGCGTGATTTTCGCAAAGCGCGTGTTCCATCTTTTGCAGGAAGCTGATTGACCATGTTTTCTCCCACCGCCTCTTCCCATCTGGCCCGTGCGGCCCTGGTTCCCGGCCTGATCGCACTGGCGCTGGGCCTGGCCGCGCCGGCGGCGCAGGCCCAGCCCGCAGGCGACGCCGCCGCCTGGCCCGCCAAGGCGGTTCGCATCATTGTGCCGTTTGCGCCGGGCGGCGCGGCCGACCTGATCGCGCGCGGCATGGGTGAAGTGCTGCAGCGCGAAACGCGCCAGGCCTTTGTCGTCGAGAACCGCCCGGGTGCGGGCGGCAACATCGGCGCCGGCGCGGTCGCCAAGGCCCCGGGCGATGGCTACCAATGGCTGATTGGCCTGGACACCACGCTGACCGTGAACCCGCTGATCTACCAGAGCATGCCGTTCAGGAACAGCGAATTGCGCGCAGTGATGGTGATGGCCTCTCAGGGCATGCTGGTGGCCGTGAGCCCGCGCACCGGCATCCAGTCGCTCGAACAGTTCATTGCCCAGGGCAGGAAAAGCGGGCTCACCCTGGGCTCGGCCGGCTACGGCACGCCCGGCCACCTCGGCGCGACCATACTCGCGCACAGTACCGGCGCCAGCGTCAACCACGTGCCCTACAAAGGCAATGCGCCCGCGACCACGGCGCTGCTGTCCAACGAGGTCGACGGCGGCATCATCAGCTCCACCGCGCTGCTGCCGCATCTTGCGGGCAACAAGGTCGTGCCGCTGGCCGTGACCACGCGCCAGCGCAACCCGCTGCTGCCCCAGGTGGCCACCGTGGGCGAGCTCGGCCACAAGGCGCTGGAGCAGGAGGTGCTGTTTGTCGTCTGGCTGCCGCAGAGCACGCCCGAGCCGCTGCTGCAAAAGATCCAGGCGCAGCTCGAGCGCGCGCTCAAGGACGGCAAGCTGCAAGAGCGCCTGCGCGCCAACGACCTGTTCCACGAAGGCCTTGTCGGCGAAGCCGCGGCCCAGCGCGTGCAGGCGGTTGCCGACCGCTACCGCGTGGTGATACAGGCCGCGGGCATGAAGATGGAATAGCCCGGTTTGCCACAGGAAAAACAAGCCATGACCCGTCCCAATATCATTTTCATCGTTGCCGACGACCTCGGCTACGCCGACCTGGGCTGCTATGGCGGCCGCGACGCCGAATTCGGCCCGGTCTCCCCGGTGCTCGATCAGCTGGCGCGAAACGGCCTGCAGTTCAGCCAGGGCTATGCCAACTCGCCCGTGTGCTCGCCCACGCGCTTCGCGCTGGCCACGGCACGCTACCAGTACCGCCTGCGCGGCGCGGCCGAGGAGCCGATCAACAGCCGCACGCGCGGCACGCCGCTGGCCGCCAGGCTGGGCCTGCCGCCCGAAGTGCCGACCGTGGCTTCGCTGCTCAAGGGCGCGGGCTACCGCACGGCACTGATAGGCAAGTGGCACCTGGGCTACCCGCCGCTGTTCGGGCCGCTGCGCTCGGGCTACGAGGAATATTTCGGCCCGATGTCGGGGGGCGTCGACTATTTCACCCACCTGAGTTCCTCGGGCCAGCACGACCTCTGGGTGGGCGAGGAGGAACACCACGACGAGGGCTACCTCACCGACCTGCTGTCGCAGCGCAGCGTCGACTATGTCAACCGCATGGCCGCGGGCGACGCACCCTTCTTCCTGAGCCTGCACTACACCGCGCCCCACTGGCCCTGGGAAACGCGCGCCGACCGGGCCACGGCCGAAACACTGGGCAGCGGCATCAGCCACCTGGCCGGCGGCAATGTCCACCAGTACCGGCGCATGATCCATCACATGGACGAAGGCATTGGCTGGATCGTCGATGCGCTGCGCGCCAACGGGCAGCTCGACAACACCTTGCTGGTCTTCACCAGCGACAACGGCGGCGAGCGCTTCTCGGACAACTGGCCGCTGGTCGGCGGCAAGATGGACCTGACCGAAGGCGGCATACGCGTGCCCTGGATTGCCCACTGGCCGGCGCGGATTGCCGCGGGCCGGCACAGCCGCCAGCAGTGCATGAGCATGGACTGGTCGGCAACCGTGCTGGACGCGGCCGGCGTTGCCGGCGATGCCCACCATCCGCTGGACGGCGTCTCGCTGCTGCCGGTGCTGAACGCCGAGCATGCCGAGTTCGCGCGCGCCCTGCACTGGCGCATGAACCACCGCGGCCAGCGCGCGCTGCGCGACGGCGACTGGAAATACCTGCGCGTCGATGGCCACGACTACCTGTTCAATATTGCCCAGGACGAGCGCGAGCGCGCCAACCAGGCGCAAGCCCAGCCCGAACGCCTGGCCGCGATGCGCGCCGACTGGGAAGCCTGGAATGCCACCATGCCCGCCATTCCCGACGATGCGAGCGTGAGCCTGGTCAGCTCGGCCGCGGACATGCCGCAGCGCTGAGCACGACCCCAGGGCGCAAGCGGACACGCGCACTGCCCGACAATAGCGGCATGTCCCCGACCCCGACCGCTTTCCTGTCTTCGCCTGCCAGCGCCCTCCCCGTCCACACGATTGCCTTTGCCAGCGCTGGCGAAGGCGCGGCGGCGCTGTGGCCCACGCTGCAGCTGCCCCACCTGCAGCAGTTGCTGCAGCATGCTGCACTGGTGCGCAGCGATCTGGGCGAGGAAACCGACTTCTGCCCGCCGCACGAGCGCGCCTGGGCGCGCGCCCTGCAATTGCCCGTGCCTGAAAGCGGCGTGCCCTGGGCCGCCTGGGAGCAGCAGGCGGGCGATCCCGCGCCGCAGGCCAATGCCTGGGCCTGGATGTCGCCCTGCCACTGGCGCATTGGCGCCGACAGCGTGCACATGGCCGATCCCGCGCAGCTGGGCCTGGACGAAGACCAGTCGCGCGCGCTGCTGGCAATTCTCGCCCCCTGGTTTGCCGAAGACGGCATCACGCTGCAGTTCGTGCGCCCCGACCGCTGGCTGGCCTGCGGCGCGCCGCTGGACGGCCTGCGCACCGCCTCGCTGGACCGGGTGATAGGCCGCGACGTGCGCCGCTGGCTGCCCGATGCCAAGACCGCGCGCACCGTCAATCGCCTGCACAGCGAAGTGCAGATGCTGCTTTACACCCATGCGTTCAACGACCGGCGCGCCGAACGCGGCCTGGCGCCGGTCAACGCCTTCTGGCTGCATGGCGCGGGCCGGCTGCAGGCGCCTGTCCCGGTACGGCCCCGCCCGGCCCATGCCGAACTGGCGGCGCTGCGCCAGGCGGCGCTGCAGGAAAACTGGCCCGCCTGGGCCCAGGCCTGGCAGGCGCTGGACGCCGGCCTGCTGCGCGAACTGCTGGCCGCGCATCTGCGCGGCGAGGCCGTGGAGCTGACCCTGTGCGGCGAGCGCAACGCGCTGACCTGGCGACCGCAGCGCGCCGGCTGGCGCCAGAAAATACAAAATATCTTCAAGCCAAAGGGCTTGCCCGATCTGCCCTCCATGCTATGAACATCATTGAACGCAACATTCCCGCCGCCATGCTGTCGACCCTGCAGCAGGCGGGAATCCACCCGCTGCTGGCCCAGCTCTATGCGGCGCGCGGCGTGCACTCGGCCGACGAACTCAACGACGCGCTCGGCCGGCTGCTGCCGCCTTCGGGCCTGATGGGAATCGACGCTGCGGCGCGGCTGCTGGCCGACGCCATCGCCAGCGACCGGCGGCTGTGCATCGTTGCCGACTATGACTGCGACGGCGCGACCGCCTGCGCCGTGGCGGTGCTGGGCCTGCGCCTGCTGGGCGCGCGCCATGTCGACTATCTCGTGCCCGACCGCGTGGTTGACGGCTACGGCCTCACGGCATCGATTGCGCGGCGCGTCAAGGAACGCGGCGCCGACATGCTGATCACCGTCGACAACGGCATCAGCAGCGTCGAAGGCGTGGCCCAGGCACGCGCGCTGGGCATGCAGGTGCTGGTCACCGACCACCATCTGCCCGGGCGCGCGCTGCCCCAGGCCGATGCCCTGGTCAACCCCAACCAGCCCGGCTGCACTTTCGAGAGCAAGTCGATGGCCGGCGTGGGCGTGATGTTCTACGTGCTGCTGGCGCTGCGCGCCGAGTTGCGCGCGCGCGGTCAGTTCGACCGCGACAGCCAGCCGCGGCTGGAGCCGCTGCTGCCGCTGGTGGCGCTGGGCACGGTGGCCGATGTGGTCAAGCTCGACGCCAACAACCGGCGCCTGGTGGCGCAAGGCCTCAAGCGCATTCGCGCCGGCCAGATGCAGCCCGGGGTGGCCGCGCTGTTCGACGCCGCGGGCCGCAAGGCGCGCGTTGCCACCACCTTTGACTTCGGCTTTGCGCTTGGCCCGCGCATCAATGCCGCGGGCCGGCTGGCCGACATGACGCTGGGCATCGAATGCCTGCTGACCGAGGACCGCGGCCGCGCCGCCGAACTTGCCCAGACGCTGGACGCGATCAACCGCGAACGCCGCGTGATCGAAGGCGGCATGCGCGAGCAGGCGCTGCTGATGGTGGAAAGCCTGTTTGACGAAGGCGAGCAAGCGCCGCCGGCGGTGAGCGTGTTCGATCCCGATTTCCACGAAGGCGTGGTCGGGATCGTGGCTTCGCGCATCAAGGACAAGCTGCATCGCCCGAGCTTTGTGTTCGCGGCCAGCGCCGCCCCCGGCCACGAGCATGAGCTCAAGGGCTCGGGCCGCTCGATTCCCGGCTTTCACCTGCGCGACGCGCTGGACCTCGTGGCCAAGCGCCACCCCGGCGTGCTGCTGCGCTTTGGCGGACACGCCATGGCCGCGGGCTGCACCATTGCCGAGGAGCATTTCGAGGTCTTCGACCAGGCGCTGGCCCAGGTGGCCAGTGAATGGCTGGACGCCGCGACGCTCACCCGGCGCATAGAGACCGACGGCCCGCTCGCGCCCGAATACTGCGATGCCGACCTGGTCGACAAGCTGCACCAGGAAGTCTGGGGCCAGGGCTTTGCCGCACCCACGTTCAGCGAGGAAGTCGATGTGCTGTCGCAGCGCCTGGTCGGCGAAAAGCATTTGTCGCTCAAGCTGCGCCACCGCGGCCAGCCGGTGGACGGCATCTGGTTTGGTCACACCGAGCCCCTGCCCGAACGCGTGCTGATAGCGTTTCGCCTGGACGTGAACGAATGGCGCGGCGAACGCCGCGTGCAGTTTCTGCTCGAAGGCGCAGAAACTCGAATCACCCTCTGAGCCGCTATTGCCTGCCTGTGCCGCGCACCGTGTGCACCAGGCCCGGGTCGGCAGCCATTCCAATGTGGGCCTTCATGCCGAAAAACCACTGAGGGCCTTTCTGGCTGTGGTTCATCTCGGGATCGCGCTTGCCCTACGCATTCCTGGTCGAACTCGTGGCCGCAATCGGCGTGGCGTGCACCAGGCGGCGCGCAGCAGCGCCTTGGCGCCCGGCGCCAGTATCGGCGGGGCCAAGCTGTGCTCCAGCAACCGACGGAACCGAAGAATCGTCAGGCCTGTCGACCAGCGCGGGGCGTCTTGGCCAGGCACGGCGGCGCTGCAAACCTGCAGCACAGCTGGCCCAGCCGGACTGTCACTCCATCCTTGAGCCAGCAATCCCCTGCAAGAAACCCCTGCGTCCGTTGCCAGCACGGCTCGCAAGGTGGGTGCGGAGGATGCCAGGGCTTGCACTTTTTCGGCGGCCTCGGCAAAGGACAGCAAGGCATTTGGAACGCATGGAGGGCATCGGTTACTTAATCCTTACTAGGCAATGCTGCCATCTTCCAGGAGATGAAATTGACCCCAACTTTTCATTTTGAAATTGACAACGGGTTTCAACGATCCCTGGAGAACGCACAAAAAATTCTCGAACAAGCGCATCGCTTTCATGAGAAGCATGGCCTGCACCCTGAAAACCCTAGAAAGACCCTTGAAGACAGAATGTCAAGGAATGCTTTTGAACAGGTGCACTCTGAAGTCGAGAGACAAATAAGCGAGAGGTAGCACAAACCTGTCCGGGCACACGAAAAGCATGCTCACAGCAAAAATGCCAAGCTGTTTTTATTTTAGTTAATTTGAAATTTTTTAGCTATTATTATGTCTTCAATCAACAGTAGCAGTAATTTTCAAACGATTTTCTTCAATGCCGTGGAAAACTCCCAAAGCAAAACTTCTGCGCCAATTGACAAAAGACTTCTGACCAGCGTATTGATTTCAGAAAAATTAATTGAAAGCCTAACCCTTACCAAAGAATGCAAGGAACAACAAAAATGCATTCTAAGCGGCCTCAAAGAACAGCTGAATGATTTTTGGAAAATTGAGTCTAACGAGCCCCCCGAAGGATTTTGCGGATTAGGCGCAGGCAGCTGGCTTAACAGAAATGACTTGCAGCATCTTGAAAAAAAATCCACTCAATTGATGAGCTATATTGAAAGATTGCCTGCCTGTCTTGAAAAAGCCATGGCCAGCATCATCCTGGAAGAGTTTATAAATAAAAACAAGGCAGAAATAGAAAAGGACTATAAAGTCACATCCGCAATAGAGGCGCATTTAAAAGAACCAGCCCTCCATCCAATGCCCAAGGATAAGTATACATTTCAAAGAATAAAACTCATCAATGGGCATAAGGATACAACTTCAGCATACGGGGCACTTGTGCATTCCTTCGCCGACAACAAGGAAAAACTGAAAATATTGGATCTGGATATTTTGGCGGATATGTTGAAAAACACCATGGATTGATACCAGGGAGTTCAAACCCGCGACCCGCAGGCCATGGCCGCGCTGGATGCGCGTTGTTTTGCAAGTTAAGCCCGTTTGAGCGCTGGTTTGTCATCACCTTCGGCCGATCCACAGGCCTTTGGCCACGCCGCAGGCGCACCCATGCCGACACCGCCATCAATTTGTGCCATTACGCACGACAAGCACAAGCCGTGGGGGAGCCCGGCCTACAATGGGTCCGTGACCACTTACCTCAACGCCGACCTGCACTGCCACTCCATCTTCTCGGACGGCACGCTGACTCCCCCGGAGCTGGCAGCGCGTGCGCGCGCCAACGGCGTGGAGCTGTGGGGGCTGACCGACCATGACGAGATCGGCGGCCAGAAGCAGGCCGCGGCCGCGGCCCGGGCCGAAGGCCTGGCCTATCTCACGGGCGTGGAAATCTCCGTGACCTTTGCCAACGAGACCGTGCATATCGTCGGCCTGGGCTTTGACGCCGACAACGCGGCACTGGAACAGGGACTGGCGCAAACGCGCGGCGGCCGCGGCCCGCGCGCGCTTGAAATGGCGCGCCAGCTGGAGCTGGCCGGCATTCCCGGCAGCTACGAAGGCGCGCTGCGCTACGTGGGCAACCCGGCGCTGATTTCGCGCACCCATTTCGCACGCTTTTTGGTCGAGACCAAGGTCTGCCGCGACATGGGCGAGGTGTTCCGCAGGTACCTGACCGAAGGCAAGCCCGGCTTTGCGCCGCACCGCTGGGCGCGCCTGCAGGACGCCGTGCAATGGGTGAGCGATGCCGGCGGCGTGAGCGTCATTGCGCACCCGGCGCGCTACCGCTTCACGGCCAACGAGGAATACGCGCTGTTTTCCGAATTCAAGACCCATGGCGGCCAGGGTGTCGAAGTCGTCACCGGCAGCCATTCGACGGCCGAGTACATTACCTATGCATCGATGGCCAAGGAATTCGGCCTGGCCGCCTCGCGCGGCAGCGATTTCCACAGCCCGCATGAATCGCGTACCGATCTCGGGGCCCTGCCCCTGCTGCCCGGTACGCTGACCCCTGTCTGGGAACTGCTGGCCGAGCGCATTCAGCAGCCCTGACCTTTCCTCCCCCTGCCACGGAGCGCTTGCAAATGGCCCAGTACTTTGAAGCCCATCCCGAAAACCCCCAGCCGCGCCTGCTCAAGCAGGCCGCCACGCTGCTGCAAAAAGGCGGCGTGCTGGCCGTGCCCACCGATTCGAGCTATGCGCTGGTATGCCATCTCGACGATCGCGATGCGGTCGAACGCATTCGTCGCATCCGCCAGATCGACGAGAAGCACCATCTGACGCTGCTGTGCCGCGACCTGTCCGAACTCGCGAACTACGCCCAGGTCGACAACCGCCAGTACCGTCTGCTCAAACTCGGAACGCCCGGCCCCTACACCTTCATCCTGGATGCGACCAAGGAAGTGCCGCGCCGCGTGAGCCATCCACAGCGCAAGACCATTGGCCTGCGCGTTCCCGACCGCAAGGGATTGCTGCTGCTGCTGGAGCTGCATGGTGCGCCGCTGCTGGCGTGCACCTTCATTCCCCCGGGCGAGACCGAGCCGCTCAACGACCCGCAGGAAATCCGCGAACGCTTCGAGAAGCTGCTGGACGGCATCGTTGACGCCGGCGCCTGCCCGCAGGAGCCGACCACGGTGCTGGACCTGACGACCATGGCCAATGGCGGCGATGCCACGGTGGTGCGCCAGGGGCGCGGGGAGCTGGGGCCGCTGGGGCTTTGAGTTTCAAGCCTTTGCACTGAGCCTGGCCGGCCGCGTCAGACCATGGGCGGCTTGCACTCCATGCAGGACGCCCTTGGTCTCAATCCGCCAGCGCCAGCGCCGGGCGCGCCGCGACCTGTCGCGCAACGACCACCGGCACGGCGTCGTCGTCATCGAGCTTGAAGGCGCCGACCGCGCGCTGCAGATCCTGCACGCGCTCCGACAGCGCCTGGGCCGCATGGCCGGCCTGACCGACCAAGCTGGCATTTTCCTGGGTCGCGCCATCCATGTGCGCCACCGCCAGATTGACCTGGGCAATGCCTTCGCTTTGCTCGTGCAGCGCCTGGGAGATCTCGCCCAGCAGGCCCGTGACCTGGCCGACCGCACCGACGATTTCCTGCATGGTCTTGCCGGCCTGGCCCACCAGACCCGAGCCGCTTTGCACCTGGTCCACGCTGGCCGTGATCAGCGCCTTGACCTGCTTGGCGGCTTCGGCCGAGCGTCCGGCCAGGCTGCGCACTTCGCTGGCCACCACGGCAAAGCCGCGGCCCTGATCGCCCGCGCGCGCGGCTTCGACGGCGGCGTTGAGCGCCAGGATATTGGTCTGGAAGGCAATGCCTTCGATCACCTGGATGATGTCGACAATCTTGCGCGAACTGCCGCTGATGGCTTCCATGGTCTGCACCACCTGGCCGACGACGATGCCGCCGCGCTCGGCCGTGGCCGAAGCGCCCACGGCCAGGCCGCTGGCCGACTGCGCACGGTCGGCGTTCTGGCGCACGGTGGCCGTGAGCTGCTCCATGCTGGCCGCGGTCTGCGTCAGCGCCGCCACCTGGTCATCGGTGCGGCGCGACAGGTCGACATTGCCGGCGTCGATCTCCGAGGCCGACACGCAGATGGAATCGCTGGACTGCTGGATGCGCCCCACCAGCTCGGTCAGCGTGTCCTCCATGGTGCCCAGCGCGCCCAGCAGGCGGCCGAAATCGCCTTGCAGGTCGGAGCTGAACTCCTGGCTCAGATCGCCGGCAGCGACGGTCTCGGCAATCAGGATGGCCTGCTGCAGCGGCCGCACTATGCCCTGGCGCAGGCTGACCCAGGCCACCACGGCCAGCGCACAGACCGCGCCGCCCAGGCCCAGCACCCACCAGCGCACCTGCTGCACCGCGGTCTGCGCCACATCGGTCGCGCCACCCGACTCGAGCGCGCGCTCCGCGCCGGAAAGTGACCAGGCGACCACCAGCATCATTGCGACCATCAACGCGCAGATGCCGCCAAAGGCAATCACCAGCCGTGTGCCAATCTTCCAGCTACCGAATCCCATGTCTGTGCCTCTTTCTGCGCCAGGCGCAACTGTCTTGGTGTTGTATTGGTTGTGGGAACGACCTGCAGGACAACAGTGCAGGCACAGATCCAATTGCATTTTGCAACAAATTGACAATTTGGCGCTTGGGACATGCCCGCAGTCGCGCGCAAGCGCACGGGAAAGGCGCTGGTCTGAGACAATCGACGCGTGGACATCCCCAATCTCATTCAAACCGTACTCATCTATGCCCTCCCGGTGCTGTTCGCCATCACGGTGCACGAGGCCGCCCATGGCTATGCCGCGCGCTACTTCGGCGACAACACCGCGCACATGCTGGGACGCATCACGCTCAACCCGCTCAAGCACATCGATCCCGTAGGCACCATCCTGATGCCGCTGATGCTGTACTTCGCGACTTCGGGCGCCTTCCTGTTCGGCTACGCCAAGCCCGTGCCGGTACAGTTCGGCAACCTGCGCAATCCCAAGCGCGACATGATCTGGGTCGCGCTGGCGGGGCCGGCGTCGAACTTCTTCCAGGCCATCGTCTGGGCCGTCGTGCTGGTGCTGCTGGTGACCAGCGGCGTGCAGGAGCGCTTTTTCGTGGAGATGGCGCGCGCCGGCATTCTGGTCAACCTGGTGATGTGGGCCTTCAACCTGTTTCCCCTGCCGCCGCTTGACGGCGGCCGCATCCTGGTGGGCCTGCTGCCCTGGCGCATTGCCAATCAGGTCGCGCGCATAGAGCCGTTTGGCTTTTTCATCGTGCTGGCCCTGGTGGTCATGGGCGTTGTCGGCACGATCTGGCTGCGCCCGCTGATGACCCTGGGCTACAGCGCCATCGACCTGCTGCTGACACCGCTGCTGGCGCTGCTGCGCTGAGCGCCCCCTTTTTGTTTATTGCGACGTATTGGTTTTTCATGGCTACTACCCGATTTCTCACCGGCATCACACCTTCGGGCACACCCCATCTGGGCAACTATGTGGGCGCCATCCGCCCGGCCGTGCAGTCGAGCCAGCGCGCCGACGTGCAGAGCTTCTACTTCCTCGCCGACTACCACGGCCTGATCAAGGGCGCCGACCCGCAACGCCTGCAGCGCTCGACGCTGGAGATTGCCGCGAGCTGGCTGGCCGCGGGCCTGGACCCGGAAAAGGTCATGCTCTACCGCCAGTCCGACGTGCCGGAGATTCCCGAGCTGTGCTGGCTGCTGACCTGCGTCACCGGCAAGGGCCTGCTCAACCGCGCCCATGCCTACAAGGCTTCGGTCGACAAGAACGTGGCCGCGGGCAACGATGTCGATGCCGATGTCACCGCCGGCCTGTTCATGTACCCGGTGCTGATGGCCGCCGACATCCTGATGTTCAAGGCCAACAAGGTGCCCGTGGGCCGCGACCAGGTCCAGCACCTGGAGATGGCGCGCGACATCGCCTCGAGCTTCAACCATCTCTACGGTGAACTGCTGGTGCTGCCCGAAGTCGTGATCGACGACAACGTCGCCACCTTGCCCGGCCTCGACGGCCGCAAGATGAGCAAGAGCTACAACAACACCATCGCGCTGTTCACGCCGCGCGATCAGTTGCGCAAGCTGATCAACGCCATCACCACCGACTCGCGCGCGCCCGGCGAGCCCAAGGAAACCGAAGGCTCGGCGCTGTTCCAGCTGTTCCAGGCCTTTGCCTCGGTCGAGGAAACCGCGGCCCTGGCCGCGCAGTACGCGCAAGGCATTGCCTGGGGCGATGCCAAGCAACGCGTGTTCGAGCGCCTGGACCAGGAAATCGCGCCCATGCGTGCGCGCTACGAAAGCCTGATGGCCGACCCGGCGCAGATCGAGAAGATCCTGCGCGCCGGCGGCGAGCGCGCGCGCGCGCTGGCCACGCCGTTCACCCAGCAGCTGCGCGAAGCCGTGGGCCTGCGCAGCCTGGCGCAGACCCAGGCGCCGCAGGCCGCCAAGGCGCACAAGTCGGCCCTGCCCCAGTTCAAGCAATACCGCGAAGCCGACGGCAAGTTCTATTTCAAGCTGCTGTCGGCCAGCGGCCAGCTGCTGCTGCAGAGCACCGGCTTTGCCGCGCCCAAGGAGGCCGGCCAGAACATTGCGCGGCTGCAGCAGCAGGGCGCCGCGGCGCTGACCGAACTGCAGGCGCACCTGGCGCCCGTGGCCGGCGTGGAGCACGATGAAGTGGTCCAGGCGCTCGACCAGTTGCTGGCCGCAGCCAACGCCTGAAGGCGTTGTATTCCCATGTGAAGCCCTCAAAGGAGCGAAGATGCGCCGAATAGCTGTCTTGGATGATGACCCGCTGTACCTGGAAATGGTGCAGCAGGTCGTGCAGGGCGCCGGCCACGTCTGCCGCACGCATGCCACCGGAGCCGCGCTGATGCAGGAAATGCGGCGCGAGAGTTTCGACCTGCTGATCGTCGACTGGGAGCTGCCCGACACCTCGGGCCCGCAGGTGGTGCAATGGGTGCGCGAGCAGATAGGCAATGAGTTGCCCATCCTCTTCATCACCCACCGCAGCGAGGAGAGCGACATCGTCTCGGGCCTGGGCAGCGGCGCCGACGACTTCATGGTCAAGCCGGTGCGCATGGGCGAGCTCAGCGCGCGCATCCATGCGCTGCTGCGCCGCGCCTACCCCGACAGCGACGAGGATGTGCAGCAGTTCGGCCCCTACCGCTTTGTCTCCTCGACCCAATCGCTGGAATTCAACCAGCAGCCGGTCGAGCTGACCCACCGCGAGTTCGCGCTGGCCAAGCTGCTGTTCCAGAACCAGGGCCGGCTGATGTCGCGCGACCACCTGCGCGATGCCGTCTGGGGCCACAGCGCCGAAGTGCTGTCGCGCACGCTGGACACCCATATCTCGCGCCTGCGCCAGCTGCTGAACCTGCGTCCGGGCCAGTGCTACACCATCTCGGCCATCTATGGCTATGGTTACCGCCTGGATGCACGCGATGCGCCCGCGGCGGCAGCCGCGCCTGCGAACTGACGGCCTGCCCTGCCCATGATGATCCGCCGCCCTTTCCCATCCCCTCCCGCCCTGCGCTGCGCTGCCGGCCTGCTGCTTGCCTGGAGCCTTGGCGCAGCCGCGCAGACTCCCGCGCTGGTGGTCGACGGCCTGATCGCCCACCGCGTGGCGCGGGGCGACACGCTCGAGCAGATCGCGCGCCAGTATCTGGGCGACCACCGCCTGTGGCCTGAACTGCAGTCGTTCAACCGCGTCGCCAACCCGCTGCAGCTGCAGCCCGGCTTCACGCTGCGCTTTCCCGACCGCCTGCTGCAGATGGCCAGCGCATCGGTGGAATACGTGCGCGGCCAGGCCGTGGCCACCACGCCCGCACGCCACAGCAGCGACAGCCAGGGGCCGGACAGCGCGCAGCGGCGCAATGTCAAGGCCGGCGAAGTGCTGCGCGAAGGCGATCAATTGCAGCTCGATGCCAATGCCTTTGTCTCCGTGCGACTGGCCGACGGCTCGCTGGTGCGGGTCCAGGCCCAATCCGACGTGCAGCTGCAGCAGATGCGCCGGCGCGGCCGCGCGGGCAGCCTGCAGTCGGTGATCGAGCTGCATTCGGGCGCGCTTGACGCCTCGGTCACGCGCGACAGCGCCAGCCCGCGCCGCTTCGAGATCCGCACGCCCGTGGCCTCGACCAGCGTGCGCGGCACGCGCTTCAACGTGCAGGCCGATGCCACGGGCCGCACCATCACCGCGGTTGACGAAGGATCGGTGGCCGTGGCCAGCGCCGCCGCGCGGCGCCCGAATGCGGGCGCGTTCACCCTGCTGGATGCGGGCCAGGGCCTGGCCGTGAGCGCCGATGCGGCCGTGGGCGCGGCCAGCGCATTGCTGCCCGCGCCCGATCTGGCGGTTCTGCCCGAACGCTTCGAAGACGCGCACTGGCTTGACATCCGCTGGCCGGCAATTGCCGGCGCCCAGCGCTACCAGCTGCAGGTGGCGCGCGACGCGCAGTTCAGCCAGGTGCTGCGCAGCGCCACCGGCGACACCCCCGAGCAGCGCTTCGCGGGTCTGGACGACGGCGACTACTTTCTCGCGCTGCGCGCCATCGACGCCCAGGGCATTCCCGGGCGTCTGGCGCAGCGCGCCATCCGCATCAAATCCCAGCCCGTGGCGCCGCTCTACCAGACGCCGGTCGCCGCAGGCGTGCTGGCCCAGGGCGCGGGCGTGCTGGAATGCACCACCGTGCCCGGCGCCTTGGCCTATCGCATACAGGTTGCGGGGCCCGCGGGCTTTGCGCAGCCGCTGCTCGACGCGCGCGTCGACGGCGAATGCCGGCTGCCGGTCAATGCGCTGCCCGCGGGCGGCTACCAGTGGCGCGCGGCCAGCATACGCAGCACGCCCACGGACGCCGCCGACCAGGGACCGTTTGCCGCGGGCCAGGCATTCAGCGTCGCCCCGCCGCCGCCGACGCTGTCGGCCAACGATCTCGATGTCGGCATGCAGGACGGCACGACGCAGCTGAGCTGGCCGGGCCAGCCGGGCCAAAGCTACCGGCTGATGATTGCCAGCGACCTGGCGTTCAACGCCGTGCTGCATGACGCCGTGCTGCAGCAGCCGCAATGGGCCGGGGCCGCGCTGGCGCCGGGCCGCTACTACGCGCAGCTGCAGATCATCGACGCCAACGGGCTGCGCAGCCGCTTTTCCGCGCCGCGCGAGTTTGCCGCCGGCAATACCGTGCACGACGGCTCGGGCGCCAGCCTGCGCACCGGCGCCGATCTGCCGCTGCATCGCCAATAAGGCCATCGCAGCCTGCCCGCCTTGCCGCCCGCCGCCCGCCGCCGCTTTCACTGGCAGCGCCTCGAATGGCCGGCGCTGGCGGCAGCCATCTTCGCGCTGGTGCTGTGGCTGGCCGGGCCCGGGCATTTCGTGCGCTTCAACGCCATCGTGCAGGACCTGGCCACCGGCCTGAACCAGCCCGACGCCTCGCCCGAGATCGTCATCATTGCGATTGACGACGCCAGCATTGCCGCGATCGGCCGCTGGCCCTGGCGGCGCGCCCTGCACGCGCAATTGCTCCAGCAGATCTCGCAGCAACCGCCGCGGGCCATTGGCATGGACATCCTGTTCAACGAGGAAGATCTCGACTATCCCGGCGACGACCTGATGCTGGCGCGCGCCATTGCGCGCAGCGCGCGTGTGGTGCTGCCTGTGGTGCGCAGCAACCCCGCAGCGCGCAGCCCCGCCGACCTGCCCATGGCGGCGCTGGTCGACAGCGCCGCGGCGCTGGGCCATGTGCATGTCCAGGTCGACAGCGACGGCGTGGCGCGCAGCTACTACGCGCGCCAGGGCCCGCCGGGCCGCACCTGGCCGCATCTGGCGCTGGCCATGCATTGCATGGTCGAGCCGGACACGCCGCCCTGCGCGCCCGAGTCCGCCGCAGCGCCTTCGGCCGGCACGGACACCGGCTGGCAGCGCCTGCAGCGCGAGATCATCCGCTACGCCAAGCCCCAGCCGGCGTTCACGCGCTACGCCTATATCGACGTGCTGCGCGGCGCGATTCCCGCTGCGGCATTTCGCGACAAGTACGTACTCATAGGTGCGACCGCCACCGGCCTGGGGCCGGGCTTTTCGCCGCCTTCGGGCACGGGGCTGCGCCAGTTGCCCAACGTCGACATGCTGGCCCATGTGCTCAACGGCACGCTGCAGCACCGCCACCTGCAGCCCGCCACGCCCTGGACCAACCGGGTGTTCAACGCGATTCCCGTGCTGCTGGCACTGGTCGGTCTCGCGGTGCTGGGGCCGTCGTCGGCGCTGGCCGTCTGCGCCGGCCTGCTGGGCATGACGCTGCTGGCCGCGGCGCTGGCACCGCTGACGTTCGGCGTGCAGTTCGCGCCCGCGGCCGCGCTGACGGCGCTGGCGCTGATCTACCCGCTGTGGAGCTGGCGGCGGCTGAACGCCGCGGCCCACTTCCTCGGCCTGGAAATGCAGGACCTGCAAAAAGGCCTGCCCATGATGCAGCCCGCGCCCAGCGCAGGCGGGGATTTTCTCGAACGCCGCATCAGTGCCGTCGAGCACGCGTCGCGCGAACTGCGCCGCCTGCACCATTTCGTCAGCGAAAGCCTGTTGCAGCTGCCTTCGGCAACCTTTGTCTGCGACGACCAGGGCCAGGTGCTGCTGGCCAATACGCTGGCCCAGCAGTACGCGGCCAGCGTCGGCCAGCCGGCAATCACCGGCCTGGCCCTGCCCACGCTGCTGCAGGGCCTGCGCGACCGCGACAGCGGCGCCACGCTGCTCACGCCCGAAAGCCTGCGCAGCGCCGATGCACCCCTGCACCTCGAAGGCCAGGACCGCCAGGGCCGCAGCCTGATGCTGCTGCGCAAGCCGTTGGCGACGGGCGCGACCAGCGGCTGGATCATCACCCTGGTCGACCTGAGCGCGATGCGCCAGGCGCTGGCCCAGCGCGACCAGGCGATGCACTTCATCTCGCACGACATCCGCGCGCCGATAGGCGCCATCATCACGCTGCTTGACATGCGCGACGCCGGCACCGATCCAGCCAGCCCCGAGATGCTGCAGCGCATCGAGCGCTATGCCCAGGCCTCGCTGACGCTGGCCGACGATTTCGTGCACCTGGCGCGCGCGCGCAACCAGCCGCTGCGCCAGGAAAGCGTCGATCTCGCCTGGGTGCTGGAGCAGGCCATCGACGACTGCTGGGCCCAGGCCCAGGCGCAAGGGATGGAGCTGAGATGCTCGCTGCCCGAACAGGAGGCGCTGCTGCAGGGCGATGCCTCGCTGCTGCGCCGCGCCATCGTCAACCTGATAGGCAATGCGATCAAATACGGCCGGCCCGCGCAGCCGACGGCGGGCGGCGCGGTCATTGAATGCACGCTGGCGGCGCGCGGCAGCTGCTGGACGCTGGCGGTGCGCGACCACGGCCCGGGCATTCCCGCCGACCAGCAGGGACGGCTGTTTCAGGCCTTTGACCGGTTGCACAACCAGAACAACACCCAGACCAAGGGCGTGGGGCTGGGGCTGGCATTCGTGCACACCGTGGTGACGCGCCATGGCGGGCAGATCGAAGTGTCGAGCAGCGAGGGCGCGGGCAGCAGGTTCACGCTGGTGCTGCCGGCTGCTGTTTGACGTCGGAGCCGGGGCCGGCCCTTCGATCCAAGCGGCCCGGGGGTGCATTCAAAGACGAAAAAACCCCAGAGTATTGCTACTCTGAGGTTTCACGTTTGGTGCGGCTGGCAGGAATCGAACCCACGACCCCTTGGTTCGTAGCCAAGTACTCTATCCAGCTGAGCTACAGCCGCTAAGCTTCGTATTCTAGCGGCACTTTAATGGCCTTCAGGCAAAAAAGCGGCTTTTTTTGCGCAGGCCCTCCATCGGCCTACCAAAAGCCCCGGGCCTTGGCCCATTTGCGCAGGCACCGCCGCGAAGCCTTGAGCAGCGGCGCGCGCCCCGCCGCGAGCCAGCCCAGCGCAAACCAGGCCTGGGGCTGGGCCGGCAGCAGCTGGCCGAAAGCCTGCTCGGCCACCACCAGGTCGTTGTACTTGCCCAGCGCATCCTGGGCGGGCTTGAGGCGCTGCAGATAGGCCTGCACCTTCTTCTCGCGAAACAGCGCGGCCGCGAACTCGATCGCGTAGCGCAGGCGCTTGATGCGCCGGCGCGCGCGGTGGCGCTGTTCGTCATTGAAGTCCGCATAGGCCTTGGCGTCCTTGGCCAGCTGGGCGTGCAGATGATCGAGCTTGGCTGCGGCCAGCGCGCGCAGACCGCCCACGGGCGGCGACGTTTCGCCGGACTGCGGGGCAGCATGGGCAAACGCGATCAGCGCCAGCCACAGGCTGGTTGTCGCGGGCGCGCGCAGCACTTCGTCCACCGGACTGTCCTCGACCGCGACCGGCAGTTCAGCCAGCGGCGCGCCGGCCGCGCGCAGCGCGGGCAGCAGTTCGGCTTCCAGCGCATCGCGGTCACGCACGCCGCCCAGCCGGCCAAACAGCGTCGCCAGCGCGGGCTCCCAGCCGGCATCGACCGCGGGCGACCAGTCGCCGTAGATGCGCAGCGCCGTGCGCAGGCGGCGCAGCGCCACGCGGGTCTGGTGCAGATGCTCGGGCTCGCCCGCGCCGCCCGCCACTTCGGCGGCATTGGGCAGCAGATGTTCCAGGCAGGCGCCAACCATCTGGCGCAAGGCGGCATCGGGCAGGTAGGGCGGCTGCAGCGCGACATTGCGCGCCTGCACCGGCGGGGCCGCGCGCACCCGGTGCGCCAGTTGCTGGCCGCGCTCGGCCTTGCTGATCACATCGACCCACAGGCCGTGGCGCGCTACCCAGCGGCTGGCCAGCGCGACCAGCGCATCCACCGAACCCGACTTCAGTTCGAACTCGATCTCATGCAGCGCGCGGGTGGCGCTGCCGGCGCGGATCTCGCCAATGTCCAGCGCCACTTCGACCTGCGCGCCGGCGCTGCGCATCATGCGCCAGGTGCGCTGCACATCGGTGGCGTAATAGACCTGCAGGCTTGCGGCCTGGTCGCCCAGCGCCGCGGCCAGCTGTTCGCCCGCGGCCGTGCCCGCATGCAGCGCAATATCGAGCAGCGGCTCGCCGCTGTCGGCGGCGCGCGGCACCTCGTGCTCCAGCCGCGTCCAGCGGTTGTCTCCCGGGCACTTGAGCGTCTGCACCCAGCTCTCGCCCTCCTGGCGCAAACGCAGCGAGACATGGGCTTTTGCCAGCCGCTGGTCGGGCGTGTCGAAGTACTGCGCCTGCAGGCGCAGTGTCCTGGCCTTGGCCGTGGCCAGCGCGCGCTGCACCGCCTGGCGCTGCTGCGCCGGCACCTGGAACTTCAACTCGATTTCATTCATAGGACCTTCCAATGCACAGGACGCTTGCCCTGCTGCCGCTTGTTTTTTTCCACTATAGCGGGGGCGGCAAAACTCTGCGTCCTCCATGCGCTGCATTGGGTAACCGGCCGCGGCGCACGGGCAGCGCCCGCCCGCCAGCCCCGGCCGCGGTCCGCGCCACGCCGCCGCCTGGCTTCAGGCCACGGCAGGCAGGCCGGCCAGCAGCTTGTCCAGCGTGATCGGGTAGTCGCGCACGCGCACGCCGGTGGCGTTGAAGATGGCGTTGGCCACGGCCGCGGCCGCGCCGCAGATGCCCAGCTCGCCGACGCCCTTGGCCTTCATGGGCGAGGACTGTGGATCGGTCTCGTCCAGAAAGATCACGTCCTGGTGCGGAATGTCGGCATGCACCGGCACTTCGTAGCCCGCGAGGTCGTGGTTGACGAAAAAGCCATGACGCCTGTCCACGGCCAGCTCTTCCATCAGCGCCGCGCCCACCGCCATGGTCATTGCGCCTATCACCTGACTGCGCGCGGACTTGGGGTTGAGAATGCGGCCCGCGGCGCACACCGCCAGCATGCGACGCACGCGGATCTCGCCGGTGTCCGCATCGACGCCGACTTCCACGAAATGCGCGCCAAAGGTCGACTGCTGCTGCTTCTTGGCGAGATCGCCAAACTCTATCTTGTCCTCGACTTCAAGCCCGCCCTCGCCGGCGGCGCTGGCCAGCGCCGCGCTGCGCCCGCCCGCGCTCACCTGGCCGTTGGCAAACTGCGCCTGGCCGGCGGCAAAGCCCAGCTTCTTCGCGACTTCCTCGCGCAGCTTCATGCAGGCCGCGTAGACGCCCGAGGTGGCGCTGTTCGCACCCCACTGGCCGCCCGAGCCGGCCGACACTGGATACGCCGAATCGCCCAGGCGCACAAAGACTTTGTCCAGCGGCACGCCCATGACCTCGGCCGCGGTCTGGGCAATGATGGTGTACGAGCCCGTGCCGATATCCGTCATGTCGGTTTCCACCGTCACCACGCCGCGGCTGTCCAGGCGCACGCGCGCGCCCGAAGTCATCACCGGGCTGTTGCGGAAGGCCGCCGCCATGCCCGAGCCCACCAGCCAGCGGCCTTCGCGCACCTGGCCCGGCTGCGCCTGGCGCCGGCTCCAGCCAAAGCGCTCGGCGCCGGTGCGCATGCATTCGATCAGCCGGCGCTGCGAGAACGGCCGCTCGGGATGCTCCGGATCGACCTGGGTGTCGTTGAGCACGCGCAGTTCGATGGGGTCGATCCCCAGGCGGTGCGCAAGCTCGTCCATGGCCACCTCCAGCGCGCTCATGCCGCTGGCTTCGCCGGGCGCGCGCATGGCGTTGCCTTCGGGCAGATCCAGCACGGCCAGGCGCACGCCGCTTTCGCGGTTCGGCGCGGCGTAAAGCAACCGCGTCTGGTCCACCGCCGGTTCGCTGAAGCCGCCGCGCAGATTGCCCGAGCAGCTTTCATGCGACAGCGCCATGAGACGGCCCTCGGGCGTCGCGCCCAGGCGAATGCGCTGGATGGTCGCGGGCCGGCGCACGGTGTTGTTGGCAATCAGTGGCCGCTGCAGCGCGACCTTGACCGGCCGCTTGACGGCGCGCGCGCCCAGCGCCGCAAGCAGGGCATCGGCGCGCACCCAGAGCTTGCCGCCAAAGCCGCCGCCGATGAACGGCGAGACCAGGCGCACCTGGGATTTGGCAATGCCCAGCGTCTTGGCGACATCGCCCACGCCCCAGTCAATCATCTGGTTCGAGGTCCAGAGCGTGAGCTGCTGACCCTGCCACGCGGCCATGGACGCGTGCGGCTCCATCATCGCGTGCGACTGGTCGGGCGTCGAATAGGTGGCGTCCAGCGTCACCGCGGCCTGGGCATAGGCCGCGGTGAAGTCGCCGACCACCGAATGCGAAGGATTGTCCTTGGAGCCCGGCGGGCGCGGCGCGGCGTCGCGCTCGGCGGCAAGATCGTACTTTCCATCGGCCGCGGCGTAGGAGATGCGCACCAGCTGCGCCGCGGCGCGCGCCTCCTCTAAGGTGTTGGCAATGACCAGCGCCAGCGCCTGGTGGTAGTGCGCGATCTCCGGCCCGCCCAGCAGCGGCGCGGTATTGTTCTTGGCCTTGCCCAGCTTGCCGGCATTGCGCGCCGTGACGATGTGCAGCACGCCGGGCGCGGCGCGCGCGGCTGTCAGATCCATCGCGGCGATCCGGCCCTTGGCGATGCCCGCGCCGACCACCCAGCCGTAGGCGGGATCGGCTATGGCGTCATGGCGCTCGTAGGCATAGGGCGCCGTGCCCGTGGTCTTGAGCTTGCCGTCGACGCGGTCGGTGGGCCGGCCTATGTACTTCAGCTGGTCTATGGGATTGGTGGTCGCGGGAGTGTCGAATTTCATGATCAGGCCTTCGCTTGCAGCAGGGCCGCGGCGAGCGTGCGCTCGACCAGGGGCAGTTTGAACGCGTTGTCGTGCGTGGGCGCGGCGCCCGCGAGCAGTTGCGCGGTCACGGCCGGCGCGCCCTGTGCCAGCAGGGCTTCGGCGCCCGGCACGCGCCAGGGCTGGTGGGCGACGCCGCCCAGGCCGACCCGGCCGGTGCCGTCGGGCTGCACCACCAATGCCACCGAGACCAGCGCAAAGGCATACGAGGCGCGGTCGCGCACCTTGCGATAGACATGCGTGCCGCCCAGCGGCCTGGGCAGCGTCACCGCGGTGATGAGTTCACCGGCTTCCAGCGCGGTCTCGACATGCGGCGTCTGGCCCGGCAGGCGGTAGAAGTCGGCAATCGGAATCACCCGCGCCTGGCCGTCGGGGCGCACGGTCTCGACAGCGGCATCGAGCACGCGCATGGCAACCGCCATGTCGCTGGGATGGGTGGCAATGCAGGCGCTGCTGGCGCCTATCACCGCATGCTGGCGCGTGACTCCGCCCAGCGCGCTGCAGCCGCTGCCGGGCTGGCGCTTGTTGCAGGCCTGATGGGTGTCGTAGAAGTAGGCGCAGCGCGTGCGCTGCAGCAGATTGCCCGCGGTCGTCGCCTTGTTGCGCAACTGCCCCGAGGCACCGGCCAGCAGCGCGCGCGACAGCAGCGCGTAGTCGCGGCGCACGCGCGCGTCGGCCGCAAGATCCGTGTTGCGCACCAGCGCGCCAATGCGCAGCCCGCCTTCGGGCGTGGACTCTATCTTGTCGAACGCCAGCGCATTGACGTCGACCAGATGCTGCGGCGCCTCGATCTGCAGCTTCATCAGGTCCAGCAGATTGGTGCCGCCCGCAATGAACCTGGCGCCGGGCTGGCGCGCGACAGCGGCAGCTGCTGCGGCTGGCGTCGTGGCGCGCTCGTAGGTGAAAGGCTTCATGCGACACCTCCAACTTCGGCCATGGCATCAACGATGTTGGAATAGGCGCCGCAGCGACACAGGTTGCCGCTCATGCGCTCGCGCAGCTCGTCCAGCGACAGCAGCGGCTGCGCTTGCAGGTCGGCGCTCACATGGCTGGGAATGCCCTGCTGGATTTCTTCGAGCACCGCGACCGCCGAACAGATCTGCCCGGGCGTGCAATAGCCGCACTGGAAACCGTCGTGCTTGACGAAGGCCGCCTGCATGGGATGCAGCTGCTGGGGCGAGCCCAGGCCCTCGACGGTCGTGACCTTTGCGCCTTCATGCATCACGGCCAGCGTGAGGCAGGAATTGATGCGCCGGCCGTCGACGATCACCGTGCAGGCGCCGCATTGGCCGTGGTCGCAGCCCTTCTTGCTGCCGGTGAGATGCAGGTGCTCGCGCAGCGCGTCGAGCAGCGTGGTGCGGGTGTCGAGTTCGAGCTGACGCGCCTGGCCGTTCACATTCAACGACACGGCCATGCGCGGCGTGGTGCTGGTGGCGGCAGCGGGCGCCGACTGCTGCGCTCCTGCCGCCTTGGCGCCAGCGGCGGTGGCGGCGCAGGCAATCAGCGCGTCGCGGCGCTTGATGGCGGGCATTTCAAGGCGATTCATCGCGGTTCCTTTTCTGCATGGGAACCTGCATTACCCGTGCGCAGCGCAGCGCAGTCAACACCTTGAGCGGCGCCTGAGGGCACAAGGCGGCGCTGGCCTACAACGCGGGCTTGCCGCGCGGCAGTCTGCGCTGCGGTGTGGTCGGCGCATTGGCCAGCATGGCCGCGCTGCGCGCCTGGGCGGCCTGCACCAGCGGCGAGATCAGCTGCGCCTCGGGCAGGTTGTGCCAGTACTTGCGCGGCATCTCCTTGCGCATGGCCGCGATCTTGAGCCGCGCGGGATTGAAGATATGCGCGTAATAGGTGAGCCACAGGCCTTCGCCGGCGTCGGCGCCGGGCGCGTCGTCGGCGTGCGCCCCCGGGCCGGAACTGAGGACGCCGGGACGCCCGACAAACGGTTGAACCGCAAACCCGGGCTGCACGCCCTGCTCGGCCAGCGCCGCGATGTCGGGCGCCTGCGGCCACCAGCGCAGGCTGCACTGGGGGGTGAGAATGGCCCAGCGCATGTTGGCAAAGCGCCTGACGAAGAACGGCGCCGCGGCCTGCACGATATGGTGCTCGGGCTCGAACCAGGCGACATGCAGCGGCCCGCTGCCGTCCAGCGGGTGGTCGGCCAGCGCCACCGGGCGAAAGCGCACGAAGGCATGGGTCTTGTGCACTTCGCGGCGCACGGCCTTGATCCATTGCTGCATCTGCACGCTGTCGGCATCAAGCAGGTCGTGGCGCAGGCCGGGTTCGAGCTGCATGCGCCACAGCAGCCGGTACAGCAGCGCAAAGCGCGAGGGCGCGCGGTGCAGCAGGCATTGCTCGGCCTCGGCCAGCCAGGCGCGCGGCACGCTCAGCGCCCGCTCGGGTGCGGGCGCCAGATCAGCAAGCTGCGTCGCGCAGCTAGGCGGCGCAAACAGGTCGGGGGCCCGGGCCTGGTCGTCCTCGGTATGCCAGACCACGGCGTCGGGCGGAACCTGCTGCGCCCACAGCCAGCGCGCCAGGCCGCGCCAGTGCGCGAAGTCACAGCCGTCGCGCGGCAGAATGAACGTGTGGGTGATCATGGCGCGTGGGAATGTTCAGAAAAGGCTGGCCTGAACAGGCTGGGGCGCCATCGGTTGCACCAGCCGCGCCGCCAGCAGCGGATCGTCGAGGCTGCGCCCCGGGCTCCAGCCCTGGCATTCGACAAACGGCAGCACCTTGGACTGCGGCACACGCAGGCGCTCGATGTCGGCGCTGCGCAGCTGGCGCCAGCGGCGCACGGCCAGCAGCTTGTCGACGCTGGCCACGCCCAGGCCTGGAACGCGCAGCAGCATCTCGCGTGGCGCGGTGTTGAGATTCACGGGAAACTGCTCGCGGTGGGCCAGCGCCCAGGCCAGCTTGGGGTCGTGCTCCAGCGACAGCATGCGCTGGCCCTGGGCGCCGGACGGAACGATTTCATGCGCGGCAAAGCCGTAAAAGCGCATCAGCCAGTCAGCCTGGTACAGCCGGTGCTCGCGTACCAGCGGCGGCGCGATCAGCGGCAGATCGGCGGTGGCATCGGGAATCGGGCTGAACGCCGAATAGTAGACGCGGCGCAGGCCGTAGCCGGTGTAAAGCCTGGAGCTGGTGACGATGATGTCGCCGTCGTCGGCGCCATCGGCGCCAACAATCATCTGCGTGCTCTGGCCGCCGGGCGCGAACGCCTTGGGCGCGGTCGGCCGGGTGCGGCGCGACTGCGGCATGGAGACGATGGCGCGGCTGGCGGCCTCCTTGCGCTCGGCCTTGGAGGTGGCGATGTGGTCGTGCAGCTGGCCCATTGCACGGTGGATGGTGGCGCTGTCTTTCTCGGGCGCGAGCTGGGCCAGGCCTTGCACCGTGGGCAGTTCGATATTGATGCTCAGCCGGTCGGCATACAGCCCCGCCTGGGCCAGCAGTTCGGCGTCGGCATCGGGAATGGTCTTGAGATGGATATAGCCCTTGAAGCCGTGTTCGAGCCGCAGCGTGCGCGCCACGCCCACCATCTGCTCCATGGTATAGCTCGGGCTGCGGATGATGCCGCTCGACAGGAACAGGCCTTCTATGCAGTTGCGCCGATAGAAGTCAAGCGTCAGGTTCACGACTTCGGCCACCGAGAAGCGCGCACGCGGGATATTGGAGCTGACGCGGTTGATGCAGTACTTGCAGTCGTAGACGCAGAAATTGGTCAGCAGGATCTTGAGCAGCGAAATGCAGCGCCCGTCGGGCGTATAGCTGTGGCAGATGCCCGCGCCCTCGGTCGAGCCCATGCCGCCGCCCACGGCATTGCGCTTGGCGCTGCCGCTGGACGAGCAGGACGCGTCGTATTTGGCGGCGTCGGCCAGGATGGCGAGTTTGGTTTGCAATTCCACTGTACAAATGTACAGCTATATGCAAAGCCATGCAAGACGCCAAGCCCTGCTCAGAGTGTGTGCACCTCGAGCACCAAGGTTTGCCCGGACACATTCAAGCCTTCGCGCGCCGCGGCCGCGATCAGGCCCGCATGCAGTTGCGCGTCCTCCAGCATCACACTTTGCCCGCTGCGCCGGCAGATCAGACGCACGCCCTGGGTGCCGGCATTGGCCTTGTGCAGCCGGTAGTGCACCTTGCCGGTGTCGTCCATCTCGCGCAGCAGCATGCCCGCCGCATAGAGCTTTTGCGCGATGCGGTAGACCGTGCTCAGGCTGGTGCGCATGCCGCGGCGGCGCATCTCGCGAAAGATGTCTTCGCTGTTGAGGCGTTGAGGCTCCTGCGCCGCCATGACCTGCAGCACGCCTATGCGCGCGGAAGTCGGCGTCAGGCCTGCGGCGCGCAGGCTCTGCAATATGGTCATGCTGACGGTACTCATGGTGTCAGGCCTTCCATGGTCGTTGAATTCGCGGCTATCGCCTGCGCATCCGCCTGCGCATCCGCCTGCGCCTCCGCTGCACGCGACCAGCCGCCGCCCAGCGCCTTGTAGAGCGCCACTGCGGCCTGCAGGCCCAGCGCCTGCAGCTGCACGGCGCCATCCTGGGCCGCATACAGCGTGCGCTGCGCATCGAGCAGCGTCAGCAGGCTGTCGGCGCCCGCGCGGTAGCGGTGCTCGGCCAGCGTCAATGCGCGCTGCGCCTGGGCCAGTTCCTCGGCCTGGGCCGCGGACTGCGCGGCAACGCCGGCCACGGCATTGAGCGCGACCTCGGTATCGGTGAAGGCGCTGGCGATGGCCGCGCGGTAGCCGGCCAGCAGTTCCTCGCGCCTGGCCTGGGCCAGGTCGCGTCCCGCCGCCAGGCGGCCGGCATCAAAGACCGGTGCGGCCAGGCCTGCGGCCAGCGAATACAGCGGGTTGTCGAACACGCGGCGCAGCGGGTCGCCACCGGTGGCCAGGCCGCCGGTCAGCGTCAGGCGCGGCAGCAGGGCCGCGCGCGCGGCCAGCAAGTTGGCATCGGCCGCGGCCAGCTGCGCCTCGGCGCGCGCGATATCGGGGCGGCGTGTCAGCAGTTCGGCGGGCAGGCCCGCGGCAATCGAAGGCGGCCGCAGCGCCGCCAGCGTCCGCGTGGCGATGTCCGGGCTGCCGCCCTGGCCCAGCAGCAGCGCCAGCGCGCTGCGCGCATCGCCGGCCTGCTGGCGCAGCGCTTCGACGCCGCGGCGCTGGCCCGCAACCAGGCCGCGCTGCTGCGCGAGCTCGAGCGGCGTGGCCGCGCCGGCGCGCGCGCGCGACTCGATCAGCGCCAGCAGCCGCTGCGCGCTTTGCAGATTGTTCTGGCCAATGGCGATGCGCTCGCCCAGCGCCACCGCCTGCAGCCAGGCCGTGGCCACGCCCGCCGTCACCGTGAGCTGCAGCGTGTCGCGATCAAACACGCTGGCCTGCAGCGCCGCCAGCGCGCTGTCACGCTCGGCGCGGTGGCGGCCCCAGAAATCAATCTCATAGCTTGCGCTCAGGCCTGCGCCAAACAGGCTGCCGTTGACGCTGGCGTTGCCGCCCAGGCGCTGCTGGCGGCTGGCGTTCAGGCTGGCGCCGACTTCGGGCAGCAGCGCCGCGCCGGCAATGCGCGCCGAGGCCCCAGCCTGCTGCACGCGCGCCACGGCCGCGGCGACATCGAGGCTCTGCGCCTGCGCCTGGCGCACCAGCGCGTCAAGCTCGGCGCTGCCGAAGCTGCGCCACCAATCGGCCGTCACGCCCTCCTGCGCCGCCGCCTGCCACTGCGCGGGCAGCGCCGTGGTGGTCGCCACGGGCGCCGGCCGCGGCGCGGCGCAGCCCGCAAGCGCCATTGCCACGACCCACACGTTCATCTTGCTGTTCAGTCTCACGTTCATCCTCATTTCCCCGCCAGCGCGACCACCGGGTCGAGCTGCGCCGCCGTGCGCGCCGGCATGAAGCCAAACAACAGGCCGGTTGCCACCGCGCAGCCGAAGGCGCCGGCCATGGCGGTGGCCGAAAACACCACCGGCACGCCGGCGAAGATCAGCCCCGCGCCTATGGCCAGGCCGGCAAGAACGCCCGCCGTGCCGCCGACCAGCGTCACCAGCACCGCCTCGGTCAGGAACTGGCGCAGGATGTCGCGCTGGCGCGCTCCGGTCGCCATGCGGATGCCGATTTCCCGCGTGCGCTCGCGCACCGTCATCAGCATCACGTTCATCACGCCTATGCCGCCGACGACCAGCGACACCGCGGCAATCAGGCCCAGCATGATGGTCATGCTCTGGCGCGTCGCGGCCTCGGCCTGCAGACGCGCGGCGGCGTTGCTGATGCCGAAGTCTTCGCGCCCGCCATGGCGCGTGAGCAGCAGCTTGCGCATCGCGGCCTCGGCTTCAAGCACCTGGCTCGAAGACCGGACATCGACCACCACGTAGTCGGGCTGGGTCTGGGCCTGGTAGACGCGCGCCCGGCCCGACTGGTAGGGGATGAACACCATGTCGTCGTAGTTCTGCGCGGCCGATTCCGCGCCGCGCTCGGCCATCACGCCGATGACGATGAACGGCGATGTGCCTATCAGCAGCTGCTGGCCCAGCGGGTTGGGCGTGTCGGGAAAGAAATGCGCTTTTGCCTTGTGGCCCAGCACCACCAGCGGCGCGAGTTCGCGGTCTTCGGCGGCGGTGTAGTAGCGGCCCTGGGCCAGGCGCCAGTGGTGCACCGCGGGCATGCGCTCGCTGGCGGCAAACACATAGACCTGGCGGTCGACATTGCCATGGCGCACGGTGATCGGATCGCCGATCACGGGCATCACGGTGGCGATCTGCGGCAGCGCGGCCACCGCGTCCAGGTCTTCGGGCGTGAGCTGGCCCGCGGGGCCGCCGCTGGCCGGCGTCTTGCTGCCCATGTACATGATGGTCGTGCCCAGCGTGCCCATCTGGGCGACGATCTTCTGGCGCGCGCCTTCGCCTATGGCCAGCATCACGATCACCGACGCCACGCCGATGACGATGCCCAGCAGCGTCAGTACGGTACGCGAACGGTTGATGCGCATGCCGCGCCAGGCGGTGCGCGCGGCTTCGCGCAGGTCCAGCCACAGCGAGGCACCGTCGTCGCCCGCGGCGCGCGCCATGTCGAGCACCGGCAGGGCCATCAGCGCGCGGCGCGGGTCGCTGGCGCTGTCGGCAACGATATTGCCGTCGTGGATCTCGATCACGCGCTGGGCCTGCGCCGCCACCGTGCGGTCGTGGGTGATCAGCACGATGGTGTGGCCGGCGCCTGCCAGCTCGTTGAGCAGGCGCATGACTTCGGCGCCGCTCCTGGAATCCAGCGCGCCCGTGGGCTCGTCGGCCAGGATGATGCGCCCGCCGTTCATCAGCGCGCGCGCAATCGACACGCGCTGCTGCTGGCCGCCCGACAGCTGGCTGGGCCGGTTGTGCAGCTTGTCACCCATGCCCAGGCGTTCGAGCAGCGCCGCCGCGCGGCGCGCGCGCGCCTCGCCCGACAGGCCGGCATAGATGGCCGGCATCTCGACGTTCTCGCTTGCCGATTCGGTGGCGATCAGGTGATAGCCCTGAAAGACAAAGCCAAAGGCCTCGCGCCGCAGCCAGGCCTTCTCGTCGGCGTCCAGCGACGCCACGTCGCGGCCGTTGAAGAGATAGCTGCCGCTGCTCGCCTGGTCCAGGCAGCCAAGCAGGTTCATCAGCGTGGACTTGCCCGAGCCCGAGGCGCCGACGATGGCGACAAACTCACCCGCGTGTATCGTCAGATCTATGCCGTGCAGCACTTCGACTTCGGGCTGCTGGCCGTCGGCGTCGTGCGCGCCGCCATAGCGCTTGCGTATGCCGCGCAACTCGATCAGCGGCGTGAGGCTGCCTACCACTGGAATCTCCGCATTCCGGTATCGGGCGGGGCTTCACCGGTGATCAGGCGTTCGCCCTCTTGCAGGCCGCCGGTCACTTCGGCCTGCAGCCGGTTGCGCGTGCCCAGCTGCACGCGGCGCACTTCGACCAGCTGGTCGGGCGACTTCTCGGCCAGGATACGCGCTTCATAGGTGCCCGATTCGCCGTCGAGCGCGGTGAACGCCGCCAGTGGCGCGGTGAGCACGCCCTTGACGGCCGCGGACACGAACGTGACCTGGGCGGTCATCTGCGGCATCAGCGCGCCATCGGGGTTGTCGACGTCAAACAGCACGGTGTACTGCACGGCCTTGGTGCCCGCAGGCGGCATGCCGCCCGCCGCCGCGGGCGCGCCCACCGCGGCGGCGGGCGCGGGCAGCACCTGGCGCACCGTGCCGTTCCAGCGCCGGCGGTCGCTGCCCAGCGTGCTGAAGTAGGCAGGCATGCCGGCCTTCACCTGGCGGATGTCGGCTTCCGACACATCGGTCCAGACCGTCATGCGGCGCAGGTCGGCAATGCGCAGCACCGTGGGCGTCTGGTAGGTCGCGTTGAGCGTCTGGCCTTCCTTCACATCGAGGCTGGTGACCGTGCCCGCGATCGGCGCGTAGATGCGCGTATAGCCCAGGCGCGCCTCGTCGGCGCGCAGGCTGGCCGCGGTCTGCTTGATCTGGGCTTCGTATTGCGCAATGCGCGCCGCCGCGGACTTGAGCGTCGCGGCCGCGGTCTGCAGGTCTTCGAGGCGCGTGGCTTCGTCCCTGGCCATCTGCTGCTGGCGCGCATACTGCTGAGCCGCCAGCTCATGCTGGGCGCGCGCATCGTCGGCCTGGGCGCGCAGGCTTGCAATCTGCGCCTGGCCGGCTTCCACCGTCGCGGCCAGCACGCTGGCATCGATTTCGGCCAGCAGCTGTCCCTTCTCGACCGCATCGCCGGCGCGCACCAGCAAACGCGTGATCTGGCCCGAGACCTGGGCGCCGACATCGACCGAGCGCAGCGGCTGCAGTGTGCCGATCGCGGCCACGCTGGCCTCGATATCGCCCCTGGCGACGGTCACGGTCTGCCACGGCGAGGCTGCGGCCGGGCGCAGCGCCAGCCACAGCGCGCCCAGCGCCAGCACGGCCGCAAGCGGCACCAGATAGCGCGCGGCGCGGGAGCTGCGGCGCGGGGAACGCGAGGGCGAATCAGGCGCAGTCATTTCAGCGTACCACCTCGAAGCTCAGCGTCGCGGTGTGGCGCACGTCGGCATATTTCTTGCCGTCTATGGTCACCGAGCCGTTTTCCACGCGCGCCGAGACTTCCAGCACATAGAGGCCGGGAAACGAAGGCTCGAAGCTCACCGTGCCGTCCTTGGCCGGCGTCAGCACGCGGCGCCAGCCTTCGGAGGTATCGACATTGACCTGGCTGGCCGCGACCGGACGGCCCTTGAACACCAGCTGGAAGGTATTGCCGCCGGCCACGGTGGGCACCAGCTCGAGGTCGTTGACGGCCTTGGTCTCGGCGCGGCCGAACTTGGCCTGGAAATAGGTCAGCACGCCATCGGCGTCGGTGCGCGTCGCGGTGAAGCGCGCATCGCCAGGCGCGGCCGGCGTGAACGCAAAGTGATTGCCCGCGGTTTCCACGGCCAGCGGCTGGTCTTGGGGCGCGACGGGTTTGGCATCGCGCAGCGCGGGCAGCTGCGCCAGCGGCTTGGGCAGCTCACCGGCAAACACGTTTGCCTTCGCGCCGTCGCGCTGCAGCCAGAGATAGTCGGCGCGGGCCGGCAGGGCCAGCGACAGGGACAACGCGAGCACGGCAAGAACGGGTGCGCAGCTGCGGGAAATACGGAATGCGGTCATGGGAGGAGCGGAAATGAAAGGCATCTGATCTGCATTGCTCAGCGCGGGCGCAGCGCATCGACAAGGCGTGTGGCCAGGCTGTCGATGCTGGCGACGGGCTGCTGACCATCGGTGGCCAGCACCACCACGGCGGCGCCCGCGCCGGTCACGGCCTGGGCGAGTTGCGGCGACAGTTCCTCGTGGTGCAGCACCGCGGCCACGCCTTGCGCGCGGATCAGCGCGGCCAGCGCCTGGGGATCGGTGCTGCCCGGCACCCGTTCGAGATTGAAGGCCGAAGCGAGGTAGTCCAGCCGCGGCGACAGCGACACCACCGTGAGATTGGGCGCGGCCAGCAGCGCGGACTCGGTCCTGCCCGACAGCGCGACCAGCTGCTGCTTGAGGGCGGCCAGATTGCGCGCCACCACCGGCGCGTCCTGCGGCGCGAGCCGTTCCAGATCCGCCGCGACGATGTCGGCCATGCGCCCCAGGTTCACCGGATGCAGCCACGGGTAGCTGCCCAGGTCCGCGCCCGGCTGCAGTGCAATGCCCGGCAGCGCGCCGTCAATCGGCCGCGCGGCGTCGATCTCGACAATGCGCACATTGGCGCGGCGCGCCAGCGGGAACAAAGGATCCTGCGCCCACAGCGAACGCAGCGTGATCACCGCATCGGCCTGGGCCGCGGCCTGCGCCAGCGCCTTGGCGCCGCGCCCCTCGAAGTAGGCCAGCTGGCGCGCGGGCGGCAGGTTGGCCGGCGCGGCGCGCACCAGGGTCAGGCCGCTGCCTTCGATCAGCTGCGCGGCCAGGCCATGGGCCACCGGATGGCCGACAAGAACCTGAACGGACTTGGCCGGCGCGGCCGATGCAGACGCCTGCGCCTGCGCGCTCACGGCCGTGAACAGGCTCGCTGCAGCGGCGAGAAGTACAGTCAACAAGGGTTTCACGACGGCAGTCCTTTCAATCCGGGAACCAGGCCGCGCACGATCGCGGCCAGCATGAATACCGCCCCGGCCACCAAGATGATGGCCGCGCCCGAAGGCAGGGGCAGTGCAAGCTCAATGGGCAGCAAAATGCCCGCGAGGGTGCTGAAGGTGGCGATCAGCACGCTGAGCCAGAAGAAGCCGCGCAGCGACTGGCTCAAGAGCCTTGCGGCCGCCGCCGGGATCACCAGCAGCGCGCCGACCAGGATGGCGCCTATGACCTTGACCGAAGCCACGGTCACCACCGTCACCAGCACCACGAACAGATAGTCCATGGCCTTGACCGGAACGCCGCGCACCGCCGCCAGCTGCGGGTTGAAGCTCGCCAGCATCAGCCGGTTGTAGTTGGGCAGGCTCAGCGCCACGGTCAGCAGCGCCACCACGGCCAGCACCGCGAGATCCTGGCTGTTGACGGTCAGCACCGAGCCGAACAGCACGTTCTCCAGGATGTGGATGTTGATGCGCCCGGACAGCAGCAGCAGCAGGCTCGCGCCCAGGGCCAGCGACACCGACAGGAACACGCCGATCAGCGTGTCGGGCGTGAGCCCGGTGCGGTTGCGCAGGTAGTTCAGGCTGATGCCGAACAGCAGGCAGTAGCCGAACAGGCTGCCATAAGGCCCGGTATAGGGCTCGCCCAGCAGGATGCCTATGGCCACGCCAGTCAGCGCCGAATGGCCTACGGCTTCGGAGAAGAACGCAAAGCGCTTGACCACGACCAGCGTGCCCAGGCCGCCAAGCACCGGGCCGATGATCAGGCCCGCCAGCACGGCATTGACGACAAAGCCGTAGGTCAGCGCGCCGGGCAGCGCGCCGGCTTCGGCCCAGCCCTGGATGGCGAGGCGCAGGGTATCGAAGAACATCATGCTCCAGCCTCCTGGGCCTTGGCCGGCGCGCCGCGCGGGCGCGTGGAGAACAGCTCAAGCAGGGTCTGCGGGGTCAGCACCTCGCGCGGCGGGCCGTCAAACAGCACGCCACGGTTCAGGCCCGTCACATGGTCGGCCAGCCGGCCCACGGCTTCGAGGTCGTGCTCGACCCAGAACACCGTCACGCCGGCCTGCTTCCAGTCGGCAAGCAGCTGTTCGAACACGCGGGCGCCGGCCTCGTCCAGCGCGGCCATGGGCTCATCGAGCACCAGCAGCGAGGGCGCCGGCACCAGGCCCTGGGCCAGCAGCACGCGCTGGCGCTCGCCGCCCGACAGCGCGCCCATGCGGCGCGTGCGCTTGTCGGCCATGCCCACGCGCTCCAGCGCGGCGGTGATTTCCTCCACCCGCGCACGCGCAAAGCCCAGGAACGCAGGCTTGCGCTGCGTCATTGCGGCCATGAAGTCGTTGACGGTCATCGGCAGTCCGGCGTCAAACGCCAGCGCCTGGGGCACATAGCCCATCACTGCAGGCGCGCCCTGCCACTCCAGCGCCACGCGGCCCTGGTGCGGCGTCTGGCCGAGCAAGGCCTTGATCAGCGAGCTCTTGCCCGCGCCGTTGGGGCCGACCAGCGCGTGCACGCTGCCCGGCACGACGCGCAGCGAGACATCGCGCAACACCGTGGTCTGGCCCAGCTTGAGCCCCACTGCGGCAAACGCAATGGCCGGTCCGTGCGACGGCGTCATTGGCCGGCCTCGCGGATGGCGCGCACCACGGTGGCGAGATTCTTCGCCGTGTCCTGCTCGAACTTCTCCCGGGTGTATTCGCCGTAGGAGATGTGCGTCAGCGCATACAGGCGCACGCCGGTCTCGCGACGTATGGTGTCGACATAGGCCGAGGGAAAGTCCATTTCCGAGAAGATCACCTTGACGTCCAGATTGCGCATCTGATCGATCGTCGCCTTGAGCTGCGCCGGGCTGGGCTCTATGCCGTGCGCCGGCTCGACCACGGCCGTGACTTCAAGGCCGAACTCGCGCAGCAGATAGTCGTAGGCGCCGTGAATGGTCGCCACGCGCAGGCTGCGGCCCGGCGCCTGCGCCAGGCCGGCAAGCGCGTCGGCGCGCAGCTTGCGCAGCTTCTGGCCGTAGGCGCGCGCATTCGCGCGGTAGGCCTGGTCATTGGCGGGGTCGAGCTTGCCGAGTTCGCGCGCAATGGTGTTGACCTGGGCAATCGACGCCGCCACCGACAAAAAGGTATGCGGGTTCACGACCTGGCCCGAGCTGTCCTTGCCGCTGCGCCCGGCATTTGCCGATGCACCGACCGCGGCCAGCAGCGGCACCTGGGCATTGGCTTCGATCACCGGCAGCTGGGGCTTGCTGCTGGCGGCAATCATGCGTTCGGCAAAGTCGTCATGGCCGATGCCGTTGAGCACCACCACATCAAGCCCGCCAATGCGCTTGATGTCCTCGGCGCGCGGCTCATAGGCATGGGGATTGAAGCCGGCGGGAATCAGCGGCACGACTTCGGCCAGGTCACCGACGATATTGCTGACATAGCTGTAGTACGGGTGCAGCGTGATGCCGATGCGCAGCCGGCGGGCCTGGGCGTACAGGGGAAAAAGCGTCAGCGCGGCAGAGGCGGCCAGGCCGGTCTGCAGCAGGCGGCGGCGGCTGGAAATGGGGGACATGGGCGTGAAACTCCAACGAAAGGGCACGCTGCAGACAGGCAGCGAAAAGGCATCAAGGGAAGGCGGCGACGAAAGGCGTCAACGAAAAGGCGGCAACGAAAGGCAGCGCTAGCGTCGCTGGCGGGTCACGCCCGCATCGAAGCGCGCGACGACCTGGCGCCAGCCGGCGCGCGTGAGCTGCGCGGCGTCCAGCGCCGCGGGTGCGGCCTGGGCGCTGCGGTGCATCCAGATATCGGGCTCGGCGTCATGCGCGTGGGCGGCCGTGGAATGGCCGTGGTCCTGCGCGGGCGCGGCAATGCGCAGCAGCACCGAAGCCGCGACCGCGCTGTCCGCGCTCAGGCCCAGATAGGCCTGGGACTGGCCGTCGGCCATCAGCGTCCAGACATGGGCGCCGCGCTGCACGCTGCTCGCATCCCGGGCAAACGGCGGCAGTCCCGATTCGGACAATGCCGCCACCGCCGGCAGTCGGGTGCCGCCGGCGCGCTCGGCCTCGATCTCTTCCAGCGCCACGCGCAGATCGGCGTAGACGCCCTGCTCGGCCGCCGTCAGGTCACGGCGCGCATCGAGCTGGTGGGCCGCCACCGCATGGCTTTGCGCGGGCGCGGCGCGCAGCGTCACCACCGCGGCGGCCACGGCCAGTATCAGCGCGCAGCCGGCCAGCACGGCCAGTGTCTCGTGGCCGGCGCCCGCCGGCCGCACGATCTGGATGCTGGTGCTCATCGCGCCGCGCCTGCGACGATCTCGGCGTGATCGACTTCAACCACGTGGCCCGGACCCGCGTCAAACAGCACGAAGAAATCGCCCTTGGGCTTCTTGAAGCTCAGCATCGAGCTTTTGTCGAGCTTGCCCGACACCAGCACCTTGTCCTCGTAGCTCATCACGTCCAGGCGCACGCCGGGCGCCAGCGAGCCGTCGGAAAACGCGCCGCGGCACTGGATGGTGTCGGCGGAGATCTGGCGGCACTCGACCACGGGGTTGTGCGCGAAGGCCGAGGCCGACAGCAGCAGCGCGCCGGCGGCGGCGAGCGTCTGGCGAGCGCGGCAAGCAAAGTGTGGAGATGTCATTTCAATGGCCTTTCTATGGTGCTTGCTGTGGGGCTTGCTGCGGGGCTTGCGCGCCCTGCTGGAGGCGTTTCTTCGCGTTGCTGGAACCAGGCCACGGTCGCGGGCGACACATCGGCCAGGCGCAGCTGGGCCTGGTGCACTTCGCCATCCTTGCCGACCACGGTGAGCCACAGAATGCTGTCGGGCGTGGTGTTGGCCGGCAGCTGGATGTCGACGCTGCGGTCCCAGCGCACGCCGTTGAGAACGATGCCCGCGGCGCGCAGCGAGCGCGGCTTGTTGACCTTGAGATACGCGGCGCGGATCTGCTCGTCGCAGGTCGCGCAAAATCGCAGCTGGTAGGACTTCATGGGAATGTCCATGGCCACCAGATCGGGCACGCGGCGTTCGGTTTCGGCAATGCGAAAAGTCCAGGGGCCGGCCTTGCCGTCCAGCGCATCGTCGCGCAGCAGCGGCTTGACCGGCGTGAACTGCAGCGCCACCAGGAACACCACCGGCACCGCCGCCAGCAGCGCCGCGGCAATCCTGCGGCGCGTGCGCGGCGGTGCAGGGGGCAGGGCTTGCGCTGCGGCGCCGGCTTTTGCGGCGCGCGCGGGTCGCGCCGGCGCCACGCGCTGCTGCGGCTGCCAGGGCCATTTCGGAAACGCAAACACCAGCGCCAGCGCGGCAATGCTCAACCAGCCCAGCCACAGCGTGATGCCCACGCCCGTGCCCATGTTGACAACGCCCAGCGCCAGCGCCGACGCCAGAAGCAGCCAGCCGACGACGCGCGCCAGCAGACGCCACTGCGGCGCGGGCAGGCGCCCCAGCAGATGCTCGGCGTGGCGCTCGGTGGCCAGCGCCAGCGCGGCAAAGCCCGCGAGGCTGATCAGCAAAATCGCCAGATGAATCGGTGTCATGCCGCACCTCCGCTCTTGAGCAGCCAGGCCAGCGCGGACACCACGGCGGTGAGCAGCACGATGCCGACCCAGGCGCGCGTCGCGCTGCGCGCCATGAACACCCAGATCACCGCCACGCTGTAGATCGCGAAGCTCAGCATGCTGGCCCACAGCATGGCCTGGGATGGGGGCGCGGGCCAGACCAGCGCCAGCAGCACCGTGGCGGCCGAGGCCAGCGCATAACCGCCGAAAGCGGCGGCAAGCACGCGCGAGGCCACGGCCAGGCGATAGGCGCGTGAAAGTGGAGCAGCGTTGCTCATGCCGCACTCCCTTCCTGCACGCCCGGTGCGATGGCCGCGGCCCTGGCTGCGGCGCGCGCCGGATCGAGCCGGCGCGTGACCTTCACGGCCATCAGCGCCAGCAGCGCGGCCAGGCCCCACATCGTCAGGTCGAAACCCGCGAACACCCAGTCACCGGCGCGCAGGCTGTTGAGCAGATGCCTGTCGGTGGTCAATGCATTGACCACGGGCACCAGCGCATAGGCCACGCAGCCCGCCCAGAACAGCTCTATCCAGGCGCGGTGCAGCGGCCTTGCGAGCGCGTAGAACAGCGTTCCCAGCCAGACCGCGAACATGCTGTGCACCTCCCAGGCCGGACGATCGGTGATGTCCAGCGGCAGCAGGCGGTTGGCCAGGAAATACGCGGCCACGGCCAGCGGCAGGCCGGCAATGGTGGCGACATTGAGGTTCTCGACCAGGCGCACGCCGAAATGCTCCTGGCCCTCGAAACCGCTGCCCAGATGGTGCTTGCGGCGCTTGACGGTCCACAGCACCATGCCGGTACCTATCATGGCGCAGCCCAGCAGGCCGGCGAGAAAGTAGACCCAGCGGCCCCAGGCGCCGACAAACAGGCCTTCATGCAGATTGAGCATCACGCTCTGCGTGGTGCGGGCCGCGCCGCCGGCCGAGGGCTCGGGCGCCAGCGGCGCCGCGTCGCGCGCGTCGAAGCGCAGGGTTTCGGGGCGCTGGAAATCCAGCGATCCGCCATGGACGCGGGTCAGCGTCAGCGCCAGCCGCTCGCCCTCGCCCTGGTTGTGCATCAGGCTGATGCTGCGCACCTGGCCAGGCCCCCAGACGGCTTCGGCCTTTTCCACCAGCGGCACCAGCGCGGCCTGGGGCCGGGTCACGGCCACCGGCTTGCGGTTGAACTCGGGAAACATCTCGTTGAAATACGGCTTGCGGCTGGGCTGGTCGCTGCCGTAGAGCGCGTTGATGCCGGCGGGCATGTACATGAACAGGAAGAACACCAGGCCGCTGTAGGTGATCATCAGGAAGAACGGCAGCGCCATCACGCTCACGGCGTTGTGCGCGTCCAGCCAGCTGCGCTGGCCCTTGCCGGGACGGAAAGTGAAGAAGTCCTTGAAGATCTTCTTGTGCGTGATGACGCCGGTGACGATGGCCATCAGCATCAGCATGGTGCAGACGCCGACGATGTAAATGCCGGTGTCGAAACTCACATAGTGCAGCAGGTAGTGCATGCGGTAAAGAGTGCCGCCGCCGGCCGTGGCGCGCGGCTCGGCGCCCGCCGGCAACACCGTGCCGGTGTTCACATCCAGCAGTTCGCTGCCGCTGGGGCCGCGGTCGTGGCCGTCGGGCGGCATCTCGTCCCAGCCAATGCCGAATTCCTGCCATCTGCGCGCCTGCACCGATTCATGCGGCAGGTTGATGCGCCAGGCGGCTGCGCCCGGAGCGACCTGCTGCAGTCGGTCGAGCGCGCGCTCGAAAGCCCCGGCCCGTTCGGTCAGCGACAAGGCCTCGACCACGGGGCGCTCGGGCTGCATCCAGCGCGTGATTTCCGACTGGAAATAGCCCGGCGTGCCGGTGACGAAGACAAAGAACAGCACCCAGCCGACAATCAGGCCGGTCCAGGTGTGCAGCCAGGACGTGCACTGGCGAAGCGAAGAAAACATGGGGCGGCTCCGTCAGGAAATGGCGGTTGCCGGCACGGCGCGGCGCGCCTGCGGGCCCGTGCGAGCGACCTTGAGCGTGAACGAGCGTGCGCGCACCGTGGCAATGGTCAGTCCGGTGCGCGCCAGCAGCAGCTCCAGCGCTTCCTGCGGCGTATAGGCGCCATAGACCGCGACGGCTTCGCGACCGGCAAGCAGGGCTTCGTGAAACAGCACCTGGGACTGGGTCTGCAGACCGAAGGCGCGCAGTGCGCTCAGCAGCGGCTGCGCGGGAATGCTCACGGCAACGCGCGATTCCTGCACGCCCGTGTAGTGCTGCTGTGGGGGCGAAGCCTTGACGTCCTGCGCCGCCACCGGCATCAGCACGCCGCAGGCCAGCCAGGCCATCACCGTCGATGCCGGATACCCTCGCCCTGCCCGCCCCCTGATGGGGTGGGCGCTCTCGCTGCCTTGTCCATGCCGCATTGCACTGCTTTCCGTCTGCTTGCAGCGCCTGATCGAAGCGGCTTGGCAGGAAGTCGCCCCGTTTCCGGGAAGCATCAGCCCACTGCAAGCACTTCGCGCCAGGCGCGCGCTGTGTTTGTGGCTGTTGGCGGAAGAACGAAGGTCACCCTTCTGGTCCGTGGCTGGCAGCCGGGGCACGGAAGAATTTCCGCACCCTCAATAGGTAGAACGGAAATCGGCGCAAACATGGAACCCGCGGAATGCAAATAATTCAAATTATTTTTTACCGGGCGTGCCCGGGCTTCGGTTCGCGCTTTGCACGCTTGCTCAGCGCTTGGAGATCAGCCAGTTTCCCGCAGGATCGCGCTCGACGCGCACCGGCACCACGTCGGGCAGCGCCTGGATGAAGTCATCGGCCGAGTGGATCATCAGGAAGCCCGAGATCGTCGTGGCCTTGAGGCTTTCGTCATCGACCACCACCGACTTGCCCAGGTAGCGCCCCAGTTCCTGCGCGACTTCGCTCAGCGTCGTGCGGCTGAAGTGGATCTGGCCGGTGCGCCAGCGCCCGACGTCCTCCGGCGTGGCGCGCAGGCTCCGGTGGCCGCCGGTGGCGGTGTCTATCGCCACGCCCACGCCCGGACCCAGCAGCAGCGCGGGCGCTGTCGTCTTGCTGCGCCGCGGCTGCACCTCCACCCGGCCTTCCAGCACCTTGACGGTCAACTGCGGCGGCGCGGCGCGCACGTTGAATGCCGTGCCGACCACGCGCACGCGGCTGTCGCCGCTGTCTATGATGAACGGCCGGTTGGCGTTGGGTGCGACGCGAAAGAACGCCTCGCCGTCGTTCATCCGCACTTCGCGCCGGCGCGGGTAGTAGCGCACCTGCACCGCCGTGGCGACGTTGAGCGCGATCTGCGAGCCGTCGGGCAGATCGACCGCGCGCGTCTCGCCCGGGCCGGTGGCCAGATCAAGGCGGTAGCTGGGCGTGGCGTCCCAGCGAAACCAGCCTGCAAGCACCAGCGCCACGCAGGTCGCGGCCAGTGCCGGCGCAAGGCTGCGCCGGCGTGCGGGCGTGAGCCAGGGCGCCCAGCGCAGGCCGGCCGCGGTAGGCGCAGGGCGCACGGCCCCAGGGCGCGCCGCCGAAGCCGCGCCACGGTAATGCTTCAGCTGGCTGGCAAGCTGCACGGTATGCCCCATGGCATCCATGATCTCGCGGCGCTGCGGGTCGGCGTCCAGCCAGGCCTGCAGCGCGCGTTCGTCGGCCGCCGTCCAGCCCGACTGCTCGCGGCGCAGCCGCCATTGCGCCACTTCCCGGTGCTGCTGGAGCAGCGCGCTATGGGTCATGCCCTGTGGAATCGGCCGGCTCATGCGGCGTCCCCCTGGGCGGCATCGGCGGCTTCTTCGGCGCCGCTGAGCACTCTGTGCATCTGCCGCATCTGTGCGCTGCTGGCATAGCTCACGCGCACCTGGCAGTAGGCCAGGCCGCGGCTCAGGTGCTTGACCGCCATGCGCGTGGAAATGCCCATGCGCAGCGCGGTTTCCTCCACCGTATGGCCTTCGATGCGATGCAGCGTGAAGGCTTCGCGCTGGCGCGCTGGCAGCTCCTCAATGGCCTGATCGAGACGTGCCAGCATCTGGTGCTGGGCCGCGTGGGCATCGGTATGGCCGGCCTCGGTGGACAAGTCCGCTTCACCCGACTCGCCCTCCAGCGCGACGCGCTGCAGGCCTTCGCGCTGCGCGCTCTTGCGCCAGCCGTCGATGGCGACATTGCGCGCGGCGCGGCGCAGATAAGGCTGCTCGTCGGCCGGCGCAATTGCCTTGCCGGTCGCCGCCAGGCGTGCAAACACTTCCTGCGTCGCGTCCTCGACTTCGGCGGCCGAGCCGAAATAGCGGCGCATCATGCGCGCCAGCGGAGCGCGCCAGCGCGCGTAGAGATGACCCAGCTGATCGGCCTTTGCGCCCTGGGCCGGCAGCGGCCCGCCTTCACCCGGCATGAAGTCGCGCTTCATGCCCCGCTCCCGTTGCGGTCCGGCCACGCGCGTACCGGCCTTGAACCCGTCATGGCAAGCAGTCGCGCGGCAGAAGAAGTCGTTGAAGCAGGCAAGAAGATCCACGCCGGATTCGGCAAAGGTGGACGACATTCTACTGAGAATCGTTCTCATGCGGCGCGCGCATCACCCTGCGGGCCCGAGACCATGGCGCGCGGCGCATCGCTCATGACAGCTTGCGCACTTCGGCATCGGCCGCGCCCAGCGGGCGGCCGTCGCTGGCCTGTGGCGCCATGCGTGCCAGCGGCCGGCCCCAGCGTTTGTCGACCAGCTGCGAATGCGCCTCGCCCTTGGCAAACAGGTGCTGCTCGCCCCATTGGCGCAGGGCGACAACCACGGGAAACAGGCTTTCGCCCTTGGCGGTCAGCACGTATTCCTGGTAGGCACTGCCGTCGGAAGCGGCCTGGTTTTCAAGAACGCCGGCGTCCACGAGCTTGCGCAGCCGGTCCGAAAGAATGTTGCGCGCCACGCCCAGGCTGCGCTGGAAGTCGCTGAAACGGCGTATGCCGTCAAACGCGTCGCGCACGATCAGCAGCGACCAGCGGTCGCCCACGAGATCGACGCAGCGCGCCACGGGGCAGGGTTGGTCTTCGTGCGGTTTTCGGATTGTCATGCGCTTTCCCATGGGCTGGACTTCAGCCAGTTTGGTTGCATTTTAAAACCACACTCCCTAAAATTCAATTGGTTTTGTTTTGCAACCAGATTGAAAGAAACCTGTGATGACCGCGACGCATTCCCCTTTCTCCCGTCCCGTCGGCATGCCGCGCTGGCTGGTGCTGCTGTTTGCCGCCGCCAGCGGCCTGAGCGTCGCCAACGTCTACTACGCCCAGCCACTGCTCGATGCGCTGGCCGCCGACTTCGGCATCAGCCAGGCGGCTGTCGGCGGCGTGGTCAGCGCCACCCAGGTGGGCTCGGCGCTGGCTCTGCTGCTGCTGGTGCCGCTGGGCGACCGTCTGGACCGGCGCCGCCTGATGGGCGCGCAGCTGCTGGCCCTGATCGCGGCGCTGCTGCTGGTGGCCGGCGCGCAATCGGCGCGCATGCTGCTGCTGGCCATGCTGGGCGTGGGCCTGCTGGGCACGGCCATGACGCAGGGACTGATTGCCTATGCGGCCAGCGCCGCCGCGCCGCATGAACAGGGACGGGTCGTGGGCGGCGCCCAGGGCGGTGTGTTTGTCGGACTGCTGATGGCGCGCGTGTTCGCGGGCGGCGTGAGCGACCTCGCCGGCTGGCGCGGCGTCTACCTGGCCGCGGCGGTGCTGATGCTGGCGGTCGCGCTGCCGCTGTGGTGGCGCCTGCCCGCATTGCCGGTGCGCGCTGCGCGCAGCGGCTATGCGCACCTGCTCGCCTCGATGCTGACCCTGCTGCGCGAAGAGCGGGTGCTGCAGATCCGCGGCATGCTGGCCTTGCTGATGTTTGCCGCCTTCAACATTTTCTGGAGCGCGCTGGTGCTGCCACTGAGCGCGCCGCCGTTTGCGTTCTCGCACACGGCCATAGGCGCCTTCGGGCTGGTGGGCGTGGCCGGCGCGCTTGCCGCGGCGCGCGCGGGCCGGTGGGCGGACCGGGGCTTTGGCCAGCGCACCAGCGCCGCCGCACTGCTGGTGCTGCTGCTGGCCTGGGGGCCGCTGGCGCTGATGGGCTGGTCGCTGTGGGCGCTGGTGCTGGGCATCGTGCTGCTCGACCTGGGCGGCCAGGCCCTGCATGTGACCAACCAGAGCCTGATCTTTCGCACCCGGCCCGACGCCCATGCGCGCCTGGTGGGGCTCTACATGCTGTTTTACGCGGTCGGCAGCGGCCTGGGTGCGATTGCCACCACCGCCACCTATGCGCAGGCCGGCTGGCAAGGCGTGTGCGCGCTGGGCGCGGGCGTGAGCCTGCTGGCGCTGCTCTTTTGGTGGGCCACGCTGCGCTGCATGCCCCCTGCCATGCAACAGGGCGCTGTAGGCGAGATTCACAAAAAATAAACAGGAAGGGATTTCCATTATGGAAATGTTTTCCGGTTTTATTACATTTTGTCCATGCAATGCGCGCCTGAGTCTTTCCCAAGCACCTGTTCGACATAACTTCAACGGAGACAGCGAATGAGAACTTTCCAGCAGAAATTTGCCTACACTGCCGTGGCGGCGGCCTTGCTTGCCGGCCTGAGCGCCTGCGGCGGCGACGACAACAACGAGCCGCCCAAGGAAGAGGAAGCGGCGGTCGACAGCAGCTTCGACCCCTACTACAACGTCTGCCGCGGCACCGACTCCAAGTGCTACAACGACTGGGGCGCATTCGCCAGCACGCCCAATCGCGTGCTGATCTATTCGCGCACCGCGGGCCCGCGCCACGCCAACCTGGGCACGCCCATGGCGGCCGGCCTGAACCCCGAGATGAACGCCGACAACGTCATGCAGGCCGGGCTCAAGCGCATGCTGGAAGAAGCCGGCATCCAGGCCGACTGGACCGAAGACGTGACGGTCCTGGCCGGGCGCATCAACAACTACAAGACCATCATCTTTGCCAGCTCCAACCGCGACACGCTGTGGAACGAAGCGGCGGCGACCAGCAATGATTCGGCGCGCACCGCGCTGCGCAACTACATGCGCCGCGGCGGCGGCTTTGTCGGCCTGCACAACGCGTTTGGCGCCGAATACAACTGGCCCTACTACGAAGGCCTGCTGGGCAATGCCAACTTCTACAACCACGGCCCGAACCGCGACGGCACGGTGAAGATCATGGCCCAGGACCCGTCCACGCAGGGCGTGGCGCTGAGCTTCCCGTTCAAGGACGAGTGGTACAACCTCGCGCCCTTCCCGACCAATGTGAAGTTCCTGGCCCAGGTCGACACCTCGACGCTGAACCCGCTCACTGCCGCGCCCCACCCCGGGCACAAGGATTTCCATCCCGTTGCCTGGTGCCAGTACTACGACGGTGGTCGCGCCTGGCTCAGCACGCTGGGCCATGCCTCCGAGCACTTCACCGCGAACTCCGCCGCGCCGGGCGCGCTGGACTTCCAGAAGATGGTGGTGCAGGCCGTCAAGTCCACCATGGGCCTGACCGATTTCTGCACCAGCACCCCAGCCACGCCGGTCAAGTAAGTCCAGCGCCCACTTTGGAGGAAATCCGTGAAATCTCGCTCTTACACGCTTTGTGCGATTGCGGCAGCCATCATCTGCCTGCCCGTGGTGCTGATCGGCTGCGGCGGCAATGGGGATGACAAGCCGGCCGTCACGCCGCCGCCAACGGCGGACCTCAACGACTGCTGCACACCGGGCGGCAAGGATTTCCCCAAGGTGGGCGGAAACCTCGGCAACCAGAACTACAGCGCGCTGTCCGCGCTGGAGAAAAAAAACATCGCCCAGCTTGGCGGCGCCTGGGTCAACCGCGTCGAAGGTGGACTGAACACCGGCACCAACCAAAGCACCACCGTGGTGGTGGATGGGGTGATCTATCTGGAAACCGCGCTGGGCAACGTGGTCGCGGTCGACGGCAAGACCGGCGCGACCAAGTGGAAATGGGAAACCCCCCATGGCACCATCACCCGCCGCGGCGTGGCCGTGGCCAAGGACCTGGGCCTGGTCTATACCGTCGCCAAGGGCAACCGCCTGGTGGCGCTGAAGATCGCCACCGGCGAAGTCGCCTGGACCAAGGAATATCCCAACGACACCGCCGACGCCAACTATCTGGGCTCGGTGCAGAAAGTGGCGCTGGTCTACCACGACAAGCGCCTGTACATAGGCACCAACGACGGCAACCGCGGCGCGGCATTCACCGCTGACGCCACCGACGGCAAGGTGCTCAATGTGTTCTGGGGCGTGCCCAAGCCCGGCACCAAGGGCTACGACACCTGGGGCGGCGCGGCGGAAGCCGACCGCACGGGCGCCACGCCCTGGATACACCCGGCCGTCGACCCCGAGCTCAAGCTGGTCTACTGGACTTTCGGCAATGTGCGCGGCGGCTCCTCGCAGGACGGCTCCAAGCGCCCTGGCCTGAATCTGTTTGCCAACTCCATTGTCGCCCTCGATACGGTCACGGGCGAATACAAATGGCACTTCCAGTCGGTGCACCACGACATCTGGGACATGGACAACGTCATGTCGCCGGTGCTGGCCGATGTGAAGATCGACGGCGTGCTGCGCAAGATCGTGATCTACGGCAGCAAGACCGGCATGTACTACATCCTCGACCGCAAGGACGGCTCCGCACCCCTGGGCATAGACGAAGTTCCCGTCAAGCAGGACGCACGCCAGGCCACCTGGCCCACCCAGCCGATTCCGCGCCAGGGCGCATGGACCGAAACCTGCGTGGTCGACCAGCCCCTGGGCACGGCCACACCCGGCGACCCGAACCGCGCCATCCCGAACTACCAGAAGGGTTGCCTGTTCGACCCGCACTGGGACATCCCCATTTTGTCGGTGCCCGGCCACGGCGGCGGCGCCAACTGGAACCACCAGTCGTTCAGCCCCAAGACCGGACTGGTCTACACCGGCTTTGGCTATGTGGGCGCGGCGCACTCGCTGACCGAGGCCAGCAACGGCCTGCGTCCGCCGGGCACCTACCAGACCGGCGGCGTGGTGGCCGTCGACCCGAGCACCAACCGCGTGCGCTGGAAGAAAGCCATGCCCTACTCGCTGGCCCATGGCAATGGCATCCTGTCCACGGCCAGCAACCTGCTGTTCATCGGCCAGCCCGACGGCAACCTGATTGCCATGGACGGCGACAACGGCAACGAGGTCTGGCGCTTCCAGACCGGCGCCTCGATCAATGCCAGCCCGGTCAGCTACGAGATCGACGGCGAGCAGTACATCGCGGTGTTTGCGGGCGGCTCCTCCATCCCCTACAGCGATGCGCCGCGCGGCGACTTCCTGTGGGCGTTCAAGGTCGGCGGCAAGGTCGCGCCCGCGGCCACGCCCACGCCGCCGCTGGTGCGCCGTCCGGTGTCGGGCACGGCCGTCAGCGGTGCGAGCCTGCCCACGCCCAACACTGTCTATCTGGGCCGGGTGCAGACCGCAACCCATGCGCCCGGGGCGCAGGAATCGACGGCCGTCAACGCCATGACACCGACCTTCATGACGGTTCCGCTGAACACCACCGTGACGTTCAAGAACCCCGAGGGCAACGCCAACGAGCGCTGCGCCACGCAGTTCTTCGAAGGCGTGTTCAACTTCCGCCTGGCGCCGGGGCAGTCGGCGCAGTACAAGTTCACGCAGCCCGGCGAGTACTTCTACAACGACTGCCACAGTCCGCGGCCCACGGGCAAGATTGTCGTCAGCGACAAGTGAGCCCTGGCGGCTGCGCCAGAGGATCAGGAGCGCCGGTGGCGGCGCCCTGGCTCAAGTCACTATGGCCGGCAGACGGTGCAGCGTTGCCTTGAGCGCCGCAAAGCAATCTGCGTCTATCGCCGTGCCTACGGACTCTTGCATGATCTTCAGCGTCTCCTCCACCGGGATGGCGCCGCGGTAGGGACGGGCCGCGGTGATGGCGTCGAAAATATCGGCGCAGGTGATGATGCGCGTTTCCAGCGCGATCTGCTCTGATGCCAATCCGCGCGGATAGCCCTGGCCGTCAAGGCGCTCATGGTGGGCGCCCGCAATGCGCGCCAGCTCGCCAAACGCATCGATGCGCGAGAGGATGGCTTCGGTGTACATCGCATGGCTGCGCACCACGGCCCACTCTTCGCCGTCGAGCTTGCCCGGCTTGTCCAGAATGCTGTTGCTGACGCCCAGCTTGCCGATGTCGTGCAGCAGGGCCGCCCGCTTGAGCCAGCGGCGCCGGTCGGCGTCCAGGCCCATGATCTCGGCCATCAGATCGACATACAGCGCGACGCGCGCGCTGTGGCCGCTGGTATAAGGGCTCTTGGAATCCACGACCTGGCCGAACGCCGTGGCAATGTCATCGAGGTAGTCCTCGTCCAGAGGCACCTGCCTGGAGCCGGGCTCCAGCGCCAGCACTGCGGTGTCGATGTCGGCGCGCGCCAGTTGCGCCCAGAACGCCTCGTCGGCCACCGCGTTGAAGGCATCGATCAGCGCCGGGTCCAGCCACTGGCCGCGCCGGCGCTGCAGCTCCTCGCCCACGGCCTGCGCACCGCCGCTGGTATGGAACACATCGACTACCTGCGCCAGCAGCGCAATGCGCGAATACCAGGGTATCGCCTGGCCGGCCAGGCCATCGGGCCGGCCCTTGCCGTTGAAATGCTCGTCGAGGTGGTAGATGCCCAAGGCCACGGTTTCGGGAAAGCGCAGCAGGCGGGCGATCTCGGCGCCGCGCTGGCAGCGCGTCTGTATCAGCTCGTCGGCCAGTTCCTTGCCGTTGCGCAGGATGTTCATCACCGCGCGAAAGCGCTCGGCCAGCGGCGCGCGCAGCCCGGTGTGCGACAGCACGAAATTGAGCACCTGGGGCAGACTGTCGCCCACGGTCTTGAAGTCGTGCTTGAACGCCAGATCGTTGGTCAGGTAGAGCTCGCAGATGCGCGCCGCATTGCTGCTGCAGCCCAGATCCTTGAGCAGCAAGGTGTAGTACAGGCCCCAGAGTTCATCGTCCGACATCCCCAGGCGCCGCCCCACATGCATGCCAATCCAGCAGCAGCGGGTGCAGTGTCCCTCGGGTTGTCCTTCGGTAATGTCGAGCGCATGGCTCAAGGCAGAAATCAACTCTGAAAGGCGCAATCCGGGCATGGGTCAAATGGCAATGGTTTTCAACCCGATGTACTTTTTACATCGTGTCACATCCAAGTCTGCACCATATCGAAAGACCGTATCCTAAGCATGCCCTCACTTCTTCAGGCTGTTCTGCAAGCGCTGCACGGCCGCCTTGGTCTGCGCCACATGCTCGGCCGGGTCGGAGCCCACATGGGCGAACTTGATCCTGCTGTCCTGGCCGATCACATACGAGATGCGGTCGGCGCGCTGGGGATTCGCCGCGGCCGACGCATCGTAGGCGCGAATCGTCCGGGCCTGGGGATCGGACGCCACGGCAAACTGGTCGCGGCAGGCTTCGGTGGAAAAGCGCTGCAAGGTGGCGATGTCGTCATGCGACATGCCCACGACCTGCGCGCCCATCGCGTTGAACTGCGGCGAGGCTTCGGCAAACGCGTGGGCTTCCATGGTGCAGCCCTGGGTGAAGGCCTTGGGAAAGAAATACAGCACCACCGGTCCCTTGGCCAGTGCGGCTTTCATGTCGAACTCGAAAGGCTTGCCCGCAACGGCCGCCTGGGTGGTGAACGCCGGCGCCGCATCGCCTACCTTGAGCACCGCATGCGCGGCCGGAGAAAACAGGGCCGCGAGCACGGCGGCTGCGGAAAATGCGGCGCTGACGCCAAAGCCGGGTTTGCGCATGGGATCTTCCTTGCAACGACAGATGGCGCCCATTGTCCAGGCTTTTGGCCTGGCCCCGGAATGTCGCCCGCGGCGCCCCTGGCGCAAGACAATGAACTCACAATGGCATTCATCATCACGCAGGAGATTTTGACAATGACAGACAAGAAGGTAGCGGTCATCACGGGCGCAGGTACGGGCATAGGCAAGGCCGTGGCCCAGGCACTGCTGGCAGGAGGCTTCCATGTGGTGCTGGCCGGGCGTCGCGCCGAGCTGCTTGACGCGGTCAAGGAAGAGGCGCAGGCGCTGCACGGCATGGGCGATCGCGTGCACTGCGTGCCCACCGATGTCAGCGACCCGCAGGCGGTTGCCGCGCTGTTTGAAAGCGCGGTGGCGAGGTTCGGCCGCGTCGATCTGCTGTTCAACAATGCCGGCCGCGGCAATCCGCCCGGATCGTTCATCGACTGGACGCCGGATCAGTGGCGTGAAGTGGTCGATGTGAATCTCAACGGCATGTTCTATTGTCTGCAGCAGGCCTTCAAGGTGATGCAGGGCCAGAGCCCGCAAGGCGGGCGCATCATCAACAACGGCTCGATCTCCGCGCATGCGCCACGCCCCAATTCGATGGCCTACACCGCGACCAAGCATGCGGTGATGGGCCTGACCAAGACCGCGGCGCTTGACGGTCGCCAGTACAACATTGCCGTCGGCCAGATCGACATCGGCAATGCGATGACCGACCTGGCCTCGCGCATGTCCAAGGGCGTGCCCCAGGCCAATGGCGAGATCGCGGTCGAACCCATGATTGATGCGGCCGTGGTCGGCCAGTCGGTGCTCTACATGGCCAGCCTGCCGCTCGAAGCCAACGTGTTGTTCCACACCGTCATGGCAACCAAGATGCCTTTTGTCGGCCGCGGCTGAAAACCCCTTTGGTTAAGGCGAATCCGCGGCAACGGACAAGGCCTGCGGGCTGCGCGCAAGCACGATGCGCCCCTTGCCGGCGCGCTTGGCGGCATACATCGCTTCGTCGGCCAGCTGCAGCAGTTGCGCCGAGGAATCGCCGGCCTCGAGATTGAGCGCCAGGCCCATGCTTGCGCCCACATGCACCACGGCGCCATGCTTGAGCCGTATGGGCTGGGTGATTGTCGCCAGGCAGCGCTCCATGATCTCCACGGCTTCGTGCATCGATCCCAGGCCGGCCAGCAGCACGATGAACTCGTCGCCCCCCAGCCGTGCCACGCAATCGGATGCCCGCGCCTGGGCCTTGATGCGCGCGGCGACGACCTGCAGCACTTCATCGCCGGCATCGTGCCCATGGGTGTCGTTGACGAGCTTGAAGCCGTCGAGATCCATGAAGCAGACGGCCACCAGTGCCTGACCGCAGGGCGCCGAGGCGGACAAGGCATGCTCGAGCGTCTGCTCCAGCGCGCGGCGGTTGGCAAGCCCCGTGAGCGCGTCATGCGTGGCGAGATACTGCGCCGTCTGCTCGTCGCGCTTGAGCCCGTCGATGTCGACGAAGATCCACAAGGAATCCTCCTCGTTGAGCCGCGCTCCGCTCAGGTCCACCCACAGCGTTTGCGCATCGCTGCTCAGCAGCTGTATCTGGGTGTGGAACTTGCCCGTGGCGCGCAATGCGGCATAGGCCAGCTCACCCACCCTCTGGTAGGCGGCTTCGTCCGCATAGATGATACGGATCGGTGCGCCCAGCAGCTCCTTCGCGGAGCGCTTGACCAGGCGCTGCAGCGCCTGGTTGGTCCACAGCACCTGGCGATCGCGCAGCCGCGCAATGCCAATCAGATCGTTGTCTATGAACAGCTCCTGCTCCTTGAGCAGTTCCGTCATCTTGATCTTCGCCAGCCGCTCGCGCTTTTGCAGCCGGTACAGGCTCACCGAGCCCAGCGCAATGAGCACGATGCACAGCCCGGTGAGCCCCCAGGCGCGCCAGGCGGTAGCGCGCCACATTGCCAGGTAGGTCTCGGTGCCCAGGCCCGTGGCGACCGTCAGCGGATAGTTGGTGAGCCGCTGGTAGGCGGTGATGCGCTCCACGCCATCGAGCAGCGTGGGCGTGATGTACCAGCCATGATCGCGATTGCGGCCCAGCGCCTCATGGTATTGCGCCGACACCAGATCGCCGCCCAGGCCTTCCTCCGAGGAGGGCTGGTTCGCGCTGTAACGCGCGACCAGGCGCGCATCGTCCGTGCGCAGCGCCATCGCGCTGTCCGGGCCCAGCGCCTGCCGGCTGAACAGCCGCTGGAAATGCTCGGCGGCAACCACGGCATAGACCACGCCCTGAAAACTGCCGTCTTCGGCCTGCAGTCGCCGCACCAGGACAATGGCCCATTGGTTGAAAGACAGGCTCACCAGCGGCGACGACACGACCATCTGCTCCGTATGCCGGGCCTGCTCGAAATACGCCCGGCCCGCGATGGAAAACGGCTCGGTGACTTCGCTGGGCACCAGCAGCACCTGGCCGGCGCTGTCCGTGGCCCGCAGCGCGGTGACAAAGGGAATCAGCGCCCGCTGCTCCTGCAGCATTTCCTGCAGCGCAAACCTCGCCGCAGGCAGGCCCTCGAAGGAACGGGTGCGAAACCGGCTGGCAATCGACGAAAGCGCGTTGTCCACCAGCCGCAGCTCCGCCGTCAGCTCCAGGCCCAGACTGCGGGCCTGATTGCGCGTCACCGCGATGCCCAGTTCCATGTCCGTCTGGTAATTGGCACGCATGCTCAGGCCGGTCGCCAGGCACAACAGGAACGCCACCAGCAGATTGCCGAGAACGAGGCGTCGCAGCACTGTTTTGGAAATCCTCAGACTCATACCGCTTTCATCTCGTCGTGAATGCAATGGCAGCGCATCCGGTGGCAATCGCCCGGGCAGCAGGCCAGGGCACGGCGATTCATCAGCTGGCAGTTTGCCGGTTTACGCGAAAAATGAACAGTCTGCGGTCCGGCGAGGGCGGCGGGGGCGGCGGGGCGCAAGCCTTGCCGACCGTGCGCAGGATTCAGGCACGAACCGGCGGGTCTCGGTCGCGCAGTCCCATGGCGCAGGAAGCGGCCGCGGCCGGCGGCCCCATCAGGCCTGCGCTGGCGCAAGGCGGGCCGATGCGCGCCGCGCGCCAGGCGGCGCGCAAAAAAAAGCCAACCATGAAGGTTGGCTTTGCCCCACCTTCAAAGGTGGGTGCTGGAATGGTGGGCCTCCCGTGAGTCGAACACGGCACCAACGGATTATGAGTCCGCTGCTCTAACCAAGCATGAGCTAGAGGCCCTTATCTGGGGGGTCTGCAAGCACCGCTCAAGAACGTGCGCTGGCAAAACTCGACTATTGTAGAGCCTATCTGCGATGACTCAAGGCATTCGTGACAAGCTTGGAGGTGATGTCGACGATCTGGATCATCTTGTCGTAGTGCATGCGCGTCGGTCCGATCACGCCCAGGGTGCCGACAATCTTGCCGTCGACCTCGTAGGGCGCGCTCACGATGGACAGCTCCTCGAACGGCACGACATGGCTTTCGCCGCCAATGTAGATGCGCACGCCCTCGGCCTGGCTCGAGATGTCAAGCAGGCGAAGAATCTGGGTCTTCTGCTCGAACAGGTCGAATGCGCGTCGCAGGTGGTCCATGTCGCTGGAGAAGTCGCTCACCGCCAGCAGATTGCGCTCGCCCGAGATCACGACATCGGCCTCGTTGCTCTGGGCATCGCTGCCGACATTGACGGCCGCCTGCATCAGCGCCGCGACTTCGCCGCGCAGCAGCTCGACTTCGCCCTTGAGGCGCTCGCGCACCTGCTCCATTGCCAGGCCCGCGTAGTTGGCGTTGAGGAAGTTCGCGGCTTCGACCAGCTGCGACGAGGTGTAGTCGACCTCGGTGAAGATCACGCGGTTTTGCACATCGCCTTCGGGCGAGACGATGATCACCAGGAAACGTTTTTCGGACAGCCGCACGAACTCGATCTGGCGGAACACCGAAGTGCGCTTGGGCACCATCACCACGCCGACAAATTGCGACAGGCTCGACAGCAGATGGGCCGCGTTGGCAATCACTTTCTGCGGCTGTTCGGCCGGCAGGGCGGGCGCATGGAAGTCGTCGCGCTGGACTGTCAACATGGTGTCAACGAACAGGCGGTAACCTTTGGCCGTGGGAATGCGGCCGGCCGAGGTATGCGGGCTGACAATCAGCCCCAGTTCCTCAAGGTCGGACATCACGTTGCGTATTGTCGCAGGCGACAATTCAAGGCCCGAGGCACGCGAAAGCGTGCGTGAACCTATGGGCTGGCCGTCGGCGATGTAGCGCTCGACCAGCGCTTTGAGTAACAACTTGGCACGGTCATCGAGCATGTAGT